>Ga0105238_10003137_pt1 | contig 16493 bp, 11 predicted proteins | sample KBSC34metaG_FD_81526 | JGI IMG/M metagenome (GOLD analysis project Ga0105238, IMG submission 81526) | Corn rhizosphere microbial communities from Kellogg Biological Station, Michigan, USA - KBS C3-4 metaG | ecosystem: Host-associated > Plants > Roots > Rhizosphere > Soil | place: Michigan, USA... | reverse complement strand
TGGGCCGCCTGATTCCGGCGGGAACCGGCATGGCGTACTACCGGACGGTGAAGATCGCTGGAGAGGACATCGAAGAGGAATTGGCTGCAGAGGCGGAAGCAGTGCAGCTGGATGCCATCCCGGGTTACGACGAAGAGACTCGCGCGCTCTATGCAGGCGGGTTGTCGGAAGCCGAAACTCCCACTGGTCCGGAAGAAACGCTCGCGGAGTAGGCGGGCGATTCTTAGGCAGCGGAGAACAGACATTGCTGCTCGGCGTACTGGGGCCCGAAATGCTCCAGTTCGACCGGGTAGCGACGCCGCAAGTCTTTCGGGGCATGCGCATGTACGCCTCGAACCAGCGCTCGCATCTGTAGCGCGTTCACAAAGCTCTTTCCCGCGGCATCATTGTTGAAGATTACAAACGTGCGCTCGGCGAAACGGCTGGTCTGCTCGATACGATGCGACCATTCCTGCAGTTCCGCCGGCGAGTACAGGTAATCGTGCTGCCGCTTCCGCAACGCTGTGGGTTCGAACGCAGCTCTTTCGAATAACCCCATGGAATTTTGCGGATTCCTCCCATGCAGCCGCACGTAACCGACATCGGACGTCAGGATCGCCGTAGGCGGCATCGCCCGGGTGTATTGGGGCTGGTCGATATTGCAGAACCCCACCCGGTAGTCAAGGAAGGTGCCGATGGCCTCCTCCGCCATCCAGCTGCTGTGGCGCATCTCTGCTACCAGCGGAAACTCGTGGAAGGCCCTGCGGAGGTCGATGAAGAACTCCCGATTCTCTGCCGTGAAACGGAACGACCAGGGAAATTGCATCAGCAGGGCGCCAAGTTTCTTGGCTCGTAACAGCGGCCACAACCCTTCCTTGAAAAGCGCGATGCTGGTTGGGTCCAGCACTCGTTTGTGCGTGAAATCCTGATGGAGCTTAGCCGTGAAAGTGAACTCCGGATAGACTTCTACTTTCTTGATCCATAACTTGACCACTTCAGGCTTGAGTGGTTGATAAAACGAGCTATTAATCTCAACGCAGTCGAGCTGTTTTGCGATCAGCTCTAACGGATGAAATCCGGGTGCGTGAGCCTTGGGGTAGACCAGCCCATTCCAGTGGGGATACGACCAGCCTGCGGTTCCGACTTTTACGGAGGGGGACATTTTTGCCTCCTATGTTCTCCTAATATTCGCCTGTGCCAAGGATAGCGAAGAAGAGGCGAAGAGTCAAGGGGGAACTTTCCGTCATTTGCGGATTCTAATGACGAATGCTGGTTGGACATTGCGCGGTCGCATTCGCGGGAAAGCGCCTAGAACCTCAGCTTTCCCTGGGTACCCTGATGGCTGCGGCCGTCCTGGCGGACTTGCTGACGTTCGTGTTTATTCTGGTGGGCCTCGAACATTGGACGATCAATCCAGGAAAGACCGGCATCTATGCCCTGGAACTGGATCGTGTTGCTTGGAGCCACGGTCTCCTCCCCGATGTGCTCTGGGCGGGGATATTTGCTGGTGGTTACTTCCTCTGGCGGCGTCACGCTGCTGGAGCCTGGCTTCTCTTCGCGGCTGTCCTGACCCACTGGATCCTCGACTGGATCAGCCATAGGCCCGACATGCCGCTCGCGCCGGGTCTTGACGGCCGATACGGCTTGGGACTGTGGACATCCGTGCCAGCCACGCTCATCGTGGAAGGCGGGCTGTGGCTGATTGCTCTTGTGGTCTATGTACGCGCAACCAGAGCCACAAAGCGCACGGGCATCTACATCTTTTGGTTGGTGGTCGCGTTCCTGACACTCTCCTGGATCAATAACATCACGGCCACACCGCCGGCTGGGGAAACGTTGACGATTGCGGCAATCTCCAGTCTGACCTTTTTCACTCTGCTGGTTGCCTGGGCGTATTGGATGGACCGGGTCCGCACGCCGGAATGCCAGACTTTTTCCTTGGTAAAATGACAGGCACCGCGCCCTTTCGAGAAATACTGCCGTTATACGGCCAGTTGAGTTTCAGAATTTCATGCGTTACTGTACACCTCGCTTGCTCCGCGCCTTGGCGCTCTTTCTAGTGCCGCTCACCACCGTCCTGGCACAACGGGACCGCATCGCCGGACCCGTTGATCGTCTTCAGAGGGTCGCGCTAAAGGGCAACGTCCATCCCCAAGCCAATTCGCAGTTTGACGCCGGTCCGGTCGATCCGACCCTGCGGCTGGACCACGTGATGGTTATGCTGAAGCGCTCCGCGGCGCAGCAGGCGGAGTTGGATCAGCTGCTCGCCGCGCAGCAGGACCGGTCCTCGCGCAACTATCATTCCTGGTTGACCCCGGAACAGTTTGGAGACCGCTTCGGCGCAAGTCCCAACGATGCCGCCCAGGTTGTGAAGTGGTTGCAATCGGAAGGTCTTGCGGTGGATGAGGTTTCGCGCGCCCGAACCTGGATCTGGTTCAGCGGAACCGCGGCCCAAATGCAGGCGGCGCTGCGAACGGAAATACGCCGCTACCAAGTCAATGGCGAATCGCACTTCGCCAACGCTGCCGAACCATCCGTACCCGCGGCGATCGAACCTTTAATAGGTGGAATCCAGGGGCTGGATGATTTTCATCCCCAGCGGGGGCAGTCGCGGCACGTTCTTTTGTCCGGTGAGGGCTCGGCGAACTCGGTCGCGCCATTGTTCACCACCGCGGGAGGTAATCACCTTCTGGCGCCAGACGATTTTGCCACCATCTACAACCTCTGGCCACTCTACAATTCCGGTTACGACGGCTCCGGCCAAAGGATTGTGGTAGCCGGACGCTCCGCAGTGGATTTAACAGATATCCGAGGGTTTCGTACCCTCTACAGCCTGCCTCAAAATGACCCGCAGATCGTGCTGGTACCGGGCACTGCGGATCCCGGCAAGACTTCCTCCATGGGCGAGGCAGATCTGGATATCGAATGGGCCGGCGCGGTGGCTCGCAAGGCAAATATCATCTACGTGTACTCAGCGGATGTGTCCAGGATCTCGGTTCCCTATGCGATTAATCAGAACCTTGCGCCGATCATCACGTTTAGCTTTGGCTTGTGCGAACAGTTGAATACGCAGACCACGTTGAACACCACGCGAGCCATGGCGCAACAGGCCAATGCTCAAGGCATCACGTGGATCGCATCGTCCGGCGATTCCGGAGCGGCGGGGTGCGATCCGGCCTTCCAGTCTTCGCTGGCGTCCGGAGGGTTGGCCGTATCCTTTCCCGCCAGTCTTCCGGAGGTGACCGCGGTGGGAGGAACCCAGTTTGATGAGGGAGACGGCGCCTTCTGGTTCACGACCAATTCAGGCACGCTGGCCTCAGCACGCTCCTATATACCGGAGAAGGGCTGGAACGAATCGGGCGCGGCAGGCCTAGCGGCAACCGGGGGCGGCTTGAGCGTGGTGTATCCCAAGCCTTCATGGCAATCCGGTCCAGGGGTGCCCGATGCGAATTTCCGGGCTGTGCCGGACATCTCTCTTTCCGCAGCGTCTCACGATGGGTATCGCGTCATCAGCGGAGGCCTATTTTTCATAGATAGCGGAACGTCAGCCTCGGCTCCTTCGTTTGCCGGAATTTTGGCCCTGGTGAATCAGTATCAGGAATTGAACGGAGTCCAAACGCAATCAGGCCAAGGGAATATCAACCCTAATCTCTACGCCCTCGCTCAAAACACCACGGGGGTCTTTCACGATGTTGCGGCCGGAGACAACATGGTCCCGTGTTTGACTACTCGTCCCGGATGTACCACCGGGACCATCGGTTACGCGGCTGGACCCGGATACGATCTCGTAACCGGCCTGGGATCGGTGGATGCGTTCAATCTCGCGATTGGCATGGCGACGCAGTGGAGCACGCCCGCTATATCCCATCTGAATCCTGAATCCGTAATCGCCGGAGGCTCTGACTTCACGCTTGCGGTCACCGGAACCGGCTTCGATGCCGGCAGCGTAGTTCTGTGGATGGGAACGCCACTGCCGACTACGTTTGTGAATCGGACTCAGTTGCTGGCGTCCGTAGGTTCCGCATTGGTGGCGACTCCTGGCACTGCCGAGATTACGGTCCGAACCAGCGGAGGAATCTCGGCTCCGGTGACGCTCACTACGGTGGCTTCGTTCGGGGGCGCGTTCAGTGTTCAACGGGTCACCACAAACCCGCCGGCAGCCACCGGCTGCGTGCTGCCTCCCGTGGTCAGCTCTTTCGCCATCACCGACACCGTGTACCTCTATTTTGTCGGCAATGTCACCTCGAGTAATTTACTGACCCGCGAATGGGTCGCGCCCAACGGTGCCGTGGTCGCCACTGGCAGTTATCTCCAGCAAGCCGGGAATATTTGCTTCACCAGCGCGAATCTGAACATAGGCCTTGCGCAAATCAATCCCGTAGGGGTTTGGCAAGTCCGGGTCTATGACCATGGTAGCCTGCTCTTTTCCGTTCCCTTCACCGTCGGTGTTGCGGGGAACCAAACCACCCCTCTGGCCCATGCGGCCGACGGGAATGCATTTAAGACTACGGTTCTGCTTACCAACGCAGGTTCCACCCCGGCGCCCTACACCTTGCGCTTCAACGGCGACAACGGAGAAATACCTTCGACCAGATTCGAATTGGAAATGGGTTCGCTGACGGGCCTCATTCCGGCGGGTGGATCGGCGACCATTCGCACGGCCGGACTAGGTCCTCTGACGGTGAATGGCTGGGCGGAATTGACGGCTCCTCCCGCGGTGGGCGGCAGCGTCATTTACAGTCAGAAGAATCCCAACTTGCCATCGGTACAAGAGGGAACAGCGACCATCGGAACTCCTGCCAGCCAGCATTTCTTCCTGCCCTTCGACAATACGAATAAAGCCTCGACCGGCGTTGCATTTACCAATCCGGGCGCGACGCAGGCGAATAACATTCACATCACCTTCCATTACAGCGACGGGACCACTGAGGTGAGTTCGCTCCTCCCGCTGGCCAGCCGCAACCATCGGGCGTTTGTACTTTCCGTTCCGGGCAAGAAAGGCGTCGCGGAAGTGACCTCCGACGTAGCACTTCTGACCGTCGTATTTCGTGCGAATTCGACTGGTGCGTTTACAGCCTTGGATGGCGTAGCCGCCGGGGCAGGTGCGGCCAATCTCACCCGGACGCTGGCACATGCCGCCGACGGGAATGCATTCAAGACTACGGTTCTGCTGACGAACACGGGCTCCGGATCGGCGGCCTATACCTTGCGCTTCAACGATGATCAAGGCAACATACCTGCCACGCGATTTGAGTTAGAGGCTGGGTCTGCGCCGCTCACGGGCACCATTCCCCCTGGCGGTTCGGTGACCGTTCGTACCGCCGGACTCGGCACTCTGACCATAGGCGGGTGGGCGGAATTGACCGCTCCAGCCTCGGTGGGAGGAAGCGTCATCTACAGCCAACAGGTTCCCAGTTTGCCGTCGCTGCAGGAGGGAACGGCTACCATCATCGGATCGGGAAGCGAACATTTCTATCTCCCGTTCGACAATACCGCCGGAGGAGCGACGGGCGTCGCCATCACCAATCCGGACGCCACTCTGACCAGTAACATCAGCATCACGTTCCGGTATAGCGACGGGACCAGCTCAGTGATCTCTCTGGACCCCTTGCCCAGCCGCAATCACACGGCCTTCGCCCTGTCGACTGCGGGCAAACGAGGCGTGGCCGAAGTCACCTCGAACGTCCCGCTCTTCACGGTAGTTTTCCGCGCTAACTCCACGGGTGCGCTTACGTCCTTGGGAGTCGTGGCCGCTTTCTGAGATGGTGAGTTGATTCGGCTATTCTTGCCACTTGACTGGGATTCCCAGGATATGCGTACAATAATCTGCTCCACTCGAGCAGAATAGTTGGAATAATATCTAAATCCCATGAGTTATCGTTCTGCCCTGACGCTTCGCGCTATAGTGCTTTTTTCAATGCCCTTGGCTACCCTCCTGGCACAGCAGGACCGCATTGCTGGTCCTGTGGATCGTTTTCAGAAGGTTGCGCTGAAAGGGAACATCCATCCCAACGCCAACGCGGCATTCGACGCCGGCCCCGCCGATCTCAGCATGAAGCTGGACCATGTGATGGTCATGCTCAACCGCTCCGCGGCGCAGCAGGCGGATTTGGATCGGTTGCTCGCGGAGCAGCAGGATCGATCTTCGCGCAACTATCATGCCTGGCTGACCCCCGAACAGTTTGGGGACCGCTTCGGCGCCAGCCCGAGCGATGTTGCCCAGGTCGTATCGTGGCTGCAATCGGAAGGATTGGCCGTCGATGAGGTCTCGCGCGCCAGGAACTGGATCTGGTTCAGCGGCACGGCTGGGCAGATGCAGACGGCGCTGCGGACGGAGATGCGCCGATATAACGTGGCCGGCGAGTCACACTTCGCCAACGCGACAGAACCTTCGGTGCCGGCGGCCATCGAACCGTTGGTGAGCGGCATCCAGGGGCTGGATGACTTTTATCCTAAGCCTGGGCAATCGCGTCGGCTTCTGTCGAGCAGCGGCCCCGCAAATTCGGTGCGTCCTCAGTTTGACAACTTTGATGGCGCCCATTTCCTTGCGCCGGACGACCTTGCGACAATCTACAACCTTACGCCTCTTTACAAGGCCGGATACGATGGATCAGGACAGAGAATCGTAGTGGCCGGGCAATCGGCAGTGTCGCTGGCCGATATACAGGGATTTCGACAATACTTCGGCCTCCCGAACAACGATCCTCATTTTGTGCTGGTCCCCGGCACCCCGGACCCTGGCCATACTTCTTCAGAGATCGAGGCAGATCTCGACATCGAATGGGCCGGCGCGGTTGCCCGAAAAGCCAATATTATCTATGTCTATTCCATTTCTGCGGGACTTTCAGCGGCCTACGCGATCGACCAGAATCTTGCTCCCATCATCACGTATAGCTTCAGTCTGTGCGAGCGCTTAGCAAGCCAGACTACACTGACAAGCACTCGAGCAATGGCACAACAGGCTAATGCACAGGGAATTACGTGGCTCGCAGCGTCTGGCGATGCAGGCGCCGCCGGCTGCGATCCCCAGGCTGGCCTCCCGAACGCCAAGCCAGCAGCGTCTCTGGGGTTGAGCACCGGATTCCCGGCGAGCCTTCCCGAAGTCACCGCGGTGGGAGGCACGCAGTTCGATGAGGCGGGAGGCAGCTACTGGTCATCATTTAGTTCTGCTACCCACGCTTCGGCGCTCTCGTATATTCCGGAGAAGGCCTGGAACGAATCGGGTGCCCAGGGCTTGGAGGCAACTGGCGGTGGCTTGAGCAGCCATTTTCTGAAGCCATCGTGGCAGGTAGCGCCTGGCGTGCCAAGCATGAATTTTCGAGCGGTGCCGGATGTCTCGCTGTCAGCGGCCATTCACGACGGGTATCTCATTCGAAGAGGCGGACAACTACAGCTACAGGGGGGAACATCAGCGGCCACGCCTTCCTTTGCGGGAATTCTGGCGATCGTCAACCAGTATCAGGAGCTTAACGGCGTGGAAACCAGATCTGGCCTGGGCAATATCAATCCCAATCTGTATATCCTGGCCCAGACGTCTCCGGGAGTCTTTCACGATATTACCGCCGGTGACAACGTTGTTGCCTGTGTGGGGGGCACACCCGACTGTTTCGATGGAACGCTGGGTTATGCTGCCGGGCCCGGATATGATTCGGTTACCGGCCTGGGATCGGTTGACGGATTCAACCTCGCCGTCAACCTGACGAAGCAATGGACCACGCCGACTATTTCGCTCCTGAACCCTGCGTCTGTAATCTCGGGGGCAGGGAACTTCACGCTAGCGGTGACTGGATCCGGCTTCGATTCCGGAAGTGTCGTTCAGTGGATGGGAACACCGTTGCCCACTACGGTCTTGAATGGCACGCAATTGCTCGCGACCGTCAGCGCGGCCCTGAGCGCCACACCGGGCTTTGTCAACATTGCGATTGTGGGCAGCGGAGGTACCTCGGCGCCGGTATTGTTCGGTGTTTTCGCCTCTTTTGGCGCGACTTTCAGTGACCAAAGGATCACCACAACGCCGCCGCTGGCCACGGCTTGTCTGCTTCCAGCTGCGGTTACTTCGGTCGGAACCAGCGACAGGATATACCTGTACTTCAATGCCAAAGTGACCACAAATAGCCTGTTGACACGCGACTGGATGGCGCCGGAAGGAATCATTGCTGCCTCGGGCGCCTGGCTTCCCGCGACGGGAAATTTTTGCTTCGGGGACGCTAATTACATCCCGGGAGGTAGTTCGATCAACCCGATTGGAACGTGGCAAGTCCGGGTGTTCGATCATGGCAGTCTGCTCTTTTCCGTTCCGTTCACCGTCAGCGCACCTGGGATCCAGACCACGCCTCTGGCTCATGCAGCCGACGGGAACGCCTTCAAGACCACGGTGCTTCTGACTAACGCAAGCTCGACGGCCGCGCCATACACACTGCGCTTCAACGATGACCATGGCAACGTGCCTTCCACGCGGTTCGAATTGGAAATGGGATCGCTGACCGGTATCATTCCCGCCGGCGGATCGGCGACCATTCGCACGGCTGGACTAGGTCCTCTCACGGTGAATGGCTGGGCGGAATTGACGGCTCCAGCCTCGGTCGGGGGCAGCGTCATTTACAGTCAAAAAACAGGCCTGCCATCGATCCAGGAGGGGACGGCAGCCATCGTGGCGTCGGGCAGCCAGCACTTCTTTATGCCGTTCGACAACACGGCGAAGGCCATCACGGGTGTGGCCCTGACTAACCCGGGCGGCACCGCCGCGAACAACATTAGCGTCACGTTCCGCTATACCGACGGCGGTCCCAACGAAACCCTCGCCTATCCCCAGCTGGCCAGCCGCAATCATCAGGCGTTCGTGCTCGCCAGCCAGTTCCCGCATACCGCCAATCGGAGTGGTGTGGCCGAGTTCACCTCGGACGCCGCACTTTCCGTGGCCGTATTCCGCTTCAATTCCACTGGCGCCTTCACCGCCCTGGATGCGATCCCGGCTGGCGCGCCGGCGACAACGGTTACCCGTACGTTGGCGCATGCAGCCGATGGCGATGCGTTCAAGACCACGGTTCTTCTGACCAACGCAGGTTCTGCCTCGGCGCCTTACACGCTGCGCTTCAACGATGACCATGGTAACGTTCCTGCCACGCGGTTCGAACTCGAAACGGGGTCGTTGACGGGCAATATTCCGGCCGGCGGATCGGTAACTATTCGAACGGCTGGACTAGGGGATCAGACCGTGAATGGCTGGGCGGAGCTGACAGCTCCGGCCTCGGTGGGTGGCAGCGTGATCTACAGTCAAAAGACCGCCGTGTTGCCATCGACGCAAGAGGGAACGGCGACCATCGTCGCAGCGGGAAACTCACACTTTTTCATGCCCTTCGACAACACCTCCGGCGCCATCACGGGTGTGGCCATTACGAATCCGGGTGCTAACCCGGCCATCATCAGCGCGACGCTTCGATACAACGACGGCGGAGCCAATCAGACCGTGTCGTATCCCCAACTGGCCGCTCGCAATCATCAAGCGTTCGTGCTTTCCAGCCAATTCCCGAATACGGCCGGGCGCAGCGGTGTCGCCGAGTTTACAGTGAACAGCCCCGTTTCCGTCGTGGAGTTCCGCTTTAATTCGACCGGAGCCTTTACGTCGTTCGGGATCGTCGCTCAGTAAGCGAGAGGCAAGCGGTTAAGGAATCGATCTTACTGAACAAACGTCGTCTTGAAGTCCCGCTCCCATGCCTTGGCTTGGGAGCTGGTGCGGCTGCTCTTGCGGGCTCGCTTCTGCTGGTACATCAGCCGATCGGCTTCCGCCAGGAGCCGTTCCGCATCGACGCCGTCGGTGGGGAAATGCGCCACTCCAACGCTGGCCGAGAGAGGTTTGTCGAAGGACTGCGCACCGATGCGGGCGACGACGTGCCGAAATTCCTCCACGCGATTCTCCGCATCCGCCTGTTTGACTCCGGATATGAGAACCACGAACTCATCGCCGCCCATGCGCGCCACATAATCGTACTCGCGGCAGCTTGCCTTGAGCCCGGCCGCGACTTCACGCAATAGGCGGTTGCCTTCCAGATGTCCGTAGCGGTCGTTAATCTGCTTGAGATCGTCGAGATCCAGCACCACGACCGTAAGGGGCTGATTGTTGCGGCGGGCCCGCGATACCTCCGCGTCCAGTTGCAGGAACAACGAACGTGCGTTGGGCAGCGACGTCAGGAAATCCGTGGTTGCGGAGGATTCCGCCTGCTGGAAACGGAGCGCATTCTCGATGGACATGCCGATTTTCGGGCCAACCGCCATCAGGAGCCGCAGATGGTCCTTGGTAAAGGCATCACGCTCCATGTGATACAGCGTCAGCACCCCGATCGTTCCACCCGCGCCCTCAAGCGGCAGCGCCACCGCCGATCGGAGTGACGAGGTCAGCGCCTTGTCGTTGAGGTAGGAAGGTTCCACCGAAGGATTGCCGTTCACGATGGGCTTGCCGTTCTCCGCCACCCATCCCGAGAGCCCCTGACCCATGGGAATTCGTAGGGAAGAGAATAGCCGGCAGTCTTCGCCGTTGACATACTCCGGGATCAGCTCGTCGCCCTGTACCATCCAGACCGCGAGGGAATGATGCGGAATGATGCGCCGCAGCCGGACGTCGAGCACCGATAGAGTCTCATCCAGGCTCAGCGAATTCCCCAGGTCCTGTGAGATTTCAAACAACGCCTGGACTTCCTGCCGGGCCGAAGCAATCAGATTCAGGAAGTTCACGGGTTCGGCGTTGGCTACAGCGGGCGATCCATTGGAGGCTTCGAAGCCCGCCGCCGGCGCGAGGCCGCGTTCGATCTTCACGTCTTTGGAAAGCGCCGCCGATTTATGCGCGGGAGAGTGGGCTTTGCGCTCCCACTGCACATAGCCTTGTTCCAGAGCATCCACCACACGCGGATCGAATGCTTTGCCGGCTTCCGACCGGACCACCTTCATAGCATCGTCGAGAGGCATGGCACGGCGGTACTGGCGGTCCGAGGCCAGGGCGTCCAAGCAGTCCACCGCCGCCAGAATGCGCGCCCCGATCGGGATCTCTTCTTCCCGGAGACCGCTCGGATATCCCGTGCCGTCCCACTTTTCGTGATGCGCTCGCACAATCGGTGCGACCGGATAGGGGAATCGCACGCGCTCCAGGATCTCAGCGCCCACCACGGGATGAATCTTCATCTTCTCGAACTCTTCCGGCGTCAGTTTGCCAGGCTTCGAGATGATGTGCTCCGGCACTGCGAGTTTTCCGATATCGTGCAGCAGGGCCGCCGCTTGCAGAGCTTGCATCTCCTCATCGGTAAGATCCAGGGATGCAGCCAGCTCGCGGGCGTACACCTGGACGCGCTGAAGATGGTCGTGAGTCGTGTGGTCTTTTGCTTCGATCGCCAATGCCAGCGCCTCGATCGTCCTGAGGTGCAGCGAAGCTACTTCCTCGGCATGTTTCGTTTCCGCTTCCAGGCGATTCAAGTACAGGCGGTACGAACGGTAGATCAAATAGACTACCGGCCCGGTAAGCAGCATGGTTGGCCATCCGATGTAGCGGGCGGCATTATTAACTGCGAGGGCGATACCGGCTCCGGCCATGTAATACGGCAAAGACCAGAAGGACGTACCTAGCCAGACGGCTGCGAAGTTGTGACGCTCAGCCATGGCGGTCCATTTAGCGATCGGGGCGGTCATCAGAAGGAACAATGCCAGTGCGGTTGCCGCCAGGCGATAGGATGTGTCGATGTCTGAGAACTCGAACCACGTGGAATGGTAGATCCGTACGGCTGCCCCCGCAGCCACGATCGTCAGCGCTACCTGGAATGTGGCGAAGGTGATCGTGGGCCTCTGCGGCTGATTCCAGTAGCACTGGACCAAGGCTACTCCGCAAGCCAGCAGGATTGTTTCCGAAGGCGTGAGCTCCACCAATCCGATCAGCACGAACAAAAACGAGAGAGGCAAAGGGCCGGATACTCCGGGAACTCGCACCCGCGCTCCGGCCGTCATGAGCGAAATCGCGAGGAATGCCCCAAACTTGATCAAGTCCGTGGAATGCCAGAATATCGCTGCGTTCCCTAGTACCGCCGCTGCCAAAGTAATGAAGACAGCCAGCAAGAACCGTCCGCCAAGGGTCAAGGGTGCGTGAGCCTTGGTCGTCTCGAGAAACTGAACCGTAGCCTGAGAAATTGACCGGTCCTCGGGCATGGGCCGCGATGCTATCGACACGTCCGACACTTTCCGTACTACGAGCACGATTGTGCCCATTGCCTTCTCCTTCACTTCCTTCGAGATGGCCCGGTCAGCCATCCATTCCCGGGACAGGATGGCACTTTCTGGCTCATAGTTTTGCGACAAACTGGCCTAAGCCTCCGGGCCAATTCCGAGTGTGGGTAAGGTGTTCCACGGAGGGCGAATCCGTATCCAATTCGGCAAGATAGATAAAGACACAGCCCAATGATTCCGGAAGCCACAGGATTGCGCAAAGTCCGAATGCCGTCGGCTGAAGCCCAGTCACAGGTGTTTCTCGGGATGACCGCGATTATCGCCAGCGAACCCATGCAGCGCCTCATGGAATTGGTCCAGCGCGTGGCTCGTTCCAGCGCGACCACACTGGTTACGGGGGAAAGCGGTGTAGGCAAGGAGCTGGTGGCCCGCGCGGTCCACTATTATTCGGCTCGCACCGGCAAACCCTGGGTCGATTTCAACTGCGCGGCGCTGCCCGAACAGCTTCTGGAAAGCGAGCTATTCGGTCATGAGCGCGGCGCCTTCAGCGGAGCCGATTCCGCCAAACCAGGTTTGTTCGAGCTGGCCCATCAGGGCACCATTTTCCTGGACGAAGTCGGAGAATTGGACGGCCGGCTTCAAGTGAAGCTGTTGCGCGTGCTGGATGGCGCACCCTACTACCGTCTGGGCGGCGTCCGCAAAGTTTCGGTGGATGTGCGCGTGGTGGCGGCCACCAATCGGGACTTGGAGCGAGCCGTGGCCCAAGGCCGTTTTCGCAGCGATCTGTTTCACCGGCTCAGCCAATTCACGCTGCAGGTTCCTCCGCTGCGCTCTCGCCCGGCCGATATCGAGCCGCTGGCGCGGCACTTCCTCGCTGAGCATTTTCCGGACTTGGAACTGGGCAGCTCCGCAATCGGCGCGCTGCGCGCATATTCGTGGCCGGGAAACATCCGCGAACTGCGCAATGCCGTGATTCAAGCCGGCGTGATGAACCAGGGTGGAGAGATTACGGCGCAGGATTTCCGCCTGCGGCCATTGCCTTCCCCCATGAACGATGCCAGCGATTATAACGACGATTCCGACGGCCCCGATGACGATTCGGGTAGCCTCGAATCCATGGAGCGGAGGATGATCGAGGAAGCGCTGGCAGCCACGGGCGGGCATCAGCAAAGGGCGGCCGCGCGCCTGGGAATTTCGCGCCGGACCTTGAGCCGTAAGCTGAAGCTCTATGAATCCGCGCAGCCGGTGAGTCTATGAACGTAGCGATTCATGAAAAGCGCCGGGAGATCCGGCAGCCCGCCGAAGGGCCGGTTTTGGTGAACTTCTCCAATCCTCAACCCATGGAGATCCTGGGCGAGCTGATGGACGTGAGCCCTAGCGGCTTCCGCATGGCACACGCTAATCAATCGCTGCAGTCGGGTCAAATGGTGGGATTCTCGCATGGCCTGGCCATCGGCACCGCCCGCGTGATGTGGAATCGCATCTTGGACCATCGCGTCGAGACCGGCTTCCGTATCGTCACCACACGGTAGCGTTCCTCACTGCCCGGTCTACACTCGATCCGCTAAAATTAGTGGGTGCCAAATCTTGAAGTGAAATGTTCGCAGGAGCTGGAGCGATTTTTTCTGGAGAATGACGGAGAACTTCTCAGAAAACTGCACGCCCTGCTGCAAGGTCATCAGTCGCTCGACCCCATAACCGAAGAACCGAAGAATACGATGCTGCGGAACCGCGTGGCAACTACGCTCACGCCGTGGACGTTCTGCATAGTCGGCGACGAGCCCGGCCCCAGCAAACGCGTTTCCGTCAACTTTGCGCTCGGTGACAAGCCCGATCGAAAAGGTCCGCTGGGCGACCGGCTTCGCAAAGATCTGGGTCTCGATCTGGAAGACATCATCGTCAACCATCTTTCCGAGAAATACCAGATGGAAGAGGGCCGGGAATACACCATGGTCTCGGAGACGCGCGAGGTGAACCGGCATCACTATAACGACAAGCCTCGCAAAAAGGCGCCCGCTCGCGCGAAAAATATCGAGCCCAATCCGAACCCCGAGAAGCCTGCCTTCGAAATGCCGCCGGGCGCGATCAATACCCATTGCCATGTGAACAGTAACGGGATGACGCCGTTCCCGTGGTCGGACGATCGGAAATATGATCCCGCATTCGCGCCGTGGAGAAAGCTCGAAGCACTGGATACATTTCTGGGTTTCGCGGGCGAGGTGATCGTAGCCGCCACTTGTCATGGCACCGACAACAGTTACATGCTCAACGCGCTGAAGAAGTCGAAGGGGAGGGCATTGGGCGTTGCGTTCGTCGACAAAAACATATCGGATCAGGAGTTGATGGAGCTCGATGCGGCGGGCGTTCGCGGCGTGCGTTATAGCTATGTAAAGCGCCTGACTAATCCTCCACCGCCCGAGGAAATGGTCGCGATGGCGAACCGGCTATGCCTTCTGTGGGACGCGGGAAGCTTGAAAAATGAGTGGCATATCGATCTCTACTGTGAGGCGGCCGATCTCCAGGATCTGGAGCCGCACATCAAGGCAATTCCGATCCCGGTCGTTTTCGACCATATGGCGGTGCCGGCGATCGAGAAGGGCGTGAGCGCCCCCGAGTTTCAGCGCTATCTGCAACTCTTTCGCGACAAGCAAGACTGCTACGCCAAGGTGACCTGTCCGGAGCGTCTGACGGGATCGAGCAAGCCGGAGGAGTGGAGCAAGGTCCTGCCGTTCGCGCGCGCGCTGGCCGAGGAATTCCCCACGCGGGTCATCACCGGCACGGATTGGCCTCATCCCAACATGAAAGAGGGACAGATGCCCAACGATGGAGACTTGCTAAATCGCTGGATTTGGGAAGTCGCGGGCAGGAACAGCGATACTTTACGGCGTATCCTGGTCGACAATCCGCGGGCGCTTTTCAATTTTCCCGGCTGAAGCCGTCCCCCGCCAAAGTCTGAGAGCCGCCAAGTAAGAAGTAGTGAGCTCGCCGGGTATTAATTCCCACGCTAGTAAGACTTGCGAGGGCGGCCAGCTATACAGCCACGGCGGGATAGACGCTATTTCTATGATTCGAGTAGCTCGGCGATTTTGGTTAACTGCGTGCCTAGCCTGTTGAGTCTGGCTTTGGTCCATTTCGTAAAAAAGGAAAACAGCAAAATGACTAACTCGATACTCAAGATGGCGTTTGGCGGTTTGATCGCGGCAGGCCTAATGGCATATGGGCAGCAGCCGCAGGATAATCCGCAGCCGGCACAGCAGCAGGAGAAGCAAACGCAACCTCAGACGCCCGCCGGAGCGCCGCAACAGCCTCAGTCCGCTGAGCAAGTATTCGCGGCGTTGGACACCAACAAAGACGGGAAACTCAGCCCAGAGGAGTTCGGAAAACTGTTCCGCGACGCCAAAGTATCAGACGTTCAGGCGGAGTTCGCCAAGTGGGACAAAAACGGCGACAAGAGCATTACGATGGAAGAGTTTAAGGCGGGCTTTCCGCAACAGTAGAGAGGCGTGAGGATAGGGCAGGCCGAAGGGCCTGCCCTTAAAAACTAAATTACCAGCGGGGTTCGCGCCGGCGGCCGCCGCCGCCACCGAATCCACCACCGCCGCCACGGTTGCCGCCGCCGCCACCGAATCCACCACGTTCCGGGCGAGGACGAGCTTCGTTCACGTTCAACGCGCGGCCGTTCAGTTCCTGACCGTTCAAGGCCTCGATGGCCTTCATCGCTTCGGCTTGATTGGTCATTTCGACAAAAGCGAAGCCGCGAGGTTGCCCTGTGTCGCGATCGCGGACTACGCTGGTTTTCTCAACGGCACCGTACGCGGCAAAAGCAGCCTCGAGCTCGGTCTCCGTGGTCTGATATGCAAGGTTTCCAACAAAAATATTCGTCACTGATTTCTCCAATAAAGTTCAATTGACCAGGCGGGCTCGGTTCCAATGGTAGGTAACTGGCGGGCTAGGCACGTTCAAAAGTTTATCACAAGGGGTTAGATGCAAGCAGTTAGATCAGGGCGCGCTCCACGAACTCACCCCGCTCATTGATCCAGCAACAATACCGTGTGCGAACTTGATTCTGATTTCGAGAACATACATCGGCTTGAAGCATCACAGATGGGTCGGACGACTGGACCAAATGCTTAGCGGCGTCCTTGGCGCTCCCCAACGCGGGACATGGCAGTTCCGGGCTGAACACCCGGGTACTGGCCTTATGCTTCTCCATGGTACGAACAAAGTATTGCATGCTATTCCTATGTTACCACCACCGTTTTTCGGTGGCATGTCAACTGCTAAGATTGGCTCATGAGACTGCTGCTTAGCAT
>Ga0105238_10003136_pt1 | contig 16494 bp, 10 predicted proteins | sample KBSC34metaG_FD_81526 | JGI IMG/M metagenome (GOLD analysis project Ga0105238, IMG submission 81526) | Corn rhizosphere microbial communities from Kellogg Biological Station, Michigan, USA - KBS C3-4 metaG | ecosystem: Host-associated > Plants > Roots > Rhizosphere > Soil | place: Michigan, USA... | reverse complement strand
TCCTGTTTTTACGGCGGGAAGCTCCATCACCGTTTCGTTTTGGACCTTGGTTTCATCTGCGTCGGTTAGTTCCGCTTTCTCGATTGGAAACGACGGCAACGTGGGGCACGTCGCACAAGCCCACGTCCCGTACTCCGATAGCACGTTGTATTGGGATTATGGAACCAATACAACGGGCCGCGTTACGACGAGCTTTGCATCCCGCTTAGGCTCCTGGACAAAGGTGGACCTGGTATTCAACAGTTCCAATAACCTGCACGCCATCTATCTGGGTGGGACCCTGGCTAACTCTACTACGAATGCGTCCAGCCCTACGGTGACTCTGACCGGTATTGTAATCGGCGGTAACTTAGCGCTGCCCTATTACGAAAACGGCAAGCTGGATGAATTTCGAGTATCCAATTGCGCCCGATCCGCCACCTGGATCGCGACCGAGTATAACAACCAGTCATCGCCGTCGACTTTTGCGGCGGTGGGAAGCGAGTCCGGGATCGGCGGCAGTAGCAGTGGTGTACATCGTCGTCTGATCGGAGGGGAATAACATATGAAAAAGACACTCTTCTTCTCAATTCTTTTGTGCGCTTCGCAAGTCCTGGCGCAGAATCCCCGGCACGTCGTGTCCGGCCACCCTCGACTGCTCATCAACAACACCGTTACGGATACGTGGCAGCCTGCCGCGACCCGTCTTGCGGCGCGCTCCGCCCTGGCCTTAGGAGGCGATGCTACCGCGGCCGCAAACTTCGCGACCCTCAAGGCTCTTTGTACCTCCAACAATCCGACGTTCTACAACAGCACCGACGAGGGTTACAGCAACAGCGTGATGGCGTATGCCTACGTCTATGCCATTTACCATTATGCGGGGCAGGATTCCACTGCCAATTCCTACGCCCAGGCGCTGTGGAATACCTTCAGCACCTACTACCAGGCTCCAGTTGCGATCACTTCCATAGTCACGGATGTTTCGGGAAATGCCACAGTCACGCTATCCTCCCCGCCGGCCGTTGCCTTGAGCACCGGTTGCTGCAAGGGCATATGGGGTGCCTCGAACGACAGTTTGAACGGCGGGATCAACATTACCAGCGTCATCGACTCGACGCATTTTTTCTACCACCCGAGCGTCGTCTCCGAGACGCACACCGAGTCGGGGATGTACTACACGGGAGCGTCACTGACCGGAAATGATTCCACTTCGCAGGTTGGCGTGCAGCTTGAGTCTCTCGCCTATTTCTACGATTGGTGCTACGACTGGCTGGTCGCCAATGGGCATGACGCCTACATCCGGGACATGATCAAAGCCTGGTATTGGAGTAACACACTTACCCGTTCGTCCAGTGCGTTTGGGGCCGCCGTGCGAGAAGCGGATTTCCACAATTACACCTCGAAGAACGAAGTGGGAATCCTCACCGCCGGTGTCGCTCTTTTCAATGACGACCCCTTTGGCTCCACCATGCTGAACGAAGGCGCCGGCTATCTTTGGGAAGGCATCCAGGTGAAGCCCGTCAATGGAAATTCTAATTCCTACGAGTTCAACGTGAAGAAGAGTAACGACGTGCTCGCCGACGGGTCCATGAATTGGGAGGGGCCGACGTATTGGCGGTCGGGCGCGATTCGCTTCTATCGCGGTATCGAGGCGTACGACACAGCCACGGGACGCTCAAACACGATATGGACCAGTCAGTTCTCGACGGCATATCGAGGCGCCCAGTACAAGATGTACGTCATGCTTCCGAATGGATCTGCGGCGGCGTTCGGCGACGCCAGCGCGGGTGGAACTTTTGCCGGCCGCGACAACTTCGGCATTTCCATTCTCAACGACCGCTTCCCCGATCCGCACATGGTCTGGATGTTGAACAACGACACAGCCGCGGGCAACCTGTGGGATTCGGGAGCGGGTGGCTTCACGGGTCTTGTCTGGAAGCTGATTTTCTACCCCTACGTCAACGGGCCCGGCTCCCACGACCTCACTGACCTACCGACCTCCGCACAGTTCGGCACGGACGTTATTGTTCGCACCGGGTGGGGCGTTAACGACACGTTCCTAACCTACAGTGGTTCGATGCGCGGGAACTATCACCGGCATGAGGACGCCGGAACTTTCAATATTTTCAACCGGGATTACCTGGTACTTCAAAACCCCTATACCGATGCCGTGTCTTCCACCTATTACCAATACAACCGGCGGACAATCGCCGGCAACACCCTCACGCTGAGGGATCCTGCCGATTGCTGGATGAACAATCAGGCCACCTGCGGCCTTTGGAACGGGTCTACTCCGCTGATTAACGACGGGGGCCAGTTGATCTCATGGCGAGCCTTCAACCCGCCCTTCTCTTCCGGGGAGTTCAATCAGAATCGCGCATGGAGCGGTTCAGTCTATAGCGATGCAACCTGGGGAACAACTTACACCAATGTAATGCCGAACGCGTTTCCGGCGTTCGCCGCCGGCACGGGATACGAACATATCCGGCAGGATCTGACGCCGTTCTATTCGACGTCATACACTGGGTCCGGACACAATCCCACCCTCAAGGTCGCGGCCTCCAACGGCGCAATCCGGGAAATCATTCACTTCCAACCCACGGCGGGAACGCTGAATCCCGTCGTCGTATTCGACCGTGTGACCTCGACGAATGCGGCCTTCAAGAAATCCTGGCTGCTGCATACCGTCAATCCACCCACGGTAAACGGGACTTCGGCTCCAACAGGGGATTCCACCACCGCGGCGGCCACCGTCACCCAAATCGACAATGGGGCGGGCCGCCTCTTCGTAAATCATCTCCTCCCGGCGTCCCCCAACGTAAGGACTATCGGCGGCAACGCCTGCCCGATCACGCCGATTTTCTCGGCGACCAATGCCAACCCCGCAGTTTATTACGCTCCCTCGCATGGGTTGGTGGTCGGCGAGAGCGTCCGGCTGGACACCGGCACCGTGACTACTGACGGAACTGGCTCCCAGTGGCAACCCAACTGGGTATTCGATCGTGTGTACGGTAGTTCCTGCGGGTTTAACACGGTGACCACCGTACCAGACGCGGATCACTTTACTGTTTCAGGTTGCAACTCCAGCAGTAGTAGTAATCAGCCCTGGTCTACGGCGTTTACGAGCGGCGCAGGCTCGCCCACCGGAAACGGCACATTTACCGGACAGATTTATTACCAAACAGACGCCGCGGGCGGCAACACCGTCTGGCAATGGAATGGAGCTTCGTGGGTGAATCTGTCGATCACCGGAAGCATCCCAGGCAAATCACCGGCCTTGGGGTATACCTCTCCCGTTATTCAAAGCCATGCCAGTTGCAACTGGTCCTTCTACGTCGACCAACTTGGACCCACAGGCAGCACGGGCGCTCATCTCTGGGAAACGGCAATGGATGCCACGAAAGACGATGCGGTAGTCAAATGGCTGATCGCTGAGTCTCCAGCCTCAAATAGCCTTACCGACAATTTCCTGAACGTCATGGTTCCTACGACCACCGGTGGGTCCAATCCCGTCATCACGCAGGTCACTGGAACAGGAATAGCCGGTGCGGTCATTGCGGACTCGGCGGGGTCATACGTGGCTGCGATGCCTACCGCCCCCACGCCCCAGACGGATTTGAGCTACACAGCCGCTCACGCAGGCACTGGTAAGCACGTCGTGGGTGGATTGACCCCTTCGGCGTCTTTCATGGTCGGACAAAATACGGCCGCACAAGTCACGACTCCCGTCATGCCGCCTGTTCCATCCACTCCTCAGAAAGTCTTCCTGAGTACCGACGTGTGCGGTGATATCGACGACGCACAGGCGATCTCGATTATGGTCAAGCTGCATCAGATGGGGTACATCCAGATAGTCGGTGCGAACGTCGATATGCAGATGGCTAGCGGCTTCTCGGGAAATGGTGGCTGGGCAGACGGTCCTAGCTTTGTCCAGTCGATCTTCACCCGTGCCGGACTCAGTATACCAATCGGGGCATGCGCTTTCGGCTCTTGCAACTGGGGAGAGGGCGACAATTACTGCCACGCGGCAGTTACTGCCATCGGAGCACCGCGCTATCATCTCTCGGACTATGTAGAGAGCGTGGCCCTGTTGCGCTCCGTCGTCAACGCCAATCCTCCCGGGTCCATCGTGCTCGTAGGCGTCGGGATCAACACCCGCACGGCCGCGTTCATGCAGACGCCGGCCAACTACAACGGCGACGGACTTCCTTCTGGAGCGACGTTGTGGGCCAAGGTCAAGTCGTTCGTATCAATGGGCGGTGTGTTTCCAAGCGGCGCAGACGGGTACAACTGGACTAACGAAAACACAGGTGCTCCTCACGGTACTTCGATGGCATACATCTTCAATAACTCGGCTGGAGTTCCAATCTATGCAAATCCGGCTTCAGTTCAAATGTATACCGGGGGACGGGCTTATTACAGCCTGCCGGACACGTCCCCTCTCAAAGCCGCGATCGTTGCCTACCGCAACATTGTGCCGGATTACTTCACCTTGCCTCCGTCCCCGTACACGGCGTATGGTTACGGCCGGCAGGCATGGGATCCGTCCACTGTTCTGTTTGCCGCGATCGGCACACAAGACCCCGGCGATGGCCTCGGCCCGCATTTCACGCTCTCGGCAAACGGCACAATCACTCTGACGGTGGGATCGACTCCAACCCCAGACGCATGGGCTTCGAGCCCCCAGTCCGGGCATTATTACGTGTCCATACCCCGAGTGGCCGATACCCGAGCCATCATGGAACAACTGCAGCAGTTCGACGGCCTCCCGGTCACAACGCAAATCACTACGTCCGATGCCAGCGGCGCCGCAACCTTCACCGAGACCGGCGGCGGTACGTTTGGACTGACTCAGGTCGCACTGACCATACTTTCCCAGTCGCCGCTGCCGGCCGGGTTGACCGGCCTCGCTTACAATCAGACCTTGTCCGTGTCGGGCGGCTCCGCTCCGTATGCCTGGAGCATCATTTTCGGCGCTCTGCCTCCTGGCTTGACCCTCTCTCCCGCGGGCACAATCATCGGGACGCCTTCCGCTTCCGGCGCCGGCACATTCACTGTCATGGCATCCGACGCCGTCGGCATCGTCGGCACAAAGCAGTTCAGCATTACGATCCAAACCCCTGCCGTTCAAAGCCCGACTGTGAGAGCGGGTGGCCAGGTCCGGCCCGGTGTCGTCGTCCACTGAACGCTAGTTAACCCGCGTGTCGGACGTACTCCTGTTTGGAAAATACGTCCGATCGCATAACTCTTCCGGACTAGCGGGACTGCTCTTCGGCGGCACGCCGGATTGCCAGGCTGTGCGCAAGTAACTCGCCCGCAATGGCGTGACCGGCGATTCCATTTCCCAGTTCGTTCCAATGTCCGGCATTCGTCTTTGCAGCCGGCGGTCCATGCAGGAACACGCCATGCGACGCGGCATATTCACCAAGGGGCCGGGCCAGCGTGACTGTGGGTATCCCCTCTGCCGCCCCGAATCGCTCCACGCGCTGGTTGATGGCGTCCAACGACGTCAGCCCCAGGCGGCGCTGAAAAGCAATACGCTCCGTCAGATCCGGGTGGACCTGTACCCCCTGATCTCCGATGGCGATCCAGAATTCGGCGTGATGCAGGGCGCAATCCGCCTTCATCGCGTGCATCAAGGCTTCCGCGATTGCCCACGACTCCTGCACTTCGGGTTGCGACGGGTCGTAATGCCATCGCTCGGGCGGCGCCGATGAAGCCGCGGCCCGCTTCGATTTCAACCGGAATCCCGCTATCGCCTCACCAGCTTTGATCCTCGAAATGTTCAGTAGCGACAAGAGGCGGCTTGCGTTCATCCAGTCCGAGGTTCGATTTTTCCATAGCAGCGAGCGCGCACTGATCGCAGGAGCATTTCGCGTGATCGCATCCGGCACTAACTCGCCGTTGTTAAGGAGATAAACCGGCGCCCCCTGAAGCTCGCCCGGAAAAAACGCGCGCGTCGTTTTCAAGACTGTGCTGGACGAAAACAAGAGGACCACAACCTGCGGCTCGTATTTCCATACGTGGTCATGCAACGTGAGATACTGCTGCGAAAGCGTGTATCCTCCCACGCCGAAAGTCAGCACGTCCGCCTGCCAGCCTCGGGGCTCCAACGCTTGAGAGAGATCGCGGTTCATGACCGACTTGAAGGTCTTTTCGAACGGCACCTCCGCCGCCACGGCGTCCGAAGCCCCGATAATCGCCACGCGCACCGTTTGCGGCGGCCGTGCAACCGGACGCTCCCGGTCGCGCATGCCGTCACTGTTTATCCGCACGTACACGTCCGCCTCGCCGACACTCCAGCCCTCCGCATTCGGACGCAAGGCATAGCCGCGTTCCCTTTCCGGCTGATAGAACGAGGCCTCGAAGCGTACCTGGGCCAGCCGCAATCCGCCCTCCAACCCGGCCAGGACCACCGCCGTTGCCAACACCGTCAGAATCAGATCTCTAAAAAATCTCATACAAGAATGGAGATTTCTTGTCTCCGGCGTAGGCAACAAGCATCGCCATTGCAAAAATACCAATGACGATTCCGGCCGAGTAGAATGACCACTGGACCCACCGCGGCGAGGAGTGATACAGTTCCTTGGCGCGAAGGTCCGGGCGGTACCGCTCTCCGAGTTCGAGGATGAGGTACCCCACCAAACCGATCGTCAGTCCTCGCGCCTGGCCCTCCATCAGACCGCTTGTGAAGAATGCGGTGAAACCCGAAAGACCACTCCAGAGATGGGCCAGGAGCCAGACTGCATCCGAAACCCGCGGCGCCCGAAAGAAGACCTCCGCAATCAGGATCAAGTGAAACGTCAGCAGCCAGCCCAGCCACGTTCCGGCAGCATCCCAGGCAGGATTCCGTTTGAAGAATTTAGCGCGATCGCGGCTGGTCAACGCGTCTACCACCAGATACGCGGCGTTCAAGACGCCGAATACAAAGTAGCCAAACGTCAGACCATGCCACAGGCCGATCGCCACCATATTTACCGTAATGCTCAACACCAGGCCGAAAGTGCCCGCCCGCCGCGTGGCCATGCGAAGCGGTACAAAGACATAATCGACCAGCCAATTCGTCAGCGACATATGCCAGCGCCGCCAAAAGTCGCTGATGCTGGAAGCTGTAAAAGGACGGTTGAAGTTCTCCGGGCCGGTGATGCCGAACAGGCGGCCGGTCCCGAGCGCTATATCAGTGAGTCCCGAAAAATCTGCGTAGAGCTGCAGCGGAAACAGATAGAACCCGACCCATAAAGGCGCGCCGTGAAGGCCTGTAACATGCGCATAGATTGTATTCACGGTCGGCGCGAGATTGTCGGCTATGATTAACTTCTTGACAAAGCCCCAGGCGATGCGAGGTGCAGCCTCAGCGACGGAGACCGGCTTCGGCGGCAATTGCGCGAGAAAGTCTCCCGGCCGCTGGATGGGGCCGGCGACGATTTGGGGAAAGAATGCAACGTATGCCGCAAAGTTCACCAGCCGCCTCTCGGCGGGCAGTTTCCCCCAGTGCACATCCAGCACGTAGCTCAGCAGTTTGAAGGTGTAATAGGAGATACCCAGCGGCATGATCAGCCCCGCGATACCGTGCGTGGGCGTCAAAAGGGCTACCTTAAATGCCGCCAGGTACCCGACCAGTAAGGCGACCATCGCCATTCCGACCGATGCCAGACGCCCTGTGCCTGTAAGTCGCGCATTTTCTACGGCAAGGGCGGCCGAGAAAGTCAGGATCGTAAGAACGGCGAGTAACCCGGCCGCGACCGGGTTCCACGTGAGATAGAACCCGTAGGAAGCCAACAGCAGGAAGGCCGCTCGAAACCGTGCCGGACACAACCTGTTGAGTGCGGCGCAGACCGCTACATAAAGAAGGAATACGGGCTCCGTGAAACTCAAGACGCGGCTGACCTCTTCTTGTCTACCAGGGCCGCGAGATCCCCCACCGTCTTCAGCCCGGTGACCTCCGCGGTCGTGAACCTCACCTTGAATTCGCGCTCGATGTCGACGATCAGGTTGATGTGGGTGAGAGAATCCCAGGCCTCCACATCCGCGGCGGTCATATCGGGCCGCAACTGTAGGGAGTCCTCGTCAAAGGTATCGCGAAACACAACTTGCATTCTTTCCCAGGTGTCGACCAAGTCTTAACCTCCTTCAAGGATGGACTGTCGCGGCAAGTTCGCCGGCGGGCGATATGAACGTCTCGCGAGCTTGGTAGGTGCTGCAGTCTAGAAGCCAATCGGCCCGGTTCGCATCTCCGCCCGTCTGGACGAATCCAAATTGCGAGAAGAAGCCCTCCACCATCTGGTTCTTCGCGGTGCGGATGTACTGGCCGCGGACATTCGTGAGATTGCGTTGGCGCGCTTCCGCCACCACCAGGTTCATGAGGTACTGTTCGACGCCGCGAGCCAGAACGCGGCAGCTCATCAGCCAATCGACAATGACAAGCTCATCTCCCCGCGGTTCCATTACGATGAGCCCGATAAGCCCATGGTCTCCCAGCCGGTCGCTCAGCTTCGCGTAAAGCGGCAGGACGTTGGGATTGTTCATCAGGGCGTCGCACTCAGCTTCGGTATAACGGTGTGTAGTCAGGTTGAATTGATTACTGCGCTGGATCAACTGAGCGATGCGCGGCAAATGGAAAGGATCGAAGCGTGAAACCACGATGCGCATGTCGAGCGACTGGAGAAAGTCTTCGGCGCTGGCGTATGCCGCCTGCGCTTCCCGCCGGTCCGCCTCCACCCGGTACAGTTCCGCGCGCTTCAAATCTTCGCCCGAAAACGAGGTTGTTTCGAAGAGGTTTAACTCGCTGATGGCGCGCACATAATCGGCGGGATCTTCGGGCAGCTCCGGGACAATGACATCCGGCAACAGGCAGCGAACCAAATTCCTTTCGAAGGGGTTATCGTCCAGGAACACCATCGAGTCGAACCCGATGTTCAATACATCGTGAATCTTGCGAATGTTTTCGGCCTTGTCGATCCAGTTCGCGATAAAGACCGTGATGTCGCTACGCTGCAGCAGCATATCGGGGTGCTTGTCGAACGGTAGAACGGCGGCGGCCATTTCGTTCTTGCTGCACACCGCCAGCAGGATTCCCCGATTGCGGAGCTCCTTCAGATAAGCCTGCAGGCGATAGAAAGCCTCACCGTCCCCATGCGCGCTCAAGCGAATGCCATCCACGCCGTCGTCCCCGATCACTCCTCCCCACAGAGTGTTGTCGAGATCCAACACGACGCATTTGACGACCCGCCCGCGCGATGCCATCACGATGTCGACGATGTTCTTCGCCACTAGCGGCATGTGCGGCAGTGCGCAGAAGGATTTGGCGATGTCCCAGAAACGATCGTCGAACCACTCGCGCCGGCCTACCCATGAAGCGATCGATTCGACGTCGTTGATGAGAACCCCGGCGCGTGACCGAACCTGTTGCCCGATACAGGCGTTCAGCGCCGCGGCCACGGAATAAAAGGAGCTCGGCACCTTCTGGTCGAAGTTGCCGAAATACCGTTCATACGGCATCGCGAAAGTGCTCTGCACCAGCGTGGCGGTCGTATGCTGCTGGATGGTGTCCCAGACTTCGACAATGCCGCGCGTCCTCTCTTCGATGAAGGCGGACGCGTCGCCGTTTCGCTGGCTGAATGCCGCCCGTAATGCCTGAATCGAATTCAGCATCACGATGAAGTCGGGCTGAAACCGGTACAGCCCCGAGTTAGGATTCAGCGCTTCCAGTTGAATGCCGTCGAAAGGCCCTTCATAAAGGTCGGCGTGGACTCCGTGCCTGTGAAACAACGTGCGCAACAGCGGGACGAACTGTTGCGTGGCGGCATCGGACAGGAGGGCAATTCTGACTTTTGAGCGGGTCGCCGCCGGGTCGAGACGTTTGCTCTCCCTCAGCAAACTCGCATGATCCATTGCGATCGGCTGTAAGTCTGTCATGCGCTTCGACGCGACACAGGGTTACTCTGCGCTCAACCAGAGTAACAAACTAACGATTCTGCCGCCACTGCGCCTGACCGCTGGCCGGATCATAGGTGAGCGTAGCCCAGCAGGATTTCCCCAGTCCCCGCGTGATCTCGTCCCGCTTGCCGGGATCGAGGTCCAGCAGGTACAGGGGATTGCCTGGACGATTCAGGTTGTACCGGTGAGCTTTGAATTCAGCGGTGTCCGGCAGGAAAACTACATCGCATGGCGAAGATGCCATCGCCTTCGTAAGCTGCCGCGTCGGCCAGCGGAGCTCGTATTCCCAGGCCACAAACAACACCACGGTAGCCGCCGCGATCACCGAAACCGCGGCGAACAGGCCGCGTCGAAAAGCCATGCTCCAGCGGGCGTCGAGAACCATCTGCCGCCACCCGGCCGCCGCCACCAGCGCCACTCCGAAATATCCTTCGAAGTAGTAACGCCCGCCCACGGGCGAATCGGAATCGCCCATCTCGATCAGGTGTCCAATCACCAACAGGACGAAAGGCAACGCCAGAATCCAGAGGTTCAAGTCCCTTCGCTTGCGCCACAAAGCATATCCGGCCAGCACAAACACAAACGGAAATGAGGTCAGGATGGTATCGGCGATCCATAACGGCGTAAGGTGGATGGCATTCGAGAGCAGCGCCGACGGTTGAATCGAGACGCCCGTCCCTTCCGGCGTCAGCGCGTAAGGACTCTTGAAGTAATTCCCGATCAGTTGGTGATTGACGGCCGCCGTAACCCCCACCGCGGCCCCCCCGATCACCACCGCGCTCACCGCGAAGAACGCCAGTTGCGGCAGGTCCTTGCGTAGCCTCCACGCCAAGCCCGCGCCCAAAACGGCGGCAACACACATCGCCGTGAACTGCCTCATCTGCACTTCGATTCCGATGCAAAGGAGCAGTCCGATAATCCAAAGCCGGTTGGAAGAGCGCTCGTGCTGAAAGTAACAAAGCACCGCCGCCGCGCTTAACACGCTGCACGCCGGGTGCGGCATGAACCCCAGGCAATTTGCCGTGAAGAAGGCCGAAAGTACCAGCAGAAATACCGCGCCCCGCGCCTCTTCGACCGAGAGCACCAGAGCGCCGATCCGATACGTCAGCCACAGCAGCAGCAGCCCGAACAGCGGATTCAGAATCCATTCAATGCGCAAGGGGAGCAGAGCCAGAACTGCCGGCCAGCCTACCGGAAATTTGCCGAACCACGTTCCATTGTGAATGATGTCGTGTTCGAATCCTTCAGCTGCCGGTACCGCGACGGGCGGCGGCGCAGCCATGGTGAGGCCGCCTCCCTGAATGATATGCGCCTCGAACAGGTAGGCGCCTTCGTCGGACTGGTAGATGCCCTGATCCAGCACCCACGCCAGCGGAAAAACGAGGACTACATAGGCGGCGATAATCCACGCGAGCGACACCCGTGATGCCGCACCCGGCATGGCCTTGATTGCCGTACCGCATTGCTTCCAGGCCAGCGCCGCGGCGATTGCCAGGAAAAGGCCGTTCACAACCAGCAGCAGCACCATCTTCGCTTCGTGCATAGTCAAATGAGCCATTTAAAGGGCTAATTATCCCACGTGCACCCCCACAACTTCGGGGCTGCCGCTGCCGCATTCGCTTCGCTGCGGACGACAACGTACGTCAGCATGGCCCGGCACGTAGGCGGGATTCCGTCGCGAGTACGAATTAAGTGGTCACGGTACGAAAACTCAGTCCTGCCGTATTCCGCAAGCAGGGAATCCTTGTCTGGCCTGCGCCGTGCCTCCACCGCGTGGGGTGGGGCTGGTGTGTTACAAGATCATGGGGCGGATCTAGGATTCAGTCCTGCCAAGTCTTGCATGAGAAGGTCTGGAGTCCGCGTTCCGGTCCGAGTTGCACGGAAGGCGGCGCGCCGGGCCGCCCGCTTGGCGGTTCGCGCCGATATACCAGCAGTTCCCCGCTGCGAAAACTGAGCTTTACCGGGATCCTGGCGATAGGGTTCCAGCGATCGGCCGAGCCCTGCACCACCTCCATCAGCAGGCGCGCATCGGACGTGGGCGGCGCGCTCGTATCCACGACGATGTAATCCGGCCCGACGCTCTCGAGTGCGGCGCGGACGGCCGCGGCAGTCGAATATTTAGGGGTGAAGTGCGCGCCGCTCCAGTCGGAGATCTCCAGGAATTTCGTTCCGCGCAACATGTACGTGGAGCGCTGGGGATCCCGCTGCAAATGGGCGGCGATCAGCGCGCCTTCTCCGCCCGAATCCGATTCGACCAGAATAATGTGGCCGGGCGCCCGCGGAATTGTGCCAACAGCTTGGGAGTACGCGGTGGTCGAGTTCACCGGGAGGGGAACGAAGGCAGCGAAAAGCCCGGCGCAGACCACGCAAGCGAGAGGTTTGCCGTAAGGAATAATGACGATTGCGGCGGCCAGCAGGTATGCGGCCGGCGCAATCGCGGGGATAAAGTAGCGGAGCAGTTCCGGAGTCAAGGGAAACAGAGTGATGAAGGCCGCCAGGACCAGGCCCCACACCAGAAACACCGCCACGGTGGTCTGCGTGCGTTGGAGCGGTTTGCGAGGCAGGAAGCGATACAACGCAAGCGCCAGAATTGCGATGAGGACTATCGCCACCGCGAGCCATTTCAGAGCCAACAGAACCGGGAGCAGCATTCGCAGCCGATGAAGTTGCCACTCGAAGCCGACGGGGTAGCCGAGATTGAGGCGGTTCATCCACAGATAGAAAGGCGCGGATGCGGCGCAGGTCAATGCGACAGCGAGCCAATAGCCGCGGCTCCGATACATCCTGAAGCGCCCGGTGAGCAGCGGAGCGGCGGCGATGGGCCCAAGCAGAAGCCAGCCGGTGCCCTTGGTGAGGATGGCGAGGCTGCTCCAGAGGGCCAGCCAAAGCGCGTTGCTGATTCTAGCGGTGTTCAGGTAATCCGAAAGGCTGCACAGCGCCAGGAACATGAAGCCTGCCACTAACAGGTCCGACATTACCAGCCAGGTTTGCTGGCGGATCAGCGGCAAGGCCAGGAAAAGCGCAGTAACGGAGAGCGCGGACCATTGTCCCCAATCGATGCGGCAGCGGCAATAAAGCGCCACGGCGCAGACTGCCGCGATGCAGGCGCAGAGCCAGCGCGCAGCCACGATTTTCGCGCCGAAGACGAAGAACCACAACGCCTCCAGGATGTAGAACACGGGAGGCCAATGGCCAAACGCGACTTTGGGGTAGTGGACGTAAAAACATTCGGCAAACGGAAACGGGCGGAGGGGTTGGCCGGAGCGCAAAAAATCGTGCAGCATGACGCCGGTGGTGAAGTGCGTCGGCGGATCGGCCTGTATGAGATCTCCGGGCAATGTGGCAAAGCCCGTCTGTAACTGCAGGACGATCGCAAATCCAAAAAAGATCCGGGGCGCCCATTCCAGGAGCCGCTGAGAATGATTCGGCAAAGTGAATCCCACATTTTCGCACCGATCAAATCCAGCCGCGTACACGATAGCCGGCGATCTTGAGAAGTTCCTGGATTTCGACAACCAGCATGGCCGGGCGGTTGGACCAATCGGCGGAACGTTTGATGGCGTCGGGAACAGGATGAGGAGCAATGGCGAGTCCCACTTTTTGGAAGCACTTTTGCGCGCGGAACATATGATAGTCGCTCGTCAACAGGACCGGCGGCGGACCGCGGCGGCCGTGCAGCATGGCGGCGGTGAAGAGGGCGCTCTCGCGCGTGGAACGGGCTTTCGACTCGAGGTCGATGCGATCGGCCGGCACTCCTTCGCTGACGAGGAAATGCTGCATGACGGCCGAGTGTTCGCCGGTCAGTAGAATGCGCTCGAAGTGTCCGGTCCGCCAGGCGCGGACGGTGTAAATGGACCGCCAGTAGCTGCTGTCGGAGGGCATGCCGTCCACCGGGTTGGCCGCGGTCAACACGATCAGCAGGGGACCGCTGGGGTCGAGGATCGGACCAGCCAGGCGGTGGGCGCAAAACGTGGTGAGAGGCGTCGCGATCGTGACGACGGCGAGGCCTCCGATGAAGGCGAGGACGGCGACCGCGAGACGAAGCGGACGTGCGAATCGCGGGCGCATACCGCCCATGTTAGCGGGCTTTCCTGCGCGACATGATCTCCACGTAAACCTGTTCGTAGTCGCGAACCATGCGTTCGAGTGAGAAACGGTCGACGATGGTCTTCCGGGCGGCGGCGGCCAAGCGGGATCGAGCATCGGGATTCCTATACAGATCGCGCAGAGTTTCCGCCAGGGTGATCTCGTTGCACGGCCGCAGCAGAATGGCGTCGACACCCGGGGTGACGATCTCGTGGTGACTCGGCAGGTCGCTGCAGACGGGCGGCACGCCGCAGGACATGGCCTCCAGCAGCACGTTCGACATGCCTTCACTGAGCGAGGGCAGCACGAAAGCGTCGAAGGCCGGCAGCAGTTGTTCCACTTCGCGGCGCGGACCGGCGAAATGCACGCGATCGGTGAGCGAGAGCGTATCCGCCAGGTTTCGCAATTCCTTTTCGAGCGGACCGCTGCCGATGAACACAGCGTGAAGCGCGGGCACTTCGACGGCGAGCCGCGCCACGGCCTGAATGAGAGCCGCCTGATTTTTGATGGGGTCGAGACGGCCAACGGTTCCGGCGACGAAGGCATCGGGCGGCAAACCGAGGGCGCGCCTTCCCTCCCCTGCAGCGGCGGGCGCGAAGCGCTGCGAATCCACGCCGTTGTGGATGGTGCGCATACCTTGCGGGGCGATGCCGTAGCGCGCCAGCCACTCGCCGCGAATCTCTTCGCAGACGGAGAGCAGGAGATCCGTCCGGCGGCCCAACCATTTCTTGGCGAAGCGCTTCGCCGGGCCTTCCGGCGCCAGCTCCAGAAAATTCTTGCCGTGCTCGCCGTGAACGATGGCGATCCGTGCCAGCCGTCCGGCGAGGACTGCGTAGATGAACGTGCCCCAGTTGTGCGAATGGACGATATCGATGCGCTCGCGTTGGATCAGGGAGACGAGCCTTCCCACCAGGCTCCAATCGATGCCGGGGCGGCGCGGCGGCATCGTGAAATAGCCGACGCCGGGACGGCTGATTTTGAGCGAGAACGTCTCCTCGGAATCCAGGGCGCAGACCGACATCGCGAACCGGTCGTCCATGCGATTGAGCAGGTTTACGATGCCGTTTTCCATGCCGCCGTCGGCGCGTCCGGCACGCACCACATGAAGAATGCGCACAGGGGTCATTTGTTCCAGATCACGGTCTTTCCGCGCAGGAAATTGACCATGGCCACCAGTGCCGCGGCATTGAGCACGACCACGGCGGCGGGAGCCGAGGCCCAGCCGGGAGCCTTGTCGCCGCGCAGCATGCCGAAGGCGGCGGCGGCATAGCAAGCCAACTGGCCGAAGAACGCCAGACGGTAAAACCAGCCGGGCGCGAGGAAACTGCTGACTAGCGCGATCGCCAGAAACAGCGGCACCAGCAGGCGGATCAGTTTATGAGAAAAAAACTGGAAGCCGATCAGCCGCAGCCCGAGCAGCCCCGGCAGATAGCGCAGCAGTTGATAATTGCCGCTCAGGGTGCGGACCTTGCGGCGGAACTCGTGGGTCTCGGTGGGCGCTTCGTAATCGAACACCACCGCTTCGGGATCGTGGATCACTTTGTAGCCGCGCAGCGCGATCTGCAGGGGCGTGTACACGTCGTCCAGAATCAGGCCTTCGGGCAGCGGGCGGAAGCATTCGCGGCGAATGGCGTAGAACGCGCCCGTCGCGCCCATGCAGGCGCCCAGCAGGCTTTCCTGGGCGCGCACCCACCGCTCGAATTTCCAGTAGAGAGTGGCGCTGCGGCCTGGTTGGTCTTCCGTATAGAAGCGCAGTTCGCCGCTGGCGCAGCCCACCGATGGATCGGCGAAATTCGAGAGCAGCTCGCGGATGGCGTCGGGCGCGAGTTGCTGGCGGGCGTCATTGAATACCAGGATGCCGCCAGTCGCCTGCGCGGCGGCCAGATTGAGCGCGTAGGCCTTTCCGCGCGGTTCGCCGTAATGGATGACCTGGATGGCGGAGCCGGACGCGAGCGCCTGGAGGGCCGGCACGGTATCGTCGGTCGATCCGTCGGAAACGACGATCAACTGGCGCAGCGCGGCAGGATAGTCGAGAGTCTGCAGATGGCGGATTTTCTTTTCGATCACGCGCGCTTCGTTGCGAACGGCGATGAGGACCGAGATGGATGGCTCCACCGGGGCGCGCAGCGTTTTCATTTTGAAAGGCCACAACAGCAGCAGCAGCGGATACCCGGCATACGCGTAAACGATGAGGCCGATAGAAACCCAGAACAGGACCGCCATCGTGCCGGTCATGACAGGAATTGCTGATGCCACATCAGGAAGCAGAGAATCATCCAGATTTTCCGGTCGTAACCCGCATTCGGATAGTTCTGGTGAGCCGTGAGCAGCTCGTTGCAGTAGTCGAGGCGTAGGAGATTGCCGGCGGTGGTTGAGTTGAGCTTTTCGCGGACATGGGGCACCAGCTCGCCCTGGAACCACTTGGCAATGGGCAGCACGAAGCCTTGCTTGCGCCGGTTCAGGATGGAATCGGGCAGCAGTTTCCGGGCGGTG
>Ga0105238_10003131_pt1 | contig 16513 bp, 26 predicted proteins | sample KBSC34metaG_FD_81526 | JGI IMG/M metagenome (GOLD analysis project Ga0105238, IMG submission 81526) | Corn rhizosphere microbial communities from Kellogg Biological Station, Michigan, USA - KBS C3-4 metaG | ecosystem: Host-associated > Plants > Roots > Rhizosphere > Soil | place: Michigan, USA... | reverse complement strand
GTTGATACCGGCCAGCCACAGCAAGGTGCTTTGGTATGGGTTCAAAATCAAACCCAGTCAGGACAATCGCCGGATTCATCCAAAAACCCTCCCGGCAAGGGCGGAGCGCACCAAGCAACCCAACCGACCAATGGGCGCAATAACGCAGCCCCTAGCGGTCAATGGGTGGCATACAATGAGGCTGATTGGAAGCCGGGCGGTATTTACAACAAGGATGGCACGGCTACACCACAATTCAAAAATGGACAGGCTCCGTCTGGTGGAAAACAGTGGGTGGATTTTCGAGGATTGGGACAGGCAGATATTCAGGCGAAGCTGGCCGAACAATCCGCCAAGTTTGGCTTGGATTTGTCCAAGAAATATGACGCCCAATTCATTGATGAGGCGTTGAAGGAGCAGCAGCTTGCTAACCCTACCGGCGTTGCGGCTCGCAATCGTGAATACGAATTGATTCAGGAGTTGGCGAACAATCATCCTGAAAATCCAGTGGCCGACCAGTTGCAATCGCAGATTGGCGACCGCTTGAAGGCTGGAAAAGGCTTGGATGAATTTGACCAAAGCACATTGAACGATTCCGTGTCAAAAGCATTGGCAGCGCGTGGCGGCAGCACAGTTGCTGGTGATTTCTCCGCGCCTTTGACCACTGGCGCGGCTGGTGAATCTCGCAGATTGCAAGGCATTGGACAAGCGGACAACTGGCTTACCAGCGGAGCAACGCCGGAAGATGTCAAATATCGTCAAGACCAGCAAGACATGGCGAACATGGCTGCTTTCATGTCTGGAAAGACGCCGGAAAGCGAATTTTCTAGCCTGAGCGGAGCGCAGAAAGGGCCGACCCCTACCGCCAATAGTCCGGCATTGCCAACTGTTACCGGAAATTCAACCGCACAAGCGGCTGGTGCAGCGGGAACTACGTTTGGACAGATGGCGCAGCAGGGCAATCCTTGGTTTCAAGGGTTAAGCTCGGTTTTGACCGCTGGCAACTCGGTGGCAAACAACATTTACGCAAATAAAGGAACCTGATTTATGCCTAGTTACAAAGATTTCGAGATGCTGAATTCGGCTCTTAACACCGTAGGGCATGACGCCTTGACGCGCCGTCAAATGACGCAACAGCATGACGCGGAAATGACGCGGCTCGCGATGGAGCAGCAATATCGCCAGCGTTCGGAAGATAGGATGGATGAAAACGCCAAGACCGAAAAGGCGCGTTACGATTTGGCTGAACGTGTTGCCGCGATTGCCGAAAGCCGACAGAAAGCGAAAGACGCTCAAGAACACGTCCAGAAATCGGCTCAAAGTTTTGCCGAAGCGATGCAGGAACTTTCGTTGGACACTACCAAGACGCCGGAACAAAAAACGCAGTATTTCCGTTCGGCGATTGACACCGACCCTGAATTTAAGCAGGCGATGTTGCAGCATCCAGACATCAATGCGTTTTACAATGGAACTGGCGATTGGAAAGCGGCGGCGGAAAAGATTCGTTCTGAACGGACTGGAAAAGGCAATCATGTTTTGGCTCCGCAATCGAAGCTAGTTGACCCGACTGGAAAAGTTATTGCCCAAAACGACAATCAGCCGGGAGGTGGAGAATTTGAGACGACAACTCAGAAGTTTCCGGCTGTTGAGGCAAAGCCTGCCGATGTAACAACCCACTGGTTTAGTCCAGCGACGACTAATGCGCCAGCCGTTCCATACCAGCCAGAGAGAACAGTGACAACGCGCCAGAGGATTAACCCATCGGCCCCGGCCGCTTCTCCGGCTGCGTCTGCGCCAGCCTATAACCCAAGCGCGATTAAATATCCAGAGCCGCCTGTGTCTAATTCCATTGCGCCCGCTCCGGCGCAGCCGCAAATGGTTCGCGTGAAGCATCCAAACGGCCAAACCGGAATGATTCCAGCGGCCAATCTGCAATCAGCATTGCAACAAGGTTATACGCAGATACAATAAACGCCATGACAACGGACGAGCAACTTGGTTTCGTGCCAGATGCGAAGTCGAACGACGTTGGCTTTGTGCCCGATGTCGGATTTGTTCCCGACAATCAGCCTCCCGCTGTTTCAATTCCAAAATTTGACCTTAATTCAGATGACTCGCGGACTATGGCTGAGGATGGCGGCTTTGGCGCAACCGGAAATTCGTTTCAGGCGCGCCAATCAGAACTGGCCAGAAAACCAGCCGATGCGTTGATTTCAAGACTTGCTCCATTGGCTAAAACACCCGAACAGGATAAGATGCTATCGCGGGTTGTTGCTGACGTTAATACTCCACCATTCCCAGTTCAAGGCAATATTGGGCAGGCAGTTTCATCTGTTTTTTCTGCTCCAAAGCCGCTGACAGACATAATTGAAACTGGACGCGGAATCCAGCAAAACAACTGGGAAACCATTTTGAAAATGCGGGAATCCGCCCAAAAGCACGGATTAGACCCGGACAAGATTGCGCCGCTGCCATCCAAGCTGGAACAGGTTTTGCGCGGGGCTGGTAATGCTGTGGTGGATTTAACAGTTCCGCTTGCATCTCCGGGTGTGGTTGTCGGGGGCGGACTTCCAAGATTATTGCAGAGGGCGGTTTCGTTGGGATTTTCTGCCGATATGCTTTCTCAAGTTCCGGGGCTTGCCGATGACTTACAAGCCGAAGAATCCAAGCCAGAGGGTCAGAAGAATTATGCTGCCATAGTCCAAAAATACGCGAGTATTTTGGGAACTTCTGCAATGGGGATGGCCTCTGGCGCACACGGCATATCAAAATCCGAACCGCTATCATCTTCCGAGTCGCAACCCGCCAAAAATTCATTGCCGGAGCAACGTGTGGAGACTCCACCTGCTCCGGCCTCTTTGTCCACCATCGGCGATGCTCAAGGCAGCGTTTTAGACAAGTTCAAGGCGCAGTTGCCAACAGAACAGCCCAAGGCCGCTCCAGCCGCCTCTGTAAGCGATTTTGACCGCTATCAGCAGTTGACTTCTTCACTCAAAGGAAAATCAATGGATGAGGCGCAGCCAATCATGTCCGAAATTGAGCAGATTAAGAATCGCAATGGCGGCATGACCCCGAAGGAATCTACTCAACCCGAAGTTGAGTCCAAAAACGCTCCGGTGGAAAATCAAGTGGATATACCTCAACCCAATGAGCCTATCCAGCCGGAGCAATCTTTGTCTGCAAAGCAAGTCCCTAGCACTCGCGGCGAAGATGTTCTACACGCTGCCGTAGAGAAAAAGCTGATTGATACATTGCCGGAGCTTCCAACGCACGTTGAAATGAACGTCGCCAAGGAAACCTCCAAGGCGATTGAATTGATTAAATCTAACCCCGAAGAAGCCCTGCGAATTTCCAAAGGCGAAAAGACGGAATCCAATGTTCGCCCCGAAGCGGTTTATACCGCATTAGAAGAAAAGGCGATGCGCGAAGGAGATGTTGACACGCTTCTAAAGCTATCCGAAAGCAGCCTGCCAACAGAGGCGGGACAGCGTTTAAAGCTTCTGGATTCAAACGACCCGCACAGCCCAGTTAAAATCATGCGCGACATACGGCAAACAAGGGAGGCCATCGGAGAGCGCAAAACCAAAACGACCAAGCCAAAGATTGTTGAGGAAATCCGCTCAACCATGCGCCGGACTCGCTCAAATACGTTGACTTGGGAGCAAGTTGTCAACAAAATAATCTGCAACTGAAATGGCCTATTGCATACCAAGACCATTGGCGAACAAATTCAAGGAATACTTGAAAAGCGGCAAAATCACGCCGGATAAACTGGTTTCCATGTCGTCTGCCGAACGCCGCGCCTTATTCAGTGAGATTGTTGGCGAATCTGATGCCAAGGAAATGAACGCAGCTTTGGAGTCAAAACTAATCCTGAAAGACCAGCAGCGCGGATTGGTGACTTGGTTGAAACAGACTTCCGGCCTTACTCCAGAAACCAGACGCGGACTAATCGAAAAAGTGTCCAAGATGGAAAGCGTTTTGCAGCCCGAAAATGAACGCGCATTTTTAGAGGATTTGGCCTCAAAGAAACTAGGTGCAGATATTTCAATGGACGAGGCAAAAAAGATTGCCGAACTTTCCAAGGCGGTGCGCGATACGCAAGAATCTATTTCCAAAGGCGGAGACAGGCTGGCTTATGGCCGCGCCAAGGTGGATTTGACGGATTATGTCAATCATCTAAAACAGTCCAGCGAACCGAAATTCATCGAAAAGCTAAAAAGCCTTGAATATCTAAAGCATCCGGTTAAATCGCTGTCCGAAGTTGCTGGAACATCCAAGGCCATCAATGCCTCAATGGACAATTCCGCCATCTTCCGCCAAGGCTGGAAAACGATGTTCACAAATCCGGCAATCTGGCTTAAAAACTCACGGCAAACATTCGTGGACGCTGTTAAAACTTTCGGTGGACAGCGCGTAATGCGAGAGGTTCAGGCGGAAATTCAGTCTCGTCCAACCTTCGACAAGATGCAGAAAGCCAAGCTGGACACGGGTTCAACCGAGGAGCAATTTCCGACTCATTTACCCGAAAAAATTCCAGTGCTTGGTAGATTCTACAAGGCAAGTGAGGCGGCTTATACCGGATTTGTTTATCGCATGCGGGCAGACGTTTTTGACAAGTATCTGAACATCGCAAAAGAGGCTGGCGTTGACATAAACGACAAGGAGCAGCTTGAATCTATCGGAAAGCTCGTCAATTCACTTACAGGACGTGGAAATCTTGGCAAAGCAGAGCCAGCCGCACGGGTGATGAACAATGTTTTTTTCTCGCCACGCTTCCTAAAGAGCAACATTGATTTTCTGACGGCTCACCAATTCCAAAAAGACGTGACTCCGTTTGTCCGAAAACAGGCTTTGGAAAATCTGCTAAAGGTGGTTGTCGGAACAAGCTCGGTTTTGGCGATTGCGAACGCCATTGCCCCCGGCAGTGTTGAGAAAGACCCGCGTAGTAGCAATTTCGGGAAAATCAAATCCGGTAATGCCACTTTTGATGTCACCGGTGGCATGGGTTCAATTTTGGTTCTGGCTGCTCGCTTGGCAACCATGTCATCCAAAAGCGCAACCACCGGAAAAGTCACCAGCCTGAACAGTGGAAAATATGGCAAGCAAACCGCGTTGGATGTGGTTGAAAACTTCGCGGAAGGAAAACTGTCACCGTTGGCCGGAGTGGCCAGAGATATTCTGAATGGACAAGACTACAATCACAACAAGCCGACCATAATCAACGAAATCAAAAACCTTTTTACGCCCATTCCGGTTCAAAATGCCATCCAGCTTTTACAGTCGAAAGACTCGCCTGCGTTGGTTGGAATAATCGCCGATATGCTTGGAATCAGCGTAAATGTTTTGGGAAATCAAAAACCACACTAACAAATAAAACCATGAAACCACTACTCCTAAGCCTGATTCTGCTTCCGCTTGTCGGATGCGCCCATCTTGAAAATAAGCAGGTTCACCACAAGACAACCATCTTCGGATTTCAGGCGACGACGCCGGAGCTTGGATATGGCGCATTGACTTTGCAATTTGGCTTAATCCGCGATGATTACTTTTCCAATCCTACCAGCACGAACCGGCTTTACTACGCTCCGTGGCATAGCAATGTTGACGCCCACCTGAACGCAATCAGACAATCTGCCGTGGAGAATTACGGCACGGGAATTGATACCAATCAGCCGTGAAAACCCTTGGCCTAATCTTGGCCGTGTTAATCGCCGGACGGGTATTCTGGCTAGGAGTCGAGGCCTTACGACTTCACAACGCATGGGTTGGTTTGCCTCTGATTCTTGGCGGTTTGCGGATTTGCCTGACTATTAAAAGATGAACAGATTTTTTGACATTGCCTTTATTCCATCCCGCGAACTGATGCCTTGGGAGGCGGAAAAGCGCGGGCTTTCCGTTACGACGGGATTGTTTGAGTTGGCGCAGATGATTCGCCTTCGCAGCGACATTGCTGGAGGAGTGATAGAATTAGACGCCGGATTTATTAGCGACCTAGCAAGCATACCGGGACTGTTGGAGTGGCTCACGATGGCTACGGATGACCAACGTATATCGGGCGGCTCTTGGTTTCACGATTACCTTTACCAAAACGGCGGCAGATGCCCAATCTACGACGAAAGCGGGGCATTCATAAAAATCGTCCAGCTTACCCGCAAGCAGTGCGACCAGATTCTATGCTACGAAGCGATGCCTGATTTGGGGGCATCAAAGGCAGATTGTTGGAAAGTTTATACCGGACTAGCCATCGGCGGCAGATTCAATTTCAAAAAGAATCCAATAACATAAAATGAGAACCGATGGCGTTTTTAAGACCAAGCAAGTATTTTTCCCTGAATGGAAGCTTGGCAAAACGCTGACAATCGTTCCATTTGGCGACCTTCACAGAGACAGCCCCGGATTTTCAGAAGAAGCGTGGTCTAAATTTATCACTCGCTCAAAGGCGTTAGTCCGCAAGGGCGACGTTCTGTTTCTAGGAATGGGCGATTATCTCGACAGCTATTCAACGTCCGAGCGGATGGTCATGTATGGCGGCGGCTTGCACGAATCATCGGTAAAGAATCACGCAGAAACTGCCCGCAAAAAGGTTGAGGCTTTAGCGAAAGAGCTTTCCTTCATGCGCGGAAAGATTATCGGCTTTGTCGGCGGCAATCATTTTCCAATCTTAAAAGGCGGCATCAGCGGCGACCAACATCTAGCCGCGATGCTAGAAACGGACTATCTCGGAGCGTGTTGTGCGATGCGAATCACTTTCAGGATACATGGAGGCACTCGGACATCTATTGACATATTCGCGCATCATGGCAAAGGCGGCGGAACTACGGCGGCTGGCAAGTTTAACGCGGTTGAAAAGTTGCAACAAGTCTGCGATGCTGACATTTTCCTCATGGGCGACAATCATGCGCGGGGATGCTTTCCGGCTGGTGAAAAGCTTCGTCTATGTGACAACGGCGGAAAGCTGTTCGTCAAAGCAAAACCGTCGTGGATTGGGCGCACTGGCTCATTCTTGAAGTCTTACGTCGAGGATGAGTCAAGCTATGTAGTTGACGCCGCATTGCCGCCCGCCAATCTTGGACACATTGAGTTTTTACTGACGCCTAACAGGACGCGCACAAACGGGCAAGACATAACCGGAATAGATATTGGGGCTATTCAATAGCAGTTATGGCTTTGGTCTATTAGCCCCGCAGATTGGGCAGAGTTTCCAGCCTTTTGAAATTGTAATTTCTTCGCGACCAATTCCGCTATCTGGCAACAGAAAATTATAGTTGGGAATATATGGCCTCCACTTAATATGCCTGCACCATTTCTTTGAATTCTTGGTTTTCATAATTCGACTAACGCATCAAACATGATGCTTTAAGGTTTGAGTTTTTCATGTTAATCAATGGTTATTTCTGTCCGTTCGTTTTCGGTGACTTTTTCTTGCCGGATTGTGTAGGTGATTTTGTCTGGAGCATCGTCTTGGATAAGACCCGCATAGCGGCAGCAGTCGAGGAAATACTTTCCGCAAAGGTTGTCAACATCGCAGAGCCGTCTTCGGTAGCTGACAATGCCGACATGAACGCGCTTTGAGTTAATTCTTTCTCCTTCTTTCGTTGCCACGGATTCATGGCAAACAGCCGGTTTAACGACGGCACTTTGTGGTTCACGATTATCTTCATATTTATGTTTCTTATTCCTCGCCAGCCGAATCTGAATCGCGGCGTAATCTGATTGGGAGATTCCCATGTTATTTACTTGGCAAAGCCGGCTTTAACCAAATTGATTCTAGCGAATCAAGGTTGTTTAAAACCAATTCAATCGCGCCCTTGCCCAATCCAGATTCGGCCTGAATAAGCGTCACAATTACGCGCCGCTTCAATCTTGAGGCGTTAATCTTTTTCATCGCCGCCGAGATTTCGATTATAGACTCTGCGATGATTTCTTGCGGTTCTGGATTTTGTTCGTTTAGTTTAACTGTTATTTTTGGTTTCATAAATTCAATAAAACACCACCAGACAGCCCTTGCCATCCGTGCGTGTCGTCAGTCGTTTGTCGTGCTTGTTCGTCAGCACATAATGCCGCTCGTCAGATTCAATGCGGAAGTTTTTGCCTAGTTTGATGAGCTTGTCGAGTTGTTTGCTCCTTTCGTCTTGCGGGCGACCTTGTTTGGATTTAGGAAGAGATTTCCCATATATTTCCAGAGTTTCCCAAGGGCGTCCGTTTTTCACCTCTCTCCACGCTCGACGGTAGCAGGTATCGCACAGCCCGCGAGCCTTGGCTTCGTTTTTATCGTTTAGGCAGTTCATATCAGAATGGGATAGAATCGTCTGATTCTTTAGCTGGCTCAACCTTCGGCGCAACCTCACGCCGCATCTTGTTCATGTCGGGCTTCCAAGCGTCAAGCCACACGCAATGCGTGTCGCCGTATTGAGATTCCGACTTTCGCTCGGAAATTCCAAGATTGATATAGCCTTTTTCGTTGGCGTTCGCCTTGATGAATGCAATCATTGTTTCGGCGTGTAAGCCAAGCTTGATAATCGTCTTTCCTGATTTCGGGAAAGTGATTTGTTTTGCCGATGATTTCGGCACGTATATTTTCTGCTCTTTTGGTTCGTTCATAAATCAAGGATTCTCGCGGTTGAAGGCTTCGAGTTTATCAAGCACTGCGATTGCTTGCGGCGTATGGAAGTGGCCCTCGTCAGCCAACTCATTCGCAATCGTCCGCAGTTCGGCGAGTTGGGATTGGAGTTTTTGATGCTCTTTGACGAACTCGTCCATTATCTCACCACCTTCGACAAGGTGTGCCGACTGTCTTTCAATAAGACTGGTAGTCTCACGAAGCTTGAGTTCGAGTGAGCGGGCGAAGATAACAAAATCAGTCACCCCGTATGGTTTGTTTATAGTTTTAGCAGCAAAATCAGTCAGCGGCGTCTTGCTATGTGATTCGTTTGGCATATTATTCCTCCTCTTTATCTGACTCTTGTTTCATGTATTTAATGATGGTTTCTTGGTCAACAGAGAACTCGCGCAAATTATGCAACATCTTCTCATTATTAATTTGGCAGTTTGTGCATTCACCAGAGTCATTTAGTTGGCGCAACTCGCCGCAAGTTTTACAGTATGCATTCCAAGCCATATCATTCCTTTCAAATTTCTCGTTTGCTGTGTCGAATAGTGATTGGTCGCCGGAGGCTATATAATTATTTTGCATTTTTATATGCCATCCATAGCATAATTAAAGCTGCGCCAAACTGGATGAAACACCAAGGCTCATCCAATGTTCCAGCCATTAACGAAATTATCACTGCAAAAACCAGTTGGCGAAAGCTCCTACGCTTTCTGGCAATCTTATCCTCCGGTGTGAGTGATGATAGTTTGGGCATCATAAAACCCCTTTCTTTGTTAGCAACATTCCGAACAGGATTCCTATCCAGAAAGACAGGAGCACAATTAAAGTTTCTTGTGTGTTCATGCTATTTAATTTCAAGAAATTTTGTAATCCACTTATCAAAACATTTACGGCAACAGAAATGCTTGTATGATTTTTCTTCTTTACGTGTTTGAGTAGTTCCATTTGCTGTCCACAAACAGATACCTTCAACTTGAATCCATCCAACATGGCAAATTCCAAGTTTTGTTTCAGATGATTTATTACATTGGTCGCAATATGTTATTTCTACATTCATTTGATGCCTTTCTTTGTTGGGCGTTTCTTTCCGTAATGTTTTAACAACGATTTGGCAGTTTCTTCTAAGGCCAGTCTGGTCTTGGGCGGCATTTTATCCCACTCGGATTGCTTGACTGTAAAGTAGGGTTTCATACTTCTCCTTTCGAGGCGATGGCTTCTTGGATGGCTGGAATTATTTGTCTTTTAAATCTAGCTACAATATCTGGGCGGCAACGTTCTGGCCATTCGCCCTCTGCATCAAAGATGTTGTTGGCACATTTATCTGCGCTGGATTCCACATTCGCAGCAGGTTGCTTCTTCTCCTGACTGAAGTGGCGTGTGACTGGCAGTGAAACCGACAGAGATTCAAACGCGTCGCAATGTTTAGCCGTAAGGTGAATTTTTAAACCTACTGCGTCAAAGTCTTTTTCTAGGCAAAACGGACACTGCTTATACGACTCCGCCGCACTGGCGATTTTGGTTTGGTTGGTCATATTGATTTCAGGTTATCGCGTTCGGTGAGGATATTCATTTTGGCAGAGTATCCAGAATTATTCCAAGTTGTAGAATCATATCCATCATAGGCAATCTTCGCCGACCTCGTCATGCCAGCTTTGAAGGCGTCAGCAAAGGCTTTTCGTTTATCAAACTGCCCTTGAAACCTTAAAGACCACTCGTTAAATGCTTGTTCAAATTCATTCATAATTCAAAACTAAAAGCGCGGGCGAGATTGTCTCGCGATAGCGGTTCAGCCGATAGGCTCAAACTTATTTCCAGTCATCATATCTGACATCCGCGCAAATTGGCGGGCGAGGAAGGATTTGAACCTTCAAACATCATCGTGATTCGGATTCACGTTCAGTGGGCTGGAGGCGGGTTGTCCGACACAACCACGAAATTTCTTTCGCATCCAACGAAGGATGAGCCAAAACACTAGCCCGCGTCTTTACATTGCGCCATTCGCCCTTAAATCTCCCCGCATCATGCGCCCATTCCGGCAAGCTGTCAATAGTTTTAGGAATTTATTTTACTTTTGTTTTTGCGTCTCAAATACCACTGAACCCCACGCTTTCGCTGCCGTTTTTCCTAGTCCTATTGCTCCCATTTCAAACCCACGCGGGCGAATTTTTCCAGCCCACACAATATATTTCATTTCCCCTATTTTCACCTCCATTTTAACGCAATAAGATTCGGGCAGTTTTTTCTTAACGGATTTTTTGTCCATAAATTTATTCCATCCATGCGACGCACCCGTCAGTGGAGCATCTAGCGTGAACATGGCCGTTATAGTTTGAGCGTGAGTATTTTAGTTTTCCCGTGTTGCATATCGGGCAATTCATAATTCCAGCCCCGCAAAAATAATTGGTTTGCGGTTGGTAGAATCGGCCAGTGTCAGACGGGGTAGTTACGCCATCGAATCCGCCTTTGTTTTCTTTCCAGCGGCGTTTTAGGTCTTGCAAAATCGCCTCTCTAGCCACGCTTATTCTGTCACTCATATCAGCCTTTCAGTTGGTTAAGGGTTATTCCGCGCCCTTCATCATTTCCCAATATGGGTTCAAGATGCCCCTAATTTCTTGCGAGAACTTCCAGAACGTCCGGCGCAATTCCGGCGAATGGTCTGGATTCATGCTTTTTTCGTGATATGAATCTCGTAATTCAACGAATCCATTTATGGTGTTTCTTTGAATGTCCTTTGTACCTGTTTTGACAGAAACAACCGTGTTTGCCTCTGTGATTTGAGAGTTCAGCTTAGAAATCTCAATCTCAATGTTGTTAATCTGGCCCACAAGCTGTCCCCTGCGAGATTGCAATTTTTGAAACTCCCTCATCGGCAAAGTAACTCGACATTTTGCGTTTATTTCTGCCGTTTCGGATTGCAGCGCCATCTTTTCCTGAACCAATCTATTTTTGGCCGACTTCAAATCAGCCACGTCCATTTTAATTTCTTCGATTTTCACACTTTTTCCTCCTTCGCTTTTTGCAGTTTCCGTAGCTCCCGAACATAAACAGTATGTCCGAGAATTTTGTTTGACAGTCCAGATTTAGACACTCTGCCGCCACGTTTTGTTTTAGGCTTTTCGACCACACTCGGCCTAATCCAGCCCTGTTTGATTGCGTAGTTTTTATCAATCATTGGTTTGATTTCGGGTTGGCTTGTTCCCATCTTCAAATCTTGATGCCGACTCAAATCTGGTAAATTCTTTTCTGAAAATCAGGTCAATTTTTCCCGTTTCGCCATCGCGACATTTTTCCACAGTCAATTTAACCGGCTGAACCAATGGTTGCCATTCGCCATCATTGGACAGAATCCAAGCCGAGTCTGCATCGTGTCCTATTGCTCGGCTTTCGCGCAGCCTGCCCTCGTCGTTCAACTGAGACAAGCCAAGCACTGCAATGTCCAGTTCCAAAGCCATTCCTTTTAATCCACGGCTTACATTGGCTATCTCCTGCTCGCGATTCTTGCCATTGCCCTCAAGCAACTGGATGTTTTCCACCGCCAAAATCTTTATGCCGTGTTGCTGCTTCATGCGTCTCGCCAAAGCCCGCACTTGGCCGATGGAAAACCCGTTGATGCTGTCTAGGTGAATTGGAGAGTTGGTTATCAGCTTGGCTGCTCCAATCATGCGGCCAACGCCGTGTTCATCTATTCGCTTGAAGTTCACTCTTGATTCGGCGCACAAGGAGCGCAGGGCAAGTTTCACCGGCTGCATCTCTGCCGACAGCATCCCCGAAGGAACGCCTTTAAGCGCATTGTGGACTATTATGTTCAATGCTAGGGCGGTCTTGCCGCAACTGGTTGGCGCACCGATTACGATAAATTCCCCGCCATGTATGCCATCCGTCAGCTTGTCCAAGTCTGACAGGCCGGTGGAATAGCCGGTCACTAAATCCCAATTCTGGCTTCGCTGCTCGACTAGGTTGATGGCGTCTTGCATCAGGCTTTTTATTGTCTTTGTGTTGCGAACCATCGGACGCACCTTCATTATGTCTTGCTCAACCTGCTCCAAAAGCTCGTCAACCGTGCCTTCGTGGTCAAAAACCTTGCCAACAACCGCCGAACAGGTGCTAATCAGTTTTCGAATAGTCGCCTTGTCGAAAACTATATCCAAATAGTAGGAAAAATTTGCCGCACTAGGAACAGAGTCTTGCAGTTGGCTAAGATATGCAATGCCTCCAACCTGTTCTAGCATTCCGCGCTCTTTAAGGTGCTGCTGGACGGTTATCAGGTCAATCGGCTGTCTCGACTCAAACATGGCCGTCAAAGTCTCCTGTATCGTAACGTGGCGCAAATCGTAATAGATTTGAGAGCCAGCCTTGACCCGCTCGATGAATTCGCCAATTAGTGCGTTGGGGTCTAGTAGGAGGCATCCCAAAACGCCCTGCTCGGCTTCGTTAGAGTGCGGCGGCAATCGGTCAAGCGTGGTTGGATTTGTCATAGATTGCCCCCCGGTGGACGATTGGGAACATTTCCAACGGAAGGCTTTTTTGTTGCGGATTCATCTTTAGTCCATGTGCTAGGGTCATCGTTAAACCGCTCCTGATTGAACCACGTTGAAGGATTTGGAACAAACGCCAAGTCACCATTTCGCCGTTTGGCATAGGCTAGAGTAAGTTCTAGCAGCTTTTCCGGCTCAATCTTGGTCATGGCTCGCTTGATGGCTTTCAGGGCGGCTGGTTTGCCGACTTTAAGGGGGTATGCTTTGTAAATATATTCTTCTGTTACAGAGTTTGTCACAGGAATTTGTTCTTTTGGTTTCCTTGGTGTTTTTCGGGCTTTTTCTGTCTGATTAACTCGGTCTAAAACCTTTTGGTAAAACCGATAACATCGCTTTTGATGCCATTTGCCATCCACCAGCTTAAAAAACTTGTCGTTATCAAATATCAATGCCCGGCAGCGTTTGAAATCACCACTTGAACACCGGCACAATTCGTTTAACCCTTCCTCGTCGTCATTGATTCCAGAACATTTTGTGTGATTCCAGTAAAACCACAGAACCTGCAAATACTTCAACTTGATTTCATCACTGAACATCTGCACAGCTTCAAAGAACCTTTGTCCTTCAAATGGCATCGGGATTAAGGATGAGTCGGGCTGAGTCATTTTGGCATCTGGTTCATTTTTGAAAGTCCATATCGGGCGAAGTTTTCAAGCTGCTCGATTGTCAATTCACGCATCAGGAACGGCAATATGACAGCATCCTGCCATGTTCTGTATTCCTGCAAAATTTCAATCGGCTGCTTATCAAGCTTTAGATTGGATTCACAGAATGGCATCGGTTTCGATAAATCAAATGTGAGCTTGATTACAGTGCCGTTCCTGAATGTGTGAATGAATGTTTTCACTTTGAACGCTCAATAGGGGTCTTTTCACCGCCAAGAAAATCAATCACGGGAACCTCCTTGCGAAGTCCGGCATACTCCAATTCCAGTTTGACCGAATTGATGATTTTTCCAGCGGTATTAACAAGCTCCTTGGCAACTTGCGGGCGCAGCGTTTTGTCGCGAAGTTCGTCAAAAACCGAACACAGTTCTTTTCTCAATTCAATTACATTTTTCATTTTGTTTTTATTATTTTTTCAACCATCTCTTCACTGATTGGCTTGTATCTTTTGTCGCCAGTCAATCGCATTAGAGCTAATTCAGCCCTCTTTGCGTCAACTAGCTCCTGCGGCCAATCTTTCGCAGAAATTGTGCTGTATTTTGAAAGCATTTCTCGAACATATCCGTCATCTAATTCAAAAGACCGCTTTACTGACCACTCGCGCATTTTAACCCTGTTTTTAGACCTTCTTTCTGCGTTATTTTTTACATATTCCGGGTCGTGCTTTTTAGCGTGATGCCTTGCCCTTTCTTGGGCAGCCAGATTTTCCCTATTCGCCTCTCTGTATTTTCTTTTAACTTCTAATGAATGAGCCAAATTGTTAATTCTCCAAAGCCGCGCCTTCGCTTTTATTTTATCAGCATTATCTAAATAGTATTGATGACGGTCTTGCACTTGAATTGATTATTTCTTCGGTTCAGTGGTGTGGACACAGCAAACCCATTACGGATTCACTGTGCATTAAATCGTCATTTCTTTCGGACGAGCGTATGCGTTTTTAGAGTCTCTCGGCACACTGGCAACCAGCCAAAGCCTATAACCCATTGCCTAGGGTATGACTCACAGCATCCATGATAGTTACGCAAACAGAGCGTCATGGAGTTTTTAACTCGTCCGGTTTTTAATCCAACGAGCGTGTTTTTAAGGCGTTTAATCGTTATCTCTCGTTGAGGGAGCGACCAAGCTCCGGCCTTAACAGGGTTCGCGGTGGGCAAAATAAAAGCCCGCTCAGGGTGACAAACCTCAAGAGTGAGGCTCCGAGAGTTTCTCGGCCTGAACGGGCTAAAGCAAATCCGTTTTAACTCTTGTCGGTTGTCACACCGGCTACGAACATTGCTATTGTTAATCATCATATCCCCAAAGTCAAATGGAAAGTTTGGTTTTTCCAAGTGGAAGTGCGCCCTCTTCGGGATATTCATCGAAATAAGCGATGTGTTTGCAATGAATCATTCCATCGTCATCTTTCAGGCCGCTTGGCGGACATGGCTCAATCGTGATTTCGGTGTCGAAATCCCCCTTTTCTGGCGGGTCTTTTATTACGAATCCGCAAAATTGGGCGAGATGGTAAATCTCGTGGATTGTTAGCGTGATTTTATCGTTTGTATTCATACAGTTTTTTGCAATGGCACGCTGCGGTCTAGTTGATTGCAGCTATGTGGCCGCGATACATACGTTCCAATTTTTGTTTCGCTTCTTCTGCGGAGCAATCCCATGTTCCAAGATACTTTTGGCCGAGTCCAATATGCAGCGGTTGGTTTTTTCGGAATGTCACCCACGCACACATTTTCCAGCATACCCATTTTATGCCGCCTTTGAATCGGCTCTTTTCCCAAACTGCTGGGCTTTCTATTGATTTGTTCATATCGTTTTCAGTGTATAAAACGTGTGATGACTTCCATCCGCCGCAATCTCACGACGGCAGACAATTTGTTCGCCAGATTCGATTAGTTCGCGAGCGTCCGATATTCTCCGCGAGAACGAAGCGCACCAGCCGTTTGGGTTGCCGCTTCCAACGGTTGACAGAATAGGCATAGGAACTTCTTTGCCGCGCTTGGATTGTAACAGTTCAAGGATTCGTTCAGTTTGTTTTGATTTAGTGGATTTCATAGGCTTATCGGATGAATTATGATTTTGTTAAATTGGAAATAAGTTTTGCCATTGCTCCGCTTCTGTGCCAACCGCCGCAATGATTGCAATGATAGGTTTTTTGGCCTTTTTGAAAAGCGGCTGATTCTGTTTCAAACCTCACTTTTCGCCCGCATGATTTCCACCTCAAAAAATCACGCAGACCCTTGTTTCTTTTTTTACTCACAATTTGCCTTTCTTTAAGGCACTAAATCAAACGATTGGTTAATGGGTTGGGATTCATGCGGCATCTTAAATTCTGGCATCCCCACGCCCTTTCGATAGTTCCAAAGGTCTTTCGGGTCTATAAGCTGCGTATTGCCAAAAGGAATCCCGACTTGCTCATACGAAGGCCAGATGCCAGTTTTGAGACACTGACAGTATTTCCGCAGGGCGTTTTTGTATTTCAGCCGCCCCCAGTCCAAAAATTCAGAGCTAAACGCGGGAGGAGGCGATACTACATGAAACGGATGCGTGTTTTCTTGGACGATATGCACAAAGTCAGTCCTGTCCTCGTCCGGTCTAGCTGCTCGGTAAAGGTCAAAGTAAATCGCGGCTTGAACGTCGTAGCCGGAATCGTCGCAAACACGCGCCCAAAGCGCAGGATTGCCGTTTCTAGCGGTTTTGATGTCGGCAAGGCTCTTTCCCCATGTCGG
>Ga0105238_10003128_pt1 | contig 16515 bp, 32 predicted proteins | sample KBSC34metaG_FD_81526 | JGI IMG/M metagenome (GOLD analysis project Ga0105238, IMG submission 81526) | Corn rhizosphere microbial communities from Kellogg Biological Station, Michigan, USA - KBS C3-4 metaG | ecosystem: Host-associated > Plants > Roots > Rhizosphere > Soil | place: Michigan, USA... | reverse complement strand
GCATGGGAATGGGCTGATTTGTATTCCGGAAGATTATAGATGCATCCACACTAACTAAATAAAATGAAGATAATACTTGATATAAATTCATGTAGGGAATGCCCTTTCTTCAAAATCACAGGAATATCAAGCACTGATGGCTTTGATCGAGGAGAAGAGTGGTTTTGTTCAAATGCAGAAAAGCAGATCGCTACATTTGTGGAATGGCACGAAAAGCCTAAGATCCCTGAATGGTGCCCTATTAAGGTTAATTGGCCTAATAAAAAATCTAAATAATGAAACCAATAATAGTAACCTATAGGAATGAGAGTTATGAAATGGAGTTTGCAGAATCAATTAGTTTTGCTCCTCCCGCTCGCATTAGAGAACATACACGCTATTATTGCTCTGAAATAGTTAAAGGTGTATTCAGAGATAATATTCATGTTTTTACTGTAAAAGAATCAGAAATAAAGCTAATTGCAAGACCAAAACAAAAAGACAAAACTCCTGTAACTAATTATTGAAAGATGGAGATTAAATGCAATTGTAATAAAAATTACTTTGAAACAAAAACAGAAGCAAGAGCTGCTGCAATTGGAATATGGGATGATGATAAGATAAAAATGTCTCCCTATAGATGCCCAGAAGGTAATGAGTGGCATTTAACGACAGTAGGCACCGGGAAGACTTTACGGTATATTTCACATGGCCTTCAGGGTATAGTTGCATCACTTAATAAAAAGACGAAGAAAAAGAAACGTAAAAAATAATTATTGAAAATATTATGAAAGAAGAACGGGTTATTAAATATGATACACCAGAAGCAGCAATGTTTAGAACTAATATATCTGGATGGATAAGTTCTGATGGAAGATTTTTTGGTAAAGACGAACATCTGGCTAGATATGCCGGCTGTACACACAAAAAGTGCGAAAATTGCGATAATTATACTAAAAAGGGATGGATTTATTGTGAGGATTGTCGCCGGAAACGTTCACATAAACGTTACAATGAACTTCCCTTTAAAGAGTGGGATGGGTCTCCCCTGTGTACCTGGGATGGAGATGAATATTTCTTCCATGAAGATGATTTAATTTGCTGGCTTTTCGATCATGAACTTAATGGATCAGATGTTCAATTGGTATATGCAGAACCTATAAAATACAAGGAATTAGAATATGAAACAATAACCGGTGATGCTCATGAAGATTGGGAGCCAGAAAAGGAACTCGTAGAAGCAGTAAATAAACTGAATGAAGTTATTAGAAAATTAGAGCCACATTCATATACCCCGGGTAAAATCAGAACCTCATATGATTACACTTATATCCCAGAAAAATAATTATTGAAAAACCCGCACCACTCCAATGTTCTATTTATCTTTTCGTGCAATTATGGATAATTTTCCCGAATGTGAGTAAATAATATTTTGTACGCAATTTCTGTTCCACTATATTCGTATCTCAATTCCCTTATAAAAACAAATCATGAGTTTAAAGCCCCTAAGCGAAGCAGCCTTGACTGCGGAGTATGAGATTATTGTCGATGCCTTAAAAAAGTCACGCTTTAATAAGCGAAAAGCCGCCGAACTACTTCAGATTGATCCTAAAACACTTTACAACAGACTTAATGAATACTACCGAATGTTAGACTCAAAAGAGTCTAAAAAAGAATCTATTCCTGGAACCTATTAAAAACTGTGAGGTATGGCAAGGAAAGACAAGCCTTATTTGCCCTTGTATATCCAGGATTTCATGACAGATGAAAAATTAATGGAATGTTCGGCATCTGCAACTGGAGTTTATATACGTGTAATGTGTGTAATGCATAAATCGGTAAAATATGGTACATTTTTGCTAAAGCAAAAAGACAAGCAAAGCAGTAACCAAATTTTAAATTTTGCTACTAAACTTGGTAAGCATTTGCCATATGATTTGGAAGTAATTATTTCTGGGCTTGATGAGTTAATCAATGAGGGTTGTTTATATATAGAGGGTGATATTTTAATTCAAAAACGGATGGTCGAGGATGGTTCATTAAGTGAAACTCGCTCTAAATCAGGAAGTAGTGGGGGTAAGAAGTCGCAAAGCAATCGCCTTAAAAACAAAAAATTTGCTGAAGCAAAAGTTAAAGCAAACACTGATATTGATATTGATATTGAAAATGATATTGTATTAGATGTATTTAAAAGCGAAAAAAAAACTAAAAATATGTCAAAGTCAAAAGACACAGAAGGCATCCCATTGCCTTATCAGGAGCCTGAATTTTCGGCCATTTGGGGAGAATGGCTCCAGCATCGAAAAGAAGCCAGAATCAAAAATTATACGCCTACGGGCCTTAAAAGGGCATTCAATAAATTAGTAAGAGAGTCGGGCGGTAATTATCAAGTAGCTATTGAGATGATAGATAATTCGATTTCTAGTGGATATCAAGGTATTTTCCCGTTAAAGCAAAATTTAAATGGCAAAGCAGATAAACGAGAGTCTTCAACGATTGGCAAAACGATTGAATTTGACCGGCCCTGATGACGAAGGGGAGGAGTATATTTTGACTCCGGAAGAGGAGGGACGTGTTTTAGCCCATGAAATTCAGTTGGCCAAGGATCATTATGCTTGGAAAGTCAAGGGTATTCTCATGACTCAGGATGAAATTGATTTAAAGATTTCTCAAATCAACTGGCTTGAAAAGATTGACCAAGACGCTATTTTGCAGCGCACAAATTCCATCAAGCATTACGATAATTGGATAAAAGAGCAAAGAGCTAAAGAAAAGCTAGAAGAAGAAAGAAAGCTGAAAGAATTGCGGGAAACTTGGAATGCAACAAACATCTATAAGCTGATGGCATGGACAAGCCAGAATGAGTACGGTAAAAAGCTGGTAGTAAAAGATAAAGAAACCGGGAATGACTTCACTAAGCTAATTACGGCAATATGCTTTTTTGTTTCAAGAGATACTAGATTTGAGACTGAGTTAGGGTATTCACTGAAAAAGGGGTTACTTATAAGGGGCGTATCTGGGTTGGGTAAAACGCACTTAGTTAAATGCATCTCAAAAAACGGCCTAAATCCAATTCTCATCCTAAGCATGCTTGATATTTCTGAAGAAATAAGAATCAATGGGGAAGTAGATGTTAGATTGGATGGGTATGGCATAATGTACCTAGATGATGTTGGTACTGAGGAGGCTGATACTAAGCATTATGGAAATGTGATTAACTTTTTTAAGAATTTCATAGAGGGCACTTATTTGCGTAGGAAGTCATTTGACCACATCATGATGAGTACTAATAATTCATTCGCTCAACTGGAGCAGAAGTACGGATTTAGGGTTCGTAGTAGAATAAAAGATATGTTTAATGTTATTGATGTAACTGGTAAAGATATGCGAGGTGGATAAATACGAAAAAGCACAGTACGATTGGGAGCAGCTTATGTGGCGCATAGGCCGGGATGAAAAAGATTACTTTGAAATAGATAATGAGTTCTACCTAGAATCATTGATTCGGTTATCTTCTAGGCGTGGTATTATGTGCTGGGTATATTCTGATTTGTGTTTTGCTAAAAAGATCGTAAGAATGGAGAAATTAGAAAAAGAAACTAAGAAAATAATGTGGGATAATGTAAGAGCGATGTGCGAAGGTAAAACGGATGATAAAAAGATAATGATCCAGCTTTGCAAAGTTTTCTATGTTATTGAATATTTTTTAAATGAAAGGAACTAGCTAGACAAAATAATAGTACCTTTATTAGATGAATCAATGGAAGTTAATACCCGGGACAAATAATTATTATGCATCCGATGATGGGGTTATAAAATCAGTTATCGGGAAAAGAACTAAAATATTAAGTCAGTGGAGTGATGCTAAAGGCTATCTACGCGTTAAGATTATTTTAAATAGTAAATCTACAGGAATAGCAGTTCATAGGTTAGTGGCTTTGGCATTTATTCCGAATCCAGAAAATAAACCTCAGGTTAATCATAAGGATGGTAATAAGAAAAACAATTCAGCGCAAAATCTTGAATGGAATACGTGTGCTGAAAACGTAAAACATGCATGGTTGAATAATCTGAGTATTGCGTTTTATGGAGAAGATAACCCTAATAGTAAATTGACGGAAGGGAAGGCGCATGCAATCAGGATTATATATGCTTTGAATAAAGCTACAATGAAGGAATTAGGAGAGATATTTAAAGTAAGCAAGGCGACAATAGCCGAAATTATTTATAATAAAACATGGAAATTTAAAACAAAAAAATAACATGAAAAATTGGTCATTTGTAGCATTAACGGCAGTATTTATGGGCCTTCTCGCATTTCAATCTCATCAAGCAAAGAAAACCTACAAGGTGGAAGCCGACATTAACTTCTGGGTTCAAGCCACCAATGGTTTAGAGTTCACAAAGAACAATCTTAAAAACTCAGACCTCCCTTCTAAAACAGTAACCCTTATCAATGATTCCTTACTTACTCCCCTCCAAGCTGAAATTTCAAAACAAGTGCAAGCGCAAATAAACGCAGAACAAAAAAAGGATACAACTAAGCCTAAAAAGAACTAACATGAATCACATATCAATAAATGGTGTCAATATAACATCCAGCGGAAGTATTTGTGTCACAAACGGGAAAGTTATTGTAAATGGTGTAGATGTTACACCGGAAGCAAAGGAAATAAACATAATAGTTAATGGTGACACAGATAAGATACAGGTTGATGCCTGTAATTCATTCCATGTAACCGGTAAGGTTGGAAGTGTTAAAACCATGTCAGGAGATGTTAATGTATATGGAGACGTTGAGGGCTCAATTCAGACAATGTCCGGAGACGTGGATTGCCATAAAATAGGTGGGTCTGTAAAAACAATGTCTGGTGATATAAAACACAATTAAAAATATGCCAATAATGAGTCATGAAGATTCGATTAAAGTAATAGACGGAGTTAATAATGTCATTAAAAACTCCGGCATTGATACCAATAAAATAAGTGATGGGTATCATACATTCGGTGAGTTGTATGACCATAGAATAGCATTGTTCATGGCCTTATGTTCGTCAATCCCATATGGCAAATACACGGATAATTTAGAAGTATGGAAATCTAAGTTACACCATGATGGAACTACGTATGATGGTTGGTTTATTATGGGTATAGGTAAAAACAATGGAGAGCAAATATCGTATCACCTTCCTATGTCTAAATGGGATGAATGTAATGATCCATGTATTAGGGAATTAGCTAAAGCCCCCGAATGGGATGGGCACACGAGTAGTGATGTTTTAGAACGTTTAAAATCACTTTAACTATGACAATAGCGGAATACCTGGATCGTAGAGATAAGCTATTAAACACATTATTCATAATAGGGACTGATGGCGTTGGCCATTATGTAGAAAACCACAAACTCTACACAAAAGAAGAGTTCAGACGAAAATACCCAACGCCAGATAGCCTTGTTTTGAATAACTGTGAAAATTGCGACAAAACAAAATCATATCTTAGTGCCTAGTAAAACAATCTAAATGAAAATATTACTAACCCGAGAACAAGAGTCAACACTATGGAACTTTCAGAAAACAATTATCGTTGATGGGCATACCTATCTTTATAGTCCATATTACATGCATCATCTTGGTGCAGGGGAATATGATAGACTTAACTTCGATCAATTACCCGAAAGCGTAAAAGATGCTCTATTGAAAAATCAAGGAATAAAACTCCCAACAGAATAAAAACTAATTCTATTTAGTTAAATATCCTATATTTGTTCCGCTGTCCATCGTTTCAATGCCAAAATCAACTAACATATTAAAGATAAACTCCGACGCGGATGCTCCTACTCTTTCATTGAGCGGTGAGACAGCCATCTGCGTTCGGGGTGTATTTTTTTATGGAACACTGGAATAATTTATCACTGGAGAATTTATCTGAGGTTTATGAAGGAGTGCTGTATGTGGAGGAATGGCGGCCTATAATAGGCTACAAGGGGTTGTATGAATGCAGTTCATTTGGCAGAATTAAATCATTGAGTTTAAGGTATATTGATACTAATGGCCGTAAATATAATAAGCAAGAAAGAATAATAAGGCAGCAAGATGATTATAAGCGTGGATATTTGAAGGTTCGTATTTATAAAAATGCCATTGCTCGTACCCATTCAGTGCATAGATTAATCGCTACAGCATTTATTCCTAATCCTAAAAAATTAAGAGAAGTTAATCATAAACTTGGGGTCAAGAAAGATAATCGAGTGTCTGAATTAAATTGGTCAACTTCAAGTGATAATCAGCAACATGCTTATGATGTATTGAATAGGAATAAACCATTACTAGGGAAATTTGGCAAAGACCATCATACATCAATTAAAATAAATCAATATGACTTAAGTGGAAATTTAATTAAGACATGGAATAGTATAAATGACATAGAGAGAGCGGGTATAGGAATGGCAGGAACTATTATAAGGTGCTTAAAAGGTCGTTCAAAATCAAATCAATCTAAAGGATTTAAATGGGAATATGCTAAAATTAGATAATGTAACATTGATTATAGTTGATACGCTAAATTATGGGAAGGCATTGTACTCCTTACAACGCAGTTTAGTAAAGATTAATCCGGCGAAAGTTATATTATTTACGGATATAGAATATAAAACCGGCAATGAAAAAATAGAAGTAATTAAAATCCAAACCATTAAATCAAAGGATGAGTATTCTAAGTTCATATTCTATGAGCTTTATAAATATATCGAAACTGAATATGTACTAATTCAACAATGGGATAGTTATGTACTAGATGAAAATGCATGGGATGATGAGTATTTGAATTATGACATAATTTCTCCCCCTTGGCTTTACATAGATGGCCGAAATGTGGGGTGTGGCGGCTGGTCGCTTCGGTCACGCAGGCTACAAGAGATACTGGGTACTGATCCATTTATCCAAACATATGCTCCTGAGGACGAATGCCTAGGACGATTATATAGGCATTACTTAGAAGAAAAGCATGGGATTAAGTTTGCTCCGGAAGAACTGGCGGATAAATTTGGATTTGAATTAAGGACGCCGATACAATCTACTTTTGGCTTCCACTCATGGTTCCATGCTCCTTATCAGGAAACAGTAATGATTACCCGCGAAGGTGCTTGCGGAGATATAATTAGCTTGGAGCCGGTCTTGCACTATTATTATAAGAAAGGATACAGAGTGGTATTAAATACGCTGCCTCAATTTTTCAGTTTATTCGCTAGTCATTATTTTAAAGTTCATCACCCATCTGAATTGGACGGCCGATTAAAATACAAAGAAATTAATCTCGATCTGTCTTATGAAGCGAAGCCAAAACAGCTACATTTAAAGTCGTATTTCGAAGCCTGCGGTATCCCTGAAAGTGAAATGGAATTACGATCGCCAAAGTTAAATTATGTAGCTACAGATGATATAAAACTGTTCAAACAGAAATATGTTATTTTTCATATAGATATTCGGGAGACAAGAAATAGGGATGCAGAAACTAATTGGCGCAACATAACCTCCTATCTTAAAAGTAAAGGGTACTTATGTGTGCAAGTAGGAAAGAACTCTCATGTTGAGTTAGATGCTGTCCAATTGAATACAGTTGCCGAGCCTATGTTGGCTTACGTGATTGCGGGGTGTGATTTATTCATAGGTATTGATTCAGGGCCAAGCCATATCGCAGTTGCTACTGGAAGAAAAGCTATTATATTTTTTAGTAGCGTTAATCCAGACTACATACATCCAGACAAAACAAATATCCGTGTTATAACAAATCACAATGAAGAGGAGCCTATTTGTCCGTTGCCATATTGCTGGCACAGCGTATCATCCACTAGAGGCCCGGATTGTATCGTAGATAAGGATAGGCCCGCATGTATTGGCTTTCATTCACATCGAGTTATTGACGCTATAAATGAATTAATATGACTGAATTAACAGATGAAGAATTACTGTATGCTTCGGAAGAGGATTGGGCCTTTTATAATAAAATAATAGAAGGGCTCCCTACAATGGCAGGCAAGAACGGGGACGGGCTGGATAAATTCGGCGTACCAATACCTTACCATAGTGGGCCACATATTTTAAGACACTTTAGGGAAACTTTAGAAATAGTTAAACCAAGGACAATCTTAGAGATTGGATTTAATATGGGGCATTCAGCAGCAATGTGGCTTAATTTATCAAATGCAGTTGTTGTTTCCGTAGACGTATCTAGAAAGGATGAAACACAGGAAGGAACAATCGTATTATTTCAAAAACACGCTGGTAGATTTCAGTTTCAATTCAGGGAAGATAGGTTGTTTGATTTGCCTTATGATTTTTGTTTTATAGACGGGGCTCATGATGAATTTAATATAACACTTGACATACAATTGTGCGTAGACTTGAAAATACCATATATCCTATTTGATGACTGGTATCCAAGATATGGAGAAACGCAAAAAGCAGTTGCTAAATTCCCGGAACTAGAACTAGTAAAAGATATGAATAATCTAAGACTTTATAAAGTAAATTATGACAACTGAACAAAAAATAGAAGCAATTAAAGAAGCCATTGAAAAGGCAAAGAACCATCAATCTAAATTAACTAGCGAAAATATGGCCGTCCCTGGCCTTGTATCGATATTGGGAAGACATTTGTATAATAATTTAGGTGCTATTTCAACTAGATTTTGTGAGGTTGGTTCGCATCTAGGTTGTAGCTACACATCATCGGTTTCAGGTAATGGCAACCTATTGACAGCTACGGCAATAGATTCTTTTGCTTCTGATTTAATAGAAGAAAGACAATGTATGCCGATATTTCTAGGCAATGTGGAGAAGTTTACCCCTAAAGAAACAAAATTCAAGTTTATACATAGTGATGCTTTTTCCTTCGATGTAAATGAAATACAAGGGCCTATTGATTATTACATATATGACGGCGGTCATGCTAAAATCCAGCAGAAAATGGGGGTTGCGTATTATTTACCTGTAATGGCTGATCAATTCATTATGGTAATAGATGATTTTGATTGGGTTGAAGTACATGAAGGAACTAGAGAAGGCATACTAGAATCTGGGCTTAAAATACTATACGAGAATGTGTTAGTAGGCAATGATCATGATAATGATGGAGCATGGAACGGATATGGTATATTTTTATTAGAAAAACAATAACGATTTAGTCAAAACATCATACATTTGTTTTGCTTAATCACTTTCACAAATGAAATTATTTATCAAATTCGCGCAAATAAGGTGCATTCCATTCATGTCGTGGAGTGATTAAGCACACTTTGTTTGCGCGATTTTGTTTTTATGGAGCTTATAATAACTTCTAAAAAATATGGTACTCATTCCGTTTACTATGATGATGAAGATCATGAGTTAATATCTGGGTATAAATGGATGATTACGGGAGGAAAGAAAGGTGTTTATTATGCGCGTGGGTATAAGGGCAAAAAGAAAGGCGGTGCTGGTGTATATGATAAGGTTAGAATGCATAGGTTAGTTATGAATGCTAATGAGGATCAGGAAGTAGATCATATAGATCACGATGGGAGAAATAACAAGAAGTCTAACTTGAGATTTGTCACTGATAGTCAAAATAGCGCGAATACAAGATTGCATTCTGATAGTCGTACTGGGTTCAAGGGCGTTACATTTAAGAAGTCTAAACGGTTGTATTTAGCAAGAATAAGGTATGATGGGAGGTTGATTTATGGCGGCTCATTTAAGAATATTTACAAGGCGGCATTAAGATATAATGAATTAGCTAAAAAATATTTTGGCGGTCATGCATTTTTGAATATTCTAACTGAAGAGCAAATTAGACTAGCGCACGAAGAAATGCCACCACGAATATACAATACCAATAAAACTGGTTATTGGGGCGTAAGTGTTTCTAAGAAAGGAGGCGTTAAGCCATATTTTGCAACGGTTGTTATTAATAGGAAAAGCAATCATATGGGATGCTTTGCTACTCCTGAAGAAGCGGCGAAGGCGTTTAATGAGGGGTTAATTAGGCTAGGAGGCGATTTAAGAAAACTAAATAAAATACCAGAATAATATATGTCAAAGTCATTGGGTGCTTTTCTTTTTGTATATCGGGGGGAGGAATATGATTACCCATATAAAGAAGTAATCCGTTCTCTATGTGAGCTTTGTGATCAAGTAAGTGTTGTAGGGTTTAGGGGTGACGGGATGACCACATTTAATCTGATCGATATGGCGAGTACGATATACAATTTGAAAATTCAACTATTGCCGGATGAAGAGTGGGATAAAATTCAAGGCAAAGAAAAGCTATCATATTTTCAGAATATTGCCGCTAGTGCGCTTGAAACCGATTACCAATTGCTCTGCCAATCCGATGAAATGATTGCACCAGAAAGTTACCCATATGTCGGACAGGCTATGGAAGAAGGCGGGGAAGGATATTTATGTACCAGGATTAATTTATGGAAGGATGCGAACCATATGCTTAATGTGCCGCATTATCGCAAGCCCTGTAGTACTGAAGTAAACCGACTAACTAAACGAGGATATGAAAGCTACGATGATGGCGAAAATATTGCCAGTCCAACCACGGATAAATACTTAGATAAAATAATCATCTGGCATTATGGGTTCATCCGTAAAAAAGAAGTCCATCCAGAGAAAATAAGGAATATGCAAAAAAACATATTTCTCACAGAGCCAGATAGGAAACTAGAAGGGATGGATAGCTTTGAATGGGATCGTTGGTTTAGTGAAAATGATTTGGCCCCGGTGACTATGGAACACCCCCCGCATATAAGAGAATGGATAAAAACAAGGCCGTAGCCTTACATGTTTCCATGCGGAACGTTGTGGAACAAAAATCCCCAGCGAAATTAATCGCCAGGGATAACCCATGAAAAATCTGAACCTGTGAAAAACTAGGTGCCGTTTGTTTGTAAAGTAGCAACAGGATCAGCGCTGTAATATTTATCAGACTGTCCATTGTGATACAAACCGGGCGGCAAAAATTCGATGACGGATTGCATGGTAACACCATTCGCTGTTAATCCGGCTGGCGCAGGGGTGATGTTACAGAACTGATTGGTTAAGTTAACTGGAACCCCTTGTACTGCCGGGTGACCAGCGGGGTCTTTGAGGTCGTACTGATTTTTTCGGTACGCCCAAGTGATTAAACGACCTGTCATTGCCATGACTTAAAAATTTAAATTGTTAATTAATAGCCTGCCACGGGGGCAAATCCGGCGGCAGTGTAAATGTATCTTTTTTTGAGGATTCAGCAAAAACGTTGTAGCTTTAAGGCACTTACCGTTACGTCATGCTAAAAAATCATTCAATTTTAAATCTCCGGCACAACTGCATCTCCCCTTCATGGCGTGATGGTAAGTCTTTTGTGTCCGGGGGTTTTTAATTTCATGAAAAAGGTTATACTTCAGTCTATAGGAAAGAAAATAGGCAAATTAAAGCACATCGAATATTATAATTATAAGAATGGAAAGCACTATATAAAAGTTATTTGTGAATGTGGTAATAACAAAATTATAAGATGGGATAATTTTATTAAAGGGAAAAGCAAAAGTTGCGGATGTGGTAAACATGAAATTAAAAATCCATTAATTAGACACCCTCTTTACTCTACATATCATTCCATGAAGAGAAGGTGTTTTAATTCTAGCTGTGCATCCTATAAATATTACGGTGCAAAGGGCGTAAGGATATGTGATGAATGGTTGAATGATTTTAAGGCATTCTATGATTGGGCAATTGCTAACGGATGGAAGAAAGGGTTGCAAATAGATAAAGACATTAAAGGGAATGGGCTGCTATATTCTCCCGAAAGCTGTTGCATAGTACCACCAAAGGACAATGTTAGGATTAAAAAAGATGTAAAGATAAGTTATGAAACGGCGCAAGAGATCAGGAACTCAAATATGACTATAAAAGAACTTGTATTAAAGCATAAAGTGAATTATGGTATTATTTATAGAATAAAAAAGAATATAACCTGGAATTGATATAATGAAAATAGTTACTCTCTTACATACTTTCCCCGCAGGCGACCTTCTATCAATTCTACCAGGATTGAAACAGGTCGCAAAAGATAATGACTGTAAATGGATTATATATCAACGTCTTAATCAGTCTTACGGCATTCATGGGGCATATATTAATGCGAAGTACTCTATATTTGATGAAGGTGGGGAGCCGGTAATGATGAACTCCCCGACGCTGAAGGCGCTACGCCCCCTTTTATTAGCTCAGGATTATATTGAAGACTTCCGGGAATGGGATGGGGAGCGCGTTGATTTTAATTTTGACCTGCTCAGGGAAGGGACAACCACAATGCCGGGCGGCTGTATAAACCGATGGCCCATGTATATCTGGCCCGATATGGCTACTGATTTAAGTAAGGAATGGCTGAATGTGCCTTATAAAATAGACCAAAGAGTGATAGGTAAAATCCTTATCAACCGTACAGAACGTTATAATAACATGCTGGTAAGCTATAATTTTTTGAGGCAATATAGTGACAATGTAATGTTTGTTGGGCTTCCAAACGAGCATGAGTTATTCTGCAAACAAAACAAACTGGATATTCAAAGGTTAGAAGCTGCCGATTACTTAGAAATCGCGACCGCTCTTTATAATTGTAAAGTTTACATAGGCGGCCAATCAAGCATATTCCAAGTAGCTGAAGGGTTGAAGATACCACGCGTTTTAGAGGTTTGTAATTCTATACCAAACGTAATTGGTAGCGGCCCCGGCTTTTATGACTTCCTGACTCAGAAATCACTTGAATATTATATTGAAAAATTATTTAACTCATGATAGATCAAATGGCACAACAACTATGGGATATGCCCAGTGTGGACGAGTTTTACGATGGCTTGTTAAGAGGGAAAACTTTTCCAGAACAAGTTGAATTAATAAATATTCGCACACGCGTACCATTAAAAGATTATCTTTTATTGAAGATTAAGTATGGTATCGGCAATCCAATCATTATGACGCATAATAAAGAAAATGGAAGATGGGTAACCTCTGACATAAGGGATTTTGAATCTTATGTCAGATGGGATAAAAAATATTTTCAATCCAAAGTAGTAATAGGTAAATTATATGAAAATAAAAACATCCAATAAAAAAGGCCCAATAGAATACCCAGAAGATCATAAACCGGGGATGAAGGTGCCTAAAGGTGGTAGCAGTTGCTCATCATGCGAATACCTTAAGAATGGAAATGAATGCTCAAATGAATATTTTATAAAGTGGAATAGATCATCCAAGCTGCCAGCGCCCGCTGATGAATATTGCTCAGACTATTACGAACCGGCAGAAAAAATAAACCCATGATAGATTTTAAACAAATTAAAGATTCAGAGCACCTGCCGTCTGGCATCAAAAAAATAGAAGATGGTGGTCTCTTCATAGATGTTGATAAAATCAAATCATTCTTCCCAGATATTAAATGTATAAGAATAGAATATTTTGATGGAACTGAATTATACTGGTATCCGGCTATGAATAATAAAAAAGATAACGAATGAATGAAAGAATGGCAATCCCAGAAAAAGACACTCTGATTAAGTATCAAAAATTATTAAACTCAGAACGACCATCAGGTACATTTGTCAACATAGATTGGGGCAAAGGTGATGTTGATTATTATATTAATAAAATGATGGGTAAGTGGCTGCATAGGTATATTTTCAATGCACCCAATACCTCAAAATTCAGATCAATTATAAGAAAAGTTAAACTAACCCAATAATTATATGAATGAACATCTTTTAATTAAAGTATTTCCTTCTGATATAAAGCAAATACAGAAAGTCAATGGATTATTTGATGAGGACAGTCTTTATGTCGTAGAGGTAAAAAAGGTGCCTATAAATCAAAGATTCACGGTGTATGGCGAAGGGACGGTAAAATTGTTAGACACTACGATTGATGACGTCTTGAAGGAGTGGCGTGTGAGGACAGAAAAAGGATGGGTATTGAGAAAACAAAATGTATGGAAAGAGAATAAAGAATCATATGGAGACAAGCGAAGATATATGGAGTTAATGAAAAACTATTATCCCATGTGGTTTAAGGAATTTCAAATATACTACCCAGAAGATAGACATGATTCATTTGAGCAATATCATGAAATATTTATGGATGAATTGAATAAGCACAAATCAAAAGTAAAATAAATGAGTACATTAATCCATCTAGAAGGTAAGATAGTCGTCCAGATTGATATGAATTACAAAAATTCGTGGACGTTTGAAGATGGAACTAAGATAGCATTGGAGCGTAAATATGATTGTTTTGATGAGAAATATACCAGACCCGTAAATGCTATTGTTGTTTCAGCCAGTGGCATTCCGGAAGGTTCCGAAGTAATCATACACCATACATGCACCCATGACACAAACCGTGTATTTAATTATCAGCCGCTATCAGGTGAAGTAGAAGCAAGTGACATCCGTTATTTCTCCATCAGAGAAGATGAAGCATTTGCATGGTATGATGAAGTAAACTCAAAATGGATGCCATTAAAAGGATTTGATTTTGCTCTGCAAATATTTAAACCATACAAAGGCATCCTTGAAGGTATTGAACCTACGCCGATAAAAAATTGCTTATGGGTTACTACTGGTGAATATGCCGGGAATGCTTGCATGACTTTGCAGGCTAGTAATTATAGAATGATTTTTCAGGACCGAAATGGGCGTGAGAAGAACATCATAAGATTCAGATCGGATGAAGACTTGAAAGCTCACCGTGAATTAGAAATAGTCTGTTTACATCATCCTTATACAAAACAAATATTAGATGGCGATTTATATGTAGGATTGACAATTTCAGACGCTAAACCTTTAAAAGAGTATGGCAAATAGAAAAATAAATGGGATTATTCCGCCGCATCAAACATGTGTAAAGTGTAATGAAGTAAAGGGTTCTGAATATTTTTCTAAAAAGGAGTATAAGGGGAAGGCGTTTTTAAACAAATTATGCAAAAAATGCGTATGCGATAGAGTCAAAAAATATAAAGAAAAAAATAGAGATAAAGTATTAGAATCTAAAAGAAGGTATTGGTATGAAAATAGGGATAGATTGCTGGAAAGCCAAAATGAAAAAAGCAGACAATATTGTAAAAATAATCCAGAAAAAAGACGAGCTACTGCTAGGGAGTGGGCTAGGCGGAACAGGGAGAAAGTAAAAGATTATCGGAATAATAGGTATCGAACCGATCCCGAGTTTAATATACATATAAAAATAAGAAGACGAATATATATATGGCCCTTTTTAGAAAGAGAGGTATTAAAGAAAATAAAACAGTAGAATTACTTGGGTGTACGCCTGCATTTTTCAAGTCATATATAGAAGGATTGTTTACGGATGGCATGGATTGGAGTATGGTATTGAATTCGGAAATTCATTTAGACCATATAGTGCCTTGTTCAAAATTTAATTTACTTGAACCTACAGAGCAGGCAAAGTGTTTTCATTATACTAATATGCAACCCTTATGGGCGGAAGATAATTTACTTAAACATGATAAAATAATTTAGAAATGGCAGACAATGTAGATAAGATTAAAACATTGGAGCAAAAAATAAAATTGTATGAGGATAACGGCGCTGCAAAATTGTATTATGCTTTAAATAGAAAGATGAACGAGATGGGGGATATGCTTAATGACAACTCTTTGAAGAGCATAAACCTAGATGATCCAAAAGACAAGAGCTTCGACCGTATTTTCAAATTATTGGAAAAGAGTGAGACCGTTGCGAGTTCAGCAAAAGTACTTGGAACAATAGCGGGTATTACCGGGGATGAAGATAAAGACGTAGCTCGTAAACCATTTATAGAAACTGTAGCAACAAAAAGAGACTAATGTTATATGTAGATGTATATGGGTCGTTGACGTATACTCCTGATAATCCATTGGAGACGTTAATAGCCGGATGGGGTAAAGAGAACCAGTCGCAAGTATGGAAGCGCAGGGAATTGCCATCATTCTTTAACAGGATAGAATATGATGATGATGGGAATGCTTTATTGACACCCGAACAAGAGCAATTTGCCAGAGAAGAAGTAATAAAGTGTAGAGAAGGGTATTGGTTTTTTAATAACGGCTCCCCGACTTTCATAACAGGTAAAAATTATTTTTACCTAAATTGGTGGAAACTTGAAGATGACATTTATCCAGAGTACCGCGATACAGATCGTCGGTATTTTTTGTTTTTAAATCACTGGGAAAATGTATTATGGTGTTTGGGTATTTTTCGCGGTAAAAAAAGACGCGAAGGAGCCTCGTCCCAGGCTACATCAAATCTGGTTTACGAATGCATATTTTTTACCAATAGTAATTGTGGCCTCGTAAGTAAAACCAATGTGGATAGTAGAGATACATTCACGGACATGGTTCGTAACGGCTACAATCAATTGCCAATATTCTTAAAACCCAGACAGCTTAACAGGGCAGATAGCGTAACAGAACTTGTTTTTGCCGCTAGGTTAAAGAATGGAGAGGCTACAGATG
>Ga0105238_10003127_pt1 | contig 16519 bp, 12 predicted proteins | sample KBSC34metaG_FD_81526 | JGI IMG/M metagenome (GOLD analysis project Ga0105238, IMG submission 81526) | Corn rhizosphere microbial communities from Kellogg Biological Station, Michigan, USA - KBS C3-4 metaG | ecosystem: Host-associated > Plants > Roots > Rhizosphere > Soil | place: Michigan, USA... | reverse complement strand
CGGACCAAGCTGCTCTTCGCCGGCGCGATCATGCTCTTTGCGCTGGCGGTAGGGGTCCTGTTTGCCGGAATGACGCTCGCCCCGATCCGGGCCCTGGCCCAGGCGACCGAGGCCGTCTCGGCCGGCGATCTGACCGCGCGCGTTCCGGTCTACTCGCGCAGTGACGAGGTCGGACGGCTGGGCCAGCACTTCAATGCCATGGTCACGCAGCTGGAGGCTCACGCCACGACGGTGACCCGAGGCCGCGAGGAGCTGGAGCGTGAGGTGGCGGAGCGGACGATCGAGCTCGTTCGCGCCAAGCGCGCGCTCGAGACCGAGGTCGACCAGCGCCGGCGCGCCCATGGAGAGCTGGAGGCACGGGAGCACGAGCTGAGGACGGCGCTGGACGCGGTCGCCCGCCATCAGGGCCGGCTGACCGCGCTCTTCACCTCGAGGATCATCGGTGTCGTGGTGAGCACTCTGGATGCTCGAATCATCGAGATCAACGACGCTCTGCTGGACAGCCTCGGCTACGCGCGAGAGGAGATTCTTTCTGGAAAGGTGCCCTGGTCGACGCTGACTCCGCCCGAGTGGCGAGAGGGGGACCTCCGCGCGGTGGAGACGCTTCGCCAGCAGCGGAGCCTTCCTCTGCGTGAGAAGGAGTACTTGCACAAGGATGGGCACCGTATCCAGGTGATGGTCGGGACTACACTGCTGGGCGACCCCTCGAACGAGGCCATCTCGTTCGTTCTGGATGTCACGCACAACAAGCAGGCTGCCCTGGCCATCCAGCACCTGCGCGAGGTCCGGGCCTCCGAAGCACAGTTTCGTGCCCTGCTGGAGGCGGTCCCGGACGGGGTCATCATCGCCGGAGCCGACGGCCAGATCGTGTTCGTCAATGGTCAGGCCGAGCGTCTCTTCGGTTACAGCCGGGGTGACCTGATCGGGAAGGACGTCGAGCTGCTGATACCCGAACGCTTGCGCGACCGACATCCGCGCCATCGCGATACCTACGCCGCGGCTCCTCAGGTGCGGGCCATGGGCGCCAAGCGAGAGCTCTTCGGGCGGCGGCAGGACGGAAGCGAGTTTCCCGTCGAGGTCAGCCTGAGTCCCCTGCAAACGGCACAAGGATTCCTGGTCATCAGCTCGATCCGCGACATCACCGAACGGCAGCGGGCGGACGAGGCGCGCTTCCGTCTGGCCGCCATCGTCGATTCGTCGGGAGACGCCATCATCGGCAAGACCCTGCAGGGCGTGATCACCAGCTGGAACGACGCGGCCAGTCGAATCTTCGGCTACACGGCCGCCGAGATCGTGGGCCAGTCGATAACGATGTTGGTCCCACCCGGCCTGGTGAACGAGGAGAAGGAGATCCTGGCCAAACTCGCGCGGGGGGAGCGAATCGAGCAATTCGATACGGTCAGGTTACGAAAGGACGGCCGGGAGATTCACGTCTCGCTGACCAGTTCGCCCGTTCGCGACTCGACCGGACAGCTGGTGGGGGCGTCGAAGATCGTGCGAGACATCAGCGAGCGCCGCAAGGCCGAGAGCGCCCTGGCCCAGGCGAAGGACGCTGCCGAGGCGGCCAACCGCGAGCTGGAGGCCTTCAGCTACTCGGTGGCCCACGATTTGCGGGCACCGCTGAGGGCCATGAGCGGCTTCGCGCACCTCCTTTTCGAATCCTATGGCGTCAACATGGATGCCGAAGGTCAGGACTGGCTGCGGGAGATCGTACTCAATGCCAAGAAGATGGCAGAGCTGATAGACGCGCTCCTTTCGCTGGCACGGCTGTCGAGGAGCGAGCTGCGGACGGAGGTCGTCGATCTCTCGGCGGTTGCCCGAGAAGTGATCGCGCAGCTCCGGAATGCGGAGCCCGGTCGAGCCGTGGAGACGCGCGTCGAGGAAGGGCTCGTTGCCGAGGCCGACCCCCGGTTGGCGCGGGCGCTGCTCGACAACCTCCTGGGGAACGCCTGGAAATTCACGGGGCGGGTGGCGGACGCCCACATCGAGGTGGGCGCCACCCGGGACGAGGCGGGCGTCACCTTCTTCGTTCGCGACGACGGCGCGGGCTTCGACATGACCTACGCCAGCAAGCTGTTCGCTCCCTTCCAGAGGTTGCACAGCGGGGCCGAGTTCACGGGAACCGGCATCGGGCTGGCGACGTCCCAGCGCATCGTTCGCCGGCATGGCGGGCGAATCTGGGCTGAAGGGACCGTGGGACACGGCGCCACTTTCCATTTCACACTGCCGTCGAGAAGCGGAAGACCGTCATGAGCAAGACCATCCTCCTCGTCGAGGACAACCCTAGTGACGAGAAGCTGACATTGCTGGCATTCAAGAGCTGTGGCGTCACCAACGAGGTGGTCGTGGTGCGCGACGGAGCGGCGGCGCTGGACTACCTGTTCGCGCAGGGGGAGTACGCCGCCCCAGCCGGTGGCCCCTTGCCCACGGTCGTCCTCCTCGACCTCAAGCTGCCGAAGATCGACGGGCTGGAGGTCTTGCGGCGCATTCGGGCCGACGAGCGGACGCGGCTGGTACCCGTCATCATCTTGACCTCTTCCCGGGAAGACGAAGATGTCATGCGCGGCTATTCCCTGGGCGCGAACGCCTACGTGCGCAAGCCGGTGGAGTTCACGGAGTTCGTCCAGGCGGCGAAGACGCTGGGGCTATTCTGGCTGCTGCTGAACGAGCCCGCGCCCGTGCAAGGAGAGCGATGACCGAGTCGCTCCACGTCCTGATGATCGAGGACTCCGCCACGGACGCGAAGCTGGTCCAGCAGGCGCTGCGTGGCCTGGGCCAATCCTTGGTGGTCGAACGGGTCGACACCCCCGACCGGATGCGGGAGTGCCTGAAGGCGAAGTCCTGGGACATCGTGCTGTCGGACTGGTCCATGCCTCATTTCGGCGCGCTGGCCGCCCTGAAGCTGTTGCGGGAGGCAGCGCCCGATGTCCCGTTCATCATCGTGTCGGGGACGATCGGAGAGGAGACGGCCGTCGAGGCCATGCGCGCCGGCGCGCAGGACTACGTCCTCAAGGACAAGCTGGGACGGCTGCCGATGGCGGTTCAGCGTGAGCTGCGCGAGCGCGCCGCGCGCCGTGAGGCCGAAACGGGCCGGGCCCAGGCCGAACAGGCCCTCCGCCGCAGCGAGGAGCAGCTGCGCCAGGCGCAGAAGATGGAGGCGGTGGGCCGGCTGGCGGGTGGGGTGGCCCACGACTTCAACAACCTGCTCTCGGTGATCTTGACGTACGTCGAGATCGCCGCCGGTAGCCTGGAGCCCGACGATCCGATGCGCGAAGACCTGATGGAGGCGCACAAAGCCGCGGGCAGGGCGGCGGAGCTGACCCGCCAACTGCTGCTGTTCAGCCGCCAACAGCCTGCCGAGACCGTGGTCGTCGATCTCCACAAGTTGCTGGAAGGGCTGAGCAAGATGATCCGGCGCATCGTGGGCGAGGACGTTGACCTCGTGCTGGTGCCGCCGCTGGCGCCTGGCCGGGTGAAGGTGGATGCGACGCACATCGAGCAGGTCATCATGAACCTGGTCGTGAATGCGAGGGATGCCATGCCTACGGGTGGCAAGTTGACCATCGAGACGTCCAACGTGGTGATGGACCAGGACTTCGCCGACCGCCATGGCTCGCTCCAGGCGGGGAGCTACGTCATGATGGCAGTCACGGACACCGGCGTCGGAATGACCGCCGACATCCAGACGCGCATCTTCGAGCCGTTTTTCACCACGAAGGAGCGGGGAAAGGGGACCGGCCTCGGATTGTCGACGGTGTTCGGGATCGTGCGGCAGAGCAAGGGCACAATCTGGGTGTACAGCGAGCCGGGCGTCGGGACGACGTTCAAGATTTACCTGCCTCGGGTCGACGCGGAGGAGGACGAGCTGAAAGCAGCGCCGGCCCCGGCCACGCTTCAGGGCAGCGAGACCGTCCTGCTGGTGGAGGACGAGGACCAGGTGCGAACGGTCGCCGCCGACATCCTCGGCCGGTACGGCTACGAGGTCCTCTCTGCCGCGAACGCCGCCGAGGCCCTGGCCCTGAGCGAGATGCATCAGGCGCGGATCGATCTGCTGCTGACCGACGTGGTGATGCCGCAGATGAGCGGCCCCGAGCTGGCCCGGCGTCTGACGGCGCTCCGGCCCGAGTTGAAGGTGATCTGCATGTCCGGATACACGGACGACAGCGTGGTGCGCCACGGGGTGACCGATGCCGGGGTGGCCTATCTGCAAAAGCCGATCACGCCGCAGCTCCTGGCGAACAAGGTTCGCGCCGTGCTCGACGGGGACAAGGACTGACGGGAGGTTGCGGGGCCTCGCCCGGGCGTCGACCGCGCTGCCGTGACAGGCCGCTGGCCGCGGCGCAGGGCCGGTGGGAGAGTCCCCGTGATGAGACCATTGACGATCGGCCTGGCGCTGGGCGCCGGAACGCTGGTGCTGGCCCTGGCGTTGCGTGCCGTGGCTGCGCGCGAGCCACGGCCCCCCGGCGATGTCGTGGTATCCCCGAGCGAGCAGGGCGTGGGCAGCGAGGCGCCGGTGGTGGTGCCACCGCCCAGCGACAAGGCGCTGCGCTACCACCGCAGCGGAAACGTCATCTGGCTGCTCGAGCAGCTCCTTGGCCTGGCGCTGCCGGCCCTGCTGCTGTTCGCCGGATGGTCGGGGCGGCTGCGCACGTTCGCCGCCGGCGTGGGGCGGGGCCACTTCTACCCCACCCTGGTCGTGTACCTGGCGCTGCTGTCGGCGCTGCTGTTCGTGGCCGAGCTGCCGCTGTCGTACTACGTCGGATACGCGCGCGAGCACGCCTATGGCCTGTCCACGCAGCGGCTATCGAAGTGGGCCGGTGATCAGGCCAAGGGCTGGATCCTCAGCGTGCTGCTGGGCGCGCTGGTGCTTTGGGTCCCCTACCTGCTGCTGAAGCACAGCCCCACGCGCTGGTGGCTGTGGACGGGGGCCCTGTCGCTGCCGTTCTTCACGCTGGTGCTGCTGATCGGGCCCGTCTTCATCGCGCCGCTGTTCAACAAGTTCGGCCCCATGAAGGACAAGGCGCTGGAGAGCGAGGTGCTGCAGGTCGCCGCCCAGGCGGGCGTGGAGGGGGCGCGCGTCTTCGAGGTGAACAAGAGCATCGACACCGAGAAGGTGAACGCGTACGTGACCGGCATCGGCAACACCAAGCGCATCGTCCTGTGGGACACGCTGCTCGGCCGCCTCACCCCGCGCCAGACGCGGTTCGTGGTGGGCCACGAGCTCGGTCACTACGTGCTCGGCCACGTCTGGATGAACATCCTCCTCGGCTCGGCGCTGACGATGCTGGGCCTGCTGGGGGTGCACCTGACGTCGGATCTGCTGCTGCGTCTGTTCGGAGCGCGGTTCGGCTTCCACCAGCTCGCCGATCCCGCCTCGATGCCGTTGTTGATGGCGCTGCTGTCGCTGTTCTCGCTCGCCATCTCGCCGGCGATGCTGGCCCTGTCACGCGCCCACGAACACGACGCGGATCGCTTCGGCCTGGAGCTGACGCACGACAACCACGCGGCCGCCACCGCGTTCGTGGCCTTGCAGCAACAGAACCTGGCCGTGCCGCGGCCGGGGCCGCTCTACAAGCTGTTTCGCGCCAGCCATCCGCCGATCGGTGAGCGCGTCGACTTCATCAACGAGTACCGGCCCTGGCAGACCGGCCAGCCCGGAAAATACGAGCGATACTTCCGCAGGTAGCTTCAGACCGCCGGCGGCGCATCGGTCGCGGTGGCCAGCTTGGGTGTCCGGCCGAGCGGCGTCAGCCCGAAGGCCAGCGCCGCGCCCACCGCCAGTCCCACGGCCCCGGCGAAGTAGGGGGCCGGGGCGGCGACCAGCTGGTACAGCAGGCCACCGAGCGCCGGGCCCAGCACGCGCGCCAGCGCCGAGAGCGATTGCAGCGTACCCAGCGTCAGCCCCTGGATGTCGCTGCCGGCCCGCCGCGACACGTAAGAGGACACGCTGGGCGAGGTCAGGCCGCTGCCCGCCGCGATGAGCATGCACGCCAGCACCAGCAGCGCGTACGACACGCCCGGGACGCGGGGCGAGATGCCCAGCACGGCGAAGCCCACCATCTGGATGAGCAGCCCCGCGGTCAGCAACCGCACCTCGCCGAAGCGGCGCGTGAGCCGGCCGATCAGCCCGCCCTGGACCACGGCGGCCACGACCCCCACGAATCCGAACAGGCCTCCTGTTCCCGCGTCGGTCATGTGAAACGCGTCGTCGGTGAAGAGGCGGAACGTCTGCTCCATGCCGGCGAACCAGAACACCACCAGGAAGTTGATGGTCAGGGCGCGGCCCACGTCGGGCGTTCCCAGCGCTCGCTTGAACGCCCCCAGGTCGAAGGGCGAGGCGCGGTGGTGGGTGGTCTTGCCCCGCCGTTCGGCCGGCAATGACTCGGGCAGGGTGATGCTGGCCATCACCAGGTTGATCAGCGAGAGGCCGGCGGCAGCGAAGGCGGGCAACGCGCCGGGGCGACCGTAAAGGGGCAGCCGCGCCAGCTCGCCCCCGAAGAACGGCCCGAAGATGAAGCCCAGGCCGAAGGCCAGACCGATCAGGCCCATGCCGCGCGCCCGCCCCTCGGGCGGTGTCACGTCGGCGATGTAGGCCTGGGCCACCGCGATGTTCGCGGTGGCGGCGCCGGTGAAGATGCGGGCCACGAACAGCAGGAACAAGGTGTCCGCGAAGCCCAGCAGCGCCATCCCGGCCGCGGTGGCCGCGATGCTGATCAGCAGGATGGGGCGCCGGCCCACGCGGTCGGAAAGGCGTCCCCACACGGGCACCAGCAGGAACTGCATCAGCGAGTAGACCGAGCCCGTCAGGGAGGCCACCAGATCGCTGGCGCCCAGGTGGCGGGCCACGCCGGGCAGGAACGGGATGACCATCCCGAACCCGAGCAGGTCGATGAAGACGGTGAGGAAGATCGTGCCGAGCGAAGCTTTGCGCATCGAATCTGGGGAGCAGCGGAATCAGGGAGAGCAGCGGATTTCCGCCGAGATTTGCACGAGTTGACGGGACCACCAAGCGCCGGTGGCGCGGCGCTGTTCGGCGGACGTGAAACTGTAGTCCCAAAACGCCAGACGTACAGACCGAATGTCGGGCGGCAGCGGCTGCGCCAGCAGCTGCGCGACGGCGTCCGGATCCTCGCACAGGAGTCCGATCAGGCCCGAGACGTAGCCGGGCTGCCGGCGCGCGAAGGAGAGCCCGTAGAACCACAGCAGGAAGTCGACCCGCGGCTGGTGGGGCGCCACGAACGACGGCGGCCGATCGACGGGTCCGGGCTTGTACTTGAAGACCAGCGGCGTCCAGCCCTCGCTGCCGCCGCTTCGCACCTGGAACTCGGGCTCGATACGCTCGCGCGTGACGGCCGCGAACAGGTGATAGGCGTTGATGAGGCGATAGGTCTCCGACAGCTCCACGACGGGTGCCAGCGGCGCCGTCAGCGCGCCAGGCGTTCCGAATTCAAACAGCGCCTCGATCGACGAGACGGCCAGCCAGCCTGCCACCCCCGCCCAACCGAGCACCCGCCGGAACCGCCTGGGAAGCGCCGGCCCCTGCCAGCGGCTGGACCAGCGCTGCGGCGCCGCCGCCCACCTCACCGCCGGCAGGCGCGCGCGAAGGGCCGTCCACGCGCGCACCACGTCGCCGTCGTCCAGCAGGAACAGATGCAAGCAGACCGACAGGTGACAGAAGAACCCGTAGTTCGCGGTGGCGGCGTTGCTCAGCTGGAAACCGGTGAACAGCCCCGCGGCCGCCAGACGGGCGCGCCGTGGTCCGAAGATCGCCAGCGGGACCAGCAGCTCGAGCACCAGCGTGGCTCGGCTCTCGAAGTGGTGCCAGGCGCGCGGCAGGTGGTGCGCGTACCAGGCCAGCCGCGTGGGGAGCGGCGCGGTCTGGAAGTAGTAGGTCATCGCGCTGCCGTCCCGCCAGTCGCCGAGCGGGGACTGCCACTTGGCCAGGCCCGATTCGAAGTAGAGCTTGAACACCAGCGCCCGAAACAGGAAGTGCACCAGCGGGGCAGGGCGGCTGGCCGGAAGGAACGCCGCGAGAAAGCCCGCCTCGAGCAGCAAGTTGTCCCACTGGAAGGTCAGGAAGGATCGGCAGGCCAGCGCGTAGCCGAGATAGAGGACCACCTGCGCGGCCGCGCAGACGCGCGGAGCGATACCCAGCAAGGCCACCAGCGCCAGCACGACGCCGGCGACGACACCGGCCAGCATCGCGCCGTCGGTGGGGTGGAACGCCAGCAGGCTGGGAAAGGCGTGAAAGGACAGCACCCCCTCTGCCCGCGCCGCCTCGACGAAGTCGGCGAACGGCAACAGCCCCCGGGCGCCGATCAACAGCCGCACCTGCGAGCCCAGGGACAGCCAGGCGTCCAGGAGCACCAGCGCCAGCAGGCGGTGGAACAGGCTGGCCACCGCGGGCCCGGACGTGTCACTGGACGTATGCTGGGCCAGCAGCCGGCGGAGCCGGGCCATCGCGCCGGGGAGCCCGCCGGCGCCCGCGGTCGCCCCTGCCGTCATGGCGCGATGATGTGGCTGGTCGCGTGGCCGACTCTGGCGAGGAATCCTTGCGTCTCGCGCACCGCCTCGGGGGCGCGCGCCCCCACGCCGCCGGGGAAGGTGTCACTGCCGCCCGCCAGCACCTCGACGCAGGCGCGCGTGCTGTCGGTCAGGGCATCCAGGTCGTAGCCGCCTTCCAGCAACAACACCAGCTTGCCGGCGGGCGCGACGTCGCGCACCGCCGTGCACATGGCCGCGAAGCCGCGCTCGGTGACGCGCATCTCGGCCAGGGGATCGCGCGCGTGCGCGTCGAAGCCGGCCGAGACGATGACCAGGTCGGCCTGAAACTTCGCCAGCGCGGGCAGGAACAGGTCCTGAAAGACGGCGCCGTAGTCGGCGTCGTCCTGCCCGGCCGGCAGAGCGCAGTTGACGGTGTAGCCAAGGCCGGGGCCGCGTCCGATCTCGTTCGCGGCGCCGGTGCCGGGATAGAACGGGAACTGGTGGCTCGACAGGAACAGCACGTCGCTGCGTGCCTCGAAGATGTGCTGCGTGCCGTTGCCGTGGTGCACGTCCCAGTCGACGATGGCCACCTTCCTGGCGCCCAGGCGCCGCGCCGCCTCGGCGGCGACGGCGGCGTTGTTGATCAGGCAGAAGCCCATCGCGGTGGCCGCCTCGGCGTGGTGGCCCGGTGGGCGCACCAGCGCGAAGGCGTTGCGGGCCCGGCCGGCCCACACCTCCTCGACGGCGACCACGGCGGCGCCGGCGGCGCGCACGGTCGCTTGCCAGGTGCCGGGCGACACGGGTGTATCGGCGTCCAGCAACGCGTCCTGCCCGTCGAGGGCGGCCAGGTTGTCGACGTGAACGGGACTGTGGACGGCGATCAGCTCGTCGCGCGTGGCGGGGCGGGGTGTCAGCCAGGTCGTGTCGGACACCGGGTCTTGCCGCAGCCCACGAACGATGCGCCGCAACCGCTCCGCGGTCTCGGGATGTCCCGGGCCGGTGTCGTGCCCCAGAAAGGCGGGATCGGTGAGCAACACGGTGGGCGGCGTCATAGGATCAGTCACGCGGTTCCTTTCTCGCCCGGAGCGGTGGCGAGCGCGAACGAGAAGCGGGCGCCGCCGCTGGCGGCGTCCTCGACCTCGATGCGCGCGCCGTGGTCGGCGACGATCTCGCGTACGAAAGCCAGGCCCAGGCCAGTGCCCTTCTCGCGGGTGGTGAAGAAGGGCGTGAAGATCTTCTCGCGCAGATCGGCCGGCACCCCCGCGCCGTCGTCCTCCACCTCGATGCGCACGCGCTCCGCCGCGGGTTGCGCCCGCAGGGTCACGGTGCCAGCGCCCGGGTGGCGGCGCTGGGCCGCGGCGACGGCGTTGCGCGCCAGGTTCAGCAACGCCCTTCGCAGCTGGCCGGCATCGGCGCGCACCCGGACCTCGGGAGCGCAGGCGACGGTTACCTTCACGCCGGGCTCGCTCACCAGCTCGCGCACCTCGTCCAGCAGCTCGCCCAGCCGCACGGGGCCCAGCTCGGGGGCGGGCCGTCGCGCGTAGTCGAGGAACTCGGTGACCACGACCTTCAGGTAGTCGATCTCGCGCTCGATGCGCCGCACCTCTTCCAGTCGCTCGGGGCGGTCCTGCAGGGCCTCGCGCAACAGGCCCGCGTACAGCTCGAGGCCGCCCAGGGGATTGCGCACCTCGTGCGCGATCCCGGCCAGCATCATCTGCAGGCGTTCGTCACGCGCCTTCAGGGCGCAGCGCATCTGATCGATCGTCTGGGCCAGGAATCCCACTTCGTCCTTCGTCTCGACCGGGACGGGGCGATCCAGCTCACCGCGCCCGATCCCCTCGGCGGCGGCCGCCAGGCGCACCACGGGCTGGCTGATGCGACGGGCCAGCACGATGGTCAGCGCCAGCACCGCCACCAGCGCCAGCGTCCCTGCCAGCAGCAGGCGGCGGCGAAAGGCGGCCAGCGGGATCAGGTAGTCGGCGTTGGCCTCGACCACGGCGAAGCCCAGCACCGTGGCCCCGTCCAGGATGGCGGCATAGCCACGCTTGTACGGCACCCCGTCGTGCCCGATGAACAACGGCGACGCCGCGGGGTGGCCACCGGCGGCGCGGCTCAGCTCGAGGCGATCGGCGCCCAGCTCGTAGGCGCTGGCGCCGGGCACGATGCGGCCCGCGGTGTCGACGCTGGCGATCAGATCGGTCCAGCCGCTGGCGCCCAGCTTCGGCGAGACGAGGACGATGCGGCGCACGTCGAAGCGGGTCTGGGCGGTGGCGAGGCGCCGCTCCACGTTCTGCAGGGTCAGGGACGCGCCGTCTCCCCGGGCCTCTTCCTTTGTCTCTTCCGTGGTCAGCGCGGCCATCTGTTCGGGGAGGATCATGCCGGCGGTTCCGGCGGCGGCCAGCGCCAGCCGGCGGCCGAGCTCGTCCTCCAGCACCCGCCGGGCCACCTCGTGTGCCAGCAGACCGAACGCCGTCAGCGCCAGCAGCGTCGGCGCCAGCGTGCCCCACAGCAGCCGCGCCAGCAGTCGTCGCGGGGGCGCCTGTCGCATCGCCGCCAGTCTACCGTCGATCCGGGCGGCCGAACGAGGCACGGCGAGGTTTGCCAGGCGGGACGAAACCGTCGCCTCGGCATCCCATGCTACGTTCGAAAGAGGTCCCATGTCGCTGACGCGCCGACATTTCTTGGCCGCGCTCCCGCCAGGCCTGGTGGGGGGCGGCTCGCTGCTGGCCGGTTGCCGCCGGCCGGCCATCGGCGCCGCTCAGGCGTCCAGCGACACTGCCAAGGATTTTGCAAGGAGCTCCGCCATGTCCGATCCCGTCGTCGCGCCACGTCCGCCGCGCATGCCCGTCCTGTTCGTCGGCCACGGTTCGCCGATGAACGCCATCGAGGACAACACCTGGAGCCAGGGCTTTCGCGCGCTGGCCGGGCTGGTGCCGTCGCCGAAGGCCATCCTGTGCGTGTCGGCGCACTGGTTCGTGGCCGGCACGTTCCTGACCGGCAACGAGCAGCCGAAGACGATCCATGACTTCGGCGGCTTTCCCGACCAGCTGTTCGCGATGCAGTACCCGGCGCCCGGCGACACCGCCCTGGCGCAGAGGGTGGTGAAGCTCCTCGGTCCAGCGCGCGCCAGCGTTCGTCTGGACTGGGGCCTCGACCACGGGACCTGGTCGGTGCTGCACTACCTGCGACCGAAGGCCGACGTACCGGTCGTGCAGCTCAGCATCGACGGCCGCATGGCCCCCGCCGGTCACCTCGAGCTAGGCCGCGCGCTCGCTCCCCTCCGAGACGAGGGCGTGCTGATCCTGGGCAGCGGCAACATGACCCACAACCTGCGCTACGCGATGACCCACGCTTTCTCGGGCGACGTCTCGACCCCGACCTGGGCGTCCTCCTTCGACACCGACGTCACCCAGGCCATCACCCAGCGCGATCACAAGTTCCTCTCCCAGGTCGTCTCCACCGAGGCCGGCCGCCTGTCGCACCCCACCCTCGACCACTACCTCCCCCTCCTCTACGCCGCCGGCGCCTCCGACGAAAAAGACAAGCTCACCTTCCCCATCACCGGCTTCGACCTGGGCTCTCTCTCCATGCGCTCGATCGTCTGGGCATAAAAGCCCCGGCGCTCGAACGACACGAAGACAGCCGCGGGCCCCACACCGTCACAGGCCGCAACTGCGGCCGGGTACAAGCAACGAGAGGCGCAGCTTCGCTGCGCCGGCGTCGACTTGAAGAGGGGGGTACCGTAGGGGGGACGAAGTCCCCCCTGCGCGGTTTTACCGCTTCGAGAACTGGAAGCGGGCGCGGGCGCCGCGCTGACCGTACTTCTTACGCTCTTTGGCGCGGGCGTCGCGGGTCAGGTAGCCGGCCTTCTTCAGCGGCGGGCGGAACGCGGGATCGATCCGGGTCAGGGCGCGCGAGATGCCGTGACGGATGGCGTCCGCCTGTCCCGACAGTCCACCGCCGGCCACGTTCACGAAGATGTCGAAGCGGGTGGTCGTCTCGGTCAGCTCCAGCGCCTGGCGGAAGACCATGCGGGAAGTCTCGCGGCCGAAGTACTCCTCCAGCGAGCGCGCGTTGATCTCGACCTTGCCGTTCCCGGGCTGCAACCAGACGCGGGCAACCGCGTGCTTGCGTCGACCGGTGGCGTAAGTGGCTTTCTGCTGATCGGGCATTCGCGGGGCTCCTTTAGAACTTCTAGAACTTCAAAACTTCCGGCTCTTGCGCCGTGTGCGGATGGGTGGCGCCCGCATAGACCTTCAGCTTCTTGTAGATGCGGCGGCCCAGCGGACCCTTCGGCAGCATGCCCCACACCGCCCGCTTCACCAGCTCGCCAGGGTGGCGCGCGTTCAGCTGCGCCGCCGTCTGCGTGCGCAAGCCGCCGGGGAACAGCGAGTGGTCACGGTACAGCTTCGTGTTCCACTTGTCCTTCGACAGCTTCACCTTGTCGGCGTTCACCACGATCACGAAGTCACCGGCGTCCTGGTGCGCCGTGAACGTCGGACGGTGCTTGCCCCGCAACACGTCGGCGATCTTGGTCGCGGCGCGGCCCAGGGTCAGCCCCTGAACGTCGGCGACGAACCAGCCATGGGCGGTCTCGGCCGTGGCCTGAAAAGTACTGCGGCTTCGTGGTGCTGTGGCGGGCATGGGAGGCGGGTTATTAACCCACGGCCGGAAGCTTGTCAATGACCTCGTGCGGTCTTGCCGGGCCGGTCATTCAGCGAGGAATCAGCGGGATTTGCGCAGGAAGGCGCCGATGGCGGCGCAGGCCTGACGCACCCGGTTGTCGTCCTCGACCAGCGAGAAGCGCACGTAACCGGCGCCCCCCGGCCCGAACCCCTCGCCGGGCGACACGGCCACCCGGGACTCCTGCAGCAAGGCGGCCGCGAACGCGATCGCCCCCATCTCCTTGTGCGAGGCGGGCAGGGGCGCCCAGACGAACATCGACGCCTTGGGCATGGGTACGTTCCACTCCACGGCGGCCAGGCCTTCGACCAGCAGGCGGGCCCGCCGCTCGTAGCGCAACCGGTTCTCCTCCACGTCGGCGTCGCACTTGGCCAGCGCCGTCGCCGCCGCCAGCTGCGCCGGACCGAAGATGCCGTAATCGAGGTAACCCTTGATGGTGGCAAGGCTGCCCACCAGCTCGGCGTTGCCGACGCAGAAGCCGACCCGCCAGCCCGGCATCGAGTAGCTCTTCGAGACGGTGAAGAACTCGACCGCCACGTCGCGCGCGCCCGGCACCTGGAAGATGCTGGGCGTCGGGTTGGCGGTGTCGAAGCACAGGTCGGCGTACGCCAGGTCCGAGATCACCCACAGCTTGTGGAGCTTCGCGAACGCCACCACCTTCTCGTAGAAGGCGAGGTCGGCCGTGGCGGCGGTGGGGTTGTGCGGGAAGTTGACGATCAGACCGACCGGCGGGCGCGGCGACCGGGCGAGCGCCGCCTCGATCTCGGCGAAGTGGTCCCGGCCCGGACCGCAGGCGACGGGGATGGGCTCGCCACCGGCGATGATCACGCCGAAGCGGTGGATGGGGTAGCAGGGATCGGGGGACAGGACGCAGTCGCCCGGGCTGACCAGCGCCAGCAGCAGGTGGGCCAGTCCCTCCTTCGAGCCGATGGTGATGACCGCCTCGCGATCGGGATCGAACGTCTGGCCGAAGCGCCGCTGGTACCAGTCGCAGATCGCCTGGCGCGGCTCGGGCAGGCCCTTCGAAGGCATGTAGCGCTGGCTGCCGGGAGTCCGGGCCTCGCTCACCAGCCGGTCGACCACCGCCGCGGGGCTGGGCCCGTCGGGGTTGCCGAGACCGAAGTCGTAGACGTCGTGCCCCTCCGCGCGCAGCCGCGTCTTCAACTCGTCGACGGTGGCGAGGACGTAGGGCGGCAGCGCCGCGAGGCGCCCAGTTTTCCGAGAGGTTGCGGGGGCTCCGGCCATGGTGGGGGCGTGGACATTAGTGTCTTGGCCGCGGACGCGCAAAGGCAGATTGACTGAACGTAAGTTCAGGTACACGCTTGTCCGATGCGGCCGGTACCCATCGCCAATCCTCCCAACCCCTGGGCCACCACCTCGGTCGAATACCTCGAGGGGGCGCCGGAGATGAAGCTGGAGATCTACGAAGATCGCACCCGGTCCATCCTGGCCAAGAACGACAGCCCCGACGTGGGCTTCGACTACAGCGTGAACCCTTACCGGGGGTGCTTTCACGCCTGTGCGTATTGCTACGCCCGCCCGGGCCACGAGTACCTCAGCTTCGGGGCCGGCACGGACTTCGACCGCAAGATCATGGTGAAGCTGCGCGCCGCCGAGCTGCTGCGGGCGGCGTTCCGCAAGAAGAGCTGGAGGAAGGAGCTGGTGGTGTTCAGCGGGGTCACCGACTGCTACCAGCCGATCGAGGCGTCCTACCGGCTGACGCGGAGCTGCTTGCAGGTGTGCGCCGAGGTCGGCAACCCGGTCGGTGTCATCACCAAGGCGCCCCTGATCGAGCGCGACATCGACCTGTTGCAAGAGCTCGCTCGCGTGGCCTCGGTGGGCGTCACCATCAGCGTGCCGTTCTGGGACGAGGACAAGGCGCGCGCCGTCGAGCCGTACGTGGCCACGCCGGCGCGGCGGATGCGCACGGTGAGGCGGCTGGCGGACGCTGGGATTTCCGTGGGCGTGAACGTCGCGCCGATCATTCCCGGGCTCAACGACGAGGAGATCCCTCGCATCCTGACGGCGGCGCGCGACGCCGGGGCGACGCGCGCGGGCTGCGTGCTGCTGCGACTGCCCGGGCCGGTGGCACAGGTGTTCGAGGAACGCATGCGCGCCGCCATGCCCCTGCGCGTCGAGCGCATCTTGCATCGCATTCGTGAGACCCGCGGCGGCGCGCTGTACGACCCCCGCTTCGGCGCGCGTGGCCGAGGCGAAGGCCCGTACGCCGCCGCGATTCAGCGCCTGTTCACGGCGACCGCGGCGCGGCTGGGCTTGCGCACGGGACATTCACCGATCACCGACGATTGCCAGGAAGATCGCGACCAAGGTCGCAACCAAGGTCGAGACCAAGACCGCGGCGACCAGCGCGCCGATGGCGGCGCCCGTGATCGCGAGACCAGCCGTGATTCCCGGAATCTCACGCTCTTCCCTTGAGGTACACTGATGTCCTGCGCCGATGAGCGGAACGGACAGTGGCGGCGGAGCAGGCGACCATCCGGCCTGGGACGCCCAGCGTGTCGAGAGCCTGGGCGGCGCGCTGGTGACGGCCGCGAACACCGCGCGAATAGGGCTGGCCATCGTGCGGGTCGAGCTGCCCGAGTCGCGCATCGTCTACATGAGCGACGTGGGCGTGGAGATGCTCGGTCATCCGAAGGAGAAGATCGTGGGCGGTCTGGCCCGCGGTTTTCTGACGCCATCGGAGCAGGCGCTGCGCCAGTCCGATCCCAACGCGGATCCCGCCCGGCCGCGTCCCACGCGCACCTTCGAGTCGGCGGTCGTCACCGGAAGCGGGCGGCACGTCCCCGTCGAGGTGACCTTGGCGCCCATCACCCACGACGGTGAATCCATCATCGTGGTCTTCTTCCGCGACATCACGCAGCGGAACGAAGCGCTGGAGGCGGTCCGCCGCTCGCAGGAGCGGTTCCGGCTGCTGTTCGAGCTGGCCCCCGACGCGGTGTGGGTCAATGACGGGACCCGCCTGCTGTACGTCAATCCCGGCGCCGTGAAGATGCTGGGCTACGACACGGTCGAGGAGGTGCTGGCCATCGATCCACGCCGCATCGTTCACCCGGACGATCACGAGGCGATGGGCTCGCGCACGCGCGAGATGATCGGTCTCGTCAAGCTGACTGGCTTTGAGCGGCACTACCCCTGGCAGTTATCCGGCGGCATGCAGCAGCGCGTCGCCATTGCGCGTGCGCTCGCCTGCCGGCCAGCGGTGCTGTTGATGGACGAGCCGTTCAGTGCGGTCGATGCGCTGACGCGCGTCGGGTTGCAGGAACTGCTCCGTTCGCTGTGGCGTGAGATGGGCCTGACGGTGATTTTCGTTACCCATGACGTGGATGAGGGT
>Ga0105238_10003126_pt1 | contig 16521 bp, 15 predicted proteins | sample KBSC34metaG_FD_81526 | JGI IMG/M metagenome (GOLD analysis project Ga0105238, IMG submission 81526) | Corn rhizosphere microbial communities from Kellogg Biological Station, Michigan, USA - KBS C3-4 metaG | ecosystem: Host-associated > Plants > Roots > Rhizosphere > Soil | place: Michigan, USA... | reverse complement strand
GCTCGACCTTCTCCAACTTCACCGTGCTGCCGGAGATTGCGGTCGCCAAGGTCAATCCGGACGCGCCCTTCGACAAGATCTGCTACATCGGGTGCGGGGTGACCACCGGTATCGGCGCGGTGATCAACACCGCCAAGGTCGAGCAGGGCGCGACTGCCGTCGTCTTCGGCCTCGGCGGCATCGGCCTCAACGTCATCCAGGGCCTTCGTCTTGCCGGCGCCGACATGATCATCGGCGTCGACTTGAACAACGACAAGAAGGCCTGGGGCGAGAAGTTCGGCATGACGCATTTCGTCAATCCGAAGGAGATCGACGGCGACATCGTCCCCCACCTCGTCAACATGACCAAGCGCGGCGCCGACCAGATCGGTGGCGCCGACTACACCTTCGACTGCACCGGCAACACCAAGGTGATGCGCCAGGCGCTGGAAGCCTCGCATCGCGGCTGGGGCAAGTCGGTCATCATCGGCGTCGCCGGCGCCGGCCAGGAGATCTCGACGAGGCCGTTCCAGCTGGTCACCGGCCGCACCTGGATGGGCACTGCTTTCGGCGGCGCGCGCGGCCGCACCGACGTGCCGCGGATCGTCGACTGGTACATGGAAAAGAAGATCCAGATCGACCCGATGATCACCCACACGCTGAAGCTCGAAGACATCAACAAGGGCTTCGACCTCATGCATGAGGGCAAGTCGATCCGAAGTGTCGTGGTTTACTGAAGCAAAGCCACCGGGCCGCAGGCCGGAACGCCCGCGACCTCTGTGGTCAAACATGGGAGGAAGTACGAATGGCGGAAAAACTGCATCCGAAGATCGACAATGGGTTGCCCAAGGAGAGTGCGAGCTTTGCCGGCGGCACGCTGGTCTGCCTCTGCACCAGCAAGCCGGTGAAGGTGAAGGTCAAGGGCCAGATCGCCCACAATCACGCCTGCGGCTGCACCAAATGCTGGAAGCCCGACGGCGCGGTGTTTTCGGTCGTGGCCGTGGCCGGCACCGGCGACGTCACCGTCGCGGAGAACGGCGACAAGCTGAAGGTGGTCGACCCGGCGGCGCTGATCCAGCGCCATGCCTGCACCGGCTGCGGCGTCCACATGTACGGCCCGGTTGAACGCGATCATCCGTTCAAGGGTCTGTCCTTCATCCATCCCGAGCGCTTCGAGGAGGACGGCTGGTCGCCGCCGGGCTTCACCGCCTTCGTCTCCTCGATCATCGAATCCGGCGTCGATCCGAAGCGGATGGACGGCATTCGCGCTCAGCTGAAATCGATCGGGCTCGAACCCTACGACTGCCTCAACCCAGGCCTGATGGACTATATCGCCACCTGGACCGCCAAAAGGTCTGGGGCGCTTCCGGCCTGATAATTGCGAAATTTCATGCAAAGGGCCGGCCAGCGCTGGCCCTTTTTGCACTTTTGGAGCGACAATTGCCTGCACCCGTCATCTATGTCGACGCCGACGCCTGCCCGGTCAAAGCCGAGGTCGAGAAGGTTGCCGAGCGCCATGGCACAGTCGTCACCTACGTCTCCAATGGCGGCCTGCGCCCATCGCGCGATCCGATGATCCGCAATGTCGTGGTTTCCAAGGGCGCGGACGCGGCGGACGACTGGATCGTCGAGAACGCCAGGCCTAACGACATCGTGGTGACGGCCGACATCCCGCTCGCCGCGCGCACCGTGGCGCTCGGCGCGCATGTACTCGGTCCCACCGGCCGCCCCTTCACGCCGGAGACCATCGGCATGGCGGTGGCCATGCGCGATCTGAAGCAACATCTGCGCGAGACCGGCGAAAGCCGCGGCTTCAACGCCAGCTTCACGCCAAAGGACAGGTCGCAGTTTCTCGGCGAGCTCGACCGCATCTTGCGGCGCGCGCTCAAATCCGCCACACCGGACTGATCCGAACGTCTTCCAGGGGCCTGGCCATGGATGAAGCTACATCCCTCAAGGCGCCAATGCACCAGCACATGCAATTCGCACTGGCCGCGGCGATCGGCATCGTCGCGCTCCTGCTTGCCTTGTTGCTGCGCGCGCCGCTCCCCTACTCGATCGGCGCCAACGTGTTCTTTGCAAGCTATATCGCTCTGGTACTGGCCCTGATGCCGAGCCTTACCGGCCGCTACCTCAGCAAGAACGCGCGCGCCACCGACATGCCCGTGCTGCTGATCTTCGCCGTCACGCTCTTCGTCGTCGGCGCGGCCATCGTCTCATTGTTCCTGCTCATCAACCAGAAGGATGCTGCGCATCCCCTGCAACTCGCCTTCGCCATGCTGTCGATCCCGCTCGGCTGGTTCACAATCCATGCCATGGCGTCGCTGCACTACGCGCATGTCTATTGGAAGGATGGCGACGAGATCGATGAGAAAACCCAGAAGAAGATGCCGGTCGGCGGCCTCGATTTTCCCGGCGACAAGCGGCCGGAAGGCTGGGATTTCCTCTATTTCTCGACGGTGATCGGCATGACGGCGCAGACCGCCGACACGGCCATCACCACCTCGCAAATGCGCCTGGTCGTGCTCGTCCACTCGGTCCTGACCTTTTTCTTCAACACGGTGATCGTCGCCGCGGCGGTCAATCTCGCGGTCAGCCTGGGCGCTTCGTAATAAATCCGTGATCGCATGAAACATTGCCTTGTGCGGCGACGTATTGAGAGGGAGACAATGACCTGAGAAGCCGCTTCCACGAAGCGGCCGGAGGCAAGATGGACACTGGTGCCAACAACCAATCCGCCGCCAAGGTGGACGGAAAAGACACGACCCTCATCTATCGGCAATCGCGCTGGACGCGGTTGACCCACTGGTTGTGGGCCTTCTCGTTGTTCTTCATGCTGCTTTCAGGCCTGCAGATCTTCAACGCGCGGCCGCAGCTTTACATCGGCAAGCAGTCCGGCTTCGAGTTCAACAACACCATTCTCGAGATCGGCGCTGAGAATACGGCCAACGGTCCGCGCGGTTTCACCGCGATCTTCGGCCATCGCTTCGACACCACCGGCGTGCTCGGCTGGTCGGGTCCGCCGGGACAGGAGACGCAGCGCGCATTCCCCTCCTGGTTGACGATCCCGTCCTACTACGACCTCGGCACCGCCCGTGTCGTGCACTTCTTTTTCGCCTGGGTGCTCAGCGCGACGCTGCTCATCTGGCTGATCGCCGGCCTGATCAACGGCCATATCCGCCGCGACCTCGCCCCTCGCCTCGATGATCTGAAACGATTGCCGCAGGACATCGTCGACCACGCGAAGCTGAAATTCCACCATACGCGGGAATACAACACGCTGCAGAAGATGGCTTATGGCGGCGTGCTCTTCGTGCTTCTGCCGCTGATGATCGTCACCGGCCTCGCCATGTCGCCGAGCATGAATTCGGTGTTGCCGTGGCTCAACGAAATCCTGGGCGGACGGCAGACGGCGCGCACGATCCATTTCACTGTCATGCTGCTTTTGGTGGGCTTTTTCGTCATCCACATCCTGATGATCGTCGCCGCCGGCCCGATCAACGAACTGCGCTCGATCATCACCGGCTGGTACCGCACCGACCCGCCGGCGAAACACGATCAGCCAACCGAGAGGAGCGTCTGACATGGCAAAGTTCCAGATCAGTCGCCGCAAGTTCCTGACCGCCAGCAGCCTCGGCCTGTCCGGCATCGCCCTGTCGGGCTGCGATGCCTTCGACAGCGGTCTCGGCATAGGCGGCGGGCTGCGCAGCTTCCTCGAAAACGCCAATGGCTTGACTTATCGCGCGCAACGCCTGCTTGCCGGCCGCGAGGCACTGGCGCCTGAATTCACCGAGGCCGACATCCGCCAGCCGCAGCGGCCGAACGGTGTCACGGCGCCCGACGACGACACCTACAAGGGCCTGCTCGCCAACAATTTCGCCGACTGGCGCCTGGAAGTTACCGGCCTCGTGGAGAAGCCGCTGTCGCTGACCCGCGAGCAGCTCCAGAACATGCCGAGCCGCACCCAGATCACCCGCCATGACTGCGTCGAAGGCTGGAGTTGCATTGCCAAATGGACCGGCACGCCGCTGTCGCTGGTGCTCGACCAGGCGGTGGTGAAGCCGCAGGCCCGCTACGTCATGTTCCATTGCCTTGACACGATCGAGCAAAGCCTCTCCGGCAACATCAAATATTACGGCACCATCGACCTGATCGACGCCCGCCATCCGCAGACGATTCTGGCCTATGGTCTCAACGGCAAGCCGCTGCCGGTGGAGAACGGCGCGCCGCTGCGCGTGCGCGTCGAGCGCCAGCTCGGCTACAAGATGCCGAAATATGTCTACAAGATCGAACTGGTGGACAGCTTCGCCAATGTCGGCGGCGGCCGTGGCGGCTATTGGGAAGACAATGGCTACGACTGGTATGGCGGGATTTGATGGCTCCTCGCCTGCAGGCCGAGCACGATCTCGCGCCGGCCGAGCTCGATGCCATCGAGGACCGTCTCAACGGCGACAACCGGCGTCTGACAGGCCGCGATGACGACCATGCCCTCGTCTTTGCCCTGCGGGATGACAAAGGGCGCGCCGTCGGGGTCGCCTCGGGTTATTCCTGGGCCGACATTGCCGAACTCAAGTTGATGTGGGTCGACAACGCTTATCGAGGCCTCGGCCATGGCAGGAAGCTGCTCGAAGCCTTCGTCGACGAGGCGGCCGCTCGAGGTGTTCGGCGCATCTGGGTTGCAACGCACGACTTCCAGGCGCCAGGCCTCTACGAGAAGGCGGGCTTCGAGCGTATTGCCGAATTCGCCGGATGGCCCGAAGGCCATTCCAACATCATTTTCTGCAGAACGGTCGCCGCCTAGGCAACCTTGTCCAGCAGCGGCTTCAGCGCCGGATGGATTTCCGGCGAAGCGTGCTTGATCAGCGTCAGCAGCGCGCGTTCGTTGTCGCGCAGCGGCCGCTGGCCGCCGCCGACACGCTCGGCCAGCCATTCGGCCTCGTCGGCGTCGATCGTCTCGGCGCGGCGGGCAAGTGCCTCGGCGGCCCGGTTCTTGGCTTCCCACTCAGCCTCGATGTCGCCGGGCGAGTGATAGGCTTCGAGGATCGCGGCGAACCCGCCCGAGGCCATCCGGCTGAAGAAACCGCCAAGCGTGGGTGCGGCCTCATCGAGGAAGTTTTCGTGGCGCAGCGTCGCTTCGCGCGTCGGCGGTTCGTAGCCGGCCGAGCACATGACATAGTTGGCGATCGCCTTGACGAAGAGGTCGTTCCAGGACGGATCGTTCTCGGCGGCCGCGGTCCGATCGTTGATCCTGAACAAGACCTCGGCCTCGACCTTGCTGATGGCGATGTTGCCGTCGCCGCCATAGGCATAGAGGATGCGGCGCAGCAGATCGACCTCAGCCTTGGCGATATGGCCGGGAACCAGACTGCCGCCCTGCATCAGCGGACCCTTGCCGTCGACCACCGCATGCGCGACCTGCTCCAGCGCATAGGCCGAAAGCTGCCCTGGCGAGGATTTCGCTTCCTCCAGCACATGCACCAGCAGTTCAAGCTCGGTGCGGCTGTCGACCATGCCGTCCCGCGAGACAATGCGGACCAGCCAGTCGGCATTCTGCTCGGAAATATAGCCTTCCGGCTTTTCCTGGTGGACGATGTAGTCGGTCACCGCCTCGACGAAGAACGGTGCCCATTCGTCGCACTTGTCGCGCGCCGTCTGGTCGAGCGCGAACAACGCCTCCGCCTCGCCGCGACTCACCACGCCGTCCGCGAAAACCTCGCGCCGCAGCATCGTCACGTCCTCGGCCGTGATCTTGTTCTTCGAGGTCAGCCCCGCCACCGGAGCGCTCATGATCAATTCGCCCATTTGCCGTCCCTGCCCGTCGCCCGTTGCCGGCGAACTTAATGCGTCGTTTGGACAGGCATATCAGAAGTATCTTGAGAAACCGGCAAATGGCGTGGTTAGCGAAGACTTGCCGGCCGATGCATGTCGCCCAAAACTGTGCAGCGGTTTGGAAAAGGCCGACCTGCCTCGATGTCAACGCACCTTAGATGTCGCTGGGAGGTGACAAGGTGTCGCCGACGGGCTATGGATGGCGCGTCGAGGGCTCAGGCGACTGAGTCCTTCCTGTTTGCGGGAGAGAACAGCGCAAGCTGTCGCCGAAGGGGAAATCGCCCGAAATCTCTCAGGCAAAAGAACCGTGGACGGGAAAGACAACTCTGGAAAGTCGGGAATCTTCCCGCGCCGAAGGTGTAAGCGCTGCCGACAGAGTTACGGGGCGCGAGTCTCTCAGGCTTCAGACAGAGGGGCACGACTAGGCCGCCAGTTGCGGTCGATTGCCGTGCGACTCTGGAGAAGACATGACAGGCGAAGACACCCGACACCTACCCCTCGAGGATCTGCACCAGGCCGCAGGCGCGCGTTTCGGCGCCTTCGCCGGCTGGTCGATGCCGCTCACCTACCCGCCCGGCGTGATGAAGGAACACCTGCACACGCGCGAGCATGCCGGCCTGTTCGACATCTCGCATATGAAGCTTTTTGCGGTCAGCGGTCCGGGCGCTGCGGCACTGCTGAACCGCGCCTGCCCGCTTGACGCCGGCGCGCTGGAAATCTCGCAGTCCAAATACACCTTCTTCCTCAACGAGGCGGCCGGCATCATCGACGACCTGATCGTCACGCGCCTTGGCCAAGACCGCTTCATGGTCGTGGCCAATGCCGGCAACGCCGTCGAGGACGAAAAGCATCTTCTGGCGCTGGCCTCGGATTTCGACGCCAGGGTGGAACCGCTCGACCGGGTTTTCCTGGCGATCCAGGGTCCGGACGCCTGGGCAGCGCTTGCGCGCACCGGTATCGAGACCGGCTCGCTGCTCTTCATGCATGGCATCGAACCCCGGCCGAATTGGTTCATGAGCCGCTCCGGCTACACCGGCGAGGACGGTTTCGAAATCGGCCTGCCCGAAGCGGATGCCCGCGATCTCGTCGCCCGGCTCCTGGAGGACGAGCGCGTGCAATGGATTGGCCTCGCCGCCCGCGACAGCCTGCGCCTCGAGGCCGGGCTCTGCCTGCATGGCCAGGACCTGACGCCGGAGATCGATCCGGCAAGCGCCGGCCTGATGTGGGCGATCCCCAAGGAGGTCCGCGCCGCTGGCCATTTCATCGGCGCCGACGCGCTGCGCTCGATCCTGGAGCGCGGGCCGGCGCAAAAGCGCATCGGCCTGAAGCCCGACGGACGCCAGCCGGTACGCGCCGGCGCGGCGCTCGTCGATGCTGACGGCAATCCGGCCGGCCACGTCACCTCCGGCGGCTTCGGCCCTACGACCGGCCATCCTGTCGCCATGGGCTACGTCAACACCGCGCTGGCCAAGCCCGGCACAAAACTCTTCGCCGATGTCCGCGGGACGAAAATCCCTGTCGACGTCACGTCCCTGCCCTTCACCCCACATCGCTACCGCAAAGGATGATTTCCAGATGGCAAAGACCTATTTCACCGAAGACCATGAATGGCTCCGCGTCGAAGGCGGCGTCGCCACTGTCGGCATCACCGACTATGCGCAGGAACAGCTCGGCGATCTCGTCTTCGTCGAGCTGCCGGAAATCGGCCGCAAGCTCGCCAAGGGCGACACCGCCGTCGTCGTCGAATCCGTCAAGGCGGCATCGGACGTCTACGCGCCGGTCGACGGCGAGATCACCGAGGTCAACGCCACACTGTCGGCCGACCCCGCGCTGGTCAATTCGGCGGCGACCGGCGACGGCTGGCTCTGGAAGATGAAACTGGCCAACGAAAGCCAGCTCGACAGCCTCATGGATGAGGCCGCCTACAAAGCCCATATCGGCTGATATCAGGATTTTGGAAATGACCGCAGCACCTATTCCCTTCTCCGCTCGCCATATCGGCCCCGGCGTCAGCGACGTCAGGGCAATGCTCGCCACCATCGGCGTTCCCTCCGTCGAAACGCTGATCAGCCAGGCCGTGCCGAGATCGATCCGCCTCGACCAGCCGCTCAACCTGCCGGCTCCGGCGAGCGAAGCGGAAGCGCTGGCAGAATTGTCGGCGATCATGGCGAAGAACACGGTGCTGAAGAGCTTCATCGGCGCCGGCTATCATGGCGTCTTCGTGCCGCCGGTGATCCAGCGCAACCTGTTCGAGAATCCGGCCTGGTACACAGCCTACACGCCCTACCAGGCCGAAATCAGCCAAGGCCGGCTGGAAATGCTGTTCAACTTCCAGACCTTGGTCGCCGAGCTCACCGGCCTGCCGGTGGCGTCGGCCTCGCTGCTCGATGAAGCGACCGCCGTCGCCGAGGCTATCGGCATCGCGCTGCGCCACCACCGCGACAAGCGCACCAAGGTCGCGCTTGCCGGCACGCCGCATCCGCAGACGCTGGATGTCGTGCGCACCCGCGCCGAGCCGCTCGGCATCGAGGTCGACGGCGAGACGATCGACGACAACACTGCAGCCCTGCTCGTTTCCTGGCCGGACACGTTTGGTGTCTATGGCGACCACAAGGCCGCGATCGAAAAGGCCCGCGCCGCCGGCGCGCTTGTCATCTTCATCGCCGACCCGCTGGCGCTCACCCTGACCGACGCTCCGGCCTCGCTCGGCGCTGACATCGCTGTCGGCCCGATGCAGCGCTTCGGCGTGCCGATGGGCTTCGGCGGTCCGCACGCCGCCTATTGCGCCGTTTCCGACAAATTGACCCGCCTGATGCCCGGCCGCCTCGTCGGCCAGTCGACCGACACCAAGGGCCGCCCTGGCTACCGGCTGGCGCTGCAGACGCGCGAGCAGCATATCCGCCGCGACAAGGCCACCTCCAACATCTGCACGGCGCAGGCGCTGCTGGCCAACATGGCGACGGCCTATGCGATATGGCACGGCCCCGCCGGCCTGCAGGCGATTGCCGGCCATATCCACGGGCTGGCCGACCGCCTTGCTTCGGGCCTCAAGGCCGCGGGCGTTTCCGTGCTCGGCGCAAGCCGCTTCGATACGGTGACGGCCGAGGTGAAAGGCAAGGCCGCTTCGCTTGCGCAAGCCGCCGAGAAGACCGGCCGGCTGCTGCGTGTCATCGATGCCGACCATGTCAGCATCGCCTTCGACGAGACCTCGACGGAAGCCGATCTCGAGGCGATTGCCGGCCTCTTCGGCGCCAAGCCGGGCGCGAAACGCGGTTCGATGCCCGGCAAGCCGCGCGGCAAGGCGTTCCTGACTCAGCCGGTCTTCCACGAGAACCACTCCGAAACCGAGATGATGCGCTTCCTTCGCCGGCTGGCCGACAAGGACCTGGCGCTCGACCGCAGCATGATCCCGCTCGGATCCTGCACCATGAAGCTCAATGCCGCCGCCGAGATGATGCCGGTGAGTTGGCCGAATGTTGCCAACCTACATCCCTTCGCGCCGGCCAGCCATTCGGCCGGCTACCGCGCCATGGCCGGCGACCTTGAAGCCTGGCTGTCGGAGATCACCGGTTTCGACGCGGTCAGCCTGCAGCCCAATGCCGGCAGCCAGGGCGAATATGCCGGCCTGCTCGCCATCCGCGCCTATCATCGCGCGCGTGGAGAAGGCCATCGCACCGTCTGCCTGATTCCGTCCTCCGCGCATGGCACCAATCCGGCGAGCGCGGCGATGGCCGGCATGACTGTCGTCGTCGTGCGCTGCCTGGACGACGGCAACATCGACATGGACGATATGAGGGCCAAGGCCAACGAGCATTCCAAGAACCTCGCGGCGCTGATGTTCACCTACCCCTCGACGCATGGCGTCTACGAGGAAGGCGCTCGCCACCTCTGCGCGCTGATCCACGAGCATGGCGGCCAGGTCTATTTCGACGGCGCCAACCTCAACGCGCTGGTCGGCCTCGCCCGTCCCGGCGATATCGGCGCCGACGTCTGCCATATGAACCTGCACAAGACCTTCTGCATCCCGCATGGCGGCGGCGGCCCGGGCGTCGGCCCGATCGGCGTCAGGGCGCATCTGAAGCCCTATCTGCCGGGTCACGTCACGGAAGGCTCGGCGCATGCCGTGGCGGCCGCGCCTTTCGGCAGCGCTTCCATCTTGCCGATCACCTGGATGTATATCCGCATGATGGGCGGCTCCGGCCTGAAGCAGGCGACCGAGACGGCGATCGTTTCGGCCAACTATGTGGCGACGCGGCTCGCGCCGCACTTCCCGCTCCTCTACAAGGGCCGGAGCGACCGCATCGCGCATGAGTGCATCCTCGACACCCGCGTGCTCAAGGAGAGCGCCGGCATCAGCGTCGACGACATCGCCAAGCGCCTGATCGACTACGGCTTCCACGCGCCGACCATGTCGTTCCCGGTTGCTGGCACGCTGATGGTCGAGCCGACCGAGTCCGAGCCCAAGCGCGAGCTCGACCGCTTCTGCGAGGCGATGATCGCCATCGCCGGCGAGGCGGCGAAAGTAGCCAAGGGCGAGTGGCCGTCCAACGACAATCCGCTGGTCAACGCCCCGCACACCGCGGCGGAGGCACTGGCAGGCGCTTGGACCCATCCCTACTCGCGGCTGGAGGCCGCCTATCCGGCAGGCGATGCCGATCTGGCGGCGAAGTACTGGCCGCCGGTCTCGCGCATCGACAATGTCGCCGGCGACCGCAACCTGGTCTGCTCGTGCCCGCCGCTGTCGGAATATCTCGGCGCCGCGGAGTAACCACTCCGGGGCAGTCAGGCGGAACGCAAGGCCGACCCGTCGGTCTTGCTCGTTTTGTCCAGGATAAGCACGCGGTTTCGTCCGGCGTTCTTGGCCGCATAGAGCGCTCTGTCGGCCTCGGCCAGCACCTCGTCGAGGCTGCGGCCACCAGCATGGCCAAAGCCGATGCCGCCGCTGACCGTGCTGCGCAACGGCCCGCGCGGGGTCGGTACGACCTCGGCGCCGAAAGCGACACCGATCTTGCTGGCAAGGTCATAGGCCATGTCTTCCGTCATGCGTGACATAACGAGCGCGAATTCTTCGCCACCCAGCCGAAAGGCGTCGACGCCGGTCCTGCCATATTTCTTGATGACCGCGGCGAAGCGGCACAGAACCCTGTCGCCAACCGGGTGGCCGAACACGTCGTTCGTCTTCTTGAAATGATCGAGGTCGAACATGACCACCGACATGAACGGACCAAAAGCGCGCTCGCCATAGAGAGAGTTCAGCGCCCGCCGGTTCATCAGCCCGGTCAACGGGTCGGTCATGGTCTCGGCCTTCAATTCGATCTGCGCCTGCAGATGATGCAAGGACAGCACCAGCGCGCCGAGACCGGTCATGCAAGCGACCGCAACGACGGAGTTCAATCCTTCTGCCCAGTTGTTGGGTGCGACACCGAGCGCCCATTGGCCTCCGAACAGAAGCACCGCGGCGCAAAGGCCGAAAGACAGCGCACAGGCCCCGCTCAAAAACGCCACGACAAGCAGGATGCGCCGGTCGTGGCCGCCGCCCTTGATCCAGAACATCACGCCGATCACGGCAAGCAGCACCGTCACCGCCGCATAGGTGATAATGAAGCCGACGCCGTCAAGGCCGAGATAGGTGACGGCCGCGCAGATGGTCATTGCAAGCAGGGTGGGCGCGACCACGCGCTTGTAGCCGGACACGCTGAGATACTGCATGGACGACAGGCAGATAACCAAAAAACCCAGGCTGAGCAGTGCAAGGACAACCTGGCACAGCAAGGGGCTGGGGTCCTTCGTGTACCGCCAGAACAGCACGACATGCGCGACAAGCACGAGCATGCCGCACGCCACTGTCAGGACGAAATGCGCCCGCGGTGCGGTGAACCAGATCGCAAGCAGCGTGGCGCTGAGGCACGTGCCCGACAGCGCCGCCGCGAGCAGGAGCGAACTGAAATCCAACATTGTCGAGCGGCAGCCTCTTGGGAGTCGTCGGTTGCGCCCGCATTCTAGGTTAACGGCGGCCCGCCGATACTGTTTTCAGCTAACTTCTGAGGCAACCTCCAGACAGGGTTTACAAAGCCTCCACTACTACGCAGGGCAGATGCAAAGACTAGAGGTGTTCTGGTTTAGATTGGAACAGTTCTGTCCACGATCGCGAAACGATCCGCCCGGGAGGACGCAGGCACGATGTTGTGCAGCGTTCAAGCGGGCTGACAAAAGAGGGTGTCTGCCAGCGGGAACCCAAATCGACAAAAACAGGAAATAGTGCCGATCGGACTTGCCTCGTTTCGCAGCGGCCAAGTCGACCGACGGTCAAGTGCATTCCCCGATCCAGGCGAGGAAGCTCTAACTCTTGTCGAGCAGCGCCAGATTGGCATTGACCACCGTCTGGTCGGCCATGCCGGCCTTGGCCTCGAGCAGCAGCGCGCGCGCCTTTTTCTTGTTGCCGCGCAGAAGCTGCGAATAGCCCATGTTGTTGACGATCTGCGGCTTGCGCCCGGCAACCTTCAGGAGCTGCGCATAGGCGCGATCGGCAAAGTCGAAACGGCCGAGTTCGTCATAGGACGCGGCAAGCCCCATCCAGGCCTCGGCATTGTCAGATTTGAGTTCGACCGCCTTGCGGAAATGCTGTTCGGCAAGGCCGAAATTCGCCTCGCGGAACTGCGCCTTGCCTTCGACGAGGTCGTTGGCGCTGACATCCCTGGCCACCGGTTGGATCGCCGTGGTCTTGGTCGTGTCGACGTTGTTGTTCGTCGTGCAGCCGGTGATCATCAAGACGGCCGCAAACACCGCCGCTGCCCTGGGAAGTCTATGACGCATGCCCCTGCCCCATCGCCCGATTTGCCGGGTCGTTCTTCAGGAGAAGACCATACAGAAGAGCAATTAAGCTTCAGTGCTGAAATGCAGCTAAATTTCGGTTGCGCGCCAAGGATGCGTTAACCAGCGCCCCCCGACCGTCGAGGTGTGTTGAGATAAGGTCAGGCCGAGCCGAGAATGGAGGCTTGCGAGAACCGGAGCTGAGCGTCCGTGAGCACCGGCCTACGCAGGCCGGCACCACCTGAATATCAACACACCTCAGTGGTGGGCGGTCAGCTTCACGATGATCGGAATGATGGCGATCATCAGCACCACCGGCAGGATGCAGACCGTGACCGGGACCGACATCTTGGCCGGCAAGGCATGCGCCTTCTCCTCGGCCAGCGACATGCGCTTGTGCCGCATTTCATCCGAGAAGACGCGCAGCGAGCCCGACAGGCTGGTGCCCAGTTCCTTGGATTGCTGAAGCAGCGTGGCGAAGGAGCGTACCTCGTCGAGGCTGAGACGGTCGGCGAGCGCCTTCAGCGCATCGTCGAGGCTACGTCCGGCCCGCAATTCCAGCGACACCAGGATCAGGTTCTGGCTGAGCGACGGATAGGTTCTGGCAAGTTCCCTGGAGACCCGCTCGATCCCCGCCTCCATGCTCATGCCCGCGTCGGAGCAGACGATCATCAGATCCATGAAGTCGGGGAAGCCGTTGCGGTATTCGCGCATCTTTTCCCGAACCTTCTGCGCCAGCACCAGGCCAGGCAGGAAATAGCCGCCGGCGCCAGACAGGATAATGAAGGTCCAGCGGCTGGTCATGGTCGACTCCGCGCTTGCCGCCCAGTGATTGATCAGGAAGGCGCCGAGCGCCCCGCCGACCAGGGTGGCAAAACGGACCAGGAAGAACATGCCGACGGCGCGCGGCTCCATATAGCCGGCCTGGATGAGCTTCATGCGCAGCCGCGCGACATTTTCCGGGTCGCTCTTGGCATAGAATTCCTGGGCCCGTTTCACCGCCTTCTCGCGCACGGCATTGCCGTTCTTCCTAGGCGTGGGCTCGGCCTGCTCGGCCGCCTGCGTTACCTCCACCTTCAGCCTGCGCTTGACGTCGCTGCGGTCGCCCTTGGCGAGCACCAGCGGCCAGGCGACTGCGCCGCCACCCAGCACCAGAAGCAGCACGGCAACCGGCATCAGCGAGGTCGGCGCGAGCGAAGCGAGGAAGCGGATGATGTCTTCCATCTCAGAACCTGAAATTCGACATCTTGAACATGATGGCGTTGCCGAGCAGCAGCCAGATGACGGAGCCGCTCAGCATGTACCAGGTCTTCGGCACGTCCCAGACATCCTGGTAAAATTGCGGCATCAGCGCCATGATGGCGGTGAACAGAAGCACCGGCACCGCGGTCAGGATATAAGCCGACATGCGGCCCTCCGTCGAAATGGCGCGCACCTTGCGGCGCAGCTTGCCGCGGTCGCGGATCGTCATGGACAGGCCGTCCAGGATCTCGCGCAGGTTGCCACCCGAACTACTCTGGATCGACACCGCCGTGACGAACAGCGGCAGGTCCTCGTGCCCCACCCGGTCGAACAGGTTGTTCAGCGCCGAGACCAGATCGGAGCCATAGGTCACCTCGTCGGCGACGACGCCGAACTCGGTGCCGATCGGATCGCCCATTTCGCGCGACACCATGGCAATCGCCACTGGCACCGGATGGCCGGCCTTCAGGCCGCGCGTGATCAATTCGAGTGCCTCGGGCAGTTGCATCCCGAACCGCTTGTGCCGACGCTTGCGCATGGAGCGCATTGCCATCACGGGCAGCACCGGCAGCAACACCAGAAGCAGGATCAGGCCGAACAAGAGCGGCAAGCCCTTCCAGATGGTCACGAGCGCCAGCGCAAGCGCTATCCCCGATGTGATCATCAGGAACTTCGGCAGCGGCGTGGTCATGCCGGACTGCGTACGCAGGGCACGAAAGCGGTCGAGGGAAAAGATGGAGCCGCCGCCGTCGATCCCGCGCTCCTTGCGCAGTTGGATCAGCACTTGCTCCTGGCTGATCTTGTTCTCCGCAAGCTTCATGCGGCGATTGATCGCCGTGCGCTTGTCGCTGCGCCCGGCATAGAGCAGGTAGCAGCCTTCGGCGATCATGATGCCGGTGAGCGCCGCCGCGGCGTAGACGACGTAGACCGGGCTGAATCCCTCCAACACTGGCCTAGTCCTGCGGCCGGCCGGGTTCGAAATACCGGCCCGGGAATTCGATGCCCATGTTGCGCAGGTCCTCGAGGAAGCGCGGACGGATGCCCGTCGCCTCGAAGTGACCGAGGATCTTTCCATCCGCCTCCATGCCGGTGCGCACGAAGCGGAATATCTCCTGCATCTGGATGACGTCGCCCTCCATGCCGGTCACCTCGGCGACGCTGGTCACTTTGCGCTTGCCGTCGGAAAGGCGTGTCAGCTGGACGATGATGTCGATGGCGCTGGAGATCTGGCTGCGGATCGACTGCACCGTCATCGGCATGCCGGTCATGCCGAGCATCTGTTCCAGACGCGAGATGGCGTCACGCGGCGTGTTGGCATGGATGGTGGCCATCGAGCCTTCATGGCCTGTGTTCATCGCCTGCAGCATGTCGAAGGCTTCCTCGCCGCGGCACTCGCCCAGGATGACGCGGTCGGGACGCATGCGCAGCGCGTTCTTGACCAGGTCGCGCTGCTTCAACTCGCCGTGGCCCTCGATATTGGCCGGCCGCGTCTCCATGCGCGCCACATGCGGCTGCTGCAATTGCAGCTCGGCCGCGTCCTCGATGGTGATCAGGCGCTCGTCTTCCGGAATGAAAGCAGACAGCGCATTGAGCATCGTCGTCTTGCCGGTGCCGGTGCCGCCGGAGATGATCGTGGTCTTGCGGGCATGCACCGCCGCCGCCAACACCTCGGCCATGTTCTGGGTGATGGCGCCGAATTCGACCAGCTTGTGCAGGCCGAGCTTGTTCTTGGAAAATTTGCGGATCGACACCAGCGGGCCGTCGACGCCGACCGGGCGGATGGCGGCATTGAAGCGCGAGCCGTCGAGCATGCGGGCGTCGACCATCGGCTGCGATTCATCGACGCGGCGACCCACCGCCGCGACGATTTTATTAATGATTCGAAGCAGATGCGCCTCATCCTTGAATGGGATGTGGACCTGCTGCAGCTTGCCGCGCTTTTCGACGAAGCAGTTCTGGTGGCCGTTGATCAGGATATCGTTGATCTCGGGATCCTTGAGCAGCGGCTCAAGCGGGCCGAGGCCGACCATCTCGTCGACGATGTCGTCGACCAGCGAGTCGAGCTCGGCGATGTTGATCGCCATCCGCTCCTCGCGCGTCTTTTCCGAGACGAAGTCATGCACCTGCCGGCGCATCTCATCCTTGGGCAGCCGCTCCAGCGCCACGAGGTTGATCTCTTCGAGCAGCATGCGATGGATGCGCACGCGCGCATCGAGCACCTTGTTGGCGCTCTTTGCCGGCGCGGCTTCAGGCTTCGGCGGCGCTGGCTTGCGGGTCGTCGGAATGATCACGGCATGGTGTGCGACAGGCGCTGGTTCGGGCGCCCGCAGCGGACGGACGTCGCGGCTTTGCAGGTTGGAAAAGCGACTGTTCATCCTGCCCTCCTCTTCAGCAAGCCCTTGCCCAGGCCGAACAGCGACTTCGACTTGACCGTGGTCTGGACGGCCTCCTCCGGCAGGATGATCTTCTTCAGGTCGTTGACAACATTGGCGTTGGGGTCGATGGCGTGCAGCGGCACGCCGCGGTCGACGGCCTCGCGCACCAGCCGGTAGTTGTTGGAGATGCCGCCGACGAAATGCTCGCCGAGTATGTCCTGTACATCGGCCTGCTTGATGCCGCTGTCGAACATCTTCTGCTCGAAGCGGTTGACGATGACGTTCG
>Ga0105238_10003125_pt1 | contig 16523 bp, 18 predicted proteins | sample KBSC34metaG_FD_81526 | JGI IMG/M metagenome (GOLD analysis project Ga0105238, IMG submission 81526) | Corn rhizosphere microbial communities from Kellogg Biological Station, Michigan, USA - KBS C3-4 metaG | ecosystem: Host-associated > Plants > Roots > Rhizosphere > Soil | place: Michigan, USA... | reverse complement strand
AGTCGACAGGCGCCCCAGGCGAGTAGTCGACGGCGGTCATGACACTGACCGCAGACCAGGGGCGGATTTGCGGACGAGGCCGTTGAGCTGCTGCATCACCTTTACTGTATCCGGCGTGGGCTCGATCTCATGCTCATCGCAGACACTGTTGAACGTGGCGAACAGGGCCGCCAGTTCCTCGTCGCGGTCGGGACGTCCCTCGTCGGCCACGACCATCATCAGGTCGCGGTAGAGCAGCTCTGCATAGGGAACCGCGAGCAGGCCGTGGCTGACAGCCAGCCTGGCGGACGCGAAATCGCGCTCGTCTCGGCATGCCTGTGCCAGGGTGTGGGCGACATCGATGATCGTGGAGATCATCACCTGTCGGTACGGCTCGGCCCAGGCATAGCGGCCGGGCCACACATCAGCGAACGGCTCGCCGCGAACGAGGGCCAAAGCTTGCGCGAAGCGGCCCTCCTTGCGGTGCTCCTCGAACGCGGTCCAGTCACAGCCGACGCGCTCGGTGAAACCGAAACGACCGTCGGGGGCGACGAGAAGCAGTTCGCGCCCTTCGCGGTCCAGGCCGAAGGCGTCGCGGATCTGGGCAAGCCGAGTTCCGGCCGCCTGGAGACTGATGCCGAGCTCGGCGCTGAGTCCGGTGACACCGGAACCGGGATGGAGTGCGATGTAGGCGGCCGCCTCGACCGTCTTCGGATCCGCCACGGTCACGGGGCCCGCGACGTCGATGGGCCCCAGAGTTCTGACCCGCACCTCGTCGTGTTCGCCCTCGTGCACCACCACTTCGCCGAAATTCGGCTGCGCCGCAGCCGTCCGATTGAATGCGTCGACGCTGACCTGCCACTCGGGCTCGATGACGCTCGGGAGCTGAGTGGGCGCCATGATGCTCACCAGCCGACCATGCTGCTGCTCGTCGACGCGCTGCATGGTCACCGCGATGTTCAGATCGTGGAGCAGAGCGTTGCCCGACGCGTCGACGGTTAGGCGATGGCCCTCTGGTACGACGCTGTCGTCGACGGCGATAACGGCAGCTGTGCTGGTCCGCGGTTGCCGGTGGGCGATGGCGCTCAACCGCTCGGCGTTCTGCGGAGTGACCCATCCCCCGGCTCCCAACAGGACGCGGGGTTCAGTCACGCCGGGATTAGTTTGCCCGATCCTGGCCGCCCGAAGTGCCTCTGTACCGGTCCCGGCGTCTTCCGGCAGTACTTCGCTAACCACTTGAGCCCATTGCTCGAGCGCAGGCAGCACTTGCTCGGGCGGATCGTTCCGAGCCGGATTGCGGGCCAGCGCCGGATCCAGCGATACGCCTGCCGGGGCGACGGAAACATAGTCCGACCAGGGAAGCTCCACTCCCAAGGAGCGGACGACTCCGGCGGCTTGCTTCTGATCACCGCCGATTTGCACGACGCCGTAGTGCTCCAAGTCCAGCAGCACTGGCTCGCGGTCACCAGTCCGCCCCATCATGACCAGCGCCGGATACGGGACCGGCTGCTCGGCAGCCGCCTTGCGCGGGAGCAGCTTCGCCTGGTCCTTCGAACACCACCACGCGGCATCACTGAGGGCTACGAAAGGTGTGATCGGCGGGCACGGATGGCTGAGCCGAAGCTCCACGCCGTCCTCCCGCAGGATCGCGGCGGCCACCTCCGGGATAAGGCGGCCGGTGTCAGCCGAGTGCTTGGCCAAGGTGCGCAGCACTCGATCGAGGAACTCCCGATCGGCTGGATCGGCACCTGCACGCAGCTGTCGTTCCAGACCCGCGGCCTGAAACGCGGGCATGGCGATCCGGTGACCGACTGGTCGGTGGTTCTGCTGGACCTTCCTACGATGTGCGAGAAGCCCGAGCATCGCCGCAGCGGAAACACTCGAGATACCGAAAGCTACGAGCAGGCTGTCCTGCTCGGTCTCCGACGCCGGCGCGGCTGTTGCCGAAGCCGCGGGATGGTGAGACTGAGCCCCAGACACCTGCGGCGGCGTAACAGAATACGGAGACGGGACCATCGACGTACTGGGCCGTTCCGGAACCCGAAGCGCGTCCGCGATCCCTGCTACGGCGTTGCTCGCGTCCGACCCTGCGTGACTCAGTCCAGAGGGAGCCTCAGGTGCTTGGTCAACCGCGGTGATGGTGTCTGGATTCGGCACCGGGAGGTGCGGAATCTTCAGATCTTCGCCCGGGAAGATGAGATTCGGGTTGGTGAAGTGGCCCCCGTTCTGCTCCGCCCCCTCGTTCGCAGCGAAAATCCTCGGCCACTGCGTCGAATCGCCATAGTCGTGTCCCGCGATCGCCGACAAAGACTCGCCGGGCTTCACGACGTGCTGATCCTCGGGAGTGTCGTGCAGTCCACCATGCACCGGGGCAAGCTCAGAGCGGACGGGAACCTGCAACGTCCAGCCCGGCTGCAGGAAGGCCTCGGCGTGGAACACGGTGCCGTCGGACATCACCCGTCCGGCGTTCAAAGCGACGATCGCTGGATACTGATCGCCACTGCCGAGATGGTCTTCCGCAATCTTCCACAGGCTGTCGCCAGGCCGCACCACGTAGGTAGCCGCATGAACAGTGCTGTGATTGTCGGCAGCCTGGTGCGGCGTAGGTGCCATATGGGCTTGCTGTGACGTGGTGGCCGTCGCCACAACCGTCGGAAGATGCGGGACGGCGGCCTGCGCCGTGGCAACGCTGGGGCCAGCGGCGAGCAGCAGAGCTACCCCGGAGAGCAGCCCTGTCGCGGCCCTCTGGGACCAGCCCAGGCCGGGCAGCCGTATCGCGGCCCGACCAGACAGGCGTGCCGGGATCTCGACCAGAACGCTGACCGCGAACGCAACCCAGCCCAGCCATGCCGCCGCCGCGAAAGCCGCGAGCAGCGTCGTGCCGTTGTCCTTCTTGGTGAACAGGTCTCGGACGCCGTCGGCGGTCGGGGTGTGGTGAGGCAGCAGTCCTTTGGTGACCACGTACAGCAGCACCGGCAACCCGAAGGTGGCCGCAAGCAGCACGAGCAGACTGAACAAACCGACGACGACATCCCACAGCCGGCGCTGCGGGGAGGACTGACGTGCTGGTCTCATGGCTTGTCCACCCGGTAGACGAGGTCGGCGTGGCCGTGTCCGGTGACGCCCAGGTCCAGGTTCGCGATCGAGCCGGCGAACAGCGGCGTGTAAGTACTGTTGATCTGGACGTCGATTTCAGTGCCGGCCGGATCGACGGTGACCTGGCCGGTGAGCTTGTACTGCCGCAGGTAGTCGTCGGCCAATGTGATCGCGCGATCGGGGGCGACCTTGATCGTGGTCCCGGGGATCGCGAGAGTGGGGTCCACTCCTTGAGCGCCCGCGCGGGCTGCCTCGGCGGCGATGTCGTCCAGCCTCTCTTGCGCGTTGATCTTGCCGACGCCGTCGAAGACCAGGGCGATCAAGCCCATCAGCGCGACTAGGCAGATGGCGACGAAGATGGAGACGCTGCCGCGGTCGTCACGAAGCAGGTTCGTCAGCGGCTTCACCTTACCGGAACACGCTTCGGTTCGTCGGAGCGGTTTCTCTTGGTGGGCGTTCGTGCGCAGGTCATCGGTGGTCACCTGTCCGGAGCAGAAAGTTGACAAGAATTCACGAATCATGACAACCCCGTGATATCTACGACGCATGGGAGCTGTCGATGAACTGGAGTGGCCGTGAGTCTCGCGGTCGTGCGGAACATCGCTTCGCCCAGGGCGTTGCGGTCGGCCTGGGACGAGGAGGAGTTCGAGCAGGAGATCGTCGACCAGTACGCGTTGGCGGTCGCGGCGACTGGCTGCGGCGACAGGACCGTCGATGAATCCTGCGGGGCGGTGGTCGAGTTCCTCCGTTTCACCGGCCGCAGGCTTTGGGAGGTCGGCGTCGAGGACGCCGACCGATTCCTGGTGCATCTGCGGAAGGAGCAGCGACTCGCGCCGTCGACCGTGCAGGGCCGGGCAGGACGGATCGCCCGGTTCTACGACTTCGCGATTAGCCGCTACCAGGGTGATGTCCACGCGCTGACCGGCTGCGTCATGACGGTGCCGATCGACGAGTTCAACCGCCCGGCCAGGGCGAACGTCAGTCTGGTACGGGTGCCGCCCCGACGTGACGAGGTCGAGGGGCTGTTCGGCGCCTGGGCGGACGCACTGCCGAAGGCGCGGAAGTACCTGCCGGCCGCCCGGGACTACGTTGCGGCGTCGCTGTGGCGTCGGGCGGGCCTGCGAATCAACGAGACCGCGATGCTGGACATCCGAGACTGGCGTCCGGACCTGGGCGAGTACGGCAAGCCGCACGTCCGGTTCGGCAAGGGCAGTCGTGGACGCGGCCCGAAGACCCGGCTGGTGCCAGGGATCGACGGCGTCGCGGAGCTGTTGGACTGGTGGATGACCGACGTGCGGCATCAGTTCGGCGACGACTGGGAAGATCCCGACGCTCCGCTGCTGCCCAGCGAACGGCACGACGAGCTGACCGGCGGCTGCGCACGGCTGGGCACCGACCCGCTGCGCTCCGGCCTGGCGTCGGCGGTCGGCCTGCACCTCCCGACGTGGAAGGGCCGACTGACGCCGCACGGTCTGCGGCACTACTGCGCGTCCCAGCTGTACGAGCGCGGCGTGGACCTGAAAGCCATTCAAGACCTGCTGGGGCACGAGTGGCTCTCGACCACCTCGCACTACATCCACGTGCCCAGCCAGCACGTCGAACGGGCCTGGTCCGAGGCGAACGAGCGCTCGATCGCACGGCTGCTGGCCTGAGGGAGATCCGATCATGCGATGGAATCTGCGGCTGAAGGCCGCCGAGGCCGGCATCTGGCGTTCCACGGACATGCGGAGGCTGCTGGCCGCGCAAGGGCTGGAGATCAGCGCCGGGAAGATGTCGATGCTGTGGTCCCGGACCCCGACCACAATCCGGTTGGACGACCTGGAGGTCATCTGCCGGGTGCTGGGCTGCACGCCCTCGGATGTGATGGTGATGGAGCAGGCGACCGCGCAGCGGTCCGACCACGACGCGTCGCGCGTTGCGACCGGCACCGACGACGCGCCGATCGAGACCCCATGGACCGCGCCGGTGGCGCGGCTGGGCCGCACTCGAACCCGGCCTCCGCTATGAGCAGGACGACCGAGGTCTCGCTGTGCCGGGTTTGCCGCCGACGGCCCGAGGCGTTCCTGGGCACTCGGTGCTGCTTCAGCTGCTGGCCCGGCGGCCCGGTCACGCCGCCGCCGTGTCTGAAGTGCGGCTCGGACCAAGACTACTGGGCTGGCGGCAAGTGCGCCCGCTGCCACCTGTACGGCGTCGTCTCGACGGCCCAGACCTGCCCGGACTGCCTGGCCCACGGCACCATCAAAAAGCTGAAATGGCTGTGCCACGCCTGCGTCGGCTGGCGCGCCGGCCACCCGACCGTAGCGGCATGCCGCACCTGCGGGAACACCCTGCACGTCGCTGAGGACGGCAGTTGCCGCCTGTGCCACCACCAGGCCCGGCTCCTGGCCCCGTTGCTGGGCCGGTTCGACCTGATCGAAGCCAACCGCCACGGCCAGCAGTTGTTCCTGGCCGATCTCAAGCACCGCAAAGGCAGCAGGTCCCAGCGCCAGCGCGAGGTGACCTCGACACTGGACGAGCTCGATCCGCCCGGCGCCGACCAGCCGCTGCTGCTGGACGTATGGACCGACACCCCGCTGTTCCAGCCACAGCGCGACTACGCCGACCTGCGTCAAAAGGACATGCCCTGGCCCGCGGACACCGTGCTGCTGCACCGCGTGTGGGCGATGGTCGACGCCCGCGCCGAGCGTCTCGGCTGGTGCGGCGCCGTCAAACAGCGCACCCGCGGCGGAGTTCGGATCATCCTCGGCCTGCACGAGGACCGGGACGCGCCCATCCGCTACTCCAGCCTCGACGTGCTGAGCGAGTTCGGACTGACCGTTAAACACGTCGCCGACGTCTTGGACGAGGCCGGGCTGCTGCTGAACGACAAGGAGAACACGCAGAAGGTCTGGTTCGAGCGGAAGATCCTCGGCCTTCCCGAGACGATGACCAACGAGCTGCGCGTCTGGTTCGACATCATGACCCAGGGACGCCCCAGACCGCCGCGACGCCGCCCTCGTAAGGACACCACCGTCCGCCTGCACCTGACCTGGGCACTGCCGGTACTCAACGAGTGGGCCGCACGCGGATGCGACTCGCTGCGCGAGATCGCGCGGCAGGACGTCACCGCCGCCTTGACCGCGAGCGACCACCCCTCGCGGACCGGGCAAGGCCTGCGCTCGATCTTCAGCATCCTCAAACAGGACCACGTCGTCTTCGTCGACCCGACCGCCCGCATGCTGCTGGGCTACCACGCCCCCCGCGAACCGCTGCCGGTCGAGGCCTCGGCGATCAAAGCACTGCTGGACCCCTCCGATCCGGCTCGCGCAGCAGTCGCCGCGCTGGCTGCGTTCCACGCACTGGCGACCGGCCAGATCCGCAGCCTGCAGCTGGTCGACGTCCGCGCCGGTCGACTGCTGATCGACGACCGCTGCATCCCGCTGGCCGATCCCGTGCGGCAGCGCATCGCCGCCTACCTCGACTACCGCAACACCCGCTGGCCCACCACCGCCAACCCACACCTGTTCGTCAACCAGCGCTCCGTGTTCGGACTCGAACAGGTCAGCCATCGATGGATCAAGCTGCTGCTCGGTCCCGGCGTCAGCTGCCGCTCCATTCGCGAGGACCGGATCCTGGCCGAGGCCATGGCCAGCCGTGGCGACTCCCGCCGCCTGCACGACATGTTCGGCCTGTCGGTCAACGCCACCCAGCGCTACACCAACGTCGTCGACCACCCGAGCCTTGAAAAGGCATCTGGTTAGATCATCGCCATGACGGACTGGTCTCGCCTCAGCCATGCATACGGTGCCGCCGACGACGTGCCCGCGCTCCTTGAGCAGGCCGGCGCCGATCCGAAGAGCCCGGCCTGGTCCGAGTTGTGGTCGCGGCTGTATCACCAGGGAGGCACCTACTCGGCCAGTTACGCCGCGCTTCCCGGCCTCGCGGAGATCGCACGTCACTGGCCCGGAATTGACCGTGCCGAACCCCTCGTCCTGGCTGGATCGATCCTGGCCAGCGGCGACTGGCCGGTCGACGTCGAGCGGTCGCAGATCTTCGACGCCGAAGCTGCCGGTGAGCTGCGCCAGCTGGCCGAGGAGTCCTTGAACGACCCACAGCTGCGAGCCGATCACGACCTCTACGTGTACCTGCTCCAAGCACTGCTCGCGTTCGAGGGCGACGACGTATGGGGACAGGCCCTTGATGGCATCACCAGCGGCGAGTACGCGGTCCCCTGCCCACACTGCGAGGCGGAAAACTTCATTGCCTTCGGCCAGTGGGGCTGTTTCTCCACGATCGACCCCATGTACATGAACGACACCGGGCGCAAGCGTCTCCCGCTGCTGCCAGCAGACCCCTCCACCATGGACGGGCAGGGTATGCGACTCCACACACGCGCCCTCGCCGACGGCCACCCAGAAGTCGCCGACAAACTGACCTACATCTTCGGTAGCGCAACCTGCGCCGAATGCAACGCCCCCTTCCGCGTCGATGAAGCCGTCGTCGCCAGCTGCAACGGTTGAACCCTCGATGGGCCCACAGAGGACGCGAGAGCTGACGACATGACGTACTGGGCTCGCGTATACGACCCGGACGGCGATGGATGGCACTACTTCGAATTCCGCATCGACGGCCACGCCACCCGCTCCATTGAGCTTCAAGGATCTCTGGGCGAACCCGTAGCGGCCGCCACGAAGGCAGAGTGGGACGCAGCTCTTCTCGCCGGCACTGACGACGACTACCTCGCCACGTTCGGTGCACCCCCCGACATGCCACTGCACGTCTGGGAAGAGATCGAGCTCGAGGACATCACCGCCGACGACTTCGAGACGGTTTGGCTGCCCGCTCGCGCCGCATGCGAGGCACGGGCCCGTGCTCGACCGACACCCGAACCATGAACCCGAGCATCCCCACGAGCTCACCGCTCGGCTCCTACACTTCGGTTCGGGTGCAGGAAGGCTTCAGAATTCGTGAACCCAAGAGCTCTGGCCCTCCACCAGTCGATCACGGACCAGAAATCAGACTTGATGGTCTTGCTGCCCGGAAGCCACGGATATCCGAGGTCCGAGTATGAGACGACGCAGGTCACCGTCACGTGGACCTGCCCCAGCGTCCCCACGGGCTTGGCAAACTGCGCCGCCAAGTCGCCGTCGGTATCGGGATCGACGCTGAGGTTGCTGCAGTGCAGGTGGTTGTTGATAAGTGTGCTCATGCCGGTGTTCAAGGCCTGGGTCCGCGCAGTGCCGACGTCCCGGGAGATCGAGGCCTGCCGGGCGGCGTCGCGAGCGGCCTCATCGACGGCGGCACGGGCCAGAACCAGGCGGCCGACCAGAAACACCAGCGACAGGAAGGCAATGAGCGCCGGTGCGATGATGCCGGCCTCGATCGCCGCGTTGCCACGGTCGCCTCGAAGCCACCTCATGGGGCACCCCCGGCGACAAACCGCTCCACCGGGACGGTGACTGTCACCTGGAACTTCGGTCCCGGCCCGAACGGCCACAAGCTGGCCGCGTTGCCACTGATGTTGATCTGCACCTGCGTGGCGCTGCTTCCTTGTGGATCAACGGCCATGTGCGTGACGCCGTTGCCGGCGAGCTGCTGCAGCTTGGTCCGCGCGACAGCCACACCGTCCTCGGGGGTCTTGCCGTAGGCGGCGCCGACGTGGGCACCTTCGCGGGCAGCGGAAACGGCGACGGCGTGAACCCAATAGTCCATCGCCAACTGCACGCCGACGAACACCAGGCCGAGCATCACCGGGAAGACGATCGCCGTGGAGATCGGCCCGCTCCCCTCGTCCTGGCACGCCACAGCGCGCCACCGGGAGAGCCTGGTGCTCCACCGGGCGGACAAGAAGCGTCGCCGTATGGTCATCACGGGTTGGTGTTGTTGACCTTCGACACGGTCCGGTCCTTCAGGGCGTTGAGTGCGATGACGATCGCGCCGGCGATGGCGACGACCGCGACGACGATGATCGCGGCGCTGACCGCCCCCTCGCCTCGGTCCTCGCCGACGGCCTTGCGGATCCGGAGCTCCAGGTCCTCCAAGTACACGGCGAAGGGCACCAACGCGGACGGCACGGGCACGCCCTTGAATCGATAATCCATCAGGTCTTCCTTTCTGGTCGGGCCAGTTCAAGTCGTGGGTGAAGCACCGTTAGGAGGCCAGGATCCGGGCGAACAGCGGATACCCGACCAAGATCAACATGACCACCAGCAGCAGTGCCGCCGGCGCGTCCAGCTGGCTGGTGGCGGACTTGGCCTTCTCGGCCTGTGCGTTCAGCAGCCGGGTGCGCACGGCCAAGGCCCGGGCTCGCAAGGTCTCGTAGATCCGTGCGCCGTCCTCGCCGGAGAGGCGGCCGATGTCGGCGATGCTTTCCGCATCCGGCAGGTCCAGTTCATCAGCGAGGCGGCGCAGTCCGTCCCAAGGCGGCTCGTGGTTCAGCCGCGCTTCCAGCAACGCGTCCTGGAGCAGGACGAACGCCCATCCGGAGCCCACGCGGGCGGCTTGTTCGAGCGACTCGGCGGTGCCGGAGTCACCGATCCGCTTGAGCGCCACCAGGTCCAGGTAGGCCTCGGCGGCGTACGCGAACTCAAGCCGAGCCCGGGCTGCCTTGCTCTTCACATCGAAGTCCGGCAGGAACCACATGACGACCGCGATCGCGATGCCGGCAACGGCGGGAATGACGACGGGCAGGTTGGAGCCCAGGACAGTCGCGACGAGCGCCAGGTAGGGCGGCACAGCCAGACCAAGCAAGACCAGAGCGACCTTGGAGACCAGGAAACGCTCGACGCTCTCGCCGATCAGTTTCAGGTCTTTGCGCGGGATGCCGACCCCGGGGATCGTCGCGACGTGCCGGACCAGCCAGGACCCCAGCGACTCTTCCAGGACATGGCGATTCGTCCAGGCACGGCCACGGATCTCGGCGGCCGGCTGCTCCGTCGTACGCAGCCGCTCCAGAGCGGCGCCCAGCTGAGGCGGAGCGGGCAGCAGCTCACGCACCAGCAGCGCGATACCGCCGCCGATCGCTGCACCGGCAACGAGCCAGGAAACCGGGGGCATCACCAGGCTCACTTCGGGCCCTCCTTCGAACGCGCGGGCTTCACAGGGCTACGCGAGTCGATCACCAGAAACCGAGGTGTGGGCTTGTCGGAGACCAGAGTCCGCAGCCAGACGAAGATGCCGATAAGCATCGCCAACAGCCCCAGCAGCACCAACTGCCCGGTGAGCGTGGTGTACGGCTTCATATACGAGTGGTCAAGAAGGCCCACCACCCCTGCGCCAACGATGAAGTACAACATCCACTTCACTGTGGTGCGCGCCTTGGCACGCTCGGCCTCGATCTCCCGTCGCATGCTCACGTTCTGCAGCAGAGAGTCGGCGAGGTCGGACAGGTCCCGAGACAGCCCGCGCCCTCGGTCACGCAGTGACAGGAGCAAGGCCGCGGCGACCGTGTCGCCGGTGGCGTCACCGATGTCACCAGCGAAAGCCCGGACCGCATCGTCGGACTCCCAGCCGGCGTTCAGCCGAGCTACCAGCGTCCCGACCTCTCGCTGCAGTGCCACCGGGCAGGTCCGCACGCTGGCCTTAATCGCCTGCTCGATGCCCACGTTCTGCAGTTGCGTGGACAGGTGCCTGGTCCATTCGGCCAGCGCCTCAAGCCGGTCGATCCCGGCCTTATGGCTACGGGTGGGGGCCAGCAGCCACGGCACCCCGAACACGGCGGCGACGAGCAAGACCGCTGACGCGAACCAGCCTGTGACCAGCCACAGGACCGGCACTCCCACAGCGCAGGCGAGGAGTTGAATTTGGCGGCGTCGTGCGGTCTGCTCGGCCGTCTCGCCCAAGCGCGGCCAGCGGGCGACGATGTCGGCGATCGCATTGGAGTCAGCCTTCGGCGCGTCCGTGCCGTAGATGCCCGCGACGAGCAGAACGATTCCGGCCGTCAGCGCGCCGCCGATCAGCAGCGCCAGCAGTTCTCCGGCCGTCATCGCTGCGGCCCCACTACCAGCTTCAGCGGCTGCGTCCACGCACCGTGGCCGCCGTCCAGATAACTCAAGTTGAAGTTCACGCGCCTCAAGTCATCCGCGCATGCCGGCCGCATGAGCGGGACACCACGAGGGTCGCCGCTGCGCGGACCGAAGATGGTGTTGGTCGCGGGCGATGAACCCTCGCCACGACCGGCGACCTCTATGACGTGCGAGACGAACCGGTGCCGTCGGCCACCGATCAGAGTCTCGTCCACCAGCGTCACGAAGACGACGAAGTCGATGGCGTTGGTGGCCAGCCGATATGCCAACTCGGACGGAACGCCCGACTCAGCACACAGCTCGGCGATACGGTCCCAGATCATTTCTGGCCTACGCACGTGCATAGTGCTCATCGAGCCGCCGGACCCTGAGGTCATGACGCGCAGCATGTAGACGATCTCGTCGCTGCGGACCTCACCGACGATCATCCGTGACAGCGTCATTCGAAGCGCTGCCGGAATCAGGTCTCCAACGGATATGGACCCGTCAGACTTCTCTCCGACCCGCTCCGCGTTCGCCTGCCGCGTCTCCATCGGCACTACCTGGGGAAGGAACTCGTGCAGGTAGAGCTCGTACTCAGTCTCGATCGTGGCGACCCGTTCACCGTCGTTGATCTCCCGCGCCATCGCACGGAGCAGCGACGTCTTGCCGGCACCCTGGTCACCACAGATCAGGATGTTCTTACGGGCCTTCACCAGGGACGCCAGGAACGTCGCCAGGATCGGGTCGAGCGTTCCGAGCCTGATCAGGTCGTTCAGCCCGAGGTCCTTGACCAGGTGGCGGCGGATCGTGGCGTACGGCGCGGGGGTGATCGGCGGCACCACCGCCTGCATACGGGAGCCATCGCCCAGACGCAGCGCCAGCATCGGGTGGGCGTTGGACAGCTCACGCTCGGCGTTGTTCCCGCCGTATCGCTGACCGAGGTTCTGGAAGAACCTCATGAGTTCTTCGTCGCTGTCGGCGATCGGGGGTACCTGCTGGCGCGGGCGGTCGGCGTAGTCCACCCAGACGTCTTTGTGCCCGTTGATCAGGATGTTCTCGACGTTCGGGTCGTTCAAGTACGGCTGGAGACGGCCGTGGCGGAACTGCGCGTCGTACAGGGCCTCGACGTAAGCCGAGTAGACGGCTTCGTTCTGCGCCACCCCACGGGCCGCGCCTTCGGTCGACCATCGCCCGACCGCATCGTTGATCAGCTTTCGACCGTACTGCCTCTGGTCAGCCTCGCTGATCTTCGGGTTGGCCTTGATGATCTCCTGCAGCTGCGCGGCGATCTGTGCCTTCAGCTTCGCGACGACCGCGTGGTCGACGGGCGGCCGTGGCGGCGGCGATGGCGCCGACGGAGGGGGTTCAGGGACAGCGACCGGCTGCGACATTGTCGGGGGCCAGACCGGCTGAGGTGCGCTCGGCCCGGAGAACCGGATCACGTTGTTCGAGCTCAACGGTAACCCCCGGAACCTGTGCTCGGGCCTGGGTACAGGAGCCGTGCCCTGCGTTCAGCGATGACCTCTACGGCACGATGTGCAGCCGAGCGGTAGGAGCGCATCAGAGGGCTATTCAGCTCCATGCTCTTCGCGGGGCCGTCCGAGAGCGGTATGGCGTGCTTTGGCGAATACGGCAACTCATCGGCCAGAAGCGGCACGCCCATCTGCCGCGCGATGTCGTTCTTGTCATAGGGGCCGTCGCCGACGACCAGCAGGCGCAGTGCGTCGGCGTTCCCCGCCTCGACCAGCATCGGCCGAAGTATCTCGATACGCGCGGCCGCATCGTCCAGCGAAGCAAGCCGCCGCCGCACCACGAAGGCCACGACATCGGCGCTGAGCGCCAGCGCTGCCGAGGTTCCGAACGCTCCTCTGCGTCCCAGGTCAATCACCACATCGGTACCGGATATGTCCAGCGAACTGCACAGGGTCGCCAGCGGATCCCACACCGGCTCCATAGCCAGGGCCTGCGCCGGACCGCGTAGACCGGGCAGCACGAGGCGTTGCCCTCGTTCTTTCTGGCCGATATCGATCAGCTGCTGGGCGAATGTCTCCCTGATGGTGTCCTGCCAGATCGAGGCCGCCAGGTTGTGCAGGGACCAGCGCCCGCCAAGCTGGCCTTCCAGGAAGCCGGCAGCGACCCGACCGCCGTCCGGGCTGGCTTCCAACAGGATGACCCTGCGGTCGACCGACGCCAGCGGCCAGGTCAACAACAGTCCCAGCGCAGTGGTCGTCACCCCCGGCGCGCCGGTGGAGCCGGCCAAAGCTATGACAGCCACTAGCTGCCCGCCCCGTCCAGCACGATGCCCACCTTGCCCTGGCCGGCAACGGGCTCGACCTGGGAAGCGAGATTCGCCGGAATCGCGACGTCGACCACCACGGTCTGCTGGGAGTCAGCCGGACCGACCAGCACGACCGTGCCCGAAACCGGCGCCGACAGCGTCTGGCCCCCGCCTGAGGAATCCGGGATGCCTATCAGCGTAACTTTCTGCCCCGGGCTCAGCGGCGTGGCAGGACGCTGATTGACAGTGGTCGCGATCCCGACCTGGACCTGGTCAGCACCGATCAGTTGAGCGTCAGTGACCTCGGCCCGGGTGATCAGCGTGCCGGGCTTCAGCCCGACCGCCGCCCGCTTCCCGACAACCAGGCTCGGATCCGAAACCGGCTTGATCCCGGGATCCAGCGAGATCCGCACGGTGGTCAGATCGCTGGCGGAGATCGTCCCACCGACGGGCACCTCCTTGGCCACGGCAAGCACCTCGTAGGTGTGCCCGACGCTGTTGTAGAGCTGCACTCCACCCAGCGCGCCGGCCAAGGTCAGAGCCACCGACAGCGCGATGACTCCCGGACGTCGACGCCGCGGCGGCACCGCCCGCGGCGCCGCAGCCGGGATGACGGGCCCGGCGGCGGGATTCGAATAGAACGTGGTGTCGGCCACGGCGGCTGCACCCTTTCCTTGGTGGTTCCTGGCGGCTAGTGGTTGACGACCTGCAACTCGCCGATTTTCACGGTGGTGGTCGACGGCGGCGTGGTCACTGGCGGCAGCGTGCCGGTCTGACCCGTGGAGGCCACCCACGACACCTGCCAGGTCGTCGTCGCGGTGATCTTGTATTCGCCGTTGGGATTGCCACCGGATGGCTGGTTGTAGGTGTAGCCGCAGTTCGGTGAAGCAGCTCCGCCGTAGGACGGCAGGTACTTCGTGCCAGGGTTCGGACAAGAGAACTGATGTCCATCACCCATGTCCCAGGCGATCGACTTCGCAGTTGCGGTCGCAGTCACACTCAGCCCCGGGACAGCCACGGTCTTGGACTGCGGCCCCCACGTCAGCGGTGTCTGCTCTGTCCACAGCCACACAGGCATTCCGACCAGGCCGGATCCGCCTGTCAGCGGGGCAGAGCCGATCGTCGGGGCGTTGAGCGACATCTGGGCTTCCGCCTGCTTGGCCAGATCCAGCGGCGTTGGTCCGTTACCTGTCGGCGGCGGATTCTGCAGCCAAATCTTCACAGGCAGCAGAATCGTCCCCGGCCACGACGGGCCGTACTTGGTCTGTCCGAAACACCTCGCGTCATACGCCGCTCCGCCAGGTGGCTCACCACTCCAGACAAGGTCACTGGGCGGTGGCTGGGGGTCCGACAAGCGGTAGTAGCAGTTGTTCTCGTACCAACCGAACCCATCGAGATAGCAAGGGACGATCTTCTGCCCCAAGGTCGGATCGTTGAGAATGCACTGCCGGCTACCTCCACCGGATCCACCCTTCGAAGAGGAGGGTCCTGATGAAGGTTGACCGGGAGGCGACGTGACGGTGATGGTGCACTGTTTGGTCCGCGGATCGATGTCCTGCGGCGGGCAGTTCACGGGGCCAGTGCCTGATGCACTCGGCGTTGAGGTTGGTGAAGCAGCAGCTGATCCGATCAACCCCAAACTCGCGATCAAGACGAGCACCCCAGCCGCCAGCACTGCGCCAACTGATACCGCCATCCGCGGCTTGGTCAGCATGTCGTGCTACCGGAGGTGTACTTGATCACGAGCCAGTTCCCACCCGCCTTCTCCAGAAGCGCAGTTACGGGATGTGCCGCAGCGGAAGTCCCCGGCATGGCGGCCGAGTCTCCCTGCTTGTGGCCGTCTTTGGTTTTCCAAAAGATAGGGACATAGGTCGGGCCGCCGAAGCAGTCAGTGATCGTTGCGCTGGGTTGGGCGCCGTCGGTGTTGATGTTGGTGACCGACGGCGCTGACTGCGGCGTCCCCTTGTAGACGATGTTGTTGGTGATCTGGTACGTCAGCGCGTCGTTGAAGAACACGTAGGCGTTTCCGCTCACATACGTCATAAGGTCGGAATCCGGGAGATTTGTAGCGAACTCGCGGTCCGTAACCGTCACCATGTTCTTATACGCGTCTAGTGCGGCGCTCTTCTCCTGCGCCGTCGTGTCGACCGAAGGCGTCGCTGACGATGTGGAGGACGACGTGGTTGGCGGGGCCTGATTCAGCCCCGGGTTCGACTTCGAGCTCGACCCCCCGCACCCAGCCAGCACTGCGCAGCTCAAGACAACACCGAGGACCGCGACGGCATGACGGTGGTTTGTCACGTTCTTCCCCCAAATCGAACGAACTCAAGCCAACTCAGTAACCTGACGTGCGCGAACACCTTACCCGACAGTAATCGATCGGCACCTCTACGCGCCTAAGCATTTCAGACCGCACCCACGCGAAACCGACGGCCGTAGTCGGGCTCATCCCAGAACTCACCAGCTCTTGCCCGTAATCAGAAGGTAGAGGTAGGCACCCACCATCAACGGCGGACCGAAGGCGATCTGGTCACCGCGCTTGGCCCGGCCCGTCACCAGCAACGCCGTGGACTCCGCGGCTACAGGCACGAAGAACACCAGCAGCGCCGGCGGCACGATCGACCATCCGAACCAAGCGGGCATCATGATCAGGAGGCCGAGCAGCTTGGCGTCACCGTGGCCGATGACGCGGTCCGGGACCAGGTGCATGACCGCACCGACGGCGGCTGCAGCCGTCACGGCTCGACCCCACGCCGAAACCTCGTGGTGCGCCAGCGCTGCGATCAGCAGCAGTCCGGCCAGTATCGGATAGGACCACAAGACGACACCGGCGGGCAGGCGGCGGTATCGCAGGTCCACTGCAGTCAGCAACACGCACACGGCTGTGAGGAAGACCAGTGCCGGCCATGCCACAAGCTGACGATGCCGCAGCAGTAGCGAAATCGAGAGCACGGCAGCGAGAGGGATCAGAATCGTCCAGCGACGCGACAGGACATCCTTAACCAATTCCTGCCACGGCACCCTCGCCGTCGCGGACGTGTCGGGGGCCCCGAGAGAATCCGCAAGGATCGAAGTCGGCGCGCCAGTAGTGTCACCAGAGTTCTGCGAACGAGACGCGGCCACCTGAATCCCCCGGTATCAGAACGTCTGCCCTGCTGCGCCATTTTGCGCGCTGTCGGCGAGTT
>Ga0105238_10003122_pt1 | contig 16527 bp, 17 predicted proteins | sample KBSC34metaG_FD_81526 | JGI IMG/M metagenome (GOLD analysis project Ga0105238, IMG submission 81526) | Corn rhizosphere microbial communities from Kellogg Biological Station, Michigan, USA - KBS C3-4 metaG | ecosystem: Host-associated > Plants > Roots > Rhizosphere > Soil | place: Michigan, USA... | reverse complement strand
TTATGCCGAGGGGCCGCACCGCGCCTCGCGTCCGCGCTTCGAGAGCGAGAAGCACAATCCGGAATCCGGCTCCGACCGCGACTTCGTGCCCGATATCCGGATCGGCCATGGCGACGTCGTCGAAGGCGACGGCTGGCGGCTCGAGGCCGTGGCGACGCCCGGCCACACCGCCAACCATCTCGCCTTCGCCTGGCCCGAGCGGAAATTCAACTTCGTCGGTGACCACGTGATGGGCTGGTCGACCTCAATCGTGGCGCCGCCCGACGGCTCGATGATCGACTACATGGACTCGCTCGACCGGCTCGCTGCGCGCGAGGAGGATTTGTATTTCTCCGGCCATGGCCCGGAGATTCCGGACGGCCAGCGCTTCGTGCGCTTCCTGATCCGGCACCGCCAGGCCCGCGAAGCCTCGATCCTGCACCGTCTTGCGAAAGGCGAAGCGGATATTCCCACCATGGTGCGCGCGATCTATATCGGCATCGACCCGCGGCTGACGGCTGCCGCCGGCTATTCCGTCCTGGCGCATCTGGAGGATCTGGTGGCGCGCGGGATCGTTGCGACCGACGGCGATCCCGTGATCGGCGGGACGTACAGGTTGGCGAATGGCTGATGGCGAATAGGGAAGTGCGGTTCGGCTCTCGGCCCTATCTTCTATTCGCTATTTCGCCACTCGCCATTCGCCCTATTTCTTGACCACCTTGGGCTGAACCTTGACCGGCGCCTGCGGCTTTTTCACCACCGGTTTGGCGTTGTCGACGGCGTCGTTGATGTCGTCGATCAGCTTGGCGATGCGCGCGGCGTTGCTGCCGAGATCGCTTTCGAAATAGCGCGACGAGGAGCGGATATCGACCCGAGACCCCTCGCCGTCGGGCGTGACGCGGATCGACACATCCTCGCGGAAACCCATGATCGGGGTCCGCGCCACCGCCTCGATGCGGCCGACGCGGCGCGGCGGCTGCGGCGCGCGCTCGTCGATGACAAGCCATTTCCGTTTGGCGACCAGATGCATCGTGACCTCATAGGCGCGTTGCACGGGGACCTCGAGTTCCAACGTCTCGATATCGGGATAGGCCATCCGCTGCAGTTCGGCGGAATACAGCCCGGCATAAACGGCGGTGTTGGCACCGTCGCCGGTGCGCAGCCGCGCCAGGGCGTCGAAGCGCGGCGGATCGATCGGATCGGTGGTGATGTCGTGGATCGGCGGCAGCTTGCGATATTGCAGGCCGAGATAGGCGGGATAAGCGAGCACCACCGCGTCGATCAACAGCGCCAGCAGGATGCGGCTCATGCCGCGCGATCCGTTCTGCCAGATCGCGACAAAGGCGGCGAGGCCAACCAGAATGGAAAGACCGGCGCAGGCCAGCGCGCCGAAGAACGTCGCCAGCGCCGGTTTCATTTCGAGGAAGCCGAAGCGGACGATGAGGATCGAGACCACGACCGCAACCACCGAGAACACCGCGAGGTTGCGCGCCCATGAAGCGAGGCTGGACACGGGCTCCGACTGATAGGGAGCGGAAAACCTGCGGGCCATCGGTCAAAATCTGCCGGGTTGGAACATTGCCGGGCGACATGCGCCGGGCTTGTAAACTGGCCCGTTTGAGACCACGGACCTGCGGCAAATTCAAGGGTGGATTAGGGTCGCTCTCAACCTCTCCCCGCGCAGTGCGGAGAGAGGTAAGAAGGATCCTACGCCGCGGCGTTCGGGAAACTGTAGGCCTTAAACTGGTCGCGCAGCGCGGTCTTGAGGATTTTTCCAGTCGCGGTGTGCGGAATGCCGTCGACGAACACGATGTCATCCGGCATCCACCATTTGGCGATCTTGCCATCCATGAATTTCAGGATGTCCTCGCGTGTCGCCTTCTGGCCCTGCTTGAGTTGCACGATAAGAAGCGGCCGCTCGTCCCATTTCGGATGATGGATGCCGATCACGGCGGCTTCCGCCACCGCGGGATGTCCAACCGCGAGGTTTTCCAGCTCGATCGACGAAATCCATTCGCCGCCGGATTTGATCACGTCCTTGGAGCGGTCGGTGATCCGCATATATCCGTGCTTGTCGATGGTCGCGACGTCACCGGTGTCGAAATAGCCTTCCTCGTCGAGAATGTCGCTATCGATGCGGAAATAGGCCTTCGATATCGCGGGGCCGGCGACTTTCAGCCGGCCGAATGTCTTGCCGTCCCACGGCAGGGTTTTGCCGGCATCGTCGGTGATTTTCATCTGGACGCCGAACGGCGGGTAGCCCTGGGTCTGCAGGATATCGAGCCGGGCGTCGCCGGTGAGTTCCGCGAACGGCGGTTTCAGCGCGGCGAGAGTGCCGATCGGGCTCATCTCGGTCATGCCCCAGGCGTGACGCACCGTTACCCCCATGTCGACGAACGCCTTGATCATCGTACGCGGCATTGCCGAGCCGCCGCAGACCACAAATCTCAGGTGCGGCAGCTTCAGATTGTTGGCGGCGATATGATTGAGCAGCATCAGCCACACCGTCGGAACACCGGCGGTATGCGTCACCTTCTCGGTCTCCAGCAGTTCGAAGACCGACGCGCCGTCGAGTTTGGCGCCGGGCAGCACCAGCTTGGTGCCCATCGAGGGTGCCGAGAACGCGATGCCCCAGCTGTTGGCATGGAACAGCGGAACCACTGGCAGCATGGTATCCCCTGCGTTTGCGCCCAGGGAGTCGCCGGTGTTGGCCATCAGCGCATGCAGCACGTTGGAGCGATGCGAATACAACACGCCCTTGGGATCGCCCGTGGTGCCGGAGGTGTAGCACATCGCGGCCGCGGTATTTTCGTCAAACGTCTTCCACTTGAAATCTCCGTCCGCTTCCGCGATCCAGTCTTCATAGGCGATCGCGTTCTTCAGCGTGGTCTGCGGCATGTGCGCCTTGTCGATGAACACGACGTAGCGTTCCACGCTCGCAAGCTTGTCGGCGATCTTTTCCAGGATCGGCACAAAGGTGGTATCCGTCATCACCACGCGGTCTTCCGCGTGATTGATGATCCAGGCGATCTGGTCAGGAAACAGGCGCGGATTGACGGTATGGCAGATCGCGCCAATGCCCATGATGCCGTACCAGGCCTCGAGATGGCGCCAGGTGTTCCAGGCGATGGTGGCGACACGGTCGCCGAGCTTGATGCCGTCGCGATCGAGGCGCTGCGAGACCTTCAGCGCACGATCGCGAATTTCGGCGTAATTGGTGCGATGGATGGGGCCTTCGATCGATCGCGTTACGATTTCCTGTGTTCCATGAACCGCCGCCGCGTGCTCGATAATCCGGTGACAAAGCAAAGGCCAGTCTTGCATCAAACCACGCATACGAACGTTCCTCCCAATGGTGTTATCGCTTGCCGCAGGTCTTCACGGAGCAGGTCTTCACGGAATTGCCATGAACTTTAGCGCGGAGAAAGCAAGCCGCAAATGCCCTTGTGGCAGCCTGGCCTGCGGCGAAAGGCCAATGGTTGCCGTCGCTGCCGTCCTGCTGGTGATTTTCGCAGCAACCGAACCCGCTGTGGCGGCGCGCAGGCCCGGCTTCTGGTCGCAGGAACCCTGGGGCGACCTGTTCCGGGAGAAGCGGCCGAAGCTGCGCCGGGCCGCACTCCCGGCATCGGTGCCGTTGCCCAAGCCGCGGCCGACGGAAGCACCAGCAGCCGAGCCCGAAAAGCCCGCGGCCGCAAAACAGGCGCCTGCCGAGGCTGACAAGCCGGCCGAGCAGGCCGCGCCGCCGCCGCCATCGGCCTGCCGGTTGGCGCTGACCGAGGAGATTGCGATTGCCCCCAGCATTCCCGACATCCATGGCGCCGACGGCTGCGGCGGCGAGGATCTGGTGCGGCTGGAGGCCGTGGTGCTGCCGGACAAGCGCCGGGTTCCGGTAAAACCCGCAGCGATCCTGCGCTGCGCGATGGCGTCGGCGATCGCGGACTGGATCCGCACCGACATCGCGCCGCTGGCGGCAAGCCTCGGCAGCGTCATCAGCGATCTCGACAATTTCGACTCGTTCGAATGCCGCGGCCGCAACCGCGTTCTCGGCGCCAGACTGTCCGAGCACGGCCGCGCCAACGCGCTCGACGTCCGCGCCCTGAAACTCGCTAACGGCCAGTCGATCACGCTCGTCGACCGCACGGTGTCGCGCGAGCTGCGCGAAAGCGTGCTGCATTCGGCGTGCGCGCGGTTTTCGACCGTACTGGGGCCGGGCTCGGACTGGTATCACGAGGACCACATCCATCTCGATCTGATGGAGCGGCATAACAATTACAAAATCTGCCAGTGGGACGTATGGGACCCGCTGCCGCAGATTGCGCCGCGGCTGCCGGCCGCGCGTCCGGATGAAGCGCCGCCCCGCGAAGTCGCCGCCAAACCGGATGCGGCCAAACCCGGCGCCGCGAAGTCAGAGACTGCCAAATCCGATACGGCCGAGCCGGACGCCGCCGGGAGCAGGCCGCCAACGAAAAAGCGCCGGCAAACCCGGCGCTTTTGATCTCGTCTCCTGCATCGGCCGCCGAGCCGATGAGGTCGGTTACTGCATCATCGGGCCTTGGCCGCCGCCTTGCAGCGCCATCTGCGGATTGAACGGCGAGTCGCCGTGCTTGGGCTCCAGCACCACGACGATAGTGCCCATCTTCACCCGGTTATACAGATCGATCACGTCCTCGTTGGTCATCCGGATGCAGCCGGAGGAAATCGACGTGCCGATATATTCCGGCTGGTTGGTGCCGTGAATGCGGAACAGCGTGTCCTTGCCGCCTGAATAGAGATAGAGCGCGCGCGAACCCATCGGATTGTCCGGCCCCGGCGGCACGAATGTCGGAACGCCGAGCCGCTCGATTTCGCCCTTGGTTGGATGCCAGGGCGGCCACTCGGTCATGCTGCCGATTTTGGCGATGCCGGACCACGCCATCGCTTCCTCGCCGACGGTGATGCCATAGCGGATCGCCTTGCCGTCATTGAGCACGAAATAGAGATAGTGATTGTCGGAATCGACCACGATCGAGCCGGGCGCTTCCTTGCGGTGATACTCGACGATGGCGCGGCGGAACGGCTCGGCAACCGGGGTGTTGACGTAACGAACCTTGGCCAGCAGTTCCTTGTCGCGCGGCTTGAAGTTGGTCTGGCTGGTCGCCTCATAGGTTGTGGCCTGCATGCAGCCCGACAGCATCAGGCCGGCGGCCAGAATCCCCAGTTTCACGGTCAGCGACGACATGGTACCCTTCCAATCGAAAGCCTCGCGTTCGCGCGCCAATCCTGGGCCCGAAACGCCACGATTTCCTTAATCACATTATCGCCGAAATCGGCCATAATTCCAGAACTTAGATGCCTGTTGCGCACTGCGGCAGGCTGGCTGTGTCTTTTTTGCCGCAAGTGGTCGGGTTTTTCGGTTGATTTTTGGGCAGATGCGCCGTGGCCGCCGGGTCAGCGCCGCGCCGGCGCCATCCCGCGGCCACAAATGTCGATCGGTGGCAATGCGCGGGTCATGAAGAACTTGCCAGAATCGAGCTAAGTCCTGTTGGGTAGGCTTACGTGCCCAATCCTGGAGTTCTCCATGTTGTCGGTGTTCGTCCCTGCCGAATCCTCGCTGAAGAAAGTCGCCGAGGCCGATCTTGCCGCGCTACCGGAGAGCGCGGTCTGGATCGACCTCGTGAAACCGACTGCGGCGGAGGACAAGGCGGTGGAGCGGCTGGCCGGGATCGCGGTGCCGACCCGCGAGGACATGCAGGAGATCGAGATTTCCAGCCGCCTCTATATCGAAAACGGCGCGCGCTACATGACGGCCACGCTGATGTGCGCCGCCGACACCCAAAATCCGCGCACCACGGCGGTGACCTTTATCCTGGCCAGCCATCGCCTGGTCACCGTGCGCTATGACGAACCAAAACCGTTCATGCTGGTGGAGAACAAGCTGGCGCGCTCATGCGCGCCCGGCATCACCGGCGAAAATGTGCTGATGGAATTGCTCGACGCGGTGATCGACCGCAACGCCGACATCCTGGAGCGCGCCGGCAGCGACATGGACACCATCAGCCACCACATTTTCGAGCCCGAGGGCGCGGCGCGCACCGGCCACGCCAAGCGCTATTCCGACATCCTGATCGCGATCGGCCGTAAGGGCGACCTCACCTCCAAGGTGCGGGAAAGCCTGGTCTCGATCGGCCGGGTGGTGACGTTCGTCGCCGCCGCGGTCGACGGCGTCAAATGGTCCAAGGAGATGCGCGAGCAGCTGAAAACCATGCAGCGCGACGTGATGTCGCTGACCGACCATGCCTCCTATCTCTCCAACAAGATCACCTTCGTGCTGGATGCGATGCTCGGCGTCGTCAATCTCGAGCAGAACAACATCATCAAGCTGTTTTCGGTGATGGCGGTGGTTTTGATGCCGCCGACCCTGATCGCCTCGATCTACGGCATGAATTTCAAGATCATGCCGGAGCTGGAATGGACCCACGGTTACACCTACGCGCTGGTGGCGATGCTGCTCGCCGCGGTCGGCCCTTACGTGTTTTTCAAATGGAAGAAGTGGTTGTAGGCAAGCGAGTGGAACTCTGCGCGAGCGGAACTCCGAGACAAGAAGGCTGCCTCAATTCCTCTGCTAAAATTTGAGCGTTGGGCTGAACGTTTGCGCGACGGCTTTCTGCGATAACGCTGTCTCAAGCCGCGAGGACAGCAATGGTTGAGAAAGTCATAACGTCATCCCGCAACGTGGTCGATTTCGCGCGCTATCAAGCTGACCGCAACAGTGCCGGTATGGCGCTGGCGGCTTCAGCGCGGATTTGCCGGCATTGCGGCGCGGTGCTGTTGGAAGGCGAGAGCGAAGATGAATGCTCCAGCGCCTTCAATACCGACGCAGCAGGCCAGCGCATAGGGCCCCGCAAGTTTTACGCGGAGTGAGTGGCGGTGCCGCAAACACCAACGTCATCCTGAGGAGCCGCCAACGGGTCGCGCGAATGCGCGCCCGATGACAGGCTCCGCGGCGTCTCGAAGGATGCGCTGTAACGCTGTTCTTTTTTCACAGCCATCCTTCGAAGACGCCGCTGCGCATGGCTCCTCAGGATGACGAGAAGCTACACATGCTGGCCGCCGTTGATGTGGATCTCGGCGCCGTTGACGTAGGAACTCGTTTCGGTGCACAGCACATAGATGATCTTGGCCACTTCATCCGGCGTGCCCAGCCGATGCAGCGGGATTTGCTGTTCGACGATTTTCTCGGTGCCCGGCGACAGGATCGAGGTGTCGATCTCGCCCGGCGCGATCGAATTGACGCGGACGCCGATGCGGCCGAAATCCGACGCCATCTCGCGGGTGAGTGAGGCCAGCGCCGCCTTCGAGGTCGCATAGGCCGCGCCCGCGAACGGATGCACCCGCGAACCCGCGATCGAGGTGACGTTCACCACCGAGCCCTTCGCCGCCTTCAATTCCTCGATCAGCCCGCGCGCCATCATGATCGGCGCGAAGAAGTTGACCCGGAACACGTGGCTCCAGGTGTCGATGTCGGTATCGATGGCGCCGAGCCGGCCGCCGCCGACGCCCTTCGGCGAAATCGCGGCGTTGTTGACCAGCGCGTGCAGCGCGCCGCCTTCCAGCCGCTCGCGGATCTCCGCAATCGCACGCGTGGTGTCGGCGTGGTCGGCGAGGTCCACCTGGATGTGATCCTCAGGCCCGGCGTCCCACGGGCAGTCTTCCGGGAACGGATGCCGCGAGCAGGTGAGGACGCGCCAGCCAGCGCTGGAAAAGCGGATCACGGTCGCATGCCCGATGCCGCGGCTGGCTCCGGTCAGAAGCAGTGTGCGCCGCGGCGTGTTGGCGGAATTCGGCATGGAGGTCCTTCAGGCTCTGGACATCAGGGATAAAGCCGCGTCTTGGACCATGGCTGATCCGGCGTCGCGCGGCGGAATTCGATGCGGTCGTGCAGACGGAACGGGCGGTCGTGCCAGAATTCGAACTGCGCCGGTGCAATGCGCCAGCCGCTCCAGCCCGGCGGGCGCGGCACGTCGCCGATGATGTGCTTGGCGGCGACCTTTGCGATCGCCTGTTCGAACGCAAAACGGCTCTCCAAAGGCTGTGACTGCTTGCTGGCCCAGGCGCCGATCTGGGCCTGCTTGGGCCGGGTCGCGAAATAGGCGTCGGCCTCCGCTTCGCTCACCGGCGACACGTTGCCGCGGATACGGACCTGCCGGCGCAGCGATTTCCAGTGAAACAGTAAAGCCGCCTAGGATTTGTGGCGAGTTCGCGGCCCTTGGGGCTGGCGATGTGGCTGTAAAAGACAAAGCCATCGGCGTCGTAGCCCTTCATCAGCACCATCCGCACGTCGGGCAGGCCGTCGGCATCGACGGTGGCCAGCGACATGGCGTTGGGATCGCTGGGTTCGGCCTTCACGGCTTCCGCAAACCAGTCGCCGAACAGCGCAAACGGCTCCTCGGCCGCGGTGAAATCACCGGATGTTAAGGGTGTCGGGTGTTTGATGGACGTCGTGTCGGTCATGTCAGGAGTTCCGAGTTGCTTCCGCCCGCGGTCCAGAGCGCGTTGCCGCCCCGATGTGGGCTGGCCCTATATAAGACATGGGGACGCGTTGGCCTATCGGCGATCGGGCCGGCGGGGGCCGTGATGACACTGATTCTAATCGGCGTGGGCACCGGCGGCTGCAGCCTGTCCCGCACCGATGCTGCCTTCGCCAAGATGGACGACACCGACCTGACGGGCTCACTTGCGGCGGCACCGGCAAACGGGCCGGCACCGACCGAGAGCGATCTCGCCTTTGCCCGCAATGCCGCCTCCGACGTGCTGACCAAGGGCGACAAGGACTCCAGCCAGCCCTGGGAAAATCCCGAGACCGGGGCGCGGGGCTCGGTGACGCCGCTGGCCCAAGCCTATTCTTCCACGGATGGACGGACTTGCCGGGACTTCCTGGCGAGCTATGTCAACGGCCGGTCGGAAAGCTGGCTGCAGGGCGCCGCCTGCCAGACCGGTGATGGCGGGTGGGAAATTCATACGTTGAAACCGTGGAAGCGGAGCTGAGGCTGGGCGCGATCAGGAAAAGTGGAATCCGGTTTTACGTCCGATCGCGCTCTAAACTATTGAAGGAGCGCATGATCTTTTCGCCAAACCGCTTACACTTTGGCGGATCATGCGCTGTAGCCCCGTTGCAAAAATGCCACGAGGACCCCAGATGAAATCGAAGCGGGCTGACGGCCCGGAGTTTAAGATATAATTTCCCTTAAAGGAGACGTGACGGATGCGCGACCCCTATGAGGTCTTGGGGGTGCCGCGGGGCGCCAGCGCTGCGGCGATCAAGAGCGCCTATCGCAAGCTTGCCAAGAAACATCACCCCGACAACAACAAGAACGATCCGAAATCAGCGGCGCGGTTCTCCGAGATCAATTCGGCCAATGAGATCATCGGCGACGAGGACAAGCGCAAGCAGTTCGATCGCGGCGAGATCGACGCCGAGGGCAAGCCGCGCTTCCAGGGCTTTCCCGGCGGCGACCAGCGTGCGCGCCGGGGTCCCGGCGGCTTCGAGACCCATACCTTCCGCACCGGCGGCGCCGGTCCCGGAGGCTTTGGCGGCGGTGGCGGTGGCTTCGAGGACATCCTCAACAGCATGTTCGGCGGTGCCGCGGCGCGCGGCGCGCGCCCCGGCGCAGGCAATACTTTCGAGTTCGATACCGGCGGCATAGCGCTCGACCTCGATGTCAGCGTCGCCATGACGGTGTCGCTGGAAGAGGCAGTCAAGGGCGTGGAAAAGCGGGTCCGGCTGCCGACCGGCAAGGAACTCAATGTCAAGATTCCCGCCGGCGTCACCGCGGGCCAGCAGATCCGGCTGAAGGGGCAGGGCGAGACCGCGCCCGGCCACCGTGCCGGCGATCTGCTGATCACCGTCAGCATCGCGCCGCATCCGTTCTTCAAGGTCGACGGCAGCGACCTGCGCGTCGATCTGCCGATCACGCTCTATGAAGCCGTGCTCGGCGGCAAGGTTCGCGTGCCTACGCTGGGCAGCGCGGTCGAATTGTCGATCCCGAAGAACACTTCCAGCGGTCGGACCTTTCGCCTCAAGGGCAAGGGGCTGCCGAAGCCGACTGGCGCCGCCGGCGATCTTTACGTCACCACCCGCATCATGTTGCCGGACGGGAACGACGCCGAGCTTGAGGCGTTGATGCAGAAATGGCGCGACGGACACCCTTACAATCCGCGCAGCGATCTATAGCGTTTTCGAGCGGAGTGGGTACCGGTTCGCGTGGAGAAAACGCGTCAGAACAAAAGAACTTGATCGCAGGAAGCCATCCGAAAATAAGGCACGGCCTCGACCGGGGGACCAGCGCGGTACAAAAACCCTAGTCGAGGCCGCTCGCGTCGATCGGCGGATCGAGCGCTACTCATTTTCGCGTGAGCACCCGGTGCGATTTTGAGACCCGCAGATGTCTTGATTCCAGATTTTCAATGTCGGAATTGGGACACCGATCATCCCCCGCTCTTTTCGGACTGGTCGTAGACCAGCCGCGCGATCTGGGTCAGGCGCTCGCGGTCGCTGCCGCCGCTCACCACGTAGCCGACGCCACGGTCGGCCCAAAACAGCGCGCCGTCATTATCGTGCTTTGCATACCGCATCTGGGTCGTCTCGGCTTCCGCGCGCGCGGTGTAGACGGTGAAGCGTTCACCGGACGCGCTCTCATACATCAGAAATGACGCCGGCCCGGTGGGGCCGGGCAACAGCCGTCCGCCAACGAGCTTCAGCCCCGTCGCGTCCAGCTCTGGCGCCCGGACGTCCCAGCCGCAGCGCTTGGTCAGCCATTGCTGGAGATGGGCGCGTTCGCTTCCCGGCACCTCGACCGGATGGCGGACCTCGACGACATAAAGCCGGTGCGCGTCGAGCGCATCCAGCGTGAAACTCTGGAACGCCGACGGCGAAGCGGCCGCGCCATGCGCCAGCCAGCCGACGCCGCCGCCGGCGATGAACGCCACCAGCGCCGCGGCGACCGCGCCGTAAACCCACCTGCGCGGCTGCCGCACCAGCCGCTCGATCTCGAGCCGCTTCGGCACCGCCTCGTCGGCGACGGAATCGTAGCGCGCATGCAGCGCTTCCGCCATCGCGCGCCAAGATTGTACCCGCTCGGCATCGTCAGGATGCGTTGCGAGCCAAGCCTCGACATCGCCGCGACGCTCCGCCGGCAGTTCGTTGTCGACATAGGCGTGCAGTTCGTCTTCGGTGACGGGAATCTTCGGGTTGGTCATGGTCGTTGTCTCTGTCTGGTCTTGATCGAAAATTGCTTGTCGGCCGGTTGCAACATCCCTCTCCACAACGGGCAAGGATAGGAAAGCCATCGCGACTCAAATTCATTCATCACGCTTATCATCACGCTAACATGCATAATACCTGCCATCATTTCACCCGCCGCAGCGCCGGGCGTTCGCCCTCGAGCGAGGCCTTCACATGGGCCCGCGCCCGGGCGAGGCGCGACATCACGGTGCCGATCGGCACGCCCTGAATATCGGCGACCTCGCGATAGCTCAATCCTTCCAGCATCACCAGCAGCAGCACTGCGCGCTGCTCCTCCACCAGCGTCGTCAGCGCGCGGGCGATGTCGCGACCCTCCGCCTCGGTCCCGCTGGCGTCGGGATTGTTGTCGAGCAGCGGCATGAATTGCGGCCGCCGTGCCAGCGATCGCCGGCGATTCTTGTTGAGGTTGGTCAGGATGGTGTAGAGCCAGCTCCTGACATCGCCACCGAGAAACAGCCGTTCCGAACGCAGCGCCCGCACCAGCGTGTCCTGCACCAGATCGTCGGCGGCATCGGCATCGCGCGCCAGCGCGCGCGCGTAGCGGCGCAGGGCCGGAATCATGGCTTCGACACTCTGGCGAAACGCGGTCATTGAACTCAGCCCTGGGTTCGTCCGGCCGGCGTCCAAAATCGGCAACGCGAACGCCTCGCACAACATAACACCGAAATCACGCCACTATTCCGGCCATTGGGGTTGCGAGGCAAACCGCCTGAGCCAGAGGCGGATTTGGGGCTGTACCGGGCGGGAGGGCTGGTGTACCTCCACACTGGCGTGGTGGTTAAGAAGTTCTCTTTATTTATGCCGCTGCTCCGGCGAGAGAGCCGCTGAACCGAAACCACACCGGAATCATGGACTTCTGGTGGCCCTTCGAATCCGACGTTCGCCGGGGGGCGCGACAAAATGTTGCGGACGGGATTCGGGACACTAGTTCAAGGTCGATTGGAAACTTAAATGCCGCAAACTTCAGGTCTGATGCGGGGCAAGCGCGGCGTGATTCTTGGCGTGGCCAACAATCGCTCGATCGCCTGGGGCATCGCCAAGGCCTGCCACGCGGCCGGCGCGGAAATCGCGCTTACCTGGCAGGGTGACGCCCTGAAGAAGCGGGTCGAGCCGCTGGCCAGGGAACTGGGCGGTATCCTGCTCGGCCACTGCGACGTCACCGATCCCGCGACCATCGACGCGGCATTCGATGTGCTCAAGGAGAAATGGGGCAAGATCGACTTCGTGGTGCACGCGATCGCATTCTCCGACAAGGATCAACTCGACGGCCGCTATCTCGAAACCACCGCCGATAATTTTTCGAAGACCATGCTGATCTCCTGCTACTCGCTGACGGCGATCGCGCAGCGCGCCGAAAAGCTTTTGACCGACGGCGGCTCGATCCTGACGCTGACCTACTACGGCGCCGAAAAGTGGATGCCGCATTACAACGTGATGGGAGTTGCGAAAGCGGCGCTGGAGGCAAGCGTGCGCTATCTCGCGGCCGATCTCGGCGAGAAGAACATTCGCGTCAATGCGATTTCGGCGGGGCCGATCAAGACGCTGGCGGCGTCCGGCATCGGCGATTTCCGCTATATTCTGAAGTGGAACGAGTACAACGCGCCGATGCGCCGTACCGTCACGATCGAGGAGATCGGCGACAGCGCGCTGTATCTGCTCTCGGACCTGTCGCGCGGCGTCACCGGCGAGGTGCATCACGTCGATTCCGGCTATCACGTCGTCGGCATGAAGCGCCCCGACGCGCCGGACATTTCGCTCAGCAATTCCTTGAGCAAGGAATAGCCCGGCTTACGATGCCCGCGCCGACAATCTACTACATTCGCCATGGCGAAACCGAGTGGAATGCGGACGGCAGGCTGCAGGGCACGCGGGATATTCCGCTCAACGATCTCGGCCGCAAGCAGGCGGCCGATGCCGGCTCTATCCTCGCCGACCTGTTCGCGCGCGACGGGCGCAGCGAGCAGTCCCTCGCATTCGTCGCAAGTCCGCTCGGCCGCGCCCGGTCGACGATGGAACTCGTGCGTGGCGCGTTGGAATTGCCGCCCGCGGATTACCGTATCGACGATCGATTGCGCGAGATCGGTTACGGCGATTGGGAAGGCTCGACGCTAAGGCAGATGCAGGCCTCGGACCCCGAGGTTTTTGCCAAGCGCCAGGCTGACAAATGGACGGTGCCGCCGCCGGGCGGCGAGAGCTATGCCGCGGTGCAGATCCGCATGCGTGACTGGTATGATTCGCTGCTGGTGGATACCGTCGCGGTGGCCCATGGCGGCACGGCGCGGGCGCTGATGGTGGCGCTCGGTATCGAGACATCAGCCAGCGCGGCCGATCTGACCATCGAGCAGGGCGCGGTCTATGTGTTCGGCGACGGCGGACTGACGAAGTGTAGTTAAGAATGGACGGAACAGACCTTTTCCGCCGTCATGGCCGGGCAAAAGCGCGAAGCGCGCCTTCGCGCTAGACATGCCCGGGCCGGGCATGACGAACGCGGAGTTTGACCGGCCCAGTCCTGCGCGTTACGACAAGGCAGTCTTGACTTACACTGGGCGAGCGGACGCAACGCGATGTCCTTCAACACCTTCGGCCACATGTTCCGGGTCACGACCTTCGGCGAGAGCCACGGGGTCGCGATCGGCTGCGTGGTCGACGGCTGCCCGCCGCTGCTGCCATTGACCAACGAAGACATCCAGCACGACCTCGATCGCCGCCGTCCCGGACAGTCGCGCTTCACCACCCAGCGCCAGGAGTTGGATGCGGTGAAGATTCTTTCCGGCGTGATGGCGCATCCGGACACCGGCGTGCAGGTGACGACGGGCACGCCGATCGCGCTGTTGATCGAGAACACCGATCAGCGCTCCAAGGATTATTCCGACATCAAGGACAAGTTTCGCCCCGGCCATGCCGATTTCACCTATGAGGCCAAATACGGCCTTCGCGATTATCGCGGCGGCGGGCGCTCGTCGGCGCGCGAGACCGCGATGCGGGTCGCGGCCGGCGCCATCGCCCGCAAGATCCTGTCCGTTGTGACCGTGCGCGGCGCGCTGGTGCAGATGGGTCCGCACAAGATCGATCGCGGGAAATGGGACTGGGACGAGATCGCGCGCAATCCGTTCTTCTGCCCGGACAAGGACAAGGCCGCGTTCTTCGAAGGCTATCTCGATGATGTCAGAAAGAAGGGATCGTCGATCGGCGCGGTGATCGAGGTTGTCGCCGAAGGCGTGCCGGCGGGCTTGGGCGCGCCGATCTACGCCAAGCTCGATGCCGACCTGGCCGCGGCGATGATGAGCATCAATGCGGTCAAGGGCGTCGAAATCGGCGCCGGCTTCGGTGCCGCCGAATTATCGGGTGAGGAAAACTCCGACGAGATGCGGATGGGCAACCAGGGCGTCAGCTTTTTGTCCAACCACGCCGGCGGCATTTTGGGCGGCATCTCCACCGGGCAGCCGGTGGTGGCGCGGTTTGCGGTGAAGCCGACGTCCTCGATCCTGTCGCCACGCCGCACCGTGGACCGCAACGGCGCCGACACCGACATCACGACCAAGGGCCGCCACGACCCCTGCGTCGGCATCCGCGCGGTGCCGGTCGGCGAAGCCATGATGGCCTGCGTGCTGGCCGACCATTTTCTGCGTCATCGCGGGCAGGTGGGCGGCTTACCGCAGCAATAATACGAAGCTATCTGCTTTCGTATTCGGCCGGGTCGAAGGTCGAGGTCATTGGCCGGTGCGCCAAAGCAGCACTTGATTTCCTGCGGCGACCGGCGACAATGACGTCGCGCAGGCATTCCGGTACAAGCTTTATATAAGACGGGGAAAACTCGCTCGGCGACGGCAAACCATTGCTGCGTGGAGGAGACCGGTATGGCGGTATGTTTCATGGGCTGGCTGCAGTGCGCCGACACGTTACGCACCGCCGATAGCATCGCTATAGCGATTGGCAACGATGTCATCGCGCCGCTGCGCCATGAAGAATTCACCCTGTTTCGCGCCGAAATCGCCACCGGTGCTGGCGTGGGAACACCAACGAATGATTGCCGAAACAACGCGTTGCGCGCGCAAGGACATGCGCATGCGTTGAGCCACGGAGGCGCGATCGGCTGAAAAGACTTCAAGCCGGCGCCAGACCGGCCGAAGGCATCACCAGAGGAGGAATGCATGACGACAGTAACCCGACGAAAGGTTCTCAAGAGCGGTGCCGCGGTCGTAGGCGGCATGGCCGGCATCCTGGCCACGGGCCGCCCGCCCGCCTTCGCCCAAGGCACGACGGTACACTGGCTGCGCTGGAACGACTTCGTGCCGGCTTCCGATCAGCTGCTGCGCAAGGAACTGCTGCCTGCCGCCGAAAAGGCGCTGGGAATCAAGATCAATTTCGAGACCGTGAATGGCAACGACCTGCAGCCGCGTATCACCTCGGCGATTCAATCGGGCTCAGGCCCCGACATCATCATGCTCTTCAACAACCACCCGCAGATCTATTCGGAGAGCGTCATCGACATGTCCGACCTCGCTAGCAGCGTGAGCAAGGCCGAAGACGGCTACTACGACCTGTGCAAATCGAACACGGTCGATGGCCAGAAGTTTATCGCCCTGCCATGGACGATCGTCGGCGCGATGATCGCCTACCGAAAATCGTGGTTCGACGAGGTCGGTTCCCCGACCTTCCCCGACACCTGGGAGAAGTATCGCGAGGTTGGCAAGAAGCTGAAAGCCAATGGCCGGCCGATCGGTCAGACGCTCGGGCACACCTTCGGCGACGCGCCGACGTTCAGCTACCCCTATTTGTGGTCGTGGGGCGGCTCCGAGATTGAGAAGGACGGCAAGACCGTCAACATCAACAAGAAAGAGGTCATCGACTCCGTCAAGTTCATGACGGCGTTCTGGAAAGAAGCCCATGACGAGGGTGGCCTCGCCTGGGACGATACCAACAACAACCGCGCGTTCTTGTCACAAACGATCAGCGCCACACTCAACGGCGCTTCGATCTACATCGAGGCCCTGCGCAACCCCGACAAGTACATCACCGAGAAAAACGCGCAGCTGAAAACCGACATCCAGCACTCGCCGTTACCCAAGGGTCCGGCCGGGCAATTCGCCATGCACACCTTCTTCTCTCACGTCATTCCAAACTACTCGAAGAATCAAGCCGGCGCGAAGGAGTTGCTGAAGTGGATCCACACCAAGGCGAACTACGAGCCGTGGTTCGTCTCCCAGAAGGGTTTTGCGACGCCGCCGACCCACGCCTGGGAGAAGCACAAATTGTGGGACGAGGAC
>Ga0105238_10003120_pt1 | contig 16531 bp, 18 predicted proteins | sample KBSC34metaG_FD_81526 | JGI IMG/M metagenome (GOLD analysis project Ga0105238, IMG submission 81526) | Corn rhizosphere microbial communities from Kellogg Biological Station, Michigan, USA - KBS C3-4 metaG | ecosystem: Host-associated > Plants > Roots > Rhizosphere > Soil | place: Michigan, USA... | reverse complement strand
CGCGAAAAGGTCAGAAGGGCACATCGTCGTCGAGATCGTCGGCGAAGCTGCTCCGGCCGCTCGCGGGCGCCCCGCCGCCACGGCTCGCACCGCCGCCGAAGCTCGAAGATCCGCCGCCGAAATCGTCATTGCCGCCGAAATCGTCGCGCTGGCCGGCACCGCCGCCAAAGCCGCCGCCCGATCCGCCACCACCGCCTGGCGCGCCGTCGAGCATCGTCAGCACCGAATTGAAGCCCTGCAGCACGATCTCGGTCGAATATTTGTCAGCACCCGAGGCGTCCTGCCATTTGCGGGTCTGCAGCGCGCCTTCGATATAGACCTTGCTGCCCTTGCGCAGATAGCGCTCGGCGACGTTTGCCAGACCCTCATTGAAGATCGCGACCGAATGCCATTCGGTCTTTTCCTTGCGCTCGCCTGTATTCTTGTCCTTCCAGGTCTCGGACGTTGCGATGCGCAGGTTCACCACCTTGCCGCCATTCTGGAAAGACCGGCTCTCCGGGTCGCGCCCCAGATTGCCCACCAGGATCACCTTGTTGACGCTGCCCGCCATGTTCTTCTTCCTACAATCCGAGTGCCACGGCGGCCCAATAAGTCGCCCCTGCTGCGATGTAGGCGAGTGCGAACAAATAGCCAACCATGAAGGCCGGCCATTTCCATCCATTGGTCTCGCGCCGCGTCACGGCGATCGTGGATATGCATTGCGGTGCGAATACGAACCACATCAGGAAGGCGAGCGCGGTCGGCAGGCTCCACTGCGCCTTCAAATTCTTCGCCATCGCCTTGCCGCCGGCATCGCTTTCGGGATTGTCGATCGCATAGACAGTGCCGATCGCAGCCACCGCAACCTCGCGCGCCGCCATCGCCGGGATCAGCGCAAGCGCAATGTCGCGATTGAAGCCGATCGGCTTGACCACAACCGCGACGCCATTGGCGATCCGTCCCGCGATCGAATAATCGACCTGTGACGTCTTGCTGCCTAAAGGAACCTGCGGGAAGCTCAGCAGCACCCACAGCACAACCGTGGTCGTCGCGATGATCGTGCCGGCGCGCTTGAGGAAGATCATCGCCCGGCCCCACAGACCGAGCAGCACATCGCCCATGCGCGGCCATTGATATTTCGGCATCTCCATCATGAAGCCCGAAGAGGCGCCCTTGGTCACCGTCTTGCGCAGGACGAGCGCGACGCCATAGGCGCCGGCGATGCCGATCAGCAGCAGGGAGAACATCACCAGCCCCTGCAGTCCCACAAACGGCAGTATCTTGGTGTCCGGAATGAAGGCGCCGATCACCAGCGTATAAACCGGCCAGCGCGCCGAGCAGGTCATCAGCGGCGCGATCAGGATCGTGGTCAGCCGGTCCTTCTCGTCCTCGATCGTCCGGGTCGACATGATGCCCGGCACCGCACAGGCGAAGGAGGAGAGCAAAGGAATGAAGGCGCGGCCCGAAAGGCCGACCGTCGCCATCATCCGGTCCATCAGGAACGCGGCACGGACCATATAGCCCGATGCCTCGAGCAGCAGGATGAAGAAGAACAGGATCAGGATCTGCGGCAGGAAGGTGATCACAGCGCCGACACCCGCGATGATGCCGTCAGTGATCAGCGAGCGCAGCACCCCCGCCGGCATCGCGCCCTTCACCAGATCTTCGAGCCCGGCAAAGCCGGCGGTGATCGCGTCCTGCGGCACCGTCGCCCAGGAGAACACCGCCTGGAACATCACGAACAGGATCGTGAACAGCAGCACCAGGCCCCAGACCGGATGCAGCGCAACCGAATCGATCGCATGGCTCCAGCGCCGCACCGGCGTCTCGGACAGGGTCGCGGCAAGCGCGATCGACCGCGCGCGGCGCTGCAGGGTGACGATATCCTCGCCGATATGGCCTTCGCTCGGCCGCACCCGAATGACTCCTCCACCGATAATCCCGGCTAGCGCAGCCTTGAGCTCCTCGAGCCCGCGCCGCCGTACCGCGACGGTCGGGATCACCGGTACGCCGAGCTCGGCCGAAAGCCGCGCCGGATCGAGCACCAGCCCGTCGCGCTCGGCGAGATCGAACATGTTGAGTGCAACCACGATCGGCAGCCCGAGCGCGATCAGCTGGAGGGTGAAGCGCAGATGATTGTCGAGATTGGCGGCATCGACCACCACGACCAGCGCGTCGGGCAGCCGTTCGCCCACCTGGGTACCGGTCACCACGTCGCGGGTCACGCGCTCGTCTGGGCTCGATGGCTCGAGGCTATAGGCGCCGGGCAGGTCGACCAGCTCGACCGGTCGCCCATCCGCCAGCGCAAGCCGGCCCGAATGCCGTTCCACCGTCACGCCGGGATAATTGCCGACTTTTTGCCGCGCGCCGGTCAGCGCGTTGAACAGCGCGCTCTTACCGGCATTGGGATTGCCGACCAGTGCCACCAGCGGCGCGGCGTTCACAATCTAGCCGGCGAGCGGGGAAACATGGATCGCGCCCGCCACGGCACGGCGCAGCGCGACGGTCATCCGACCGATCCGGCAGGCGATCGGCCCCTTGCCCAAGGTCGCGCGGTGAAGCACCTCGACCCCGACCCCCTCGTCAAAGCCGAGCTCGCGCAACCGCCGCGCCTCGGGCACGCTCAATGCCGACCAGTCGACCGCGGCAACGGTCGCGCGCTGGCGCTGGGGGAGCGATTCGAGGCTGGGGAGCATCATCACAGGCGTGGACATATCCATGCTGCGAGTGATTATCAATAACTGTTGGCCGCGCAATGGGGAAATATACGCAGTGCGCCTTTACACGACCGGGTAGCGCAACCGTCCGATGAAGCGCGACAGGCTCGGCTTGTGCTCGGTCCGTGCGAGAAAGCCGGCCTTGGTCTTCTCGAACTTCATGATCCCCTCGATCCGCCGCCCGAGAAAGGCGCTCGTATCGGCATGCCCTTCGCTCTCATCGTCGAGGAACACGGTAATCGTCGCGGCATAGACGCCGGCGAGGATCGTGCGCTTGGTATAATGATTGTAATCGGTCGCGGTATCGCCGGCCGCGCGCCACATCAGGTCGGCTGCATGCCAGCCGAGCTTCGCGCCCCGCACCAGATTCTGCGGCATGGCGAGGATAGCCAGCGCGCGCCGCAGCGCCTCGCGATTCTGCCCCACCGCATCGAGCCGTGCCTCGACCAAAGCGGTGATCTTTGCCCGGATCTTCATCGTCGCCAACGTCTCGGGTGGCAGCTTCGCCGTCATCGCGCGGTCGATCGCAGCGAACCACGCCTCGATCATGTCGACCGCGCCGCCCGGAAAGGCCACCCTGGCGACATCGCGGTCGAGCCCTGCCGCATCGGCCGCCGCGTCGCGCGCGGCGTCGCTCCAGCCGTCGAACGCAGCATTGGCGGCGATGCCGTCAGCCAGCCCCTCGCGAATCTCGTCGAGCGTCGGGTCCTCGGGCAGGGCGGGCATCGAATATCTCCTTGGACCCTATCTAGTCTCGTCATCAACCTGCGCAAGCGCCGGGGTCTGGCGGACCAGCACCAGCGCAACCGCCACCAGCGCAGCGCCGATGAGGTCGGCAAAGCCAAGCCGCTCGCCATAGACGATCCAGCCGACGCTCGCCGCGACCACCGGCTGGACGAGCAGGGCAATGCCGACCACGAGCGGGGAGAGCTGGCCAAGCGCATAGATCAGCAAGGTCTGGCCGAACACCTGGCTGATCAGGGCGAGCGCGATCAGCGGGGTCCAGTCATGCGGCCAGATCCGGTCGCCCATCAGCAGCGCGAGCGCGAGCAGCGGCAGGATGCTCGCCGCGGTGGCGAGCGCGAGCGCAGGCAAGGGCGCCATCGCCTGGCGGACGCGCGCCATGAAGATGAAGTAAAAAGTGTAGAGCAGCCCGGCGAGCAGGCAGAGCAGGTCACCGATCAGGTGCTTCGGCTCGAGCTGATAGGATCGACCCATCAGCAGCGCAGCACCGATGCCGGCCATTGCCAGCGCGATCCCCTGAGTCCGTGACGGCCATGCGCGCATCGCGAGAAAGCCGTAGATCGGGAAGAACAGGGTCGCCGAATTGCCGAACAAAGTCGCGTTGGCGAGCGTGGTCTTGAGGATGCCGATATGCCAGCTGCCGAGATCGGCGGCGAAGCAGAAGCCCGCCAGCACAAAGGCAATCAGCAGCCCGCGCCCGATTTTTTCCGGACGCCAGCCACTCGCCAGCGACAGGCCGAGCAACACCGGCGTCGCCAGCGCGATTCGCCAGAAGCCCGAGGCGACCGGCCCGGTATCGGCAAGCCGCACGAACCAGGAGCCAAAGGCAAGCGCCACATTGGCGACGAGCAGCGCAGCGAACGCCAACCGGTGCGAGCCGTGATTTTCTTGCGGCACAGTTTTTCTTTGGGAGGCGGGCTGGTGCATGCCGCCCCTTAGCGTCCTATGTCGGGGCCGTCAGGTAGCAAAGGGAAACGCGTCTTCATGCCAAGCCTCTTCGATCCGATCAGCTTCGGGGCGATCGCAGCGCCCAACCGAATCGTGATGGCCCCGCTCACCCGCGGCCGCTCGACCCGCGACCATGTCCCGCAGCCGCTGATGGGCGATTATTACGCACAGCGCGCAAGCGCCGGGCTGATCATCACAGAGGCGACCGGCATCTCCCGCCAGGGCCTTGGCTGGCCCTTCGCGCCGGGGCTGTGGACCGATCAGCAGACCGAGGCCTGGAAGCCGGTCGTCGCAGCGGTCCATGCGGCGGGCGGGCGGATCGTCGCCCAGCTCTGGCATATGGGCCGGATCGTCCATTCGAGCATCGGCGGCGCACAGCCGGTCTCCTCCTCGGCGACGACAGCGCCGGGCCAGGCGCATACCTATGACGGCAAGCAGGATTATGAGGAGGCGCGCCCCTTGCGGCTCGACGAATTCCCCGGCCTGCTCGACGATTATGAGCGTGCGACGAAGAACGCGAAGGCGGCCGGCTTCGACGGAGTCCAGATCCACGCAGCGAACGGCTATCTGATCGACCAGTTCCTGCGCGACAATTCCAACTTCCGCACCGATGCCTATGGCGGCCACCCCGAAAACCGAGTCCGCCTGCTCCGCGAAGTGGCCGAGCGAGTCGCCGGCGTCATCGGTGCCGATCGCACCGGCGTCCGCCTTTCGCCAAACGGCAATTCGCAGGGTGCCAAGGACAGCAACCCCGAGGCGGTGTTCGTGCCCGCCGCCAAGGCGCTGTCGGAAATCGGCATCGCCTTTCTCGAACTGCGCGAGCCAGGTCCCGACGGCACCTTCGGCCGCTCGGACCAGCCAAAGCTTTCGCCCGAGATCCGCCAGGCCTTTTCAGGGCCGCTGGTGCTCAACTCGGATTATCTCGGCGACACGGCCCAGGCGGCGCTCGATTCGGGCGTTGCGGACGCGATCAGCTTCGGCCGCACCTTCCTCGCCAATCCCGATCTGCCCGAGCGCCTGAAAAAGGGCGCGCCGCTCAACCCTGACGTCATGGCAACCTGGTACAGCCAGGGCCCCGAGGGCTATACCGACTATCCAACGCTTGAAGACGTGGCGGCGGAGTAGACCTTATTTATCATCGTCACCCCGGGCTCGTCCCGGGGTCCATCGTCCCGCATACGCAACGCTTGAAGCGTTCGCGGAAGCATGGATGCCGGAACAAGTCCGGCATGACGGTGTATGAGTCAGCCCAAAGGCACGAACCGAACCGGCAACCCATCCTTAGGCCGGGGAATCGGCCAGGCCTGCCACTCGGCGCCCGATCCCTCCTCGAGCTCGATCCGATAGCGGCTCAGCAATTGCGCCATCAGAATCCGGATCTGCATCGTCGCGAAATGCAGGCCGATGCACATATGCGCGCCGCCGCCGAACGGCACCCAGGCATATTTGTGCCGGCCCTTGCTCTCCTCAGGCGTGAACCGCATCGGATCGAAGCTGTGCGGGTCGGGCCAATGCTCGGCCATCTTGTGGGTATAGGCGGGGCTGACGCCAACCATCGTCCCGGCCGGGATCTGAAAGCCGCCAAATTCGAAATCGCGCACGGCACGGCGCGGCAGCGAGGGCACCGGCGGGATCAGCCGCAAGGCTTCCTTGAAGGCATATTCAGTCAGCACGAGCCGGTCGAGCTGGCCATAAGGCAGCCCGGTCTCGTCGTTCAGCCCAAGCCCCGCAATTTCCTCGCGCAGCCTGTCCTGCCATTCCGGATTGCGCCCGAGCAGCATGACGAGGCTGGTCGCCGACGAGGTGATGGTGTCATGCGCCGCCATCATCAGGAAATTCATATGGTCGGCGATGGCGTCATCGGAGAGCGGCTGCCCCGCCTCATCGGTCGCGCGGCAGAATTGCGAGAAGAAATCATGCCCCTCTCCGGCGCGGCGCTTCGGGATCTCGCGCCTGAACAGGTCGATCAGATAGGCCCGGGCCTTCACGCCCTTGCGCATCGTCGTGCCGGGAAGCGGGATACGAATCGGCGCGATCGTCGCCTGGACTTCGTCGACGAACGCCTGGTTGACCCGGTCTGCCTCTGGCCCGAGCGGCATGCCGAGAAAAGAGTCGGCGGCAAGATCGAGAGTCAGTGCCTTGATCGCATCGTAGAAGCGCAGCGGCGTGTTCGCCCAGCCGATCACGGTGCGGGTGATGCCGGCATTCAGCGCCTCGGCATAATGGCGCATCGGCTCGGGCTTGAACGCAACCGACATCACCTTGCGGTCGGCACGGTGCTTGTCGAAGTCCATCAGCATCAGCCCGCGCGGAAAGAGCAGGTTGAGCATCGGGCCCCAGCCCTGTTCGGACGAGAAGATCTTGTCGCGGTCGAACAGCACGAGCTCGTTCGCATCGGCGCCCATCAGCGTGACGGAAGGCCCGCCAAAGGCATTGTTGCGATAGACCGGGCCGTACAGCTTCACCATTCGGTGCCCGAACCCGACTGGGTCGGCCAGCAGCTTCAGCGTGTTGCCGATAAAGGGCAGGCCATTCTCGCCCGGGATCGCCCTGATCGCCTCGGGCTTCTGGCGCGGCAGCCAGTGCGGATTCGCCTTGAAACTATGCGCCAGCGCCATCCCGGATCTCCCTTACTTACAACTGTATAAGTAAGAGCGGCGCCAGCCTCAACCCGCCTGTTCCAGGCGATCGAGCCACCGCGTGATCGCCGGCCGCGCCGCCGTATTGGCATTGCTCGCGACCATGCCGACCACGACGAACGCAATGATGAAGCCCCATGGCGTCAAAAAGATCAGCAGCGCCAGCACTGCCATAAGCGCCGCCATCGCCACCAGCCGGTGCCCGAGCCTCTTGGCGCCGGCCGGCCCGACTATGATCTGGCGCGGCCCCTCGACGTCATAGAAATTGGCCGTGGTCAGGATCGGGTTGCCCGCGCCGTCAGTCGATCCGGTGCAGAGCCCGAGCAGAAGCACCGCGCCCAGCCTGTCGATCAGCCCGGCATCGCGCATGCCGGGCATGCCGCCGGGCCGGCCCGGCACAGTCGGCCGGGGCGCCCCGGCTTGCGGCGTCGGCGCACCGGTCCGCTCCGGCCTGTTCTCGGCCCAGGTATCGGTTGCGATCAGCCGGCCCTTGCGCTCGACGATGCGATAACGCGGCGGGGGCGGCTCCATCGCGGCCATGGTCAGTCGAAGCGCGCCTTCAGCGCAAGCATCGCAAGCGCTGCCTTGGCCGCCTCGCCGCCCTTGTCCTTCTCGCTGCGCCGCGCCCGGGCCAGCGCCTGGGCTTCGTTCTCGACGGTCAAAATACCATTGCCGAGCGCGATCCCGTCCATCGAAAGCGCCATCAGCCCGCGCGCGCTTTCGCCGGCGACGATCTCGAAATGATAGGTCTCGCCGCGGATCACGACGCCAAGCGCGACGAAAGCGTCATAGCGCCCGCTCTCGGCCGCGAGCGCGACAGCGCCCGGAATCTCGAGCGCGCCGGGCACGGTGATCGTCTCGTGCGTATGCCCAGCTTCATCGATCGCGGCGCGTGCGCCCTCGAGCAGCAGGTCGTTCAGATGGTCGTAAAAGCGTGCCTCGACGATCAGCAGCTTCGCCATCATTCGTCTCCAGTCCCGGGAATCGGCCGCTCGCCGACGATCGACAGGCCATAGCCGTCGAGCCCGACCAGCGTGTGATGCGTGTTGGTCAGCAGGATCATGTCCTGAACGCCGAGTTCAGCCAGGATCTGGGCGCCGACGCCATAGTCGCGCAACTCATTGGCCTCCGGCGTGCCGAAATTCTTGCCTTCGGCGCGCAGCTTGATGGTCCGGGTCATCGAATCCTTCATCGGCCGGTTGATCACCACGATCACCCCGGCCCCCTCGGCGGCGATCGCCTCCATCGAGCAGGAGAGCAGCCCGGCCCGGGCCGATTCCTCGCCGAACGCGTCAGCGAACATCGACAGGCTGTGCATGCGCACAAGAGTCGGCTTGTCGGGGTCGATCTTCCCCTTCACCAGCGCGACCTGCTCGTCGCCGGTCGCCTTGTTGTAGAAGGTCATCGCCTTCCAGTCGCCGCCCCATTTGCTGTGGAAGATCACTTCGGCGCGCTTCTCGACAAGATGGTCGTGGCGGCGGCGATAGGCGATCAGATCGCGGATCGTGCCGATCTTGAGGTTGTGGAACTGCGCGAAGGTGACGAGATCGTCCATCCGCGACATGGTCCCGTCCTCGTTCATGATCTCGCAGATCACGCCCGAAGGATTGAGCCCCGCCAGCCGCGACACATCGACCGCGGCCTCGGTATGGCCGGTGCGCACCAGCACGCCGCCCTCGCGCGCGACCAGCGGGAAGACATGGCCCGGGGTCACGATCTCCTCGCGCCCTTTCGACGAGTCGATCGCAACCGCGACGGTGCGGGCACGGTCTGCGGCGGAAATCCCGGTGGTCACGCCGTCGCGCGCTTCGATCGAGACGGTGAAGGCGGTTTCGTGGCGGGTGCCATTGTGGCGGCTCATCAGGTCGAGCCCGAGCTCGTCCACGCGCCTCTTGGTCAGCGCAAGGCAGATCAGCCCGCGGCCATATTTCGCCATGAAATTGATCTTCTCCGGCGTCGCCATCTGCGCCGGAATGACGAGGTCCCCCTCATTCTCGCGGTCCTCGTCATCGACCAGGATGAACATCCGGCCATTCCTGGCCTCGTCGATGATTTCCTCGGGACTCGAGAGGAAGCCGTGGCGCAGCCGCGCCAGTTCAGGCTTTTGCACGATAATGCTCCATGCGTTGAAGATAGCGGGCAAGCACGTCGATCTCGATATTGATCGCCTGCCCCGCCGCGAGGCTGCCGAATGTGGTGACGGCGGCTGTGTGCGGAATGATGTTGACGCCAATCATGACGCCATGCGGCCCGTCCTCCACCTCGTTGACCGTCAGCGAGACGCCGTCGAGCGTGATTGACCCCTTGGGCGCGACGAACGGCGCGATTTCGGCCCCGGCCCTGATCACCACCCGGTGCGATCCGCCCTCCTCGATCACCGAGACGACTTCGCCGACCCCGTCTACATGTCCGGTCACGATATGCCCGCCCAGTTCCTCGCCGAGCCGAAGCGCGCGCTCGAGGTTGAGGCGGTGCCCCTCGGTCCATTGCCCCTGCGCGGTGCGCGAGATGGTTTCGCCCGACACATCGACCGCGAACCAGCCGGGTGCCCCCGGTTCGGACTTGTCGACAACCGTCAGGCACACGCCCGAACAGGCGATCGAGGCGCCAAGGTCGATCGTCGCCGTGTCATAGCTTGTCGAGATGCGCAGCCGCGTATCGCCCAGCGCTTCGACGCGCTCGATCGTGCCGATGTCAGAAATGATGCCTGTGAACATTTAATTGGTTTCCCTGACGCGCTCGTAAACCTCGAGCCGGTCGCTGCCAAGCTGCCGCGCATCCTGCAACCGCCAGCGGCCATGGGCCTCGGCAAGATCGTCGAGACCGATATCGGGCAGGACTCGTCCACCGCCGATCAGGATGGGCGCGCGGTAGAGCAGCATGCGGTCGACCAGATCGGCTGACAGGAACGCAGCGGCGGTGGCAGCACCGCCCTCGACGAGAAGATGGTCGACGCTCTTGAGGCCGACGATGTCGTTTGGGTCGGCCAATACGCCCCACCCAACATCCCCCTTCTTGTCATCCCCGCGAAAGCGGGGACCCATCTCCTGCCCGCTGCCTTCAGCCGCAACGCTGGGTGATGGCCCTCCGCTTTCGCGGGGGTGACAAGGAGAAGAGGAAAGCACGATCCGCCTCGGACTCCGCCCCTCTAGCCCCGCCAACCGCACATCAAGCGCCGGCTCATCAGCCTGAACCGTCCCCCGCCCGACCAGAATCGCCTCATGCCGCGCCCGCTCGAGATGCGCATGCCCGCGCGCTTCAGGCCCGGTGATCCAGCGGCTCGTCCCGTCAGCCATCGCCACCGCGCCATCCAGCGCCATCGCCAGCTTCAGCGTCACAAAGGGCCGGCCAAGCGCATGCCGGGTCAGGAACCCCGCCATCGCACGCCGCGCCTCGGCCGACCGCACGTCGGTAACGACGCTGATCCCGGCCCCGCGCAGCCGCTCGATCCCGCACCCGTCAGTCCGCGGATCGGGATCGACCAGAGCGATCACCACGCGCGCCACGCCGGCCGCCACCAGCAGCCCGTCACAGGCGGGCCCGCGCGGCGAAGTGTGCGCGCAGGGCTCGAGCGTCGTATGCACAGTTGCGCCGCGCGACTTCTCGCCGGCCTGGGCAAGCGCCATCGCTTCGGCATGCGGCCGCCCGCCCGGCTGGGTCCAGCCGCGCCCGACGACGCGGCCCCGGTTCACGATCACGCAGCCCACGCACGGGTTGGGCGCGGTCAGCCCACGGCCGCGCTCGGCAAGCGCAAGCGCCGCGCCCATCCAGCGTATGTCGTCGTCGTTCAGATGCCGTACTTCTTCAGGCGGTCGTCGATCCGCTTCCACGCAGCCCGATTCTCCTCGTCGCGCTTCCGCGCGGCTTCCTCGCGCTTGGTCTGCTCGACGCCGTCGATCTTCTGCTGCGCGATGATCTCGGCATCGGTGCGGTTCGCCGGCCATTGCTGGACATAGATGATGACCGGGCGGTTATCCCGAACGATCTTCGAATCATGGATCATGTAGAAGATGATGAGGTAGGTGATCGCGAGCGACAGGGCCAGGAACACGACTTCGTGCTTCCGCCGCTGCGAAAGGAACAGCCTCAGGTCCTGATAGGCCCGCATCGGGGCGATGAAACGCAGCAAGGTCATGGCCGCGAAGATAGGCGCGGGCGGGGCCGGATGCCAGCCCCGCCCGCCCTGCACCGTCTCCACCCCCGCGATCATTCGTCGTTCAGCACGAAGCTCAGGCTGACGGTTTGCCAGGCTTCGATCGGGACGCCGTCCCTGGTGCCCGGTTTGAAGCGCCATTTGTCGAGCGCGCGGCGCTCGGTCACTTCGAAAAACGCGTCGCTCGCGGCGCTGACTTTCTCGACCCGCTTCACCCGGCCGTCGACTCCGACCAGGACCCGAACGACCACCCGGCCATGATGTCCTGCACGGCGCTCGCTGGCGGGATATTCGGGCTGGAAGCCAGCGGCATAGCGGGCGTCGCGGATCGGGCCGATCACAACCGGCATCGGCTTGACCGGTTCGAAGGTACCGCCGCCAAAGGTACCGCTGTCGGAGATCGGCGGCTGCGGGTCCGGTGTGAATATTGGGCCCTGGGGTGGCGCAGGAACAGTCGGTGGGACTGTATCGATCCGCGTCGGCGACGGCAGCTCGGGGTCGTGCGTTTTGGGGGGCGGTGGTGGCTTGATCTCCGGCGGCAGTGGCTTGAGCGCAATCGGAACAAGGACAAGGGGCTTGTCGATCGACGGCACGAAATGAGGTGCGGCAAAGGCAATCAATCCGATAACGATCGTCCCGTTCAGCGCCAGCGCAAGCCCCATGCTGCCGGGGTCGAATTTGGTCCGCCGCGCATATCTGTCAGCATACATCGCCTGTCTCCCTCAAAATCCTCGGATTTCACGCGTTCCGGTCTGGAAGATCGGTGCGGGCGGGGCCGGATGCCGGCCCCGCCCGCGGTTGGCCGTCTCCACGCCGGGGGTCACTCGTCGTTCAGGACGAAGTTCAGCCCAACGGTTTGCCAGGTTTCGATCGGGACGCCGTCGCGCGTGCCGGGCTTGAAGCGCCATTTGTCGAGCGCACGGCGTTCGGTCGCTTCGAAAAAGGCGTCGCTCGCAGCGCTGACCTTCTCGACCTTCTTCACCCGGCCATCGACTCCGATGAGGACCCGGACGACCACCCGGCCCTGGTGCCCCGCGCGGCGCTCGCTGGCCGGATAGTCGGGCTGGAAGCCGGCGCGCATATCGCGCACCGGGCCGATCACAACCGGGGGCGGCTTGGTCGGGGTCACGAAGCCGCTGTCGCCGCCGGTGCCGACCGGGCCCGGTTCTGTCGGCGGGGCGACATAGGGATGGTCGTCGGTGGGCGTGGGGACGATCGTCTGCGGAATCACCGTCTCGATCTTCTGTGTCGTGATCTGATGATCGACCTTGGGTTTTTCATCGGGGAGGGGCGGTGGTGGCTGCCGCTCAGGCGGAACAGTGATTACCGTGATCGGCGGATCGACAATGTGGTGGTACATTTTGGGCGCGGCAAAGGCGATCAGACCGGCAACGATGGTGCCGTTGAGCACCAGCGCGAGCCCCATGCTGGCCGGGTCGAATTTGGTCCGTTGCGCATATCTGTCAGCATACATCGCCTGTCTCCATCAACGTCCTGGTTGGTGGCCGGGTCTTTTGCCCATGCTCTACGGCGATGATACAACATTACTGTAAAGATACAAGATATCATTTCACAGAGCGATTATGATGGTCGGGTCGACAGTCGATTATGTTGTAATGGGTTCGCGCAGAGGCGCGGAGGCGCGGAGTGGCTCCTTACGGTGCGCCTTTACTCAGTCAGACCAGCGGGGTTCGCAGAGAAAGTCAGACCACCCTTCCACCGGCGGGCCCTCTTCGCGCCTCTGCGCCTCTGCGCGAACATCATCGTCACGCGGTCGGACCGCAATCTGAATGCTGATCAGGCGCGGTCCCTGCCAAGCCGCTCGATAGCCCGCTCGCGGCCGATCAACGGCAGCAGCGCTTTCATGTCCGGCCCATGGTCGAGCCCGGTCAGTGCGCGCCGCAGCGGCTGGAACAGCGCCTTGCCGCTCCGGCCCGACCCCGCCTTGAGCGCGCCGGTCAGCGCATGCCAGGGGTCGGCCGACCAGTCGATCTCGCTTGCAAGTCGCGCCGCCTCGGCCAGGAAATCCGCATCCGCCGGGTCGGCTTCACTCTCGATCGGCCCCTCGATCACATGCCACCAGTCGGCCACCTCGGCGACGGTCGAGAGATTGGGCCGCACCGCTTCCCAGCCGTCGCGGCCCATGCCCGCAGGCAGCCGTGCCGACACCGAGTCGAAATCGAGCTGATGGACGATGCGCGCATTGAGCGCAGCCAGCTCGGCCTCGTCGAACCGCGCCGGCGCCCGGCCGAACTTTCCGAAATCGAAGGTCGCGATCAGTGCATCGGTCTCGATCAGCGGCTCGACCGGCAGGCTCGTCCCGATCCGCGCGAGCAATGCCCGCACCGCTTCGGGCTCGATCCCCATCTCGCGGAACGATTCGACGCCAAGCGATCCCAGGCGCTTCGACAATTTGCCCTCGCTGCCGATCAGCAATGCCTCATGCGCAAAGGCGGGCGGCGCACTGCCCATCGCTGCGAACATCTGGAGCTGGAGCGCCGTGTTCGAGACATGGTCCTCGCCGCGCACGACATGAGTCACGCCCATCTCGGCATCGTCGATCGCCGAGGGCAGCATATAGAGCCAGGATTCGTCGGCGCGGCGGATGACGGGATCGCTCATCGTCGCCGGGTCGAAGCGCTGATGGCCGCGGATCAGATCGTCCCATTCGATCGGCGCGCCATGGTCGAGCTTGAAGCGCCAGTGCGGCGCAACGCCCCCTGCCTCGAACGCAGCGCGCTCGCTGTCGCTCAGCGTCAGCGCAGCGCGGTCATAGACCGGCGGCAGGCCGCGCCCGGCCGCGATCTTGCGCTTGAGGTCGAGCTCCTGGGCCGTCTCATAGGCCGGATAGACATGGCCGGCGTCGCGCAAGGCAGCGAACCGGGCTTCGTACAGCGCGAACCGGGCCGACTGGCGTTCCTCGCCATCGGGCACCAGCCCAAGCCAGGCGAGATCGGCCCGGATGGCGTCGACGAAACGCTCCTCGCTCCGCTCGGCATCGGTATCGTCGATTCGCAGCATGAACCCCCCGCCGCTTTTCCGCGCCCATAGCCAGTTATGCAGCGCAGTGCGGATATTGCCGACATGCAGCGTGCCGGTGGGGGACGGGGCGAAACGGGTGAGGACAGTCATGCCAGCGCTCTAGCTCCCGTGACTGGCGGCAACAACTGGGCAGTGCGGCGCGAGAGTGAGCATTCGACCATGCGCGGACGGAATTTGAAAGCGCCACTTTTCCCTCTCCCAGCGGGAGAGGGAAGGGGCCCATGCCGAAGGCATGGGAAGGGTGAGGGTGACCAGCACAAGCGTTTCGTACTCAACCTCACCCTGTGCTGCTGCGCAGCTTGCCCCTCTCCTGAAAAGGAGAGGGGAAGAAGGGCGCCCGCAATATGCACGCATCCTGTAGCCTCGAAGACGAAAGACAGGACCAACCGGATCGATCCGCCCTCAAAGTCCCGCCGTTCCCGACTATCCGACGCGCGCCGCTGCCCATAAGGATAGCCATCGTGACCGATTATCTGATCTTCTTCCTGATCGTCCTCGGCGTGAACCTGATGCCGGCCTTCGGCCCGCCCACCTGGTCGATCATCATCCTCTACGGCCTCAACACGAAGCTCCCCGTCCCGGCCCTGGTCCTTTCGGGCGCGCTTGCCGCCGCATTGGGCCGCTTTCTTCTCGCCCATGGTTTTCGCCTGCTCGCGGATCGCCTGCCGGAGAAGACGAAGCGAAACCTCACCGCGGCAAGCGAAGCGCTCGGCCGGCGCAAGCGCAACGCAATCCTCGGTCTCGGCCTGTTCGCGCTGTCGCCGCTCCCCTCGGCGCAACTGTTCGAAGCCGCCGGGCTGACTAAGGTCAGGCTGCTCCCCTTCACCGCCGCCTTTTTCGCGGGCCGGGTGGTTTCCTATTCGATCTACGCTTTCTCGGCCCAGCATATCCGCGAATCGAGCCTCGGCGACGCGTTCCGCCGCAGCCTCACCAATCCGCTCGGCATCGCGCTTCAGCTCGCAATGCTCGGCCTGCTGGTCGCGCTCAGCCAGATCGACTGGGAAAAGCGCCTTCGCGGAAAGTGACGCCATGCTGTATAACCATGCCGTCATGAACCGGTAGCGGGAGGGCAACATGCAGCACATCAACCTGATCGCGGCGATCGTCGCCGGCATCATCGGCTATTTCCCGGGCGGGCTCTGGTATTCCAAGGCGATGTTCCTGCGCCGCTGGGCGGCCGAGATGGGAATCGACATCGACACTCCGCCCGCGGAGAAACAGAATCACGGTGTTAAGATCGTCATCGGCGTAGTCACCTCGATCGTCGCAGCGATCGTCTTCGCGCTGATCGCCGGCCCGGCGCCCGGCCTGTGCCATGCGGTGCTGACCGGCATCGCGATCGCCGGGCTGATCGGTTCGGCCTTCGCCATCCAATATGTCTTCGAAGGCCGCAGCTTCGCCTTCTGGGCGATCAATGCCGGTTATCACCTCGTGCAGTTCACGATCATCGGCCTGGTGATCGGGCTTTGGCCGTAACAAGTCTTTCACGTTCGGTCGCTGCTGGCTAAGAGCCGCCGCAGCGGCCACGTCGGCCGGGCGAGGAACGCGCATGAAATTGATGACCGGCAACTCCAACCTGCCCCTGGCGCGCGCGGTTTCGGACTATCTCGAAATCCCGCTGACCAATGCCAGCGTCCGGCGTTTCGCCGACGAAGAGGTGTTCGTCGAGATCCAGGAGAATGTCCGCGGCGAGGATGTGTTCGTGCTCCAGTCGACCGGCTTTCCCGCCAACGACAATCTCATGGAGCTGCTGATCTGCATCGACGCGCTGCGCCGCGCCTCGGCCAAGCGAATCACGGCTGTCGTCCCCTATTTCGGCTATGCCCGGCAGGATCGCAAACCCGGCCCGCGCACCCCGATCTCGGCCAAGCTGGTCGCAAACCTGATTACCGTCGCCGGTGCCGACCGAGTCCTCTCGGTCGATCTCCATGCCGGGCAGATCCAGGGCTTTTTCGATATCCCGACCGACAATCTCTACGGCGCGCCGGTGATGTCGGCCGATATCCTGACCCGCTTCGGCGACCGCGACATCATGGTCGTGTCGCCTGACGTCGGCGGCGTGGTGCGCGCCCGCGCTCTGGCGAAACGGCTCAACAACGCCGATCTCGCCATCGTCGACAAGCGCCGCGAGCGCGCCGGCGAATCCGAAGTGATGAACATCATCGCCGATGTGGCCGGCCGATTCTGCATCCTGATCGACGATATCGTCGATTCGGCCGGCACGCTCTGCAATGCGGCGGCCGCGCTGCAACAGGCGGGCGCGGAGGGCGTCGTCGCCTATGTCACCCACGGCGTGCTGTCGGGCGGCG
>Ga0105238_10003118_pt1 | contig 16533 bp, 11 predicted proteins | sample KBSC34metaG_FD_81526 | JGI IMG/M metagenome (GOLD analysis project Ga0105238, IMG submission 81526) | Corn rhizosphere microbial communities from Kellogg Biological Station, Michigan, USA - KBS C3-4 metaG | ecosystem: Host-associated > Plants > Roots > Rhizosphere > Soil | place: Michigan, USA... | reverse complement strand
TCGAGCGAGGCGCGTTCACCAACGCGACGTCAGCCAAGCCCGGGCTGTTCGAGCTGGCGCATGGAGGCACCCTCTTGCTCGACGAGGTCGGCGAGCTGCCCATCGACATGCAGCAGGCCTTGCTGCGCGTGCTCGAGACGAAGCGGGTCCGCCGGGTGGGCGCGCTGCACGAGCGCGCCATCGACGTCCGCTTCATCGCGGCGACGAATCGCGACCTGGAGGCGGCCGTCGCCCAGGGGAAATTTCGGCGCGATCTGTATTACCGGCTGAACAAGCTCGCCTTGCAGATTCCGCCGCTGCGCGAGCGAAGGGCCGAGATCGCGCCGCTCGGCGCGGCCTTCCTGGCCCAGTTCGCCAAGGAGATGGGGCGGCGGCGGCCGGCGCGGCTCGGGGCGGAGGCCACCCGCCTGCTGGAGGCGCACGTGTGGCCCGGGAACATCCGCGAGCTCCGCAACTGCATGGAGCGGGCGACGGTCCTGTGCGCCGGCGGCGACGACATCCTCCCCGAGCACCTGCCGCTCGAGGACATGGCGGCCGCCGCGGCGATGTTCGGCGACGGGGTCGCTCCCTCGGCGCGGCCGGCGGCGCCCGCCTCGGCGTCGGCGCCGCGGCCAAGCCATCGCGAGCGACCGACGGACAGCGACATGCTCGTGCCGCCGCCCGCCCATCGAACCACCCCGCCCGGAGGGCGCGCCGTCGCGCTTGACCCCGAGCCCGGCGCGACGGGACATTCGCCGCCGCGAGGCGACACCGAGAAGGAGCGCATCCTGCTGGCTCTGGCCCGTCACGCCGGCAATCAGACCCGCGCCGCCGCCGAGCTCGGCATGGCGCGCAGCACGTTCGTGCTCCGCCTCGACCACTACGCCATCGACCGCCCCCGCAAACCGACCACGGTGTCGCGATGAAGCGCAGCACCCAAACGCGCGGCGTCCGCCCGCAACCGCTCATCGCGGTGCGGGACGTTCCCAAGAGCAGCCGCTGGTACGCCAAGCTCCTCGCCGCGGAGCGCACCTCCGAGCAGTTCGAGAGCGATCATTCGCATCTGTACGATCGCTTGCTCGTCGGGTCCGCGCTCGTGCTTCAGCTTCACGCCTGGGACGAAGAGGAGCATCCGAATCTGCAGGACGCCGATCGGGCGCCGGTGGGGCACGGGGTCCTGCTCTGGTTCGAGGTGGACGACTTCGACGCCGCGGTGGCACGGGCCCGCGAGCTCCGCGCCAGGGTCGTCCGTAAACCCCACGTGAACCCCGCCCCGGCCCACCGCGAGATCTGGCTGAGAGATCCGGATGGCTACGTCGTCGTCCTCGCCAGCCCGGACGGCGAAGCGACGACCGCGCGCCCGCGAGCGGTCACGGGACGGCGGCGCTCTTGAAGAAGATGTAGTCGGCGGTGTAGGCGACCCGGGTCGTGGCGCTGGCGGCGGCGGCGGCGGCGTCACAACCGGCGGCCGGCGCCTGGCCGCCCGACGTGTTCACGCGCTGGATGAACGTCACGGGCGAGAACACGCCCCCGGGCGTCGTGGTCGACGCGCGCAAGAGCAGCCATGGGATGGCGCCCGGCGCGGTCGCGTCCGCCTGCGCGACCTTCGTCGCGGCCACGCTGCTGCCATCCTTCGACGATCTCCAGGTGGGCCCCGCCGCGTGAGAGCCCACCTCCACGCCGTCGGCGTCGAGCAGCTTGGCGTCGGGCGCTTGCAGGGTCCAGCCGTAGGTCGCGGGCGCAGCGGCCGGGCCACATCGGTAGATCTGCGCGCCCGTGGCCTTGAAGTGAGCGGTGACCGTGGCGCCCGGCGGCGGAGCGATGGCGGGCGGCGTCGCAGGTGCGGCCAGCCAGGCAGCGGTCGTGGGGGTGGTGGCAGTCGCGGGTTGTCGGCTCCCGCCGCTCGACTCGGTGGTGGTGCACTCGGACGTGATGACGATGGCCGATGTCGCCGTCACCAGGCCAAGGGCGGTCAACCACACACCACGGTCATTCTTTTTCACGGGAATCATGGGGGCTCCCTGGGTTGTTCGGGCCCCAGCCACAGCAACCGGCGATCCAGGGCAAAGCCCGCGCTTCGCGCGCCCCTGGCCGGCGCGTGGCACCACAGATCGTCCGACGCCGTCGGACAATCTGTCCGGCTGTCCGAGGGGCATCCCCGTCAGGGCGGTGGGGCCGGCATCCCGATGGGCTTGCCGAAGAACGCCACCTCGGCGACGTTGCCGTAGCCGCTGCTCGGCGAGACGTAGCGCACGTAGCGATAGGGGGTGGCCGCACCGCTCGCGGTGATGGCCTGATGCGTGAGGATTCCTTCGGGCGGGGCGGAGGCGACGGTGAGCAGGTCGGTCACGTCGCTCGTGAAGTCGGGGGTGCTCGAGCCCTGGAATTTGCCGCCCACCATGCGCATCGCGAAACCTTTTCGGGGCGCATAGGCGACACCCGTGATCGTGGCGCCGGCGCCGAGATCGAGGCCCGCCCAGGAGACGCTGTCGGTGCCGTCGAAGAAGTTCTCGAGCGCGCGATCGAAGGCCAGCTCCCTGGTGGCGCCCGTCGAGCCGTGGGAGCCGCTCGTGCCGATCACGCCTCCAAAGAGCTGCTCGTCGGGAACGGCGACCACGGCCTGGCTGTTCGGCCCCTCTCCTCCCGCCGTCACCGCCGCGACGACGTAAGAGTACGCCTGGCCGGCGGTCAGGCCCATGTCCACGTAGGTCGTGCGCCCGGAAGCAACGGTCGCCAGCGCCGCGTAGGGCCCGCCGCTCGTCGAGCTGCGCTTCACCTGATAGCTGGTCGCGCCCGCCGAGCCGACCCAGGACAGCGCCACCTGACGCCCCTGGATGAAGGCGCGGAGGCCCTCGGGAGGCGCCGGGGCGACGGGATCCAGCATGTGAGTGAGCGTGGAGAACCCGAGGGAGTCGAAGCCTCCGCTGTTCGGGCCGTAATCGCCGCCGCCGCCCTCCGGCCGGGCGAGCGCCACGTACTGGCCGGAGAACGGAGCGGCCAGGCCTCGCCGGTTGACGTAGTGGTTGTAGAGAATCTCCCACCCGGGGCGGATCCCGCCGCGACCATCCGCCGCGACGACCGTCTGAACGCCCACCTTGCAGGACCCTTGCGAGCCCGACTCATAGGCATACGCGACGAACGGCACGTCGTTGCCGACGTTGTAGGACGCCACGTACTCGCTTCCGAGAAGAAACCGGTCGCCTCCGAGCCCGTACAGATCCACCCCCTGGTTCCAGGCGATCTCGGCGGCCACGGCCATCAGCATCGGCCCCAGCGTCGCGTGGCCCTGGTCGCGGCCGCTCTCCTGCCATTGGCCGCTGCCATCCGGATGCACGAAGTAGACGGCGTGGTCGATGGCCCCTTCGCCGCTGCCGTGCTGGAAGTAGTCGACCCCCGCGTCGAAGATGTCGCGCCGATCGGTGAACACACCGATGGCGAGCACGGTGGCGATATGAGCGAGGTCCCAGTTCGCCCAGTAGTTGCTATCGCACGCGTCGTTGTGCCGCTTCAGGAAGTCGGCGTCGACGGGATAAAAGACGTCGATGAGCAGCTTCTTCACGGCGGAAGGATCCCACGCCGCGTCGTCTCGCAAGAGCTCGGCCGCCACCGCGAGGTGGTAGCCGTACAGGCCCTCCCGCAGGCCCGCGTTGGAGTCACCCGTGAACGCGGTGAGCTTGCCGGCCCAGGCGTCCAGGATCTGCCTGCCCTTGGCGGCATACGACGGGTCGCCTCCGATGTGAAAGCGAAGGGCCAGCTGGTAAGCAGCCGCCGCGTCGTTGGCGAGGGTCATGTAGTTCTCCGAGCCGCACCCGCTACCGGCGCAGATCGCGGCCTGGGGATTGGGCGTGTACCCGAGCTGCGCGTGTGAGTTCGCGATCAGCCGCTTCCAGCTCCCTGTCCAGGGCTCGGCCCCGGCCGCGACCTTGGCCTTCATGCGCGCCAGATCGGCGCGGGTCGAGAGGCAGCCCGGGTGAACGAACGCGCCCGGGCTCGTGCCGGCCGCGCCGCCGGCGGCTCCCGCCGCTGCGGCAGCCCCTCCCGCGCCCATGCCCATGCCGGCGCTCCCCCCCAGGCCCCTGCCCCCGCCCCCGCCTTCACGACCACCGCCCGTGCCGGCGGCCGGCGCCCCGCCCGATCCCTGCCCGCCGGATGCGCCCGGCGACCCCGCCGTGCCCGTCGAGCTCCGACCGGCTGCACCGCCGGCTCCGCCGGAGCCCGCCCCGGCGCCATTCCCCTGACACCCTCCTATCGCGACGGACCAGACCACCGCGCAGTAGAGGAAACGGACCGTGAGGTTCGACGACACCATCGACATCATGGCAGCGCCTATCATCGGCAGAAAGAGCTCGATTCCGGAGCTTCACCCGCTCCCCCGCGATGGGGACGTGGCCCTTCGGGTAGCATCGAAGGTGGCAAGCTCGAGGGCATACCTTCATGAACAAACGGACCTTCGTCCTGGCTGGCGGATTGATGTCGATATCTGCCGTGCCTGCGGGCGCTGCGGCGACACCGGATCCTTCTCCCGCCGAGATCCTGTCGCGGGTCATGCCTCCGCCCACCCCGGCAATCGGTTTCGACGACCCGCGGTCTCTCTCGGACTTTGTTGGCAGGTCCACCAAGGGAAAGGACCTCGCCGCCCGAGCGCTGGGTCTCTCGACTCTCGTCCGAGCCGACATCAACGGAGATCATTGCCTGACCAGACGCGAATACGAGCTCTATCTGGCGATGTGGAAGAGATGGAGATCCTCTCCACGAGCGGACCTGGCTCGGGCCATCGAGGACTTCCGACCCGAGGATCCTACGATGACCGACGAGGTGATGAGTCACGCGACTCAGCTCTTGCGACAGTCGGCGTCTCTGGGGGAGATGCACCTTCTCAAGCGGCTCATCATTACGACAGCGGACGCGAACAAGAACAAGGCGATTGACCTGGATGAGCTGAAGCGATTCCAAGAAGTCTGGAGGTCATACCTTTCAATCCCGCCTTCGGCCGTGAGAGCCCACCTCGACGACCTGATCGAGGCGACGAGCAAGTGCACAGCGGCGGCGATCTCCAAGACCGAGATCGACGACAATCTTCAACCTCTGTTGCGAGCACAAGAGGTGGCCGCGGAGATCGACAGGCTTCTTCCTGGCTTGACATCGTATTACCAGATGGACGGCAAGGCGGGAATCGGCGCCTTCTATGCAGAGCTTTTTCGTCACACACGACGGGCTGCCCATCTGAAGCAGGCGTTGATCTTGGTGGAGGGCGCGGTCGACGCGTATCGAAAATCCGGGAGCCGCAACAACACTCTCATCGCGGGATCGACAGGAATCGCCTTCTCGGCTCTGGCCGCTTACCGCTCCACTGGCGAAAAGCGCTTTCTCGAAATCGCCGAGCAGCTTGCCGCTGAAATTGGCGCTCCACACGACAATGAATACGCCCTCGGCGCAGCGGGCATCGGCATCTTCATGCTGAATCTCGCGCAGGTGACCGGAAAAACCGCATGGCGCGAGAAGGCCGTCGAGATGGCGAGTCACCTTCGCAAGACGGCCGTGCGCGCCGATCGAAGGGCCAAATGGAAGTTCGACGGAGGAGGAGGACTGTTCACGATTGGATTCGGCCACGGCGTTGCCGGCATCGGCTACTTCTTCGCTCATCTCTACCGCGCGACCCAGGACGCCCTCTACAAGACGCTCGCCGTCGAAGCCGGAAACTATGTCCTCGGCCTCGCTGACCAGGACGAGCTTGGCGGGTCCCACTGGGCATTCTTCGATCCGATGTTCCGATTCGGGAACTCCTGCCAATGGTCACATGGGTCGACGGGGATTGGCCATCTCTTCATCGCTCTCGACGCGATCGATCCCAACAGACGCTGGAAAAAGGCGCTCGCGGGAAGCATTTCTTCGACGCTGAGAGACGGTCCGACTTTCCGCGGAGTCGATGGAAGTTGCGTTCGACCCGGCCAGGGAGATCCGCTCATCGAGGCCTACTACGCCACGCACGAGGAAGCCTATCTTCGAGAGGCGCTTCGCTTTGGAACCATGTTGGCCGCCGAGGAGAAGGCACGGCAAACGGATAACTGTGGCGCAGGGTACATCTATGGTCTTGCGGGGGTCGGTTACTACTACCTGAGGCTGAGCTCTCCACAGACCGTTGATCTGCCGTTTCAGGTCTACGTACGTCCCCCTCCGTAGCCGAGCACTCGCGCGTGTACCGACAGCGGAGCTGAAATCAGCCGCGGCGCCACTCCGGCTCTTCGTCGAAACCGGGCCGGCCGTGAAGCAGCTCGTGTGGGCGGAAGGCGGCCTTGTAGCGCATCGACGGGCACGGCAGGACGCGGAAGCCGAGATAGACGTGGGGGATGCCGCGCTCCCGCGCGACCGCGATCTGCTGCAGGATGTTGGCGACGCCGAGCGAGCGGCGGGCGTAGGCGGGGTCGTAGAAGAAGTAGGCCGCGTTCCAGGCGCGCGGCGTCTGGTCGCAGATCCCCAGGCCGACCAGGCGGGGAGCGCGCGTGCCGGCGCCCGCCTGTCCGCCTATCTCGGCGGCCGGGTCGTCGTCGTAGTAGGCGATCTCTCGCGCCGCCGGGTGCGGATAGGCGAGCTGGAGCCAGTAGTCGCGCGCTTCGAGCGGGTTCGGCTCCCAGGCGCGCATGTCCTCTCGAAAGCGGTGCCAGGACCGGTACAGCGCCAGCCGATCAGCGTCGACGTGCGGCGGACCGATCGTCACGCGCAGCCTCTCGCACGCGCGCGCCGCCCGCCGCTGCGAGCGCGACGGCTGGAAGTCGGCCACCGGGATGCGCAGCGGGACACACTCGTCGCAGCTGGCGCAGGCCGGGCGGAAGTGGACGGGGCCGAAGCGCCGCCAGCCGCGGATCAGCATCGCTTCCAGCTGCTCCGCCGTGTCACCGACGATGATGCGGTTATCGATGGTCGCCTGGCGACCATCCAGGTACTGACACGCGGATGGGCCGTCGACGATCTGCTGCAGCAGAGGGGGCATGCGGCGACGGGAGTTGCGTCCCGGCCGCCTGACCGTACCACACGTCGGTCGCCGGGGCCCGACGACAGCCCGCGCGGCGACCGGCCCCAAAAGGGCAAAAGAAGGGCAGAGAAGGGCAGAGAAAGGCCGGGAACTTTGCGAAGGTCGGAGTGTCTGAGCGCCGGTGACGCTCCGTCCAGCCCCTCCCGTCCATCCCGCGCCGGGTCGCCGGATTGCGGTCTTCTACGCAACGACCTTCGCGCTGACCCACGCCGTCACCACCGCCTACCGCCTGCAAGGGGGCTCCTGGCATTCGCTCGACACGTTCCTGGTGGCGAACGGAATCATGCTGATTCCGGGGTTGATGGCGCTCGTCTTCGCGCGCTGGATCTTTCCCGAACCGCGAGCGGCGACCCTGGGCCTGCGCCTGCGTCCCAACCGCTGGTGGCTCTTCGCGTGGCTTGCGCCCCCCGTGCTGATGTTGCTGACCCTGGCCGTGAGCTTGTTGCTTCCCGGGACGACCTACGACCCGACGATGGGCGGCCTCGGCGCGCGGCTCGGGTTTTCCGAGGCGGACGGAGCGCGCCTCGCCGCCAACGCGAAGGCCCTCCACCTGCCGCCGTTGGCCGGGTTTTTGTTGCAGGGCCTGGTGCTCGGCCCCACGCTCGGCGCCGTCGGCGGCCTGGGCGAGGAGCTGGCGTGGCGGGGGCTCCTCCATCGGGCCTTCATCTCGTGGGGGTTCTGGCGGTGCACGCTGGTGACCGGATCGCTGTGGGCCATCTGGCATTTGCCGCTGACCTTGCAGGGGTACGGGTATCCCCAGCACCCGATCCTCGGCACGGCGGTCTTCGTCGTCTATGCCCTCGCGTTCGCGCCGCTCATGACCTTCGTGCGCGTCCGCGCGCAATCGGTGATCGCGCCGGCCATCCTGCACGGCACGGCGGACACGACGGTCCTCCTGACCCTGGCGCTGGTCCGCGGGGGCGGCGACCTCACGACGGGTTGGGGAACGTCATCGTCGATCGCGGTGCTGGCGGTCGTCGACGTGGCCATCGCGGTCATGGTCCGGCGTGACGTGCGGCGCGAAGTCTCCTGAAGGCGGGACGTCGCCGCCGAACAGGGCTTGCATCAACATCGCGGTCGCCGCCGGCGAGCCGAGCCCCAGGTGGGGTTCGATGGCGGCGGCGAAGGCCGCCGCGGTCTGGAATCGCCGCTTCGGATCCATCGCCAGCGCCTTGTGGAGGACGCGGCCCACCGCTGGCGGCAAGCCCCTCAGGCGCTCGAGCGCGTCGGGCCCGAGGCCATTCGCCGCCCGCAAGATCGCCTCCGCCGACGAGCCCTTGCCGTAGGGCAGCCGTCCCGTGAGGCCGTAGTACATCACGAGGCCGACCGAGAAGAGATCGGACCGCGCGTCCACGGCTCCGCCCCGCGCCTGCTCCGGGGACATGAAGGCCGGGTTGCCCTTCACGTTCCCGAGGTTGGTTCGAGACAACCGCGCGTGCGCCTTCACGATGCCGAAGTCGATCAGCTTGACGTCGCCGCTCAAGCTGACGACGACGTTCCCCGGCGAGACGTCGCGGTGGACGATGGCCAGCGCCCTGCCTCGCTCATCGGTGCGGCCGTGCGCGTAGGCGAGGCCCTGCAGGACCTCGTGCGCCACGTGCAGAACGGTCACCACCTCCAGCGGAGCGCCGGTGCGCTGGACCTTCCGCTCGACGATCTGCCCGAGGTCGCGTCCCTGGATGTGCTCGAGCGCCATGAAGTGGCCGTCGTCCACCTTCCCGAAGTCCAGCACCTGCACGATGTTCGGATGCGACAGCAACGAGCCGAGGCGCGCCTCGTCGATGAACTGATCGACGGCCGAACGATTTCGGGCCAGCGCGGGTTTGAGGCGCTTGACGACCACCGTCCGGTGAAAGCCCTCGGCGCCGCGCATGCTCGCCGTGTACACCTCCGACATGCCGCCTTCGCCGATGCGTTCGATCAGCGCATAGCGGCCGAACATCTGAAGCGCGGATTGGTCGGCCTCTTGGGTCTCGGCGCTCGGTGAGGCGCGCCGCTCGCCGGGCGAGGCGCCGGCGGGAGGTGCGGGGATCGCGATCGGAATGGCAAGGGCAAGGGGACGACTGCCGATGCTGCTGACGGTCCTCGGGACCACATCGACGGCCGGCGACGACGCCTCGTCGTCCAGCCGCGCGCCGCCGGCGCCGGCGGCGGCGAGAGGTCGAGTCCTCGCGCCTGGTGCCGGGCGCCGCCGCCGGCTGAAGACGGCGGCCCATGCGACCGATCCCAGCGCGGCGAGCGCGGAGAGCCCCGCGAGCGCAAGCAGGATCCAGCTCCGCCGGCTCGAGGACGGCGGCCGCGGCCGCTGCGCCCACAACCACAGACCGCCGCCCAGGCTCGCCGCAGCAGCGACCCGCGTCCCGTCAGTGACGCCGGTCGGGGCAAGCTCGCGCCCGCCGAGGGGCGACATCGGCGCCCAGCTTTCGCTGGCCAGGAGCACACGGTCGGCGTCCGCCACCGCCAGGGCGACACGGCCGCGCGACGCCGCCACCGGGGCCAGATCGGCCCCCTTGACGGTCCGGGCCAGGACCAGGACCGGCGCATCCTCGATCTCGGGCACGACGACCGCGCCCTCCAGGATCACCACAACGCCCGGACCGGTCCCCACCTTCTTCAAGGCGACGACCGGCTGGCCGGGTCGCTCTGACGCCTGCCCCGCCAGGGACGCATCGGCGGGCGTGTCCCCGGCGGCCCGCGCCAGCAAGAGGCCGGCTCCGGTCACGATCGAGACCGCGCGCTCGCGAAACGGAAGCCACCAGTCCTCGGAGGCAAACAGATCCGAGATGGTGGCGGCGTCCACCCTGGCGCGCAGCGCGGCCCGAAGCTGTGGCACGGCCGCGGCGCTCGAGACCTCCGCCGCCATGGGGCGCGCCAGCTCGGCGGCGGTCGCCGCGGCGTCAGCCGCCGCCTCGCCCGCGGTCCCCTCCGCCTCTGGCGAGGAGTCGCCCGCGCGATCGGCGAGGACGTCGGCCACCGTCGCGGCGATGGCGATCACCGCGAAGATCGCCGCCAGTCTCTTCCCCTTCACCATGGCCGCCGCATCGATCTTGGTGGGACCCATAGTAGCGCAAGGGAGTGGCATGCCGCCGACCAAAGGTCAGTCGGTCTAGCTTCGCTCGGGCCTCGGGCCTCGGGCCTCGGGCCTCGGGCCTCGGGCCTCGGACAAGACTTGAGGGTGAAGGCTGAAAGAAGGCGCGCCTACGGCCGACCGCGCGCGCAGGCGACGACGGCGTCGCGCAAGATTCGCGCGATGTGATCGCGCCGCTCGGTCTGTCGGACGGCTCGCGCCAGGGTCACACCTCCGGCGAACAGGGCGGTCATCACGATCGCGCGCGCCTCGGCCTCCGGGCCCCCGCGGTCACGGCCACTTCCGGTCATGGGCTACTTGGTCGACGGCGCTGTCGAGATACGCGCCGGAGAGAGCTCACGATCCGTGGATGCCGGCCACTCGTTCGACCTGCCCGCGGGTTCGGACAAGGTGATGCTGACCAACCGGTCGCCGATCGCACCGGCGAAGCTCGTGACCTTCGAACCCAGCTGCTGATCTCGCCGCTACATCTTGGCCGGCTGGTAGTCCGCCGTGAACGAGGCGCGCGCGTCACACGCGGCCTCCGCCGTCTTGCCGGAGTACTCCTGCGTCGTGTCGATCCTGACCGGCTGGCCACTGGGCCCGAGGTGAATCCGGCCCTTCATGAACACGTATTGAAGGCTCCCCGACGTGTCGACCACCGCCCCTGCCTGATAGCTGCCGTCGGCGTCGATGCCGCCGGCATAGGTCAGGTCAGAGGCGGTCGGAAACACGAACTGGATACGGCCCTCGTCCTGAATGGCGGTGAACGTCCGCCCGACGTTCACCTTGGCGGTCGAACAATAGTCGCTGGGGACGCACGCGCAGGCCTCGACCATCCCGCTCGTGATCAGGTACTGCCCGGAGAAGCGCATACCGGTCGCGCTACCTGCCGGGATGCCGCTGACGTCTGTCGTGGTGAGCTTGCGGGCCGGCTCGGCGCCACCTCCGCAGCTGGCCAGCACAGCCAAGGCCCCCACCGTCGCCGTCATCCACTCGACTCGTGCCCGTCCGGTGCTCATCCTGTTCGCTCACCTACGCACGTCATGTCGCAAGGTTACGTGACCACCGCCTCGGGGCAACAGCGGGCTCCGTCCCTGGGTCGAGGGACTACCGCAGATCGCCCCCGAACGGATCATCGATGAGAAAGCGCCAGCTGCCGTCGGGTTGGCGGCGCATCACCTCGACCCCGCGGTGCTCCAGCACCACCTCGGCCCCGCTCTCGGGGTGGGTTCCCTTGAGCCCCCATCGCGAGCGCGTCAGCGCTTGCTCGCCGATCGCCCCACCGTGCCCGCCCCCGTCGAGCGGCTGCGCGTAGACCACGCTCAGGGTCTCGACGAAGGTCTCGCGAGGCTTGAAGGCCAGAAAGCCCGCCAGGGCCTGGCGCAAACCAGTCGCGCCGCTCACCTGCTGGCCCGGCGCGGGCACCAGCGTAGCGGCACGATCGTAGAGCCCGACCACGCCGTCGAGATCTCCTTGGTTGAAGCGCAAGGCGAGCAAACGGTGGAGCTCTTCTGGACGCGAGGCAGTAACAGCGATTGCAGTGTGTGTGTCGGACATGACGTCTCCTTCGGTATTTGTCGTGGGACGCGCGGGGCGCGAGTCCTTTTCGAACGAGAACGTAGCTTCGAGCGATCATACGCACCACGCATGTTTTAGCTATTCCTGATATACGTCGCGCGCATGGCGCCCCCGTCGAATCCCCCCTCCTCGTACCAAGACCAACGTCGTCTCCTCCCTCTCCTCCCGCAGCTGGCGGTGCTCTTTGACGTCCGCAATGTCTCTCGCGCCGCGGCCCGCGTCGGCGTGACCCAGCCGACCATGAGCCGCACCCTAGCCGCGGCCCGGCGGCTCGCGGGGGACGAGCTTCTGGTGCGGACGCCGTCAGGCGCCGCGCTGACCCCGCGCGGGCAAGGTCTGCTGCTCTATGCCCAGGCGACCCTACAGGACCTCGAGCGCCTCTGGGCCAAGGAGGAGCCCATGCCGGCGGGCGCGCGAGGGACCCTCAAGATCGCCGCTACCGACTACGTGAGCCAGATCTATTTGCCGAGCATCGCGGCCTCGTTGCTCAGGCAAGCTCCGCAGCTCTCGCTGGAGATCGTGCCCTGGAGCGCCGACGCCCTCACCCGGATCGAGCGCGACGACATCCAGCTCGGGGTCAATCCGCTCGGCCGGGTGGCCCGGGGCTTCTACCACCGCAAGCTCGCGGTCGATCGCTACGTGGTCGTCAGCGCGGCAGCACCACGCAGGTCTGCAGCGGCGCGGATGGATCTCGAGCGATTCGTCGCCGCGCCTCACGTCCTCACGACCACCGAAGGGGACGAGCGCGGGGTTGTCGACACCGTCCTGCGCCGGCTCGGTCGCCACCGCAACATCGTCGCCCGCGTCGGAGAGTTTCAGACAGCGGCCGCCCTGGTCGCCGCCTCCGATCTGGTCGCGACCCTCCCCGAGCGGGTCGCCCGCAGCGTCGAAGACCGCTTTGGTCTGTCGCTGGCGCGTCCTCCTCTCCAGCTGCCGGCGATCACCATCGATCTCATCTGGCACGAGCGCCGTCACCGCGATCCGCTGCTCAGGTGGGCCCGCGCGCAGTTCCGACACCCGATGGAAACATAGGTGCTCGGAACGACCGTCATGAATGACCGCGGCGGGCTGCTGGCCTTGAAAGAGGCCAGGGGCGCGCTGGCGCGGCGTGATCGAGCCGTGCGCCAGCGCGCTTAGGCCTCTTTCGGGGCCCTCTCTGCCTCCTCTCCGCCTCCTCTCCGCCTCTTCTCCGCCTCCTCTCCGCCTCCTATCGCCTCACCGAAGGCTCGCCTGATGGATCGGGGTCGCCGGCTCGGCGGGCACCTCGCGGGCGTGCCACGAGATGCGGGCCGGGCGTGCCGACTCGACACACACCAGCTCGTCCTTTTCCACCTGCACGGCTCCCCCCGCGCCGTCCCAATCGAGCGGCGTTCCATTCCGGCAATCCCCCTCGCCCCCCCGCGCCCAGACATGCGACAGCCGCAGCGCCACCCGCCCGTCGCTGTTCACGTGCAACAGCCGGAGCGGCCCCGCGACGAGCGGCCGCGCCTCCCCACCAGACACGGCCGCCGTACCTCGAATCTCGGCCGGCGTCCTGCGGCCCACCGCCTCGGGCCCGGCACACCCCGCGACCACCGCCACCCCGACCCAACCACCCACCACCTTGACCAACCAGTTCTTCATGGATCAAACCCCTCTCACACCAGCTCGTAATTGATTATTTGAAATTCCACCCCTCGACCCCGACCCCGAATGATCTTTCGTATTCCCTCGGGCGAACCGTAGGACGAGATCACACAAGAAACAATTTCGGGTTGGAACCGTTCTCGTAACTTCTTCGGGTCCGCGAGCGCCCTCCACCCGGTTGCCGCTGCAGCAACGTCCCGCGCGCGGCCCTGCACCGGGTGGGGCGCCCCGGCCCAATTGTTGAGCCGCCGGGAGCCCTCCCCGGCACCTCTGACGAAGCGCCTTTGACGATGCGACGAGCGCTTTGGTCCGTGATCGCCATCAACGTTGCGCTTGCCTTGGGTGGCTGCGGGGGCGGCAGCCCGGGAGCTGGCGACGGAGGCCCAGGCGGGGGGGCTACCGGAGGTCGAGGCGGAAGCGGCGCGGGAGGCCGGGCGGGCGACGGCATCGTCGTCGACCTCCCCTCCGGACGCCTCGCGACCGAACGGGCGGACGACGGGTACTGCGACATCCTCGAAGCGATCGCCGCCGCCAGCACGGGCCGCCCGGTCCACGAATGCGCCAACCCGGCGAGATCGACGCGCGTCGTCCTCCAGGGCGGCGCCGAGTACCTGACGGCCAAGACTCTTCGCTTCCTCCCCGGCGCCGGCCCGCCGCTCCAGGTGGTCGTCGCCGGCGGGACGGGGGGCCGGGCCAGGATCTCGGCCGCCGACCCCTGGCTGCTCGACCCCGGCGATCCGCAGACGAGCTGCCTGCTGTCGACAGCCCCCACTTCCGCCCCCACTTCCGCCGCCCTCGAGATCTCGGACGTCAGCCTGTCCGCGACGACGTCACAGCCCCTGACGGGCGCGTGCGTGACGGGCGGATCCCTCACCATCCGGCGCGGACGGGTGACCGGCTTCCGCGGCGGCGGACTGGCGGTCACGTGCCTGCCCGACCTGGGCTGCCGCGCCGAGCGCGGGGACGTCGCCACGCTGCGGGTCGCGGGCTCGCTGATCGAGGCCAACAGCACCGATCGGATGGGCGCCGGAATCTACGCCGCCGGCCTGGGAGCGACGGTCGCGGTCTACCACTCGTCGATCGTGCGCAACACGGCCGCCGGCGCCGGCGGCGGCCTCTACCTGGGCGGCGGCGCGGGCCGCAACGTCGTTCAGGCGTCGACGATCAGCGGAAACACGGCGAGCACGGGCGGCGGCGCCATGGTGAAGCTCGGCTGCTCCGAGGCGCGCCTCGACGTCATCGGCAGCACGATCGCCGACAACAGCTCCCACGACTCGGGCGGAGGCCTGCAATTCGAACCCGCCCCCAGCACGTGCGGCGCACAGACCGTCTCGGTGGACGGGAGCCTCCTCGCCGGCAACCACTCGGCTACCACCCCCGAAAGTAACATCAACGCGGGCTGGGCCGCCGGCGGCGCCGGAGGCAGGACAAGCGACGGCGGCGGGACCTTCCTCTGCTCGGGCGGCTCGCTCATCTACGTCGAGCCCGGCTACCCGCGGCCCGCCCAGCCGGACGCGCCCTGCCTTCTCACCTTCCGCTACCCGCGCCTCGGGCCGCTGACGCCGCTGGGGGGCACCGGCGATCTGCCGGTCCACCCTCTGCTCGCGGGCAGCCCGGCCCTGGACGCGGTCCCGAACGAGCGGCCGGTTCCCCTCGAGGACCAGCGCGACGCGTGGATCGGAGCGCTCGATCCGCCGCCGCCGCTCGCCGACGGCGCCGCCCTGTTCGACCGCGCCGTCGACGGCGACGGTGACGGGCGCGCGGCGCCCGATCTGGGCGCCGTCGAGATGAGCTCACGCTGGCAAACCGAGCTGCTGACCCCGGAGGCCACGGGCCCCTCGCCTCACCAGGTCGTGTCCGTGCCCGGCGCTGGCCTCGACCGCGGCGCCGGAACCGAGTACGCGGCGGCCAGCGCCAAGGATGAATTCGTCACCTATCGCGTGCCGGTCCCCGACGCCGGCTTCTACGACTTCACCGTGGGCTTCCTCCGGACCCAGGCGGGCGGCACCTTCCAGATGGCGGTGGCCGAGGGCCCGAACGGCCCCTGGACCGACCTCGGCGCTCCCGCGGACACGTTCGCGACGGCCGGCGCGCCGGCCAGCATGGGTACGATTGGTACCCTGGGCCCCGCGGCGGGGCCTCGATTCACTTCGGCGGGCGAGGTGCTCGTTCGTTTCACCGTCGCGGGAAGGAACCCGGCCAGCGGCGGATATCACCTGGCTCTCGACTACATCGACGCGCGCCGGAGCACGACCGCCTGCCCGATCGCGCAGCTCGCGTCCGGCGCGAACCACGTCTGCGCGCTGACCGCGGCCGGCGGCGTCCGCTGCTGGGGCGCCAATGACTCCGGCCAGCTCGGCGACGGCTCCACCACTGGCCGCTGGCGCGTGCCCCCCGCCGACGCTCTCGGCGGCGTCGCCGCCATCGCGGTGGGGACGCGCCACACCTGCGTGCTGACCGCGGCCGGCGGCGTCCGCTGCTGGGGCGCCAACGACTCCGGCCAGCTCGGCGACGGCTCCACCACCGGCCGGCTGGCCCCACCCGCGACCGACGTCTTGATGGGAGCGCGGGCCATCGCCGCCGGAGGAGACCACACCTGCGCGCTGACCACGGCGGGCGGCGTCCGTTGCTGGGGCGCCAACGGCGCCGGCCAGCTCGGCGACGGCTCCACCACGGATCGGGCGACGCCCCCGACCTCGGATGCGTTGTCGGGCGTGCGCGCCATCGTGGCGGGCGGCGCCGTCACCTGCGCGCTGATGGCCTCCGGGGGCGCGCGCTGCTGGGGGGCGAATGCGCTCGGCCAGCTCGGCGACGGCACCACCACGGATCGGGCGACGCCGCCCGACCACGACGTGATCGCCGGCGTCCAGGCGCTGGCGATGGCCTCCGGACACGCTTGCGCCGTCATGACCGACGGCGGCGCCCGCTGCTGGGGACACAACGGAGACAGCGAGCTCGGGGACGGCAGCTACGTCGACGCCCTGGCGCCGCAGCCCGTCCCGGTGCTGACGGGGCTGCGCGACGTCGCCGCGGGCCCCAACTTTAGCTGCGCGCTGACCGCGGCGGGCGGGGTCCGCTGCTGGGGCTACAACAGCGACGGTCAGATCGGCGACGAGACGTTGAACGCCGTGGATCGCCTGATGCCGGCCACTACCGACATCCTGGATGGCGTGCAGGCCATCAGCGTCGGAGAGGCCCATGCCTGCGCCTTGATGACCACGGGAGGCGCGCGCTGCTGGGGCGCCAACAC
>Ga0105238_10003117_pt1 | contig 16533 bp, 34 predicted proteins | sample KBSC34metaG_FD_81526 | JGI IMG/M metagenome (GOLD analysis project Ga0105238, IMG submission 81526) | Corn rhizosphere microbial communities from Kellogg Biological Station, Michigan, USA - KBS C3-4 metaG | ecosystem: Host-associated > Plants > Roots > Rhizosphere > Soil | place: Michigan, USA... | reverse complement strand
TGGATTTCAAAATGGTAAAGAAACTTACTTTTTATCTGAAAGATAAACATGGACGACAAAATAGATAATTTAATTCACAATGAAGAATTAAAACAATATTCTTCATATTTCTCTCAAGATGATGCAACTTATTTCAATCCTGGCCAACTTTTCGTTGATAAGGATTTTTATCATATTCTTTACATGAAACTTGTGGGCAAGGAAATAATGTCAACAAGAACTGATGATGCATTTGCTTCATTTGATGATGAATTTCACTATTACATCAAGGGCGCAATTGATTTAAGAATACGACACTGGAATAGGAAAGCTGTATTTCCTACAAAGTCGTTTGAAATACTACCAGTTCCTTTACCAAAACTTGCAGATGTAGAAAAAATTTCTCCAAATGAACCAATTCTTATTTTGAATGATGTAGCCATAAGAATTAAAAAAATTGAAGTCGATAAAAATACGTACAATATGTTTCTAAAGGTCTTGTATAAAGAAAAAATTGGTTGGATTTTGGCCGCAAAAATCGAAGATTGGACTATAGAGCCAGACCCAATGAGAAATCGTAAAAATTTTCATACAACACTTGTTAGGCTGGAACAATGAAAATAGAAGACATAAAACTTGGAAAACTTTATTGGTTCAACTATTATTATTTCTTATTATTTCCTACAGCAAAAGCCGCAAATTTTGCTAATGAAGTAAATTGGGCACCATTTAAAATGTCTGCTAATGACGTTATGCAAGTCAAAAAGTTTTGGATTCTTTGGTATGATGACAAAGATAAGATAAATAAAGAATTAATGGATATGTGTGGAATAACCCAAAAGGTATACAATTTAGGTCATGTAAAACCTGGTGAAATATTTTCAATAGTTGAAATAGCAAGTTCTAAACTCGGAGAAAATTATTTTGCTGCCAAAATTCTCGCAGCGGATGGTAGTATGGGTTGGACCGTGTTTGATTTAGACCAAAATAATCTGTTTCCGGCAGAATAATATGATAAACATTGTACTTGGAATAATTCTTTATTCGATAATAATAATCGAAATAATAGCTATTATTGTTATGATATGTGGCGGCTTTGTAAAAATGAAAGAAACGTATGAAGAATATCTTATAGAAAGAAAACAACGTATAGTTTTTAGAAATTTTTCTCACAAATGGCTCACTCCACTATATTTTCCGAATCCATGGTATTCAATTACATCCAAAAACAATGGAATGTATCCAAAAAAGAAACATAGAAATTTAAAAAATACAAAATCTCTTTCAAATTTTTACACTTATGTTTTAGAAAACATAGAAAAGAATGCAAAACAAAACAAGTACAATAAAAATATCAACCCTGGCAATTTAGTAAAACTTTGCTCAATGGTAAATTGGGATACGGTCAATACCGGAACAGTGTTTTTTAGTCAGAAAAATTTTGAGGGACCAAATGCTACTCATACACTTCCAAGAATGCAGCATAATTGGGTTTTAGAAATAAATTTGAATTTATTAAAAGATAATGATAAAATAGTTCCAGATATGCTTTCTGTTGGAGATTTGGATCTTTGCTATAGAGATAGTGTTGTTAAGAGAATTGATCTAAAATTAGGAATAATCGGAATATATCTAAAAGATGTAAAAATTACTTGGGATAAAGAAGTTTATTATGGTTTTGTTGAAAACTTTGCACTGTGTATGTTTGAAGGAACCTATTACCTGGTTAGAAAACAAGATCTAGAATTAGCATAATCAACTAAACATAGTCAAATACTTACTAATGCAACTTCAATGTCACGTCATAACAAAATTTATTCTTTGATAGAAGAAATGGTTTCAGAAGCTCTGGAATCAAATACGCCTTCATATCATTATGTATCTGAAAATCCTACTTCTTCTGAACGAAAGAAGTACCCACGGACTTTTCATCTTCCATGGTCACAAGGTGCTACGGATGATGATAAAACTCATGACGAGGCAACTATAGAAAAAATGTTTGCTGGCAAAGAAGTTGTTGTAACGGAAAAGCTAGATGGTGAAAATACTTCTATCTATTCAGATGGCTCTTGTCACGCTCGGTCTCGTGATTCTATTAGTCATCCAAGTAGAACATACGTAAAAGCCAAAGCTGCGCAAATTGGTTGTGATTTACCGCAAGGCTGGCGTCTTGTAGGCGAAAATCTTTATGGTCAACATTCTATCGCATATAATGAACTTTCAGATTACTTTGTTCTTTTTGGAATAGTCGATGATAAAAATCAAGCTCGTCCTTGGGACGAGGTAGAAGAATGGGCGCAGCTTCTGGAAATTCCACACGTGCCAGTTGTTTGGCGTGGAGTTTGGGATCCAGAAAAAATACAAAGTATTTACCCGTTTGATTCTAAAATGGGCGGTCAACAAACAGAAGGTTATGTTGTTAGAATTGCTGACACATTTCCTATGGATGATTTTTCTCACTTTGTAGCAAAATTTGTTAGAAAGAACCACGTGGAAACTGACGAGCACTGGATGTCAAAGCCAATTGTTCCAAACAAATTACGAAAAGAAGTAGCGTTGGATGAAAAACGTGTTGAAAAAGACAATGATGAAAAAAGAGATCGTGGAGACATTCCGCTTACTCTTAATTTCAAAGGTCAGTGGGTTAGACCGGAAAAGAAGCATATTCTTGATCAAGTAGAACTTGCTGCCTGTTTAAACAATCTTGATTACAATAAATTGTTTTCGGAAATAAACCAAACTTCGCCATCAGAACTCGACAAACACACTTGGGCAAATCTAGAAAATACAAATTCATTTAGAGCTGGAAATGTTGATTTGGCAAAAGAGCTTGCTGATCAATATGGATACCACTATAACGATGCATTGTTTGGCTATATGAATGATAGAGATATAACGATGCCAGTTATTCTTGATATTAATGATGGTGAAGAGTTTTATGCAGTTTCTGGTGAGCCAGAGTTGCTTTTTGCTAGAGCTTTCAAAGTAACTCCACAAGTATTAATAGTGAAGATTTAATCTTTATTTACAAGTGGACGCAAATGTCTATAATTTGTATGTCCATCAATGGCAATCCAGCCAGTTGCATTTTCAGACAGTATTTTCAACAAGAAAATTACTTCGTATGAAAAACTCAATGGAAAATTAACTGGTCTACTTCTTATAGTTTTTGTGTCACAAACAATAAATGGCTTTTCTGGCTCCAAAACCAACACCAGAGTTCCATCGGAAACATGAGGCCGTAAAACAGGGTCGGCAGTATATAAATTAACATTATTTGCATAAGTGAATTGTGTGGCACCCAAAAAAGCAATGTTTGGATTTTCATATACGAAATAAAATACTTTATCCATATAATACAATTCTCCTATTTTTTTAATTAAAGAGCCATCTCTATTCCATTTTAATAATGCTTCATTGTTCGAAATCGAATTTGGTTCTATTTCATACCAAAGATTATTTTTCCCTAAACCAGTCCAAATCTTTTCTACCGGCTCCATATTATAATTCTCTTAATTTGTTTATTTGGTGCGTAAATCCAGCCAGTTTTTTCTTTGTTTAATATTTGTAATATATGAATTTTTCTAAACGTATCATTCTCTATTAATATTTTCTCTTCTAAAATCATAAAGGGCTGCCAAGAGGCAATATAATCAACTAAAAATGTTTCTTTGTTTTTACTTGATTGCGCAACAAATGCTTCAGCCGTAGCATCTTCGGCTACATCGCCCATCCAAATAGATAAATCATCATGTCTTGTAGCATTGTCAAATAATAATTTTGTAGTTTTAAAAATAAAGAAAGAAATATCGGAAGCGTAAATTTCTCCGGGCATAAATTTTGGAAATAATTCTCTTTTTAGGAAATTTTTCTCAATTCTACTTTCTATATCTTCTCTTTTCGTTTCTGTCCAAAAGGTACTTCCATCATCTGGGACCCACCTGATACAATCTTTGTCATTTAAAATTAAACACATATTATTCATTGAATAGTTTCAAACTATCTTCTACTGTTTTTTCAATCATATCGCAAGTATATTCAGATATAACATCAAAATCAAACAAACAAGAATAAACAAAAGTCCAGAACACTTTTTCTTCAACCAAAATCTTTAGAAAGAAAACTTCGGTAGAATTAAAAAGTCTCTTGGAATGATATTCTAAAAGCATGAATGGTCTATAGGGTAAAAAATACGAAGCTTCAAAATCAAGTTTGAAAAAAGAATTATTTTTTGGATTATCTGCAATGGCAGCATCCATTTCAATTATGAATATATTGCGAGAATTAAACTCTCTTATAGCATCTTCTCTATTTCTTCTAACAAAACCGATATGTTTGATAACTAAATCATATTCCATAAAAAGGAAAGTATAACTTTTTGGGAAAGTATAAAGTTGACCTATTTTTAATGATTTTTGCGAGTCATTCATATTGTTTTACATTTCTTTTATGCAAATTCGCATATCTTCTGGTGACAGAATGCACCAAAATATTTTTTCTTTTTCTAACATTTGAAGACCAAAATAATTTTTTCGTCCTTTATGCGTTTTCCAAAAAGAACGATATGCAATGCGACATTCCAAAAGAAGAAAAGAAACAAGTTCATAATGAGAACCGTTTGTTGGTAAAAAAATTATCTTATCCGTGTGATCTATTTCTGCCTCTATTGGCAGACCATTTTCTGCCAAAGAGAAATCGAAACCGTGATAATTGTAATGTGCCAAGGCTGCATTGAAATCTTGAAAAAATGTAATCCCACTCGGGTTTATCTTATAAAGATTTCCTATTTTTAGATCTTCCAATTCCACAATAAATTCCTATTTTTCTATTGGATACACTTCTAAAACATTTCCTTCACTTGTCCTTACAAAAGGAAAAATATAACCAGTAGTTTCTTTGTGTAAAACCTTTATTGACATTTCAACCGAATAAGAATGAACAGGAAGTTCAACAACCATAAAAGGCTCTCCTGGCTCAATTATTGAAATTCCTACACCAAAATTTTCAATTAATATATTTTTGCGTTTTTCAACAAAACATAGCATATTATATGAAGACATACTGGTTTGTTGGCTGGTGTCTGGAATGATCATTTGTTCATAGCAAAAATAATATAAATGTCGACAACTATAAAGTTGACCTATTTTAAATCTTTTCTTTATTTCATCATTTTTGTTTGTTAGCATTCAGAATTCCCAAATTCTCGCGATGGCTGGATGCTTATACTTTGCGGGTCCAGTATAACAAATCAAATTGGGCATGTGTTGGACAAATGCCTCGCCGTGCGAGTGACCACAAAGTGCGATAATTTCCTTGTCCGGGTTTTCGATAGCCGCAGCTAATAACTCGTCTCCAGTGGCCTTTGAAGAGAAGTGTGGCATCCAGTGTTCATCGCTCACTTTGCCATTGTAAACCGCATTTTCTTTAAATGGCGGTATATGTGTCGCCACAAAAACTTTTTTAGCTCCGTATTCTTTAAAAGCCAAATCTATGTTTGTTTTAATTAAGGTCGCATCCTCTTTGGCTATTTGATTAATTTTATTAAAACGATCACCACGTGTCTGACAATCAGGCCAAGCCAATTCTTTGATTACATAGTAATCGTTCATATCTACTCGTGATGCAAACCAATTGGCATATTGACCATCGTAAAGTCCGTCTGCTCCAACAAGACAAACGTCCTTTGTCAACGGAACAACTTCTGAAGAACCAAGCCAAACAAGTCTTTTATTTGGATCGCCTTTTCCTATTTGTGGAATTTTTATACCTTTGTGTTGGTAGGTAAAAAGACTTTCCATTGTTTTTTTGACATCTTTTATTGAACCATTATAATAATCATGATTTCCAAGAATAAAGAAAATGGGAAAAGTTTGCGGTGCTGTGTAAACTTGTAATAAACCAAGTAAAGGTACAACATTTTGCGCTTCTGCTATGTCTCCAGTTATAACCACAGCATCAGGCTTTGCTTCACAAAGTCTACGACAAAATTGTTTTATACCTTCTTCATGACAAAAATTCAAATGACAATCAGTAGTGTGTACTAATCTAAACATATTATCCTTTTTTTGTTTCATAATGGCGCTCAACCCATATCGAACTCCCAACTATCCATCCTATTTTTTCTCCATATAACACTTCCCAAAAATGTTCATATTTTCGTAAAACAAGAATTGCATCGCCAGGATTTATATGTTCTATTTCTGTTTTTTTCGATCGCCAATGTGATATTGCTTGCAAGCTTGGCGCAGCCTCTTCGTCTCTTTGCCAGGCCGATAGCGCATCTTCTTTATTTTTAAAGAGGCAAATATAGAAATTTTTACAAATGTAAAGCCCGTGGTTCATTTTATTGTAAGGGAATTATCCTATGCCAGTTTTCTTTTTTAAACCAACCAACTCTATCTTTTCCAATAATATGATAGAACTCTTCATTATTATAAATAAAATTTTCTAAAAATATAAAAGGTTCATTTTGTGAAAAAAACGTTACTGTTGCATTAAGCTCTTTGGAAAGATATTCAGTTTGTAGCTTTGGATATAGATCTGATGGGCCATTTGGGGTTATAATATTTCTATAACCACCACCTGATAGATCTGTAAATTTTGCCTTTCTTAAAATTTCCAAGCTTGGAAATAGTAAAATTACAAAATAATCAGAACAATATAGATTTCCTTTAATCATTTTTGTTTTCCAAAGGTTTTATATTCAACCATTCCGATGCCGCAATCCATCCAATTTTTTCCCCAACTAAAATTTTATGAAATGAATCATTTTTTTCGACAAATAAAATAGGCTCCCCTGGCTGTACCCACGCCACTTTTGAATTTAACACACCAGACCAATAGGCTGCGACGCCTTCCACAAACATATCTTTAGTAATTTTAGTTGATGGAGTTTGGACACCTGCTGCAATCTCTCTTGCAGCACCTTCCGGAAACGCAGCAGCGGCGATTTCTTTTGTTTCATATACCAAGAGATAGTATTTTTCACAAACATAAAGATTGTTAGAATAATTCATTTTAACCTGTAAAATTCACAATATATAACCAATCCAACATTACCAACCAACCAATTTTTTCTCCAATTAAAACCTTGGCAAAAATATTGTCTAATTCCAACAATAAAAATGGTTCATTCATGTCCAAAAAGGAAATTTTTCTTTTCATTCTATTGGCCCAAAAATTTGTATTTATTATTGCGCTTTCAAAATTTTTGGAGCCAGCACCAGATGGATATGCCTGGTATCTTGATAAAGATTTTAAATCTTCTTTTGTTTCATAGACTGATATACACCATTTATGACTAGTATAAAGTTTGCCTATTTCAAACATTGGGTATTTCAAAATATTTCTGATGCTTTCTTCGTTAGTCTCATTAGTGCCTCTGCGGCATCGGTCATATGTTTTGCGTCCGCAAGACCTAGGCCAGTTCTTTCTCTTACTGCTTTGATAGCCATTATTTTTTGCCCATTCCTGAGCAGGTCAATTTCTTTTTGTGTCATGTCAGCCAAGACAAGTTTATTGTCAGAGTTTTCATACCACTCTGTCAATATTTCGCCAGTTAAAAAATTTACATGCCTAATTGCAAAGTTGTCAGAAATGCGTAAAAATTCAACACTTTCCATAACATCTTTGAAAGATGGCGGTAAGCCCAATATTTTTTTATTGTAAAGTGCTTCGGTCATTACCAATATCTGTTGAGAAACAAAGTCCACGCTAACAATTTTGATTTGTGGAATATTGCCAATTTTATTTATTTTTTCAATCATGTTTGAAGGATCGTCAAACAATCGAGTTTTGTTGTTATAGTTCATTTGCATTTCCTGTTTAGAATTCAGTTAGAGTGTAATACCTTTCTTGCATTTTCTGCACAGATATTTCAAACCACGTTTTATTCTACCATAACAGATTTTAGAAATAATGACCCCGTTGCTACAATTACATTTGGCTTTATACAAAAATTTTTGTTTTCTGCTCTTTTTTTCAACCTTTACACTATGACATCGTTTGGGTTGCATTCCAGCTTTAATCATCAAAGTACGCCAACTTGTTCCGTGTGGTGCTCGCCGATCAAAATTGCCAGTATAATAATCAACAATGTGCGCAGCCTCGTGAAAAACCGTTTGCTTTCTTTCGTCGAGCGGAGCTTTTAAAAATAAAATAGGAGAAAATTCTATATGCGTAGGAATGGCAAAAGTATCTGCCCAAACATAATAAGCCATTCCCATTGTTGATGTTAATTTTTTATTCCATCTCCATTGAATTTTGTTAAAAAGTTCTGATTGTTCCATCGCAATAAAAGCTTCTTTTATGAAGTCATTAGTCTGTTCGTTCATTTCAAATATTTTTGTATGATGACGCTCAGAAGCCAATCTTTGTAATTTTTTTGCTATTCTTTTAATGCGCTTATTGTTAACCAAATATTCATTTTTTATGGTTGTGTTATTGGCTGCTAAAATTGATTTTGTTTTTCTTTTAACTTGATAAGATTTGCTTTTTGAATATTTTCTTATTTTTGGTTCTGGAATATCATTTTTATCTAACATATGAAAACATCGTATTATATGTAACATAATTGATAAACAAGTTTGTTTTGTATCTGTTCTGTGCTATTCTAAAACTCAATGAAAAAGTCAAAAACATTTTGCTATGTTCTAACTCTTACTGGAGAGGTAGAAGATGATTTGAAAATGTGTCGAAAACTTGCAAAGTTTAAAATTCCAGTTTTGTCCCCAGGATTGAAAGAGGGCGAATGGAATGATGAACCAGGCAAAGTTCGATGGGCTATTAGTCCAAATATATCTGACGAAGCTTTTGTCTCTATGATTTCAATGGAAGAATTCTATTCTATAGAAAAGAAATTTGATTGAAATGCTCAGTGAAATTTTCATATGCGCCGATTATTATCTTTTGATCTATGAAATAAAAGAAAAAATTGATAGTCGAACAGTAGATGCATGTGTAAATGCTTTTGAAGACGACGATTGCATTCATACCCAAGGCGCTGATAGTGCTTTTATCATAGCTGATTATTGGACAAAAAAATTAAACTGTAAGGTAACATTTTCAAATCCAAGTGAACCAATTTTTGTTATTAAAAAATGTGATAAATTTTGGAATGTCTTGATTGGAGAAAAAATTGGTTGGATAATCGTGGAAGATTGGCTAACGATCAAAAAATTAAATGAGTGATAAAATGACAGTAGAACTTTTTAAATGTTGGAATTGTGGCAAAGATATTCATCATCAACTCGATGAAGAAAATTTCTTTTGGTGTAATTCTGTCTGTAAAGATTCACACCAGAAAAAAGAAGACGCCCAAAGAGTTAAATGGGAAAAGGAAGTCGAAAAGGCTGAAAAGTCTTGGCAAAAAAATGGCGTAAAAACCAAGGGCGAGGCGATTCCAGACACTAGAGTGGAATCAAAAACTACTAGAAAGAAACGCAACACTGGCGATACGGAATTCGTTGGGAAAAATGCCTGTGGCAAATGTGGCGAAATTGGACACAATGCCAGAACCTGCGGAAAGAAAGAACCGAAATCCACCGAACCCGTAAAACGTGCACAGTTTTTGACTGCTGTAAAAGGCAAATATAAATGTGGTAAATGCGGAGAATATGGTCACAATGGACGAACTTGTAAAATCTGAAAATTGTCTTGAATTAGCTAGCATTTACTATTGTGAAGATTACCATTTGTATCTTTATAAAGAAAAACAAGATGCACTAATGAAAGATGGCTGGTGTGGACATAGTTCTGCTAATTTAAGCACCGCATCTTTTGAAAAACTTTTAATAAATGTTCATGGTTTTTTACCTAAAATTTTGCCTCCAAAGCAAAATTTTCTAGTTGTTGACATTCAACCTGAAATAGTTACAAATCCTTTTATGGCTGTTTTTCCAATTCAAATAATAACAGAAGACAAAATTGGATGGATTAAAGTCCACAACTTAATGTCTTTTAAAAGAGTAGTTTAAAATATTTGAAAGTAATGATGTACAAAAATAATTCTCTTTATAGAACACAATCAAGACTTTTTTTATTTTTAACTGATACAGTTAATATAAATCTCCCCGAACAAACCTTGAGAGAAAATTTTACATCAATAAATTTCAACAACAGTAATGATAAAGAAGGAACTGCGCTTTACTCTGAAAATTGGAACTGTGATATAAAACGTTTGGATTTTGATGAAATAGTAATGATCCTAGAGCATAGAGAGTTAAAAAACCTAGCCAGGCCAAAAATCATTGCAAGATTATTAACTAATTCGGGAGTTGGCTGGGTCTATTTTAGTCCATTAAACACGTATTTATCGGAACTTGAACTTGAAAACAAAACGTGAACCATTAATTTTTACGATTGGTGAAGTGTATTATTCAACTTCACATTTTTTCTTTGTCTGGTACAAAAAAGAATATCTTATAGAAGTTTGTGATTTTGCCAGAGAAGTAAGATCCAATTACAATTCAGCAAGTATATTAAATTTTGCTAATCGTATACAGAATAAAAGCATGGCTTTTGGAATAAGTGCCAATGAGCCATTCATGGCTTTAAGTAAAGTTTACTACGATCCAGATTGTGAACATCATGTAATGCAGATTTTGGCAGATCAAAAAACTGGTTGGATTCCTGTTCCGTTTGGTGTAATCTACAAGAAACTCTTACAAGAGAACGAAATAAAAGAAAGCAAATAAACAAATGTCAAACAAGCCACAGTATGATTTAACAGGCGACCAAGAGAGATTTGTAACCGAGGCAGAGAGCCAGGGTTTTACAATCGACTACGAATACGTTGGTAAATTTAATTTTGGAAGAAAATGTCCTGCTGTCAAGGTACAAACTTTGCGTGAATTGAGAACAACGTCAAAAAATGCTCAATGGGAACACGTGAATGGTTTACATTACATGATTTATTGTCCATACTGATTTCTTTCAATAGAAAATTTCGATATAATGCAAAATAAAACGTATTGGCAAAGACCTAAAATTTTTAAAACAAACGATGCTCTAATAAAATGTGAAATAGCGTACGATGAAAGATTTGTTAGTTTATTGCAGCTAACAAAATCATATGTAATCGCAAAAGAACCGCAAGCTGTTTCTCTAACAACGTTTATTACAAATGAAACGGGCAAAGATATCTTTGCCCAGGGTACCGGAAAAATTTATTTAGGGTCTGATTATGCAATATACGGTGTTGAAATAATTGTAACCGTAGAAGAAGACGCAAGAGTCAGATGGACTGCGCCTAGTTGCATTATGGATATACAAAAATTAAACAAAAAACCAACAAGAATCAGTTAGATTGCGTTGGCTGTAAAATTTGCCTTATCGTTGAAACAACTCCAAAAACTTCAATAGCATGGTCACGAAGTTTTCCCTTTTTCAAACGACCCTGATTGGTTTGGATGACATAATAAAGTCTCCAAGCCCAATCATGATATATGTTAATAACCTTCGCTAAAGGCAAAGGTTGAGTTTTAAAATATTCAAACTCGGATAGAATTTTTTTATCCAATCGTATGAGATTAGTTTCAGCAGCGGGAACTTCTCCCTCTTGCTCTTCTTTTAACATTTTTTCACAAGCATTTAGAATATCGGCAATTGCTTCAGATTCTTTATAAATTTCTTGTAATTGTTCTTCTGTGTATTCAGTCATTGTAATCAGAGTTTGTACACAATTGTATTATCTGTATTAGTTGAGTCAATATTGAAGTCAACAAGTGTATCTAGTGGTTTTGGTTTTTTGACTGGAGGTTTTTCTGTGGTAATATACAATGGCAAAGGTTCAAATTTGTCTTTATTCTTTTCATTTTCTTCTTGGAGCATCTTTTCACGGAGCCACTTGAAGAAATCTTCATTTGAAATATCTTTTTCGGCCATTTTACATACCTTTTCTTACCACTATTATAAGTAGTTACCCTGCCCTAGAATGTGGAACCGTTTATTTACTTGTCAATAGGGCTAGCAATTCTTTTTATCAATTTTTTCTAAAGCATCGATAAGCGCTTTTTCAAAAATCACCTTGTCTCCTGTGTCTTTTGTTTTTATCAGTTCTTCTCTATCGGGCCTAAAAGAATAAGAGGACGTGATGTTCCTTTGAAGCCTGGAAACATCTCTTATTGGCTCTTTTGACTTTTGTGCCGATGCAATGGTTGCTGGTGTATGATATTTGCCACTAGATGTAAAAATGGCAATTTTTTTACTTTGTTCTTCCGTAACCTTTGGTGTCTTGTCTAGCAAGCGAAAAGGTTCAGGAGTTTCAATTTTATGTTTACCGCTTGGAAACTCTTTTGGAGTTATGGTTTTGTCAACCAGCATCCATTCAGCTCTGGCTTCTTCAATCTTTTTTAAGATATATTTGTCAGAAATGCTGTCAGCGTAATCCGCCGCTTGATTTAATAGTTCTGGAATAGGTCGTTCATGCTCAATAGGATTTTTGGCCCATTCGCACACTCTAACATATGCAATCGAAAAGCTTATCGAAGGAGTTTTTCTTTTGCCCGGATCACTAATTCTAGCGATCGGTTGTTTTTTAAACAATGAAAACATAGTTTATGCTATCACAGACCAACGAAACTAAAAACTAATTTCCAAAACAGAGTTGCTTACTTTTTATCTCTGGCGATCATTTTCTGAATATATTGTTCTTCTTTTTCCGTTGTGGCAGCAGGAAATGCTGGCATCCAACGACCACCTAATTGTACTTGATCTACATAATTTGTATTGCTTAATTTATTTTTTGCCACAGATTTGCAAAACAAAGCAGCATTTACTTTCAATGTAGATGCTATTGGTAATTTTATTTCTTCTAACACAACCAAATCTGGTTCTTTTTCTGTCAACTCTAACAGTAACTCATCTGATTTGTTGTTGTTTTCAGTCATTCAATACACCTTTTATTTAAGTATGAGATAACTCACATCATTTAGATAAAATTCTTTTCTTGCTTTGAGTATGCAAAAGACTCTTTGAGTTTTTGTTCTAATTTGTTTGTGGAAGAATCCCAATATGGCGTGTATTCAATTTTGTGTTTTTTGTAAAATCTTTCACCGGCATCATTCCAGGGCTGAGCCACTATTGAAATTTCTTGAGGAATTGCAAATGCCAAAATTTTGTTTACGATAGCTGTGCCAACGCCTCTTTTTCTATAATCGGCGCCGACATATAGAGAAATGCCAAATATATTTGTCGCTTCTCTCCTGGGAGTTAAAGTTGCCCAGGCTATAGGAGAACCAGCTTCCCAGCAAACCCACGTCAGCATTTTACGTTCCCACAACAATGAAGATTTCATTGCGGAGCCAACATAAATTCCATTATTATCAAATGAACTTTCGGCAGCGTTGTTTAGATTATCTACAAGATAATCAACTAATTTGTTATTTCGATAAAGCTTTTCAGGTGTATACTTGAGAATTCTCACGCCTATCTCCACTGTTTTCTATATTGCAAAAGAGTTAGATCTTTCATCTTAGCCTCTAATTCCAAATGAATGTTGTGACCATAGTCATTTATTTTTTTGTAAATGAAATTAGAATGTGCTTGCGGAATACATTTAACTCCTTCGTCACACATAGATTCACTATAATGTGTCAATGGAATTATGTTTTTAGGCCAAGTGCTCATTGCCATTTCAAGAGCTTCATTTTCTGTTTGACCTTGATTACAAAATTTATGATGATGATAGTCAAATACAATTGGAGTGCTAATCGTTTTATTTAACTCTGCTAGTTCGATGGTACAATACAGCGACGCTTTATCATCATTTTCTACAGTTAGGCGAGTTTTTACACTTTCATTTAATTTATTGAAATTTTTGCAAAAAGCATTCAGTGCTTTTTCTTTGTCATTGTAATGTGCACCGACGTGTATATTAATTGCATTCCAGGGAGTTCTTGAAAGTCCCATTAAATCAAAAATTTCTCCATGAATTTCTAAATCACGACTTGTATTTTTGATTATTCGTTCTTCCAAAGACGTTAATTTATTGAATGGACCCGGATGGAAAGTTAGACGCATATTATGCTTCGTTGCATACTCGCCGGAACGCCGCAAGGAAGACAAAATTTTGTCAAAATCTGGTAAGTTTTCTAACTTGTAGTCAGATGCCCAGGGAAACATATCAGAGGATATTCTGAAAATATTAATGTTGTTTTGGGTGTTCCAAGCAAGAATTTTTTCCAAATCAAGAACGTTTAACAATGCAAGTTTACTTGCACCAACAATTCCTTTTTCAAGAAAAGTTTTTCGTATCATGGAACGATTTGTTGTGATTTTATTTTTGACAGACAAATTTTCATTTATTGTCAAATTAATACAACAATAACCCAAATTTTGGAAATGATTTTTGTTGTTTGTCACTTTGTCTCATTAACGATATGCAGATTTGGTTTCTTTATAAACAGGCTTGTCATCTTCTACCAATTTAGATTGGTAGTTTGCAATAACCTTTTGCCAGTCTTTAGAAGTTTTAATTAACGCCGAGTTTCCTTCGCTTATTAATGCCTTTTCTAACAATTCTGCTGTTCTAAAGCTAGAAACGTAAGAACCAAAAAATACACTATAAGAATAATCTTCAACCGTATAATAATGTGCTTTAAATGGTTTCATTTCTGGAAACCAATAAAAATCATCAATCGCGGAAATTGTTCCTCTATATTTTTTAGTTTCTATTGCAATTTGCTTTGTAGATACTATTTCTTTGGACCACCAATGCTTTTTTGAAAAAAAGTCTATCGTTAGAATAACGAATATTTTCGCGTCAGGCGTATCGCGACGTTCGTTGTCATTTTGTATGACTTCCGAATTAACAATTTTCCACTTTTTAGGTAACGTCCAATTCATATCAAATTCTTTCAATTGTTAAAGGATGAAAGAAGTCCCCGAATCGAAGCTTTTCTTTTCCGGGTAATAATTTTTCACGCAATTCGTGTTCGGCAATTGTAAGAATTTCTAGCTCAAATCTTGCGTGCAACTCTTTTCTAAAGTGAAGCAAAACCGGGTCTTCGGTTACATAAGTCCAAAACGGATCCTTGCCATTCATTTGCCACGAAAAAACAGCTTCTGCATAACCGCAAGCATCTACTGCATCTTTCAAATGTTTGGGATATTCTTTTCCAAGACAAAAATTAGCTAAAAAAGCAGAAACTTCTACGCAAACTCCCATTGAAAGAATGTGATATTGATCATCTAAAATACTAGCACTACGAGTGATGTTGCTAACTTTATTTTCGTCTATCACAGTATGTCTTTCTTGTATTTATACAAATTATCAACGGTCATTTCAACAATTTCAAAAACGTCTCTATTGAACTTTGATTGTCGTTCCACCCAATTTTCATAGGACTCTGGTACGAAATTTTCAGCTTTCTTCAATGCTTCTTTTGCATAATTTAGCGTAGATAATGTTTTTGCATAACCATTACTACCGGGAACTCTCCTTTTCAAAGCTTCGCCATGCAGCCGAATCATTTCGTTGTTGCTTTTTATCTCCCTATCTTGAGTATTGAATTTGTAATCAAAATACCCATCCAAAATTTTAGCTTTGTGCTTTGTTTCTAATATAGAAATGGCTTCTTCTGCTTTTTCTTTACTAGAAAATACTCCTACGATAGATTCGACAGGGTAATAGTCTTCAATTTTGTACTTTCGTTCCAAAATAAAAACACTATTTTGCGTTTTCTCTTCCATTTTATCACCCAAGACCTTCATGGTCATCGAATGAATGGATTTTGAGATCTTTGATTGGCGGTGACAAGAAGCTCTGTCTATAAACAGACAAAACCTCCATTAAGCCTCCCCTTCTCAAAATTTCTTCGAGCGAAGCCTCTGAACGTCCAAGTCTTTTCCAGGTATATCTGATCGAATTCATATCGTTTTCAGATAATTCAAGTGTGAATTTACAGAAAAATTTCTTACTGTTAGACATAGAACTATCCTAGCATAAGGTTTTGGGAAGTAAACCTATTTCCCAAAACCTCTAAATGCTTGTTAAAAGGATTTTATTTTCAATCCCAGGCAATGCTGGTTTTTGATTTCTTCGAGGCTTTTGGCGCATCCTCATCGTCAGATTCATCATCCACAACATACTCTACAGAGTAGTTTTCATCTGACTTACTTTCCATGGTCATGTCCTGGAAAGTAACTACCACATTTTCATTTGTGGTAACGTTATTTTGTGGTGAAATTCGTTGCGAAAGAACTGGATCAATCGCAAATTGTGTTCCAAGACGATCGGCAACCATTCCAACGATATTGTTGATGGTGATTTGCGAAGGCTCTTCCGCAAACGAAGTTCTCCAAAGCTTTCCCAAGGCATTAACCTCTTCAAGCATCAAATATGGAGAAAGTTGCCTAAACAATTGAGACATATAACGCCAATCCTGATCTTCGTATCCACGAACCACACCAGTGGCAAACAAGCTCAGCATTTTACCAACGTGCTTGTTGGTTCTGACCTTGTTTCTTTCTGCACGCTTTCGTGCGGCCGCCTTTGCGGTAACTGCACTTGTTGAAGTTTCAGGAACAGACGACTTACTTGACTTTCTTGTTGAC
>Ga0105238_10003113_pt1 | contig 16543 bp, 9 predicted proteins | sample KBSC34metaG_FD_81526 | JGI IMG/M metagenome (GOLD analysis project Ga0105238, IMG submission 81526) | Corn rhizosphere microbial communities from Kellogg Biological Station, Michigan, USA - KBS C3-4 metaG | ecosystem: Host-associated > Plants > Roots > Rhizosphere > Soil | place: Michigan, USA... | reverse complement strand
CATCACCATCATCGGCTCACTGATTGCCGGCGTGCCAAACCCGTTCGACCCGATGCGGCTCCTGCGGATGTTCGTCGTCATTACCGTGACGTCGTTCGCGCTCGTGAGCCTGATGTTCTTCCTGATGGCGCGCATGAACGACCCGATGCTGCCGCGCGCCATGTTCGGCGTGCTCAACACCGTGCTCTACTTTCCGAGCGGCGCCGTCTACCCGCAGCAGGGGTTCCCAGGATGGATGCAGGTGATTGCGAAGATCGACCCCTTCACGTATGCCGTCCACGCCTTCAAGAGCCTGCTGCTCAAGAACACGGGTTGGGAAGCGATCAGCTACGACATCGGCTACCTGGTCGTCTTTTCCGCCGTAGCCATGACCGCCGCCACCGCGCTGTTCAAGCGAACCTTGTAGTCCTTTGACCTTTGGCCTTTGGCGTTTAAGAGGCTAGAGGCAAGCGGCCAGAGACTATGAGTGCACTCCTGGCGCCTCGTGCCCCGTTCGCTGAACGTAATCGACGTAGGAGCCGGGATAGAGATGCGGCTCCTTGTCGAGCCCCGTCTCGCCACCCAGTTCCAGCACGCGATTGCTCAGCGCGCGGAGGAACGCGCGGTCGTGCGACACGAAGAGCATCGTGCCCTCGAAATCCTTGAGCGCCTCGATGAGCATCTCCTTCGTGAAGAGATCGAGATGGTTCGTCGGCTCGTCGAGCACCAGGACGTTGGGCGGATTGAGCAGCATGCGGGCGATGACGAGCCGCGTCTTCTCGCCGCCGGACAGCGATCGGATCTTCTTGTCGGTGTCGTCGCCGGAGAACTGAAACGCGCCCGCCAGGTTGCGCAGCACGCCGATCGACTCGTGCGGGAAGTCCTTCTGCAGCTGCTCCTCGATCGTGAGATCCGGGTCGAGCAGGTCGAGCGCCTGCTGGGCGAAATAGCCCATCTTCACGCTGGCGCCAATCGTCACGCTGCCGGCATCGGGCTCCAGCACACCCGCCACCATCCGCAGCAAGGTCGTCTTGCCCGCGCCGTTCTTTCCCATCACGCACCAGCGCTCGCCGCGCCGGATCGTCATGCTGAGTTCGTCGTACACGACGCGCGCGCCGTACGCCTTCGACACGCCGTCCACCACGAACACCTGGTCGCCCGAGCGCGGCGGCGGACGGAAGTCGAACTTCACGACCTTGCGCTTCTTCGGCAGCTCGATCTTCTCGATCTTCTCCAGCGCCTTGACACGGCTCTGCACTTGCGCCGCCTTGGCGGCGTGCGCGGCGAACCGCTCGATGAAACGCTGCTCCTTGGCGAGCATTGCCTGCTGCCGCGCATAGGCGGCCTCGCGATTGGTCTCGCGGATGGCACGCTCGCGCTCATAGAAATCGTAGTTGCCCGAGTACGACGTGATCTCGCCGCCGTCGATCTCAGCGATGCGCCCCACGATGCGGTTCATGAACTCCCGGTCGTGCGACGTCATCAGCAGCGCGCCCGACAGCCCCTTGAGGAACTGCTCGAGCCAGATGATCGACTCGATGTCCAGATGGTTGGTGGGCTCGTCCATCAGCAGCACGTCCGGTCGCCCGAGCAGCACGCGCGCCATGGCGACGCGCATCTTCCAGCCGCCCGACAGCTTGCCGACGTCGCCGTCCACGCGCTCGTCGTCGAACCCCAGGCCGTGCAGCACCTCGCGCGCTTGCGCCTCGAGGCCGTAGCCGCCCAGATGCTCGTATTCCTCCTGCACCTCGCCAAAGCGCGCCAGGATCCGGTCCATGTCGTCGCCCTTGGCGGGATCCGCCATGTCGCGCTGCAGCGCGTCGAGCTCGTGATGCAGATCGCCCAGGCGGCCGCTGCCCGCAATCGCCTCCTCGAGCACGCTGCGCCCGGCCATTTCCTCGACGTCCTGCCGGAAGTAGCCCACGGTGAGACGCCTGGGCACCGACACGTCGCCCTCGTCGGGCGCTTCCTCTCCCACGATCATGCGGAAGAGCGTGGTCTTGCCGGCGCCGTTCGGGCCGACGAGGCCGACCTTCTCACCGGCATTCAGCTGGAACGAGGCGTCGACGAACAGAATCTGCTTGCCGTATTGCTTGCCGATTTTCGAAAACGAGATCATGTGGGGTCTTAGGCAGGCCTGAAGGCCTGCAGCTACGTGTGGCCTGCCGCTACGAGCGCTTCAATCGCCGGCCGACGGCGAGGCCGAAGTGGTAGGCGCCTTCCTGCTGCAGCCAGACATGCCGCGCGTGGTTGTCGGCGAGCTCGACGATCAGCACGCGCGCCTGCTCCGGCAGCGCGGCGGCAATCTGCTCGACGAGCTGCTCCTGACGCTGCACGTCCACCGGCGCGAAGAGCTCGTCCTCGTGGATAGCCTGCAGGAGCGCTTCGTATTCCTCCTCACACTGCTCTTCAGCGTCGGAGAACGAAGGGATCGACCGCTGCCGTCCGTCCATATCGAGCTTCGCGGCGCAGCGCTCCGCGAGATCCAGGAGTTCCTGTGAGGTCGGCATCCAACTAGTCTAGCCGCGGAGGGTGGGCGGCCGCTTCGCGCACAAGGAAACCCATCTTCGGATGTGAGGGTTCGAGATCGATCCGAATCCCCTCTTGGCGCAGGGTCTCCGAGGTGGTGGGCCCGATCGACGCCACCGTGGCGCGGCCCAGTCCCGCGCGCACGCCCTCGGTCAGCCGCAGTTCCGCCGCCACGTGCAACAGATGCTGAACCTGGGTGGCCGTCGTCACCAGGACGACATCGATCGACCCGGCGGCCAGGGCGCGGCATGCCTCGCGCAACGGCTCGAGGTCCTCGGGGAGTGCCCACTGATAGATCGGGACGCGGGTGACGAGCGCGCCGCGCTCTTCGAGCGCCTTCAGGAGTTCGGGGTTCGGCGCGCCGTACTCCTGCACGGCGACGCGACGCGCCCCGAGCGGCGCCTCCTCGGCGCGCTGATCGAGCGCCGCGACCAGCTCGCGCCACGTGTTCGGTTCGGGTGCCTGCACCCACGGCGCGAGGCCGATTTCGCGGAGCACCGAGGTGGGCTTGGGGCCGCGCGCAGCAATCGGAATGCGCCCGAGCGCCGCGATGAACACGTCGCGCTGGCCGCGGACCGTATCCACCAGCTCCAACAGCGCCCGCGTACCGACACCCGTCAGCAGGACGACGAGATCGAATTCCTGGCGAATGACGGCGTCGGCAAACGCCAGCGCCTCCGTGTTCGACTCCAGGGGCACTTCGCGCATGGAGGGCGCCACGATCGGGCGCCCTCCATACGACTCCACGATCGACGCCAGCTCGCGCGCGCGCCGGCTTTCCAGCACGAGCACCGAGCGGCCGTCGAAACTCGGTTGATTCACACCCCGATCTTAACGGGTAGGGCGGTCGAAGACCGCCCGCGCCGTACCGCTACTTCTGCCCGCCGCCCTCGTGCAGGTAGGCCTCTTCGCCGTGCTGCGTCAGGTCCAGACCGTTGTTCTCGTCGGACGCGTCGGCGCGAATCGGAATCACGAGGTTGATGACCTTCAACAGAATGAAGCTCATGGCACCGCTGTAGACGATGGCCGTCACCACGGCGGCGGCCTGGATGCCGACCTGGCCGGGGTTGCCCGCGATGAGGCCGTCGAACACGCCGTTGATCGACTTCTCTGCGAAGACACCGGTCAGCAACGCGCCCACGGTGCCGCCGACGCCGTGCGCCGCCACCACGTCGAGCGAATCGTCGAGCGACGTCTTGGCGCGGATGATCAGGGCAATGTAGCTCGGCACTGCGGCAATCGCGCCCAAGATCAGACCGTTCATCGGGCTGATGAAGCCAGCCGCCGGCGTGATGGCTACGAGGCCCACCACGATGGCGGTGGCCGCGCCGACCGCCGTGGACTTGCCAAGGCGGACCCAGTCGAGGATGGTCCAGACCACCAGCGTGCCCGCCGGAGCCAGCATCGTGGTCACGAACGCCAGACCGGCAATCGGGCTGGCGGCCAGGGCGCTACCCGCGTTGAATCCGAACCACCCGAACCAGAGGAGACCGGCGCCAAGTAACACCAGCGGCACGCTGTGCGGCAGCAGCGATGACGAGGGATACCCCTGGCGCTTGCCGAGCACGATCGCGGCGACCAAAGCGGCCGATGCGGCGTTCACGTGCACGACCGTGCCGCCAGCGAAGTCCCACGCCCCCATGTCGGCGAGGAAACCGCCGCCCCACACCCAGTGGGCCATCGGCGCGTAGACCACAATCGACCACAGGGTGATGAACACCACGTAAGCGCTGAACCGCATGCGCTCGACGATGGCGCCCGAGATCAGCGCCGCCGTGATGATGCAGAAGGTGGCCTGGAAGGCCATGTAGAGGGCGTGCGGGATGGTCAGCGGAACGATGGCGCCTTTTTCGCTCAGGTCCACTCCACTCAGGAACAGGTAGCGCAGGTCGCCGATGAAGTTCTCGGACGCCCCGCTCCCCGCCGAGAGCGCCAGGGAGTAGCCCACGAGGGCCCACGCCACGCCCACGAACCCCAGCGAGATGAAGCTCATCATCATGGTGTTGAGCGCGTTTTTGGAGCGCACCAACCCCCCATAGAAAAACGCCAGGGCTGGTGTCATGAGCAGCACCAGCGCCGTGGATATCAACATCCAGGCTGTGTCGGCTTGATTCATTCTTCACCTCGAATGGGGCGGCCGTCGCGACCGTCCTCAAGGCGTGCCTTAAGGCAAGCTGAATGCCACGGTTCGGCTGGAACGAAGTGACGTTTTGGCGCGGTTTTTTGCCATCACTGCAACTGCGATCCAACCGTTTTGGTGCCGAATGGCCGTGTTCCTACAACGATGCAACATTGAGAGGGGCTTGGAGGTGTTCGGCCGGGATGCGGTCCGCGGACGCCGACCAGTTCTAGACAAGGATGTCGATGGATCCCGGTGACTTCGACAAATGTGTCTAGCTTTGCCCCGACGCCAGCAACGACGCGAGTTCTTTGCTGACCGGCGGCCCCGGAGAGAACACCGATTCATTCGGCTGCCAGGGCGTGCGGCACGCCTGCCCACGCTCGTACAAGTGCAAATTCGCGGTCATTCGCCGCACATCGGCGTTGAACCCCGCCCGCGACGCGGCCGCCAGGATGTCGCGTTGAATGCCGGCCGCCTCGGAGAATTGACCGAGTTCGGCGTAGGCCATCGCCAGGGTTTCGCCCACCTCCGTCGTGCGGCCCGCCGAGAGAAGCTGCTGTGTAATCGAGAGCGCCTGGTTGCCGTCGCGTGCCCCTGCGTCCGGAGCCGCGGCCAGCACCCGAGCGAGAGCATGGCGAAGCTGCAGATCGTCGGGCAGCAGACGCGTGGAGTCGAGCAGGGAGTCGCGCGCCTCTCGGTAGCGGTTCAAGCGCACCAGGGCGATGGCATACCCGAAGCGCGCTTCCCCCGAGCGCGGATTCAGGCGAACGATTTCGGCGTACTGGGCCAGCGCGGGCTCGGGCTGGCCGGCGCGGCTCAGCGCGTCGCCGAGCGCCTGACGCGCCTCGAGGTAGTTCGGATTGAACTTCACCGCGCTCGACAGGTGCGCTACGGCCTCGCGCCCGCGCCCGGCGGACGCCATCAACACGCCCAGGCTGTAGTGCGCCTTCGCGGCCGTTTCGTCCGGGCCGTCCTGCGGCGCCAGCCTCACCACTTCACTGAACTGCTGGAACGCGCCGCGCACGTCGCCCTGCAGCACCAGCGCCGTAGCCAGCTTGTGGCGGAGCGAACGCCCCAGCATCGTGGTGCCCGGCGCGAGCGAAATCCCCGTGCGGAAGAATCCCTCGGCGGCCTTGTAGTCGTGCTGCTCCAGCGCGCGCACACCGCGCAGTTCATAGGAGAGACCGCTCTGCAGCGACAGATCGAGCTGCTGCCGCACCGGGTCGGGCACCAGCACTTCGGTGTTCTTCCACTGCTTCAGGTGCGCTTCGGCCTTGGCCATGTCGCCGAGGCCGCGGTAGGCCATCGCCAGCGGCGAATGGACACTCGACGAGGTCCGCGGCAGCGCCAGCGCTTCTTCCAGCACCGACACGGCGCGCGGGTAATCGCGCTGCGCCAGCGCCGCCTGCCCGAGCCCCGCCAGCACCGAGACTTCACGGGGCGCGACTTTCTGCGCGCGCTCGAAGAACGGCAGCGCCTTTTCAGGCTGCCCGTTATCGAGATAGAGGCGCCCTAGCCAGACCAGCGTTGGCATGTCGGAGGGCGTGATCTCCAGCGCGCGCGTGAAGTCGGCCAGCGCCTGCGTGGGACTGCCCATGCTCTTGTGCAGGTGGCCGAGGAGATACGGCCAACGCGCCTCCTGCGGCGCCAGGTCCTCGGCGTTGAGATACGCCGGCTCGGCGGCCTGGTAGTACTCGCCGGCATGCAGCAGCATGGCCAGGTTGCCGTACGCCTGCCCCTTGTCAGCCGCCGTCGCGCCCGGCTTGGTGAGCAGCTCCTGCAGCGCCGCATAGCGCTCCTTCGCCTGTTCTTGAACAGCCGGCTCGACACGCGCGAGATCCGGCAGCGAAACGGGGCGCGATCCGGGGGTTGCGGGCTGGGCGGCCGGCGCAGCCGCGGCTGGCGTCGATACCCTTGCCGTCGCCGCCGGTGGCGCCGGCGCCGTCTCCTTCTTGCAGGCTGCCGTCGCGAGCGCCGCACTCAACACCGCGATCGCCGCCGCACGGCCGCCGCTCACCTCTCCTGGCCCTCCGTGAGCGTGGTGTATCGACCGGTTGCCACCGACGTCCAGTCCTCGGTCTTGCCGTCGGGCCACACGACGTGCACCGCCACCATGGCCGGCGCGGACGCACCGAGCCCCACGAGCACACGCGGATCGTTGGCCGACGCGTAGCTGCCGTCGGCGCGGGCGCGCCGCCACAGCGGCGGTCCATCGGCCCGGCGGATCTCCACTCGCGCCCCCAGAGCGTCGCGCTTGCCCGTCATCAAGCGCAGCCCGATCCACTTGTTGGCGTTGCCGATTTCGTTGATCAGCAGGCGCGTCGGCCCGGCCGCCACGCCGACGAGCACGTCGGTGTCGCCGTCGTTGTCGATGTCGCCGAACGCGCCGCCGCGACTCACCTCTTCGCGCTGAAACACGGCGCCCGCCCGCGCGGACACGTCCTCGAACCGCCCGTTTCCGAGATTGCGATAGAGCTGGTTCTTCATCTTGAGCGGGAACGGATCCTTCGCGCGCGCCTGCGCCTCGATGATCGAGACGCTGCCGTTCAGCGTCAGCAGGTCGAGCCACGAGTCGTTGTCGTAGTCGATCCACGCGGTGCCGAACCCGGTCCTGGCCAGACTGGGCGGGCCCAGGCCCGATGCGGCTTTGCGATCCTCGAAGGCTCCCTTGCCGTCGTTGACGTACAAGATGTTCATCTGCGCGAGCCAGTTGGTGATGAAGAGGTCTTCGTCACCGTCGTTGTCGAAGTCGCCGGCGTCGATGCCCATGCTGGCTTCGGCGTTGCCGGCGCCATTAACGGCGGCGCCGGCTAAGAACGCGTTCTCCTTGAACGTGCCGTTCTTCTGATTCATCCACAGCTGGTTGGCGACGCCGTCGTTGCCGACGTAGATGTCGATCCAGCCGTCGCCGTCGAAGTCCGCGGTGGACACGCCCAGCGCAGGCCCATACGCGCCGCCGAGGAGCGCCTTTCGCGTGACGTCCTCGAACGTACCGTTGCCGCGGTTGTGATAAAGACGGCTCGGCTGCGCGCGGTAGCTGTTGGGCGGACAGTAATCGTGCTGCCCCGTCACCGCCAGGCAGTCGATGTCGGCGTCAGTGCTGTAGAGGAGATAGTTGCCAACAAAGAGGTCCAGGAAGCCGTCGCGGTCGTAGTCGACCCACGACGACGACACGCCCCAGCCGTCAGGATCGCCGGCGCCCGCTTTCGCCGTCACGTCGGTGAACGTGCCGTTGCCGTTGTTGTGGAGCAGCACCGCGCCTTTGAGACCGGTGCGATACAGGTCCACGAAACCGTCGTTGTCGTAGTCGCCGGCCGACACGCCCATGCCGTAGGTTTCGATGTCGATGCCGCTGGCAGCCGTAACGTCCGTGAAGTGGAGCTTTCCCGTCTCCTTGAGATCGTTCCGATAGAGACGGTCCTTCAGGGGGCCCTGCGGCGGAAAGATAGCGTCCTTCAGCGTCTTGCCCTTGCCGAGCATCTGGCTCTGCACCAGATAGACGTCAAGATCGCCATCGTTGTCGTAGTCGAAGAGGGCGACACCCGGCGCCATGATCTCCGGGTAGTAGCGTTCGCCCGACATGCCGTTGAAATGGACGAAGTCGATTCCGGCGGCCGCTGCCCCCTCAGCAAACCAATCGCGAGCCGGCTTCGCCGCTGCGCTCTCTGGCGGTGGCGAAGCCGTACCGCCGCAGCCGACCAGCAGGGCCGCGAGTGCCAGCCACCCGGCACTCGCGGTGAGCTTGGTAGGGCGAGCGGGGCGGGTAGCCCTGAACAAGGCGCTTGTCACTAAGCTGTGATCGTACAAGAAAAGGGCGGGTCCCAAAGGACCCGCCCTTTCGACTTACTCACCTTACCCGCCCTACCCGCCTTACCGGCGAGCGAGGCGAGCCGGCCCTCAGAAGTCGACCGTCGCGTTGAAACGGACGAACCGCGGATAGAGGATCGACTGCGGCCGCAGCCACGTGCCGCCGTCCGCGCCCCACGCCTGGTTGTACGTCAGGCCCGGGTTGGCGTTCGTCAGGTTGTAAAGGTCCACGCCGACCAGCGTCCGCGTGCGGCCGAAGCGCAGCACCTTCGCGAAGCGCATATCGATCTGGTTCACGCGGTCACCATAGAGCTGACCGGGCAACAGCGTGTTGACCGCCGTGCTCGTCGCCGCGTTCGACAGCGGACGGCCGAGCGACGCCGACGCGATGGCGTTCGACACGTTGTAGTTCTGCGCCACCGACGTCCCGTTGGTCGCCGTGTCGTTGCCGCCGACACCCAGGGTGCCCGGTTTGAACTGGAAGCTGGCGCTGATCGCCACGTCGACCTTGGGAATCGTGTAGGCCGCCAGACCGCGCACTTGTGTCAGCCACGGTTCGACGACCCGGCACGAGTCGGGACGCTGCCACGTGCCGAGGACGTTGAGGAGCTCGGGCAGCTTGGCCGTGACCTCGCAGTTGTCACGCACGCCGCGGCCCGTGCTCGTGCCGCCCTGCAGCGTAAGACCGTTGCGGATGCGGGCGTTCACGTTCACGTCCACGCCGTGCCAGTACTGGATCGTCTTGCCGTAGTCGTCGGCAAACGTCACGTACGGGTTGTTCAACGCCGCAATCGTCGGGTCCGGGTTGTACGCCGTGATCGTCTGCCCGGCGACCGGCGACGCGATGCCGGCGCTAGTCGGCGCGGTGAACGAGAACAGGTCGTAGTCCGACGCCACGGTGGCGCGGTTGTCGGTCACCGTGAAGCCGTTGAACCAGCGGCGGTTGTAGCCGACTTCCGCCGACACGCGCGGCAGCACTTCGTGTTGCACTGACGCGCCGAACTGCCAGTCGGACGGACGCACGCCCCAGCCGTGCAGGATGTCCGGGTTGATGGCGGCCGGCGGCTTCGGAATGCCGAACGTCTGGTCATCCCAGGGGCCGCATTCGCCGTTGGCCGCTGGGTTCATCAGGTCGCACTGCGGAACGTAGTCGCCGTTGATCCCGAGCCCGCCCTGATCGTTCCAGGTGCGGTTGACCGTGCGCTGAAAGCGCGTGGCCTGCGCCGGGTTCATCAGGGTGTAGCGGTTCTGGTTGTTGGCGCTCTCGAGATACTTCCCGAGGTTGACCTTGACCGACGTCTTGCCGTTGCCGAACAGGTCGTAGGCCACGCCCGCACGCGGCGTGATGTCGTTGAAGCCCGTGACACCATCGGTGCGCGGGAATGAGATGGGGTTGGGGTGAAAGCGATCGGCGTGATCGATACCCTGATCATCCGGCGACCAGCTCCACGCGCGGTCGTAGCGGAGCGCGCCCTGCAGCGTCATGCGGCCCATCGTCCACTGATCCTGCGCGTAGAACGACGCCGACTCGCTACGGTCCTTGATCAGGAAGTCGCCGTAGTTCATGGTGAGGCGGTTCGGAATGCCGCTGGCAAACCGGTAGTTCACACGCGTGTCGTTGTAGTGGTTGAAGTTATCGGTCCGGTTGTAGATCCCCTGGTACCCAAACTTCATGCTGTGCGCGCCGGTGACGTAGGAAAGCGCGGCCTTCCACGGCGTGGGGTTCTGCATGTTGTTGAAGTTCCAGTCGAGCCCCCGGTAGGTGAGGTTGGCGGGCATCCCGTTGATCGAGTTCTGCTCGAGCACCTGATTCAGATTCGTGATTGCGCCCGGCTGCTCCATCCAACCCCACTTGCTCATGTAGCTCGAGATACCGGCTTCGAACAACAGCTTGCTCGTGACCGTGGAGGTGTAGGTGCCCTGGATGACGCTCTGGTACGTGTTCGCGTAGCCGAAGGCGCCCCCCTGAGTGCCCTGGGAACCGCTGGCCGCCTCGGGCGCCACGTTGGTCGTGGTGCCGCTGGCGATCCAATCGGTTCCGCGCGTGCGGCAGGAGCCGTCCTGCTTCTCGGGGGTCAGCGTCGAGCCGTTGCACTGCTTCTGATAGTCGTAATAGAAGCCGACCTTGTTCTTCGGCGTTACCTGCGACGTCAGCCGGATGGCTGAAATCGTCGTGGAGACGGCGCTGCGCGCCGGCACGTTCTTGTCGGGCACGTACGTCCAGCTGTTGGCGTTACCGGCGTTCTGGTTCGCCCACATGCCCAGGATCTGGTCGTGCGAGCCGATGTCGCGATACGTGCCGTAGAACCACAGCTTGTCGCGCTTGATCGGACCGCCCAAGGAAGCGCTGTAATCCCAGTTCTTGTACAACGTCGGCGGATCGGACAGGCCGTAGCTCTTGAGCGTTTCGTCGAGGTTGCTCCCCTGCGACCACTTGCCGGCGGAACTGAAGAACGCGCTGCCCGCGAACACGTTGCCACCGGTCTTCGGCACGAAGTTGACGGTAGCGCCGCCCATTTCCGTTTCGCCGAGACCGCCGGACAGCCCGACCTGCATTTCCTGCGAGTTGGTGTCGACGATATATCCCGACACGCCGCCGCCGTTGAACGCCGAGCCGACGCTCAGGCCGTCCACCGACACGCGGCCTTCGTTGCCGCGGCCGCCGTGGCTATAGAAGATGCGCATGGCGGGCATGAGGTCGATCTGGTTGCTGCCGCCGGTGATCGAGGGCACCAGGAACACCAGGGCGTTGTAGCCGCGGGTGGCGGGCAGCGCCTTCAAGGTCTCGTCGTCGACGACCTGCTGGCGGCGAGTGCTCTGGACGTCCACGAGCGGGCTTTCACCCGTGACCGTGATGGTTTCCTGGACGCCGCCGACGCGCATTTCACCGTTCAGGGTGATGATGCCTTCGCCCGCGACATCGAGCATTTCGCGCTTGACGGTGGAAAAGCCGGGCAGCGTCATCGTGACGCTGTAGGTGCCCGGAGGCAGCGAGGTGATGCGGTACTGGCCCGTGCCATCCGTCGTGGCGCTACGGACTTTTTCGATGAGTACGGGGCTTGCGGCTTCAACGGTCACGCCGGGCAGCACGGCTCCGGACGCATCACGCACAACGCCTGCGATAGCAGCCTGCGCAGACGCCGTCGAGGGGATCAGCAGGGCAATTGCCACCGCGGCAACAGCCAGCGCCCACTTCTTTAAGTGCATACTTTCTCCTCTATTGGCTGCCGCGACCGGGCGGCAGCGCGCCTAGTAGACGCCCGGTTCCACGGATGAGTCAACGGAAAATAACTCAAACGTATTAGGCAATCCGGGCGGCGGCGGCGGGAGAAGCAAAACGCGAGCCCGCGTTTCGGACGGCGAAAACATCGAAATGTCCCGTATTTTCACGCGATGTCCGGCTGCGCTTCAACGGGTTGAACGCGTGCTTACGAATCGTTGGATTCGTCGACGCGACTCGGTCCTCGAACCTGACGCGCGTACACTTTGCGACCGGGCTGCCGGAGCTGGCGTCCCCTAGTTCTTCACATGATGTGGTTCAAAGCCGGCGTGTGCCTTGCGGCGTTCTGGCTGCTCGGCGCGGCTGCCGCCGCGCAGGCACAGAACGCTGACCCGAAGGGTCAGTTCACGTCGGCACTCGCGCGATTCGCCCTGGCACTCGACGGCGCGTTCGGCGACGAAGGGCCGGGCATTTCCACGAGCCTCGCGACGATGGACCGGGCGCGGCAGCAGTGGGATGCCGTGGTGCGGACCTACGAAGCCGGCCTCGCGGCCGAGGTGCGAAACGCGCCGCCGGAGCTCGCGGCTCGCATGCATCTGGCGCTGGCAGGGGTATATCTCGATCGCAGCCGATTCGCGGACGCGCGTCAGCAGCTGGACGAGGCGATTCGCCTCGACGGCCGTCGCGCCGAGGCGCTCACGGCACGCGGGCTGATCGAAGCACGCACGGCCGCCCAGGCGCGCGACGCGGCGGACGATCTGGCGCGCGCCGCGGCGCTGACGCCCGCCGACCCGTTGCGCGCGTACCTGCACGCGCGCCAGCTGCTGGCCGCCGGCGGCGCCGACGACGCGGTCGCCGCCGCCCTGAAGCGTTTCGTGTCGGCGCAGGCGGCCGCGGTCCCCGCGCCGGACCGTGCGCCGTTCGTAAGCCCTGGCTTGGTGCAGGAAGTGCCGGACATCGAGCCGTTCTTTCCGCCCGCCGCGTATCGCGACGGCTTCGCGGCGCTGGCTGAGGGCCGATACGACGACGCGGTCAGCCGGCTGCGCACCGCGTCGATTCTCGACCCGCTCGTCACGCCGTCCGCGTCGATTGCCGAACGGCTGCGCGCCGCAGGCGCCGCGCTCCGGGGTGGCGATGTGGTCGCCGCGCTCGAACAGCTCCAGGCCGCCGTGGACGCGGCGCCGCGGACCAGCGAAGCCCATCGCCTGCTCGGACTCGCCCATCTCGCCAACGAAGACGTGAACCGCGGTCTCGCCGAGTTGAAGACGGCGATCTCGCTCGACGCGTCGTACGAGCGGCCTCGCATCGACCTCGCCCGCGCGCTCTTCGATCGCGGCCAGTACGGCGACGCCAACGCCGTGCTGGCCGATGCGCTGACCGCGCTGCCCGAGTCGGGACGCGCCCGCTATCTGCTGGCGCTCACCTATCAGCGCCAGGGCAATTACGATCGCGCGATGGAAGAACTGGTGCGGGCGGCCGCGCTCGAGCCGCTCCTCGGCTTGAACAGCGTCTTCCAGTCGCTCGGCGCGCTGCGGCGTTCGCAGCAGGACTACGAGGGGGCGATCGACGCGTTCTCGCGACGCGTCTCGCTCGTCCCGAACGACGCCGCTGCGCACCACGAGCTGGCCGAGATGTATTTCCGCGTCGGCCGGCTCGACGAGGCGCTCGCCGAGCATACGGTCGCGCTCATGCTCGACCCGCGGCGCGCGGAATCGTACGTCGGCGTGGCGCAAGTCCACCTGCGCGCGGGACGCTTTGCCGAGGCGGCCGCCGCCGCGATGCGTGCGACCGAGCTGGCGGCCGCCGACAAGGAAGCCCGCTATGTGCTTGCGACGGCATTGCTCCGCCTCGGCCGCGCCGACGAAGGCAATCGCGAGCTGCAGGAGTACCAACGCCTGCAAGATGCCGCGACGGCGCGGCAGCAACGGCAATTCGAAATCGCCGCGCTGCGGCGCGACGCCACCGTCAGCGCCGCCAACGGCGACCATGCGCGCGCGGTGGCGCTGTTCCGGAAAGCGCTCGACGCACAGCCCGGCGATCCCGCCGCGGAGCTCGATCTGGGATTGGCCCTGCTGCGAGCGCGCCAGGCGGCCGATGCGATCCCGCATCTGACGGCGGCCGTCACGCCCGCCAGCCCGCCCGACGTGCATCGCCATCTGGCCGAGGCCTACGCTGCGGCCGGCCAGACGGAAGACAGCCGGCGCGAGCGGGCGCTCTACGCGCAGGCGCGTCAGGATGCGCTGCGGCGCGCGGGAGCCGGGCAATGAGAGTCTGCCTGGTCGTTCTTGCCGTACTTGTCGCCCTAGGCAGGCCTGAAGGCCTGCAACTACGTACACCACCGGCACCGGCTGTCGTGCAGTTCGACAACGTCAGCGCCGCAGCGGGCATCGACTTCACGCACATCAGCGGCGCCAGCCCGGCGCGGCACCTCTACGAGATCATGAGTGGCGGCGGGCTGTTTCTCGACTACGACAACGACGGGTGGCAGGACGTCCTGCTCGTGGACGGCGGGTCGCTCGTCGATCAGGCGGTGATGCGGCGGGCGCGCAATCGACTCTTCCACAATCGCGGCGACGGCACCTTCGACGACGTCACCGCGGCGTCCGGCCTCACGCATCCCGGGTACGGGATGGGCGGATGCGCCGCCGACTACGACAACGACGGCTTCACCGACGTGTACATCACGAACGTCGGGACGAACGCGCTTTTTCACAACAACGGCGGGAAGACGTTCAGCGACGTCACCGGGACCGCGGGCGTCGGCGGCGCGCCTTCTTTCAGCTCGAGCTGCGCCTGGGCCGACATCGATCGCGACGGCGACCTGGACCTGTTCGTCGTCAACTACGTCGACGCACGCGTGGACAACCAGGTGTTCTGCGGCGACACGAGCAAGGAGTTCCGCGTCTACTGCCATCCGCTCAATTTCGCACCGCTGCGGCCGGTGCTCTACCGCAACAACGGCAACGGCACGTTCACCGACATCAGCCGCGAAGCCGGCGTCTTCGATCACCGCGGCAACGGGCTCGGGATCGTGATCGGCGACTATGACGACGACGGCTGGCCCGACGCCTTCGTGGCCAACGACACGACGCCGAACTTCCTCCTCCACAACGAGCAGGGGAAACGCTTCACCGAGGTGGCGCTGCAGGCCGGCGTCTCGGTGGCCAGCGACGGCATGCCGCGCGCCGGCATGGGCACCGACTTCGGGGACTTCGACGGCGACGGTCGCCTCGACGTCTTCGTCACCAACCACGAATTCGAGGGGCACACGCTCTTCCGCAATCTGGGCGGAGGCCTCTTCGAGGACGTCACGTTCAAGACGGGCGTCGGCCCTGCGACGCTGCCCTTCGTCGGCTTCGGCACGCTGTTCTTCGACGCCGACAACGACGGCGATCTCGATCTGGCGATCGCGAACGGACACGTGATGAACAGCCCCGGGCACGTGCGCCCCGGCGCCAAGGAAGCGCAACGCCGCGTGCTGCTGCGCAACGACAGCGGACGGTTTCGCGACGTGTCGTCGGCGGCGGGTGCCGGCTTCGCGGCCGAGCGGGTCGGGCGCGCGCTGGCGGCGGCCGACATCGACAACGACGGCGACCTCGATCTGCTGGCGGTGAACAACAACGGGCCGGCGGACCTACTGCGCAACGGCGGCGTGCCGGGCACCAACGCGGTGCTCGTGAAGCTCGTAGGCACCGTGAGCAACCGCAGTGCGGTCGGCGCGCGGCTTCGCGCGACGGTTGGGACCGCCACGCAGGTCCGCGAGGTGAAGGCGGGATCGAGCTACCTGGCGCAGCACGATCTGCGCGTGCACGTCGGCTTGGGCGCGGTAAAGCAGATCGATCGGCTGGAAATCCGCTGGCCGAACGGCAGGACGCCCGAGGTGATCACCGGTATCGCGGCAGGCCAGATCATCACCATCACCGAAAGCAAGGGGATCACGGCGCGCACGCCGTTCGCGAAACGCTGATCGCACCTACGCTTTCGCCGCTTTCACGAACGCCGACGCGAGATCCGCGACTGGCCACCGCGTGAACGTCTCGTTGACGGCGACGATGAAGCGCCCGGCGGCGTTCGGCGCTCCCAGGACGATTCCGTCGGCTGCCAGTCGCGCGCGAAATTGCGCCGGATTGGCGGCCGGCACTTCCAAGCGGAACAGATTGGTGCCGTTGCTGACCGGCTCCACCCGGAACGCCGTGTCACGCCCGATCACCGACAGGAATTCCTTCGACGCTCGCACCGCGGCGCTGTAGCGGGCACCGAATCCATCGAAGTAGTGCAAGGCCACGAGCGCGAACGGCCACGTCTCCGCGAGACCTCCGCCGAACATCCGCCGGGTGTGGAACAAATCGTCGAGCAACGCTTTCGGACCGGCAAGGATGGCGCCCGACGGCGCGTTGAAATACTTGTAAAGCGAGATGTACACGGTGTCGAACGGCTGCGCGTACGCATCGACCGGCCGCCCGCTGTACGCCGACTGAAGGAACAGGCGCGCGCCGTCCAGGTGCAGGCGCGTACCGTTCGCCTTCGCCACGGCGACGACCCGTTCCAGTTCGGCCGCATCGAACATCTCGCCCGTGGCACGGCGCACGGGCGTCTCGATCGAGACGACCGAGAGCGGCGTCGCCACTCGGCCGGTCTTCGTGCCGTCGATCAGCCGCTGCAGGTCGTCGGCCTTGAACGTGGCCGAGCCCGGCGAGAGCGGCATCATCGGCAGACCGCTCAACGTCTGTACGCAGTCGCCGCTGTCCTGATAGATGTGACTGAGTTCCTGGACCGCAACACGGCCGCGTCCACCCGATAGCGCTCGGATCGCGAGGTGATTCGCCAGCGTGCCGGTCGGCATGAAGACCGCGCGCTCCTTCTTCAAGACACGCGCGACGGCGTTT
>Ga0105238_10003112_pt1 | contig 16545 bp, 9 predicted proteins | sample KBSC34metaG_FD_81526 | JGI IMG/M metagenome (GOLD analysis project Ga0105238, IMG submission 81526) | Corn rhizosphere microbial communities from Kellogg Biological Station, Michigan, USA - KBS C3-4 metaG | ecosystem: Host-associated > Plants > Roots > Rhizosphere > Soil | place: Michigan, USA... | reverse complement strand
TCCAATTTCGCATCGGACAGTTATGGCGCAATCTACGCGCCACGAAAAGGTATGCGTCCAAGGCGGCCGCGCTTCTACTGTTGGCGGGACTGCCGGCAGGAAGCGCGTATGGCCAGACGGCACGCATCGTTTCACTGGAAACTTCGTCGCCGGCATGGCACACCGGCGATCCGCCAATGGCGATCTCCGACACGCTGCAGGTAAAAAGCGATAGCGAGAATATATCTTCGGCCACGGTGCAGATCACGGGCGGCCCCTTTACGAACGAGGATGTCCTGAGCGCCAATGTCGCCGGCACAGGATTGACTGCGACCGCGAACCCTGCCTGGGGCGCCTTTACCATTACGGGCAAGGCTCCTCCGGCGACGTATCAGACCGTGCTGCGCTCCCTGACCTATACGAACGCCGCGGCCATTCCCAATACCAATCCCCGCCTTATCACCATCACAGTCACGGACGGCGCTTTTACTTCGCCTCCCGTCACACGCACATTAAATATAGAGCGCGTACTGCCTTCGACTGCGTTTTTCTCCGTGGCATCGTATGGGGCGGTTGGCGACGGCGTCCATGATGATGGGCCGGCGATCGCCCAGGCGGTAAATGCCACTGTGGCGGCGAGCGCTGCCGGGCAGATTGCGGAACTTGATTTCGACGGCTCGAAAGCCTATTACGTCGGGAGCGCGCCCTCCGGGGGGTTCGCGATTAACCTGACCGGGGCAAACAACGTTCGGATCGCGGGCAGTGGCTGCACCGTCGTTACACAGCTTCCTGTGTTGTTCCTCAACGTTAGCCACTGTACCAGCGTCGCAGTATCGGGGTTCCATGTGGCAACCACCCCCTCGACCTTTCTGGCGTGGACGGTGAAAAGCAAGGTTGATCTAAGTACTTACACCCTGCAGTTGAATTCTCAATATGCAGCGCTGCCCGCCGATACCGAGATCGATCCCGGTCATGTCGCCCTTGATGCCTCTAATATTAACGCCCCCGCACAGAACGTATCGATCACCCATATTGACGCCGTGAATGATGCTCAGAAGATCGTCCGCATGACGAGCCCGGAGGGGAACTACCAGCCGAACATCCTGGTCGGCGATACGATCGTCACGCAGCATCCATTGGGACTGGCCGGCGCAGCCTCCGCGCCGATTGCAATTGTCGGCAGCGGGAATGTGCAGCTCAAGGATATCGATACCAGCGACGGGCTGCAGCATGTGGTGAATGTTACTCGCAGCACCGGCCCCGTTACACTCAAACGCGTTTCATGGGCGCCGCGGACGGCAGACCATGGCGGCAACGGTGTGATCGCCGCATACTCCGGGCTTGGCTATGCGCTTAATCGTGGCTCCCTCACTATAGAAGACTGCTCGCTGCTCAATCCGGAAAGCATATCCATTCCGACATGGTCTGCGCCGCGCTGGAATAATCCGGCATCGAGTTTGCCGGCCGGAACGATGTCCGAATTGCTCATGTCCTTGAACGCCGGAGGCCTATCAACAACGCCTCTGGTAAACGTCGGCGACACGATCATTGGGCAAACTCAGGTGAGCTACGGCGAGGCCATTCCCAATGATCATGCGAAAGTAGTCGCTACCGCAAACCAGCATGTGGTTCTCGACCATCAGCTGTCCCCCTCTCTTTCATCCTATCTGTTGGAGGATCAGTATCCTGACGCAGCCGTGATTCGGCGAACGACAATGCCGATGCTTATTACGGATGGTCCGATGACAATCGAAGCGTCCACAATCACCAACTACGCCGGCACTTCAATCCATAACGATTTCATTGGAAATACATTCGGCGATGTGCTGAATATAACCGGATACGATCTATTCCAGTCCGGCAGTTCGTGGCTGAACTTTTACGGAACCACGATGAGACGCACAAGACAGACGGAGATATGGGATACCGTTCTGGGCGGGCAAGTCGATGAGGTCAATGACGATGCAGCGTATGTCTACGATCAGGATAACGGCGGCGCGGGCGAGGTATTCATCTTTAACCCTTACACACCGCACACAACATATCTTGCCACGGATCCCTCATATGTTACGGGCGTCAGCCTGATCAACTTCGATACAAACCAGCCGATTCCGGGTTATGATCCCATCCAGAACAATCAGGTTATTCCCCTGGCGACACTGCCGACCAAGCACCTGAATCTGCGGGCCAATGTCTCGGGAGCATTCGATAGCGTCACGTACGACAGCAATTCGCAATTGCCGTCGGAAATAAAGATTTCCACGAACTCGACATCTCCATACTACATCAATCCTCTGGGCTGGGCGCATGACGACGCCCGTTACTCAATCGTGGCCTACCCGAACCACGGAACATTGCGCGGACGCGGCCAGCGAGTGAAGTTCCGCGTTGCCGGCCTGCTGCCCGGATGGAACACCGTATCGATCGGCGCGGCTCCGCCTCCGACACCCGGCTCGGCTTACCAGATCGGAAACGTCCTGACCATGAGCGGGGCGGGCGGCGATACTGGTGGGACGGAGGACAATGAACAATTCGTGTATCAAAACAAGAGCATGGGGCCGGGGCCGAATTATATCTTCGACCAGGTCGATATGGTGGCGAAGGTAACATCGCAGACGGCCGGCAGTCCGGATGCCAAGGCCGGCCTGCAGTTTCGCGACAGCGCGGATCCCGCGGCGGCCAGCATCACGCTTGCCGTAACGCCAGGCAATCTCATCGTATTCCAGCGCCGTTATGCGGCCGGAGGACCGACGACGACACTGGCTACTGCCCCCTATTCATCCCTGCCCTGCTGGCTGCGACTGCGGCGCTACAGCGGCAGTATCTACGCATATTCGTCGCCGGACGGCATTAACTGGACGCAGATCGGCACGGACACAACGGCTGCTTTTCCGCCGGTGGCCATGAACGGCGTTGTTGTAAGCAGCAACAATGCCAACGGGCTGCCGTCCACAGGGACATTCGAAAACGTGGCTCTGAGCAACCCGATACCAGGATGGTGGGCGTCAGATATAGGAGGGCTGCCACCGGCGGATCCTGTCCAGTACCGCCCGGATGCCTTTTCCCTGTCCGCAGGTCCGGGCAGTTTTGCCAATTCGCCGGACAATGTCAGCTTAGCCTACCAGCAGATAGCCGGAGACAGCATTGTACAGGCCAGGACGTGGGATGTAGGATCGGAGAGCCCGAATGCAATGGGCGGCGTGATCATGCGTCCTGATCTGGACAACTTCGGCCAGTACTTCGGAGTGTTCCTAACAGCAGACGGCAACATTGTGCAGCAGTGGCGCTCCACAGCTCATGGAGGCACTCTGACATCAGCACCGAAAAAAGCGCCGGGGCAGCCGCTCTGGCTCCGGATCACACGAGTAGGCGATACCTTCACAGGCTACTATTCCATGGATCGGCTTACATGGAATACGATCAGCTCCAAGAACATAACGGGGGTCGCCTCTAATATTGCAAGTGGCGTGGCGCTGGCGGGCAACGGAGCGACGGCGAAGGCCGACTTCGAAACGATAGGAGTTTCAGGCGTCGCTCCCTCTCCCACGATCACATATCTCGTTCCAAACGCCGCGCCGGCCGGATCCGCAGGCTTCAAGCTGATCATTTCAGGTTCGGGGTTTTCGCGCCTTTCCACGGTATCGTTCGGCAGTGATACAAGCCTGTATCCCACATTCGTAGATGAGAACACGCTCACTGTAAATGTTCCGGCAACAGATCTGGTCACAGCAGGCATGATCAAAATTGCCGTAACGAATCCAGCCCCGGGAGGCGGAAATGCGACGGCAGCGTTTACGATCGGCGCAGTCACCGGCAGCAAACTTACGGGCACACCCATTTCCTCGCCTCCGGCGGCAAGCTTCCCGGCTGCGAATGCGTTCGACGGCAATGTGAACACAGAGTTCAAGTCGATCTCGACCAGCGGCGGCTGGGTGGGACTGGACCTGGGGCGTATCCATAAGGTCATCACGGCGATCCAACTCCACAATCCGGCAGGCGATCTTATCAGCGGAGGCAGCTTCCAGGGCGCGAACAAGAAGGATTTCAGCGACGCCGTCACCCTGGCGACAAATACCAATCCGGATTCGCCAACGTATGTCACCGGTATCGGAGACTTAAACAGCTATCGGTACGTGCGCTACCTGGCCAAGCCCGGCACATATTGCGTGGCCGGAGAGCTTGAGTTCGACGGCGGATATCCGCCGGTTCCGCTGCCGGCGCTTACATCTCTGAGCCGTTCCTATATGGCAGTGGGAAGCGCCAATACGACAATTGGGTTGACCGGCACGAACTTCAAGCCGGCATCGACTGTATTCGTAAACGGCACTTTGCAGGCATGCGCTTACAATTCGGCTACAAGTCTGTCGGTTACTTTAACCAAGGCACAATTCGCGGCCTCCGGCTCCATCACCCTTCAAGTTGTAAATCCGGCGCCGAACGGCGGCTCTTCCAATGTGATTGAGCTTCCCGTTGTGACTCAGCCGAAGGCCGGTTCCTTCACAATCTCGGCAGCGTCCGTGACGGGCGGCACGCCTCTTACCGCCACACTCACGCTATCCGCGCCGGCAACACCAGGTGGAATGACTGTGACCTTCGCTTCCAACAATGCGGCGGCGGTCGTCCCGTCCACGCAATTCTTGACTGAGGGCCAAACAGCGGTAACCATTTCGGTAATCACTAAGCCAGTCAATGCCGCAACCAACTGCACGGTTACGGCAAATGTCAACGGCAGTATGTCAAGCGCAAATCTGAAGGTGCTCCCGCCGGTCCTCAGCGGCGTTTCGGTCAGCCCGACGCCCGTAAAAGGCGGGACTGTGGCCAAGATCACCGTCACGCTGACGGGCAATTCCGGCCCCGGCGGTCTGTCCGTAGCGCTGACCGCTTCCGATAATACGACGATCCCGCCGGGAACAACCGTTATGGTTCCGGCCGGAACAGCATCGGCAGTCTATACATTCACTCCACCGGCTACTGCTGCCGACAAGACAATCACGATCAAGGCTACGGGCGGGGGCGTAGTCAAGTCCACGTCTCTGATGATCAGCGCTCCGGTTTTGACCGCGCTCGCGACATCCACGGCTGCGCCGCGCGGCGGTCAGGCCGTCACGATAAAAGTCACTATCAGCACACCTGCCCCATCTGCGGGCTTCAAGGTGACGCTGACCAGCAGTTCGGCATCGCTTCCCGTCACTCCGGGTTACATCACGGTTCCAGCCGGAGCGCTGATCGGCTCACTAATCGTGACGCCGAAGACAGTGACTGCGAGCACGCCGGTGACGCTTACGGCGAAGTTGAACGCGGTGACATTGACCAAGGCGCTTACGGTAATGCCGTAGCCGCCTGCCTCCGCAGGCTTTGCGAGCTATTTGTGAAGGTACTTGGCGCAAGGAAGGTGAATAGTGACCTATCAGGTTCTTGGGGTTACAAGCATAAATGAACTCCTGGGTGTGCCACAACCACCGGAAAAGGGAGAAGCAATGACAGAAGTGCGTCGAACATTTCACGAAGAGCTCGCGAAGCTGCGAGAGGAACTTGTGGAGATGGGCTCGCTTGCGGAGTCCATGGTAGAACAGGCCGTCGAGGCTCTGCGGGATCGCGATCTTGCGCTGGCGGCATCAATCGTGGCGCAGGACGCCCGCGTCGACAGTCTGGACAGCGATATTGAAAAGCGCTGCCTGTGGTTTCTTGCGTCACAACAGCCGAACACACGGGACTTGCGGTTCATCAGCGCCTCGTTCCGGATGACTTCGGACCTGGAACGCATCGGCGATCATGCCGTCGACATGGCGAAAGTCTGCCGTAAACTCGCGCCGGGCACAGATGTCGACATTATTATTCCGCTGGCGGATCTTGCCACGGAGCAGTTGAAGCGCAGCCTTTCCGTGCTCAACGCATATGATGCCGATGTATTGGTAAAGATATTCGAACAGGACCCCGAGATAGACAACGCCTTCCGCGCTATGCGCGAAAAGCTCCTGGATGATGCTCCCGTCGCCCCCGCAGCGACATCGTTGGGTTATATTATCCTGCTCGTCGTTTCCCTGGAGCGCATCGCGCACCACGCCGTGCATATCGCGGAGCGCGTCCATTTCGTGGAGACCGGCAAGCTGGAGGTTCCGCGGCGAGAGTGACCTTTCCCCCGTCGCGCCAGCGGCAGTTGACCGCCCCAGGATCTCCCGGCGGTTAAACTGCCCACAAGTGGCGCCCGCTAGATGAAGAATGCCTTTGGCATAAACCCACCTGCGTGGGTTCCTTGAGGTATCGCTTCGCGATGTATTAATGGGCTTCGCCCATGCGGGAATGAGCAGGGACTGAGCCCTGCTCCCACAGGGTCTCCAGGGGCAAAAAACCGGCACGGAGGCCGGGTTCCTGGAGACCTGCTCTACAGAAGCTTGGCGCGGGTTTCCATGAGGATTTTGCCGAGCATGTTTTTGCCGTTGCCGTCACCGATACCCCAGTAAGGGTCGTTCTTCGCATTCTCCACAATACGGTCGTCACCGGTGCCGAGCAGTACGGCGCGGATGTCGGCGTAGGCGGTGAACTTGGCCATAACACCCCTCCGCATCACATCATCCTTCACCGTTTCCCAGTCGCTGCGCAGGGGCACGCTGCGATCACCGCCGAGCCATTTAGCATCCATGGGGCTTTTTGACTCCCGGATCAAATCAGCCTGCGGGTGACCGGGGAATTTCTGCGCCTGGAAGTAGTGTTCGACGGTGCGCCAATAAGCGCCGTCCAGCTCGACCCCATGCTTTGAGAAGTTGGAGAAGCAGCCGTACGGGAGGTCGCGTTCCCGGTAGAAGTAGATAATCCCCATAGTTTCCCCTTATAGTGTTTTATAAACACTATATTACCATAAAACGAACGTTCAATCATCGTTTGGGCAGCCCGCGATGCATATGCGATTGCCGCTGTCCGGCATGTGCGGATCTTGCAGGAGCAGAACTGGGGCGGTGAAATGCCGTTATTATGTATTATGGATCGAGCACTATTTCGCCGCGCTCTCATTCTTACCGTATCTGTGGCGGGCTTTGTGTCGCTGGGATGCGGCAAAGAGAAGAAAGCGCCTGCGGTTTCGAATGCGGCCTATCAGCAGGCCCTTCAGGATGCGAAGAAATCGGGCGTGACGATCACGGCTGCGTCACTGGCGCAGCCGATGCCTCCGGCCCCTCAGAATGCAGCTCCGATTTATGTGCAGCTTATGTCGGCGCTGAAAGCTCGCCCGATGAGCAAAAGCGATCAGGCTGCCGAGTTGAAGGGGCGTCCTCCCTATCCCACGCCAACGCCCCAGGAGCTGGCAGCGGCCCGCAGTCTCCTCATTCGCCGATCCGATGTCGTTAAGTTTATGCACCAGGGGGCGGCAAGGCCGAAGTGCGTGTTCAACCGCAACTGGGCGAATCCGCATCCTGCAGGGATCCTCTTTCCTGAGTATGCCTCCATCCGCGAAGGCGCGCGTTTTCTGACAACCGAGAGTATCGTTATGGCCTGTGACGGCAAGGGATTGGCTGCTGTCCAAAACGAAAACCTTGGGTTCACGCTTGCGCAGCATGCCGGCAGCGACGATATATTGATCGCCTATCTCGTGCGAGAAGCTATCAATGTCATTACTTTCTATGCCCTGCAGAAAATCATTGCCGTGAGCCATGGAGACGTGCGCGTGGCAAGAGCTGTCAGGCTGGCGATCGATCGGAACTGGCAAGCGCCCAACCCGGTTGCGGCGCTGCAGCATGACATGGCAATGGGGGTGACCGAGATCGAGACCATGCGCACGGAAAGGCAGCAGGGAGTGCCGTCGAAGTTATTCGGCATTGCGATCCCACGGAGCGCCACCGATGCGGAAAAACAGCACTGGGACGAGACCATGAATGCGAACGGCATGTATTTGCTGACGCAAAACGAGAAGACCATTAAGGCGATGGAACTCCCCTATTCGCAGGCTCGCCTTGAGGTGAAAGCAATCGAGGCTGCCAACGAGAGCGATCAGCCGGCGAGCCGCAAAACGGCCAGCATGTGGGAGATGGAGAAAGACTCTGGGCATTTGATTGCGCATCAGTTGATGTACGACGCAACCGGGATTGTCGACAATAGAGCTCGTGAGACGGCTGTTGCCGAAGTAACACGCACGGTTGCGACACTCTTTGAATACAAGGCCATGCATGGCGCATTCCCTGAGGCGCTTGCGGATATGAAGCCGTCTGTCCCGGTAGATCCTTTCGATCTTAAGCCGTTACGGTACCGGCGGGAAGGCAAAGGGTTTGTCGTGTACAGTGTGGGACCGGCGCTGGATTATGATGGGAGCGTGAGGATGGAGAAGGCGCATCGCGCAGAGAAGCAGACGGAAACGGTATTTCGGTACGGGGGATGAGACGCAACATAAATACCCCCGCGCAGGATAAAATCGCAGCGCCTTTCCCCTGCCCTGGGAAAGACGCTGCGATATACGCAGGCGGCTATCAGTCCTTGTTATCGTCGGCTCTGCTCACCTGGATCAAGGTCGTGTTGATTACGTCTACGTACATTATCATGTATTTTCTTTCGCCATGAACGATCGAATAATGTTTTCCAGGGTGAAACCGTGCCCTCCGGATGGTCGCTGTGACCCATTTTAATGCGCCGTCCCAATCCGGAGCGACGTTCTTCACAAACACCAGCATTCGGGTGGCATTTCCAATGTTCGCCGTATTCGCGGCTTCCTGACCACCGGCATTCTCAGCTGTAGCCTCGATGACGGTTATGGAAGCCGTCCAAACGTTGTCATGCTCGCCCAATACTTGCATGATCGATCCAGCAGGATCGGCAGACGGACCGCTGAAGTTCAGTCGCCCGCCGGATGGATCGCCCTTTTCCATGTCATAGCTGTCGCTGAGGTGGTTCATGACCTGATCGTAGGTCAATCCGATACCCTTTGCGGCGTCCGCGCTCGTGGTGTCTGCGTCCTGCCGTCCAGCATCAGTCTTTTGCTCGTGCGCGCTATCCTGAGCATCCTTCTTCGCAGCGACATGGGTTGGCGGCAGCGGTTTTGGAGCAGGGGAAGATGCTATGGGAGCGGCCGGCGGCTGCGGGGGTGACGGTGAAACGGCAATTATAACAAAGATGGCGGCGAATACGCCCGTGACTGTCCACTTGGCGCGCGCCGTCCACTCAGACCGAAACGTCCACATCAAGGCAAGACCGAAAGGGAAGCAAAACACCAGCATAAGGAGTGTAAAGATCGTGCTTGCAAACCACGGCTGCGGCCGTTGTGGTGGAGTGTAATAAGGTTGTGGACCGTTCGGCGGCTGGAACATAAATCGCGACCTCGCTTACTGGAACAGAAATCTTAATGATTATATGCTTAATTTCGAGAAAAGGGCAAACATATCCTCTTCGGCATGGCTAAAACTATGGTGAAGGGCATTACGCCATAGCCTGATTCAGAGAGTTTACATGCCACTATGCATCTGCGATTTTAGGAGCAATACTAATCGCTTGCATTGGCAATATGCCTGTTTGCCTGATTATTTTGGCACAGATTTCGATAGAGGGGTGGATACAGTTAAAACAAACACGCGAAGGAGACAACAATGATGTCAGCGTCTTACGGCAGCTTTCGGCAAGCAGCCGCACTGATTATATCCACCATCGCCGCGGTATCGCTCTTCAGCGCCGTCCCGGCTCATGCGCTCACAGAGGCGCAACAGGATGCCGCGATTCAGAGCCTGCAACTGGCAGTATCCAAGCTGCAAACCACCGTGAGCAGCCAGCAGACGAAAATCGACGCGCTCACAACCAAGCTCCAGTATGTCACTGCCAGCGGGCACGACTTAACGCTTACAGGCAACCTGCATGTGGTGAGCGGTGTGGGCCATACCAACTCTACGCCAAATGGGTTGGGCAATGTCATCATCGGATACAACGAAATGCGGACAGGAGACGGCGCGATCAATAAGCGCACGGGGAGTCACTGTCTGATTGTGGGATCGCAGAATAACTACGCGTCTTTTGGCGGAATTGTGGCGGGCTCCGGTAACACTATCAACGCCGATTATGCGAGCGTAACGGGCGGATATGGCAATACGGCGTCGGGCAAATACTCTTCGGTGAGTGGAGGGTTCACCAGCACGGCGTCCGGCAATTATTCATCGGTGGCGGGCGGATATTCCAACATTGCCGGAGGCAGTTACGCCGAGGTCTCAGGCGGCCGGATCAATACGGCATCGGCTCCATGGTCGTCGATCGGCGGCGGATACGGCAATATGGCGTCGGCCACTTACGCAGCGGTCGGCGGGGGCAATGGCTTTCTGGCAAACGCGGCGTATGCGTTTCTGCCCGCGAGTGCGTCAACGGAGAGTTTGCAGGGCTTCCAGACGCAAATCAGCAGCTTGCAGACCAACGTAACGGCGCAGGGAAAAGTGACAAACCTCTTCTCGTTCTCGACAGATCCGACGCGCAGCGACCACAAGGCTAACACGGAGGTGACGATGACGGGTGTGAACCTGCATATCGTCAATGGTCTGGGGGCGACCAACGGCGAGCCGAACAATCCGGGCGACACGAGCAATCCGGTGGTCAACGGGCTGGGCAACCTCATTATCGGATATAACGAAGGAGGGGGATCGGATTTTGCCGTGCGCACGGGCAGCCACAACCTTGTCATGGGGGTATTTTCAAACTACTCATCCTACGCGGGCATAGTGGCCGGACGGATCAACACGATCAGCGCACCGTTTGCCTCCGTCCTCGGCGGCGACGTCAACACGGCGAGCGGGACATATTCATGCGTCCTGGGCGGCAGTTCCAACGTGGCCAGTGGAGGAGAATCGTCCGTCTCAGGCGGCTTCAACGGCAAAGCAAGCGGTGACCAGTCATCGGTCAGCGGGGGATACAGCAATAGCGCCACCGGACTAAACTCAACCGTAACAGGCGGCGCAGGTAATACGGCCACCCGCTCAGCCGCATCCGTCAGCGGAGGGCAAGGAGTTACCGAAGCCACGGATTTAGGCTGGGCAGCGGGGACGTATCACACGCCATAGGAGGCTTCCCGGCCCCGCTCAGGCTCAACTCCCTCAATGCCTGCAAGCGGGCGTCCGGGGAAGATTAAATGATGGATCGGTTATGACTTGAATGTAATTTGCCGGTTCATGTTTCCTAATCCTTTGAAGGCATGAGGCATTGATCATGTCAATCTATTGGTATGGAAAGGATGGGAAATATGAACCGGCAAATTAATGGAATCGTAGCAGTCTTTACACTGGCAGTAATCGGGATCGCTCTTGCATCAATATGCTCGGCCTCGCCGCCTGATAATGCTGCCGTTCAACAGACAGTGCAGAATCCGGCCGGGGAGAGGCTGATCAAGGCTATTAGGGAGCGCAATGCCTCTCTTGTAGAAGCCGCGTTGAAAGACGGAGCGGATATTGAGGGATCCGGCGGCGATTACGGGATGAACCCACTCATGCAGGCGTCAGCTGATGGCTCAGTCGACATGGTGAAGATCCTGCTTCGACATGGAGCCAATATCAATGCCGAAGCAAGAATGTTCGGCTTTATGCCCCTGGAACGAGCAGCTTGGAAAGGGCATGAGGACGTCGTCAAATACCTGATTGCTCATGGCGCAGATGTCAACGCGCATGTCAGCAAACATGGAACTTCGGCGTACTTGGTGTATGAAGGAATCAGTCCGCGTAACCTCACGCCCCTTACATCAGCGGCATATTGTGGCAGCATTCCAATCATCGATATGCTGCTGAAAGCCGGCGCTAAGATAGATGGACAGGACGGCTCTTCTTACACCCCGCTGATGTGGGCCGCATCCATCGGCAATCGAGATACCGTAATCGCCCTGCTCAAGCGGGGAGCGGATCGCACGGTAAAATCCGATACCGGAAAGACTGCCCGAGACATGGCCATCCAACACGAAAATATGGAAACCGCCGAGACGCTGAAATAAACGCTTCTGAACTCCAAGCGTAAAGCCGTAAACCATGCTGCCGCTCCATGAATATTAGAGGACGTTTAGCTTGTATCCCATAGAGGGTAAACGTCAACACTATGTTTCATTGCGAGGCAATAGAGGCAAATGTATCTCTATTGAGTTGTTCATAAGGAGTGCACATGACAATCGGAATTAAAAGACGCTTAATCGGAGCATCGCTGGCCGGTATTTTAATGGTCGGCGCTGCCGGCTGTTCGCAGGATGAGCCGCCGCAGACCACGACAGTAGTTACGCCTGCGCCGGCGCCGAAAGATACAACGGTCGTTGTGCCTTCGGCTCCTGGCCCTGCAGGCGCGCCCGGCCCCGCCGGAGCACCTGGTCCTGCCGGAGCGCCGGGAGCATCAGGAGCACCGGGACCGTCGGGAGCATCAGGCGCTCCCGGGCCGGCAGCGCCGAGCGGGAATTAAGAAGCCCCATTCTTCCATTGAAAGCCGCCCGACAGATCGTCCTGTCGGGCGGCTTTGTTGTTTGTGCCCCAAGGCCTTGCAAACCTGCGAATGAGCCAAGAAGGAATCCTCGCAGCGATTCAAAAATCGACTATTGCGCGGTTTACGCCTGTGGTATACTAGTATTGCAAGAGACTATTGCGAGAAAAACAGTATTTTCTACAGCCGTGGCCTCAAGGAGCGCACAATATATGACAGCAGAAATCAAGAAACGAATCGCCGGAGCATCTCTGGCCGCCCTCCTCATAACAGGGGTTGCCGGCTGTTCTCATGAAGAGCCCAAGCCTACACCGGTCGGGGTAATAGGCACATCAGGAGCGCCCGGCCCGTCGCCTGCCCCGGGACAGCCAGGAGGAGCCCCAGGACTATCCGGCATGAGCGGCGCTCCAGGACCGTCGGCGCCACACTGAATAAGCGGGCCGCCCTTTAGAGGGTGGCCCTATCCGCATTTCTGTCGGTAACCTCCCCTCTCTATCGAACTGCCCAGCAAGCCACGAACAGCTCTATCTACGCAGTCGGAGCCGATTCCAGCCCCCCGTGCCGTTGACATGATTTGCCTCCTCTGTTATAATCGCCGCAAATAGAACATTATGACCGAGGGAATTATTTCATGGGTACCGTGGTCTACTCAAAGGGACAAAACGGCGAGCAAACGTACAATGCGTCACGCCTGTTTTTCGCATCCTGTGTCGCGCTGATCGCCACCGCTCTTGCGTTTACCATTCGCGCTACGGATGTGGTGCCGGCTCTTCAGACCCAATTCCACTTCAGCATGGAAACGATCGGCAATGCCACCGGCATTCTCTTCCTGGGCTACAGCATCTCACTGGTAATCGCCAGTCAGTTGCTGGATGTTCTCAAGATGGGCCGTATGCTGGCGATTGCGTTCTGCTGCCATCTTGCGGGTGTGATCGTGACAATCACTGCGCAAGGTTACAATGGTCTGTGGGGCGGGGCTTTGCTCCTGGGGCTGGGCAGCGGCCTGATCGAGGTGACGATCAATCCGCTGATCGCGACCCTCTACCGCGACGACAAGACGGCAAAGCTCAATCGGCTCCATTCCTGGTTCCCTGGCGGAAACGCAATCGCCGCGGTGGGCGCATGGGGATTGACGAATCTCTTCGAGCACAGCCTCACCAGCCAGCAGCTCTGGCAGCTCAAGATGGCGGTGATCCTGATCCCGGTGATCGCCTACGGCGCTCTGTTCCTGGGTCAGAAGTTTCCGGAGACGGAGCGCGTGCAGTCGAATGTCCCCACGAGAGATATGTACCGTGAGCTGCTGAGGCCGCTGTTTCTGCTGTGGGTGTGCTGCATGCTTCTGACGGCTTCGACCGAGCTTGCCACGACGTCGTGGATCCCCACCATTCTTGCCGGCAAATCCGGCGATCACCAGATCCTGGTGGTGGCCTGGATCAACATCATCATGCTGGTTGGCCGGATGTACGCCGGCAAGGTCGTCCATGCGCTCTCTCCAATCCGCATGTTGATCGGATCGGCGTTTTTCGCGCTGATCGGCCTGCTGGCTCTGGGCACGATCCACGGCTTCGCGCCCGCGTTCTTCGGCGCAACGCTCTTCGCGATCGGCGTCTGCTATTTCTGGCCGACGATGCTCGGGGTGACGTCGGAGCGCTTCCCGCGCGGCGGGGCGTTTCTCATGGGCGTGATCGGCGGAGCCGGAATGTTGTCGGTCTACACGGTCATCCCTATGATCGGCAAGGTGCTCGACGCCCACAAGGACGACCCTACTTTCGGCTTCAAGGTGATGGCCATATTGCCGGCAATTCTGATCCTGGTATTCAGCGGGGTGTATTTCTTCGACAAATCCCGGGGAGGATATAAGGCGGAGATCCTCGGGGAAGAGCCTGTCAGCGCGAAGCAAGTGGCGGCTCGGTAAGCCCCCGCCAATAGTGTTCAAACAGGGCGCTCCATCTTATCGCCTCCAGCCCTAAAGGGCTTCGCTGACTGGGTAGAGGCTGCCCGCCTTCGCGGGCGTCGGAGGAAGATGCGCCATTCGATAACGTTCTTAACCTTCTTAGCGCCCGCGAAGGCGGGCAACTTAAAATGTTAGCCCAGCCCTTCAGGGCTGGGTAGACGGATACTCAGCCTTATTTGAACAGCATTGCGTTCCCCCCTATCTCGCCTGCCCTGTGAGTCTCCTCAGACGCGTAATTTTAAGATAGTTCGCTACAGCTGTGTTTTGGCACAGATTTCGATAATAAGCAGGATTACGACTTGAACGCACCACGCGAAGGAGACATTACTAATGTCAGCGTCTTATTTCCTATTTCGACGGGCTCCGGCCCCGAGTCTGGCAGCGCTTGCCATGACTGTGCTCTTCAGCCCCACGCCTGCCCATGCCCTCACTGAGGCGCAGCAGGACGCTGCTATCGCCAGCCTGCAAAGCGCCGTGGCTACTCTGCAGTCTACCGTCAGCAGCCAGCAGACGACGATCAACACATTGACAACCAAGCTTCAGTATGTGACCGCCAGTGGACACGACCTGACGCTTACTGGAAACCTGCATGTGGTGAGTGGCGCAGGCCATACCAACTCTGCGCCCAATGGGCAGGGCAATGTCATCATCGGATACAACGAATTACGAACCGCGAGTGGGTCCGTCAACGATCGCACGGGCAGCCACTGCCTGGTCCTGGGATCACAGAACAACTATTCATCGTATGGCGGGATGGTGGCAGGCTTCAGCAGTTCGGCGTCGGGCACTTATGCAACCGTGACAGGCGGGTACGGCAACACCGCGAGCGGCAGCTATACGGCGGTGAACGGCGGCAAGGCCAATACGGCATCGGCGACATGCGCCGCAATTGGCGGAGGAAACGCCAACACGGCTTCGGCGAATTATGCGGCTGTGGGTGGCGGAACAGGCAACAGCGCGAATGTGGCGTCGGCGTTCCTGCCGGCGAGCACGTCGACGGCAAGCCTTCAGAGCTTCCAGTCACAGATCAACGGCTTGCAGTCATTGGCGAATGGCTTGCAGACACAGGCGAGCAACCTGCAGGCGGCGGTAACAGCGCAAGAGAAAGTGACGGATCTATTCTCGTTATCGACAGACCCTACTCGCTCTGATAGCCAGGCGAACACGGAACTGACGCTGACCGGTGTCAACCTGCACATCGTCAACGGACTGGGCGCGACTAACGGTAATCCGGGCGATCCCTATAGCACAGCAGGCGTCGTTAACGGCCTGGGCAATATCATTATCGGCTACAACGAAACCAGGGTTCCTGAGAACACCGACCTGCATACGGGCAGCCACAACCTTGTTATCGGGGTTCGGCAAAACTATAATTCCTTTGGCGGGCTTGTGGCCGGCTACTACAATGACATCCTCGCCCCATACGCATCGATTACCGGTGGCAACGATAACATCGCAACCGGTCTTTTTTCATCGGTTACCGGCGGCTACCTCAATTCTGCCGTGGGCTTCGCGGCGAGCGTGAGCGGCGGCCAACAGAACTATGCCAGCGGCAACGAGTCAAGCCTGAGCGGCGGCTACTTAAACACCGCCTCTGCACATTGGGCCAGCGTAAGCGGTGGAACCAGTGTTCTCGCGTCTTCGGATTACAGTTGGGCCGGAGGGACGCTGCACTCGCCGTAGACGCAATACAGATATGACGAACAGCGAGAAACAATGGAATGTGGGGCCGGTCTTTTGGCAAAAGACCGGTCCACTTACGCGTCCGGGTCTAAATTCGTCAAGCGGAATATCACGAAGCCACCCGCAGCGCCCTGACAACCTCCGCATTATCGTCTCCGACGTTTCGAGCATTCTCCAGAGCCACGTCGAGCGCCGTTCTGCCGCCGGCATCCCGCAGGTCGCGATCAGCTCCGCATTCCAGAAGATGCTTGACAACATCAGCGCGCCGGCGGTAGGCTTTCGCCAATCGCTTCTCTTTCTCCGCACCCCAATTCGAGGCATTTCTGACTCCTGGGTTCGCGCCAGCCTCGCGCCCCAGCATCCCAATCTCGCTATTAGGAGGGGCCTCGCCGGCCGCGTACATTAGCGTACTGCGGCCGGAAGCGTCCTGAAGGTCGATATCCGCGCCGCCGGCCAGCAAAGTTTTATGGGTTGACTGCCGGGCGGCATGGGCCGCATACATCAAGGCAGTGCGCCCTTGCGCATCTCGC
>Ga0105238_10003109_pt1 | contig 16555 bp, 15 predicted proteins | sample KBSC34metaG_FD_81526 | JGI IMG/M metagenome (GOLD analysis project Ga0105238, IMG submission 81526) | Corn rhizosphere microbial communities from Kellogg Biological Station, Michigan, USA - KBS C3-4 metaG | ecosystem: Host-associated > Plants > Roots > Rhizosphere > Soil | place: Michigan, USA... | reverse complement strand
GGCGGACCGGGTCGTCGGCGTAGAAGCGGCGATCCGTTCCGGCCTGGCTTCCGGCGTGCTGGGCCAGGAGGCGCGGCGCGACGAACATGCTGGCGCCGGCGGTGGTCACCAGGCAGGCGGCAAGCGCGGCCGGCAGGAATCGCGGCTTAGAAGACATGTTCGAACCTCAGAAGCGGAATGAAGCCCTCACGGCTGAACGCCAGATCGAGCCGCGCGACGAACGCGCTATTGCTGTGAATGCGCAGGCCCACGCCGTACGACGTGGCGAGGTCGCGCAGATTGAGATCGCCGCGCGTCGCGGCCACCTTACCGGCGTCCACGAAGACCGCGGCGTCGAGCATCCAGGATGCTTCCCAGCGGTACTCCGCCGACATCACCAGGCTGTTCTGGTCGCGGAACCGGAACTCGCGGAAGCCGCGCAGCTGCTGGCTGCCGCCAAGCGTCGGCTGGTAGTAGAACGGGACCTGCTGTCCCGCATTCGCATCGGTCATCACGACCGCCGCATGCAGCGCTACCACGCGGGACTTGTCCGGCAGCGGCACGTAGTGCTGCGCGTCGATCGTGACGGCGCGGAACCGGTAGGCGTGCAGATCGCGATCGTCGTAGTTCGCCAGCGACACGGCGTAACGGCCGCCGGCGTGCGGGTGCAGCGGGTTGTCGCGCAGCTCGAATTCAACGCCGGCATCCGTGCGCAGGAAGTCGGGCTGGGCGGTGAGACCCGGCAACGTCGACTCGGTGAAAACCGTTTCCGTCGAAGGGAAGCGTGAGTCGGTGCCGGAACCGATCTTCGGCTGCAGATAGGTCAGCCCGCCGGAGAAGCTCACGAACCTCGCCGGCGACCAGCGGAGGCCCGCGCCCGTCTCGGTGCCCTCGTGCAGGTAGTTGGTCCGCTCGTCCTTGCTGCTGTTCTGGCCGATGCCGAAGAGATCCTCTTGCGGGAACTCGAATTTCTGGCCGAACACGCGCGCATCGAGGTTGCTGCCGCCGATGTGCCGCATCGTCAGGCCGCCACCGTAGCGCTGATAACCGCGAGTGCTGTAAGCGGCCACGCCGTTCACGGCGACGCGATTGGCGCGCTCCGAATTCTCTTCGGACCCGATCAGATGGTCGTAGGCGACGCCGAACTTCGTGCCGGCGCCCGCCGGGAAGGTGCCGCCACCGAGGTGGAGCCCATGCCACTTCCCGAAGATCTTGGAGAGCAGGTACTGGTTGTCGTACCAGTAGAGCCCCTTCTCCACCGAGGAACGCTCGACCGGCTGCAACTCCTGGCTTTTCTGCTCACGAGCAGCCGCCAGCAGAGCCGCGCGGGTCAGCGACTCGGCCGCGGGGGTCGCGGAGGGCGTACTCTCCTCGGCGAACGCGGGGGCGGTGACTGCCATCACCAACGCCGCACACAACGGTAGAAGGGGTGTCCTGGTCATTGACCTGCCTCGTTTTCGGGCTTGCCTCCGCCCGCTTCTCCCCTCAACGCGGCAAATGCCGCCGAAAGCCGCAAGCGCGTCGGCCATCGGTGGCGTAACGTAATGGCGGGAGGCTGCCGTGAACACGATCGAGCTTTCGCTTCCAGCCGGCGACGCGACCGCGGTCGACACCGCGGTCCAAGGCTGGCAGAGCGAGCAGAAAATCGAGCAGTTGTGGGGCCGCGAGCCCCGGCTCTGGACTGGTCACGACGAGGACAAGTGGCTCGGGTGGCTCTCGGTCGTCGATGACCAGCTCGCGCGAGTGTCCGACCTTACCGCCTTCGCCGCAGACATCAAGAGCGCGGACTATCGCGACGTGCTGCTCCTGGGCATGGGAGGATCGAGCTTGGCGCCCGACGTACTCCGCCACACGTTTGGGCGCCTCGCCGGATTTCCCGGGCTGCACGTGCTGGACTCGACGGACCCCGCGCAGGTCGGCGCTCTCGACCGCAGCCTCGACCTGGCGCGAACGCTGTGCATCGTGTCGAGCAAGTCGGGGAGCACGCTCGAGCCCAATATCTTCCTCGCCTACTTCCTGGCGCGCGTCACGGCTCTGGTTGGCGAGCGTGAAGCGGGCAGGCGTTTCATCGCCATCACCGACCCGGGATCCAGTCTCGAAGCAGAAGCAGGGCGCCGCGGGTTCGCGCGAGTGTTTCACGGGGTCCCCTCGATCGGCGGGCGCTACTCGGCGCTGTCGGCGTTCGGGATCGTGCCGGCGGCAGTCATGGGACTCGACGTCGAGCGCCTCCTGCACGGCGCGGCGCAGATGGCGAGCGCGTGCGGCCCCTCGGTGGCCGCCGCCGAAAACCCCGGCGTGCTGCTCGGCATGGTTCTCGGGGTGCTGGCCACGCGCGGGCGCGACAAGGTGACGTTCATCGCGTCGCCGGAGATCGCCAGCCTCGGTGCGTGGCTGGAACAGCTCATTGCCGAATCGACCGGAAAAGTGGGCCGCGGACTGATTCCTGTAGACGGCGAGACGCCGGCGACCACGGCGCGCTACGGTCATGACCGCGTGTTCGTCTACTTGCGGCTGGCGACCTCCCCGGACGCGTCGCAGGACGCCGCGGTGGACGCGCTTGCGCGGGGCGGGCATCCGGTGATCCGCATCGGCGTTCAGGAGCCATACACAATCGGCCAGGAATTCTTTCGATGGGAGATCGCCACCGCGGTGGCGGGTGCCTGCATTGGCATCAATCCCTTCGACCAGCCCGACGTCGAAGCCAGCAAGCTCGCCACGCGCGCGCTCACGGACGAATACGAGAAAGCCGGCTCGCTGCCCGCCGAAACCCCGTTCGTGACCGATGGCGGCATCAGGCTCTATGCCGACGAGCGGAACAGCGCCGCACTGCTCGCCGCGGCGGGACCGCAGCCGACGCTCGAACGGGTGCTGCGGGCCCACCTCGACCGTCTTCGCGACGGCGACTACTTCGCGCTGTTGGCCTATGTGGAGATGAGCACGGCCAACGACACGCCGCTGCAGCAGATCCGCAACGCCGTACGCGACGCGCGCGGCGTGGCCACGTGCGTCGGCTTCGGCCCGCGCTTCTTGCACTCGACCGGGCAGGCCTACAAGGGCGGGCCGAACTCCGGCCTGTTCCTGCAGATCACCTGTGATGACGTGGCCGATCTGCCCGTCCCGGGACGCCAGTTCACATTCGGAGTCGTGAAGGCGGCGCAGGCGCGCGGCGACTTCCATGTTCTGGCCGAGCGCGAGCGCCGCGCGCTGCGCGTGCACCTCGGTCCCGACGTATCAACCGGCCTCGCCAGGCTGGAGGCTGCCCTCGCCCCCGCGTTGGGGTCGTCATGAGAGTCCTGGTGGTGGACATCGGCGGCACTCACATCAAGGTCTCGGCGACCGGCCGGCGCACCATCGTTCGCCTTCCGTCGGGACCGACGCTGACGCCGCAACGCATGGTGCATCTGGTGCGCGAAGCGACGAGCGGATGGGACTACGACGCCGTGTCGATCGGCTACCCGGGACCGGTACGCGACGGCACCCCGGCGCGCGAGCCGCACCACCTGGGGCGCGGCTGGACGCGGTTCGCGTTCGGCACCGCGTTCGACCGGCCCGTCCGCGTGATGAACGACGCTGCCATGCAGGCGCTCGGCAGCTACAAACGCGGGCGCATGCTCTTTCTGGGTCTGGGGACCGGGCTCGGATCTGCGCTCATCGTGGACGGCGTGGTGGCGCCATTGGAACTAGCGCATCTGCCGTACCGCAAAGGACGCACGTACGAGGAGTACGTCGGCAAGGAAGGCCTGGCCCGGCTGGGCAAGACCCGCTGGCGCCGTCACGTCTCGAAGGTCACGCGACAGTTGGCGGCGGCGCTCAACGTGGACGAAGTCGTGCTCGGCGGCGGCAACGCCAAACTGCTGAAGCGGCTGCCAGCCGGCGCACGGCTCGGCAGCAACAGCTACGCGTTTACCGGCGGTTACCGGTTGTGGGCCTCGCGTGAGGCGGGACCCGCATGACACGAATCCTGCTTGCCCGCCATGGCGCGACGGTGATGACAGGCGACCGTTTCGCCGGATCGACCGACGTGCTGCTCGGTGAAGAGGGCCGCATGCAGGTGCGCCAGCTGGCCGCGCGCCTGTCGACCGAGCCGCTGACGGCCGTGTATGCGAGCCCGATGCAACGAACGCTCGAAACCGCCCGCGTCATCGCTGCTCCGCATCGATTGCCCGTCCGCGTGTCGCCCGGACTACGGGAGATCGATCACGGCCACTGGGAAGGATTGACCCGTCACGAAGCCATCGAGCGTTACCCCGTCGAATACGCGGCATGGGAGGCGGCGCCCCTCCTCGCGGCGCCGGCCGGCGGTGAAAGCGGGCTCGCGGTGCTGACACGCGCTCGCGCGGCGTTCGACCGCATCGTCTCCGCGCATCCGGGCGAACATGTGCTCGTCGTATCGCACAAGGCGACCATCCGGCTGCTCGTCGCCGACCTGCTCGGACTCGACCCGAACTCGTATCGCAGAGGGCTGGACCAGCAGCCGGCCGGCCTCAACATCCTCGATATCGACGCCGACGGACTCGCGCAGCTCGTGCTCTACAACGACGTCTCGCACTACGGACCGTGGCATGGACACACAGACGTCGACGCCTCCTCGCACTGAACGCCCATGACGACCGACCCCGCGTTCTGGCACCGGCTGCAGTTCGCTTTCACGGTCACCTATCACTATCTGTTTCCGCAGCTGACCATGGGCGTGGTGTGGTTCATCGTGTTTTGGACCTGGCGGGGGCATCGCGCCGGCGGCGACGCGCATGCGGCGGCGGCGCGTTTCTGGACGCGCATCTTCGGACTGACGTTTGCGCTCGGCGTGGTCACCGGCATTCCGATGGAGTTCCAGTTCGGCACCAACTGGGCGTCGTTCTCGGACCATGCCGGCGGCATCATCGGACAGACGCTGGCGATGGAGGGGATGTTTGCGTTCCTGCTCGAGAGCGCCTTCGTCGGGGCGCTGCTCTGGGGCGCCGGACGGCTCGGACCGCGGCTGCACGTCGCGGCGGCTTTCGGCGTCGCGGCCGGCAGCTGGCTCTCCGGCTACTTCATCATCGTGACGAACGCGTTCATGCAGCGGCCGGTGGGTCACGTCGTCACCGCGGACGGCCGGCTGGCGCTGGCCGATCTCGGCAGCTACCTGCTGAACGAGTGGGCGTGGATCGAGTTCGCTCACAACCAGGCGGCAGCGCTCGTCACGGGGAGCTTCGCCGTGGCCGCGGTCGGCGCCTATTACGCCCTGCGCGGCGAACACCTGCCGCAAGCGCGCCTATATCTGCAGCACGGCACGCTGGCCGGCCTGATCGCGTCGGTGCTCGTTGCGTTTCCGACCGGGGACGCGCAGGCCAAGCTCGTCGCGCGTTATCAGGAGCCCGCGCTGGCCGCAATGGAAGGGCGGTTCGAATCGGGGCCCATGGCCGACATCACGCTGATCGGGCAACCGAACGTCGCCGAACGGCGGCTCGACAACCCGATCCGCGTGCCGGGCCTTCTCAGTTTTCTCGCGTTCGGCACGTTCCACAGCGACGTACGCGGGCTGGGTGCCTTCCCGCCGGAGGAGTGGCCGAACAACATCGAGCTGCTCTACTACGCCTTCCACGTCATGGCCGGCCTCGGAACGCTCTTCATCGGCGTGATGGCGCTCGCGGTGCTGCTGCAGTGGAAAGCCCGGCTCGCGACATGGCGGCCGCTTCTCTGGGTCATGATGCTGGCGTTCCCGTTCCCGTTCATCGCCAACACCGCGGGCTGGATGACCGCGGAGCTCGGACGTCAGCCGTGGTTGATCTACGGACTGTTCAAGACGAGTGACGGCATCAGCCACGTCGTCAGCCCCGGCAACGTCGTCTTCACGCTGATTGGGCTGAGCGGTCTTTACTTCGTGCTCGGCCTGCTCTACCTGTTCCTCGTCGGGCGCGAGATCGCCCACGGTCCGCACGCGGTGCCCGCATGATTGCGCTCTGGTTCGCGCTGCTCGCCTTCACGTTGATCGTGTTCGTCGTCCTCGACGGCTGGAATCTGGGCGCCGGAGTCCTGCACCTGTTTCTCGCGCGCAGCGACGGCGACCGGCGGCGTGTCATCGCCGCACTGGGACCACTCTGGAGCTGGCACGAGGTGTGGCTCGTGGCAGCGGGCGGTGTGTTCATCCTGGCGTTTCCGCGCGTGATGGCCGCGGGGTTTGCCGGCTTCTATCTGGCGCTCTGGCTGGTGCTGTGGGCGTTCATCCTGCGCGGAATCGCGATCGAGCTCGGCGGACATCTCGACGACCGGTTGTGGCGATCGGCGTGGCACGCAGTGTTTGCGACCGCGAGCCTCCTGCTCGCCGTCCTCTTCGGCGTCGCGCTGGGCAACGTCGTGCGCGGCGTGCCGATCGACGGCGGCGGGCGCTTCAGCATGGCGCTCTTCACGACGTTCGGCGTGCACGGCAATGTCGGCATTCTCGATTGGTACACGCTGTCGGTCGGCCTCTTTGCGACGGTGCTGCTGGCGGCGCACGGCGCGGTCTACCTGCGGCTGCGTACGGCGGGCGACCTGAATTCCCGCGCGACAGCCGCATCGCGGTGGATGTGGACCGCCGTGGCGCTGCTCTTCCCGATCGTCACGTTCGAGACCTGGCTGGTCCGGCCGGACATGTTCGACGGCATGGGAGCGCGTCCCGCCGCCTGGATCGCGCTGCTCGCTGTCGCCGGCGGGGTGGTCCTGCTGGCGAGCGGCCTGCGCGGCGCGCGCGAACCGCGGGCGTTGGCCGGATCGTCGGCCATCATCGCCGGGCTGCTGGCGAGCGCGGCGGCGGGCGTGTTCCCCGACATGCTGCACTCGACGCTGGCAGCCGACTACTCGCTCACCGCCTTCGCCGGTGCCGCCACCTCACACAGCCTGGGCGTGGCCCTGGTCTGGTGGCCGGCTGCCGCGGTGCTCGCTTTTGCGTACGCCGCGGTCGCGGCCCGGCTCTATCGCGACAAAGTCTGACGGCAGGCCTGAAGGCCTGCAGCCACGATTGCCAGGACGGACTACGACGCGTCGACGATGGTGACCGTCCCGAGATTCAGCTCGCGCACGCCCTTCTCGATCTGCGACAGGTCGCCGACGATCACCCAGACGATCTGCGACGGCCGGATGAACTTGCGCGCGGCGGCGTCGAGCTCCGCCTCCTTGAGCCCGCGCACGCGGCTCGCGTAGGTCGAGAAGTAGTCGTCCGGGTAGCCGTAGTTGACGATCTGAATCGCGGCGGCCTCGAGCGACTGCAGCGTCGCCCACCGGCCTGGCAGTCCCAGCGTCTGCGTGCGCATGATGCTGGCGAATTCCTCGCCGCGGATCGGCCGCGTGCCGGCGATGTCGCCGAGCTCCTTGATCACCTCGGCGACGCTCTCCTTCGTCTTGTCGGTCTGCACCGGCGCCAGCACGAACAGCGGCCGCTGCCCGCGCGCGTCCTGCAGCACGCCCTGCGTGCCGTAGCTCCAGTGCTTGTCCAGCCGCAGGTTGCGATTGAGGCGCGACGTGGCAAGCCCGCCGAAGTTGCGCATCACGGTGTCGATCGCCAGGTCTTCGGGCTGCCCGCCCGGCTCCGACACGTGACCCGCCAGAATGACCGACTGCGGCGCGCCCGGCCGATCGATCAGATACACGCGGCCGCCGGCCGTCGCGCCCACCGTGGCCATGCGCTTGGCGGGCGCCTTCCCCGCTTTCCACGTGCTGAACGCTTTCTCGAGCTCTGGAACCACCGCGGCGAGCGTCGTGTCGCCGGTGACGATCAGCGTCGCACTTCCAGACTGGAACCAGGCGCGGTGCCACGCCACGAGGTCGTCGCGCGTCATCGCCGCAACGGTGCGCTCGAACCCGGAACCGCTCAGCGGATTGCCGTACCCGTGCGTGGCGCCATAGAGCAGCGCCGGAATCGTGCGTGTGGCAGCCTGCACGGGCGTGGCCTTCTCCTGCCCGATCTGCGCTAGTCGGCGCTTCTTCGCCAGGTCGACCATCGCTTGCGGAAACGACGGGCGCAGGACGACGTCGGCGTAGATGGCGAGCGCGGGAGCCAGCGTGCTCGACAGCGCCTGCAGCCGCACGAACGACAGGTCGAGTGAGCTGCCGGTGGTGATGCGCGCGCCAATGGCGTCGAGCTCGTCGGCGATGCGGAACGTGTCGCGCGTGCTGGTGCCATCCTTGAGGAGGTCGAGCGCGAGCGACGCGGTGCCTGCCTTCTCCGCTGAATCCGCCGCATACCCCGCGTCGACCGCGAGCGACACGTTGACGAGGGCGCTCGAATGACGCTCGAGCAGCATCACCTTGAGGCCGTTGCTGAGGGTGGCGCGCTGGACTGTCGGAAACGTGACATCCGGCGGGTCGCCGAGCGGCGGCACCACGGACCGATCGAGCGTCGACTGTCCGGGCTGCAGCGCGGGATACGGCGACACGAGCAGCGTGTAGGGCGGCGCCTCGAGCCAATTCTGCCCCGTGGCGCGCACATCTGCGGCGGACGATGTCGCCGCAATCTGCAGGCGCTCGAGGTAGCCGTCCGGCCTGCCGTCGAAGGTCATGCTCTCCGCGAGAATGTCCGAGCGTCCGCCGAATCCGCCCAGACGCTCCGCGCCACGCGTGAAGTCCGCCACGATGCGGCTGCGCGCGCGCTGCAGCTCCGCTTCGGTTGGCCCCTGTTTCAAGAGCTCCGCCACGACGGCATCCATCTCGCGTTCGACGCGCGCCGGATCCGCGCCGCTCTTGACGGTGGCGGTGATGACGAACAGGCTCGCAAGAGAAGCCGGTTCGACGCTGGCGGTCACGGCCGTCGTGAGGTCGAGGTCGTAGACCAGCCGGCGATCGAGGCGCGCGCTGCGGGAGCCGCTGAGCACGCTGGCGAACACTTGCAGACGCGGGATGTCGGCGTCGCGCCACGCCGGTGCGTGATACGCGCGGTAGATGCGCGCCTGCGGAACGCGGTCGAACATCGAGTCGCGCATCGGCGCATCGAGCTTCGGCACCCACTGCTCCAGCCGTTCTACCGGCGGCCCGGCCGGAATGCCGTCGAAGTACTTCTTCACCAGCGCCAGCGCGCGCTCGGGGGTGATGTCGCCCGCCAGCGCCAGCACGACGTTGTTCGGGCCGTAGTAGCTCGCGTACCACTCCTTCACGTCCGGCAGCGACGCGGCGTTCAAATCCTCCATGCTGCCGATCACCGGCCAGCTGTACGGATGACCCTTCGGGTACATCTGTTCGAAGATGTGATTGAACACGCGTCCGTACGGCTGGTTCTCGCCCTGCCGCTTCTCGTTCTGCACCACGCCGCGCTCGCGCTCGAGCATGGCTTGGTTGATCTGCGGCGCGAGGAAGCCCAGGCGATCAGCCTCGAGGAACAGCGTGCGTTCGAGGGCGGGCGTCGGCACGTCCTCGAAAAAGTTGGTGCGGTCCTGGTTCGTGGTGCCGTTCCGGTTGTTGGCTCCCAGGTCGTCCATCGCCTCGCGGAAGCCACCAGGGTGGTGCTGCGAACCATTGAAGAAGAAGTGCTCGAAGAGATGCGCGAAGCCGGTCTTGCCCGGGCGCTCGTTGCGCGAGCCGACGGCGTAATAGAGATTCACGCCGACCACCGGCACCGCGTGATCGGTGTGTACGACCAGCGTGAGCCCGTTCTCGAGCACGAACTTCTGATACGGAATTTCCACGGCCTTGCGGTCGAACACGGGCCGCGCGGCCTGGCCTCCGAGCGACGCGACGGCGGCCACGACCAGAAGCCCCATGAGCGACAGGCGCCGGCGCAGGAGGAATGGCATGCGCTGAATCCTATCGTGTTCGGTGCAGCCGGACTGGCCGTTGTGACTGGTGAAGCCCTCCCCCGGGGATCACCATGTTCCTATTGCTCGGCAGTCCGTTCGACCTCTGTTGCACGCGCGTGGCCTGGGCGCTTCGAGCGCGCGGGTATGACGCGGAGATCATCGAGAACCCGCTGACGTCTCCAGCTCGACTGTCGTGGCACCTGCGCGACGACGGAGCTGATTCCAGCTTTTCTCCTTCTCGAACGGCGACTACCGTGACGCCGATCGAGGGGGTGCTGGTTCGATCGGCAGGCTGGATGGACCCGTCGGATTGGTCATCCAGCGACTTCTCATACGCCATCGCCGAAACACAGGCTGCATTGCTCGCGTGGCTGTGGAGCCTGCAGTGCCCTGTGGTGAACCGCTATGACGCAGCGCTCTGGTATCGCCCGCGTCCGCCCCTGGCGGCGTGGCGGCCGGCGCTCGCAGCGGCGGGTCTGGCCATTCCGTCCACGATCCTCACGAACATCGCGGAGCAAGCGCGCGCCTTCGGGGCCGACGCGGCGGCGTGCGGCGCGCCCGGCCTCGTTTACACACCGCTGACCGGCGCGGCGACGTACCTCGTGGCCACCGAACGCGACTGGGCCGGCATCGACGCGCTGCAGGCGCACGCACCGGTGTGTCTTTCCCTGCCACACGAAGAGCCCGAGCGTGCCCTCGTCGCCGGAGATCTCGTCATGTGGCACCGCACCCCCTCACCGGCGGCCGCGCGGCTCGAGCCCGCGCTGCGGCAGTTCGCGCGCGGCGCCGGGCTCACATTCGTCGAGGTCGCCGTGGCACTCACCGCCGAAGGTCTCCGCGTCGTCGGCGTGGATCACCAGCCGCGCATCGACGACTTCGATCCGTCCTCTCAGCACGCCATCGTCGGCGCGCTCGTCGACCTGCTGACCGCCCGCGCGACGGCGCTGAGGAGGGTGTCGTGATTCTCGTCTGCGGCGGCATCGCGGACCGGGTGACGGAACTCGTGTGCGCGCGCCTCGACGCTTGCGGCTATCCGTATCGGCTGCTGGACTTCGGTCTGTATCCGGCCGGCTATCAGATCGAGTGGCGCTGGCGCGGCCGATATCCGGAAGGCCGCATCGTGGGACCCGGCTGGACGCTCGAGCTCTCGGATCTCTCCGGTGTGTACGTGCGATACCTCGGCCCCGAGGGGCGCGCGGCGCTCCCTGACGTGGCCGAGGACCTGGCGCCCGCACTCTTCGCCGAATACGACGCGGCGTTCGGACTGCTGCTCGAAGACCTGCCGTGCCTGGTGGTGAACAAGCTGGGACCCGGGCTGTCGAACCACAGCAAACCGTATCAAGCGCAGCTCCTCGGCCACTGCGGGATCCGCACACCCGAAACGCTCGTGACGACCGACCCGGCAACGGCTCGCGCGTTCTACGACCAGCATCGCGGCGACGTCATCTACAAATCGCTCAGCGGCGTGCGGTCGATCGTGCGCCGGCTCGGCCCAGCGCAGCTCGAACGGCTGCCGCTGCTCGCGCACGGACCGGCGCAGTTTCAGGCGTTCGTTCCAGGCGACAACGTGCGTGTCCACACCGTCGGCGACGACCTGTTCGCCACGCGCGTCCGATCCGACGCCGTCGACTATCGCTATGCGAAGCGCGAGGGCGCGGAGATGGCGATGGAGGCGTTCGAGCTGCCGCCGGCGGTGGCCGAGTCGTGCCTGCGCGCCTCGCGGGCGCTCGGCCTGCCGCTGGCAGGCATCGACTTCAAGTTGACGCCCGACGGCGACTACGTCTGCTTCGAGGTCAACCCCTCGCCCGGCTTCCTGTTCTACGAGCAGTACACCGGGCAGCCGATCAGCGCGGCGCTCGCCGATCTGCTGCTCGCCGGCCGTTCATCCGCTTCCCCCCACTAGAGGAGTACGTTCATGGCTGAACCGAACAATCCGTCCAAGGAACCCTTCGTGTCTCCGGAAGATCGGCCGGAGGTCAAACTCAATCCCGACACACCGATTTCCGAACTGCGCGTGCGCGATCTGGCCGCCATCGTCGGTGCGGCGTCCGGCAGCACGAAGAGCCCCTTCGAGGCGGGCAAGACGCCGCTGAAGGACTTCTTCGACAAGCCGTTCCCGGAAACGACGAAGGACTTCATCAAGGAGATCAAGCCGGAGAAGCTCGAAAAGCTCGAGATCAAGGAGTTCAAGGGGGAGAAGCACGAGAAGCTGGAGAAGCGTGAGAAGTTCGAGAAGCCGGAGATCAAGGAGTTCAAGCACGAGAAGATCGAGGTGCAGGAGCCGGTCTTCGACCCCGGGCGCATTCCCGGACCGGATCCGCGAATCGAACAGCTCGTCCAGGCCGTGTCCGGCCTGGCCCAGCAAGTTGGCCAGCTCGCGAATCAGGTTGCCGAGATCAGGAAGAAGGTCGGCTGAGACGCCGGCCTGTCGCGACATCCACCCCTCCGACTCGCGTGGGACCGATGGCCGTTCCGAACGGTCGCGGCTACCATTACGAACACATCCGGCCGCCCACGCGAGCTTCGGAGGGAGGAATCAATGAATCGCATTGTCATCGCGGCGCTCGTCGTCATCGGTGCCGTGTCCGTCACCCGCGCGCAACAGGCCGTCCCCGAGATCCCGTTCGACTCCGTTCCGAACTTCTTCAAGCTGCCGCCCGACATCAATTTCGGCGAGGACGCCGGCGTGGCGCTCAATTCGAAGGGGCACATCTTCGTCTACACGCGCTCGAACAGCGCCACCGGCGCCGCCTACCGCGGCGCCGCATCGCAGCTCCTCGAGTTCGATCAAACCGGCAAGTTCGTCCGCGAGATCGGCAAGGGGCTCTACGCGTGGGCGTTCGCGCACGCGGTGCGCGTGGACAAGGACGACAACATCTGGGCCATCGACAAGGGCTCTGACATGGTCGTGAAGTTCAACCCGGAGGGGCACGTCACCATGGTGTTCGGGCGCAAAAAGGAAGCGTCCGATCTCGAGGCCGAGCCGTGGGAACGCAATCGCAACCCGCCGCTGCCGCCCATCGACGGCAACTTCCGCCAGCCGACCGACGTGGCGTGGAACGCGCAGGGCGACATCTTCATCAGCGACGGCTACGTGAACTCGCGTGTCGCGAAGTACGACAAGAACGGCGACTGGGTGAAGAGCTTCGGCGAGCCCGGTTCAGGCCCCGGCCAGTTGAACACGCCGCACTCGATCGCCGTCGACGCCCAGGGCAACGTCTACGTGGCCAACCGCGGCAACGTGCGCATCGAGGTCTACAACAGCAACGGCGACTATCTCCGCCAGATCAAGCTCGACGTCCCGGTCCCCGCGGATGCGCGTCCCGCCATCGGCAACCGGCTGGCGCCGAATGCCACACCCGGCACGCAGAGCGCCGGGGCGCCGTGGGCTATCTGCATCACGCCGGGGCCGAATCAGGTGCTCTACGCCGCCGACGCGTTCCCGGGGCGCATCTACAAGCTGTCGCTCGACGGCAAAATCCTCGGCGTGCTCGGCAAGTCCGGCAAGCAGTTGAAGCAGTTCGGCTGGATTCACGAGATCGCGTGCCCGTCCGAAAACGAGCTGTACGTCGCCGAGATCCTGAACTGGCGCGTGCAGAAGCTGCAGCTGCGGCCGGCCGCCTCGGGCACCAGGTAGGGCGACGTGGACAACGCGGCGGCCCTTCCCCGGACGGTTGCCACGAGGGGCCAGCAGATTCGTGCGGTGGTGTCGGCCTCGGTCGGCACCACCATCGAGTGGTACGACTTCTTCCTTTACGGCGTCGCGGCGGCGTCCGTCTTTCCGCAGAAATTCTTTCCCGCGTCGGACCCGTTCGTCGCGACGATGCTGTCGTTCACGACGTTCTTCCTGGGATTCGTGGCGCGGCCGATCGGCGCCGCCATCTTCGGCCACTTCGGCGATCGCGTCGGGCGCAAGAAACTGCTCGTGTTCACGATGATCGTGATGGGCGCGTCCACGATGGCCGTGGGCCTCACGCCCAGCTACGAAGTGATCGGCATCTGGGGCGCGGTGCTGCTCACGATCGGCCGGATCCTGCAGGGACTCGCCATCGGCGGCCAGTGGAGCGGGTCGGTGTTGATGGCCGCCGAATGGACCGATCCGAAGCGGCGAGGCTTCACGACCAGCTTCGCGCAGCTCGGCGCGCCCGGCGGCATGGTGCTCGCCAACGGCGCGCTGGCGCTGATGACCGGGCTCACCTCCGATCAGGGCTTCCTCGAGTGGGGGTGGCGCGTCCCCTTCCTCGCCAGCGTGGCCCTTGTCATCACCGGCTTCTATATCCGCTCGGGCGTACAGGAGACGCCGGTCTTCGAAGAGCTGAAGAAGACTGGCGCGATCGTGAAGGCGCCGATCGCGCAGGTGCTGCGGTACCACGCCAAGGAGGTGGCGCTGTCGGCGCTGCTCCGCACCAGCCAGCAGGTGTGCTTCTACATCTACACGACGTACGTGATCGCCTATGCCACCACGGAGCTCCACTTCGGCCGCGGCCTGGTGCTGAACATGGTGATGGTGATGGCGGTGATCTCGTGCCTCGCCAATCCGCTGTTCGGGCACCTCTCCGATCTCTACGGCCGCCGCACCATCACCGCCATCGGTTGCACCCTCATGATCGCGTTTCCGTTCCTGTACTTCCAGATGCTCGACACGCGATCGCTGCCGCTCGTGTTCCTCGCCATCATCCTGTCGAACCCGCTGCAGGACATCCAGTACGGACCGCAGGCCGCCTTCATCTCCGAGAGCTTTCCGGCGTCCGTGCGCTACAGCGGCTCGTCACTCGGTTATCAGCTGGCCTCGATCACGGCCGGGGGACCGGCGCCGATCGTCGCGGCGCTGTTGCTGAAGCAGTACGGCAGCTCCACCCCGATCGCCTGGTACATCTCGATCTGTTCGGTGATCAGCCTGGCGTGCTGCTTCCTGCTGCCGGAACACCGGGGCCAACGCGATCGGGAATGAACATAAGATCCGCGGTCATCGACCTCGAGGGCGGGCTCGATCGCTCCGCCGATGGCCAAGCTGCACGGGGTGGCGAAGCTCGGTGCGCAGCTCGTGCGCGACGGGGCACGTGGTGCTCTCGGGCGGGCTGTTCAACGAACGGTTCGCCGCTTACCTCTCCTCGCTCTAGTCAGGCCCACGTTTTGCAGCGCCTCTCCACGCGGAGGATGTGTATGGTCACGGAGCGGCTGAGCAGCTATTGGATGCTCGTCCTTCTCGTTGTCGCAGCGTTTACGGTGTCGGGCTGCGCGGCGATCGCGGGCATCTTCAAAGCGGGCGTCTGGACGGGTGTGGTGATGGTCGTGATCCTGATCGCGATCGTCGGATTCATCGCCACCCGGATTCGCGGCTGAGTTCGTCGCGCGCTCGGGGCACAATGTCCCGGTGGACTTCGACGCCAACTGGCTCTTCCTCTCGTTGATCCCCGGTGGCGTCGGGTTCGTGCTGCTGACGTACGGGAAGAAGGAGGGACGCTGGCCACACGCGGTGGCGGGCCTGCTGTTCCTGGCGTACCCCTACTTCACCAGCTCGATCACGTCGCTCGTCAGCGTGGGCCTCGCCATCGGAGCCGCTCTCTACTTCGCCGTGCAGCAAGGCTGGTAGATGGTCGGGCACATCTGAAGAGGCGCCCACTGAAGGCGGCCCCACGACGAATTGACCGCGTCAGCGGCGGAAGCCGACGCCTTCTTTGAGCAGCCGCTCGTACTGCCCGGGATCCTGATTGTTCTCGGCGCAGACGTACTCCTGCACGCGCGTGCCTTCGCGCAGCATCATCGTGCTACGGATCGTCCACGGCTTCGTCAGCACCTTGGGATCTTCGATCGTCGCCTCGAAGTCGATCCGGTCCTTGCTCACGCGCGTATAGCGCTCCACCAGGTGCAGATCCTCGGAGTGGAACGTGCCGGTGCCGGTCAGCCACGTCTTGTCGTTGAAGCTGACGACGTCGACGACCAGCGTATTGCCCTCCCAACGCGCGACCGAGTCGCCCAGGTATGTCGGCGCGAGGTCGGTGGGATGTGACTCGCCGATGGGAATCGAGCGGAATACGTTCATGTACTCGTACATGAACACGATCCGCTTCGGCGTCTGGACGATCTCGATCGGAAACAGACTGACCATCAACAGGCGTGGTACGCCTGGTGGCAGGCACAGCGCGGCGGGATCGTCGATGCCGCGCTTGTTGAACGACTCGAGCACGCGCGCCGCAGCCCACGGCTGATACGGTGCCGCCTCGGTAATCACCTGCTGCGATCCAAGACTTGGCGGCGCGCTCGGATCCTTGCCGGTGCCGCCGACGCCGAGTCCGTTGTTGGCGTCCTCCCACTTGCCAGGGCGCGTGCTGCTTCCCTGCCAGACCCCGGTGAGATCAGGCTTTCCGTCGGCGGCGCGAGGAACCGCGGCCTGGGCGGCGAGGCTAAAGCCTCGCCCTACGGGAAGCACCACCGCCAACGCGAGGGCAAGCCAGTACGTCGCGCGCATCACGGCACCTTCACCGCGGGCGCCGCGCCGCCGTCGCCGGTCCCGGCCGGCGGGCCGAAGAACAGCTTGTTGCCGTCGGCAAACGTCACCTCGCGCGAATGCGCGAGCGGCCCTCCCAGGCGGGCGCGCCACGCGAAGACGGTCACCGTGTCGCCCACCTTCATGGTGACGTCGCGCTTCCAACCGGTGCGATACAGCACGTTGGGCGGATAGCCTTCCAGCTTCCAGTTCACCTTGGCGCCGCTCGCATCGGCGACGTCGAGATAGATGAAGCTGTGGGGATTGGTCCACTCGATCTTCGTCACCACGCCCGTGAGCGTCACCGGCTGGTTCGAGTCGTATTCGGCGCCGAACGAATGGT
>Ga0105238_10003108_pt1 | contig 16555 bp, 9 predicted proteins | sample KBSC34metaG_FD_81526 | JGI IMG/M metagenome (GOLD analysis project Ga0105238, IMG submission 81526) | Corn rhizosphere microbial communities from Kellogg Biological Station, Michigan, USA - KBS C3-4 metaG | ecosystem: Host-associated > Plants > Roots > Rhizosphere > Soil | place: Michigan, USA... | reverse complement strand
TGGGTGCGTTCATCGACGCCGATATGGCGAGGCCCAGCACGCGGCGCGTATCGACCGGGTCGATGATGCCATCGTCCCACAGCCGCGCACTGGAGTAGTACGGGCTGCCCTGGCGTTCGTATTGTTCGCGGATCGGCGCCTTGAAGGCATCTTCTTCTTCGGCCGACCATTTGTCCCCGCGCGCTTCGATGCCGTCCCGTTTGACGGTCGCCAGCACCGACGCGGCCTGTTCGCCACCCATCACGCTGATGCGCGCGTTGGGCCACATCCACAGGAAACGCGCGCCGTAGGCGCGTCCGCACATCGCGTAATTGCCGGCGCCGAAGCTGCCGCCGATCACGACGGTGAACTTCGGCACGTGCGAGCAGGCGACGGCCGTGACCATCTTGGCGCCATCCTTGGCAATGCCGGCCTGTTCGTATTTTTTGCCGACCATGAAGCCGGTGATGTTCTGCAGGAACACCAGTGGCACGTCGCGTTGGTTGCACAGCTCGATGAAATGCGTGCCCTTGAGCGCGCTTTCCGAAAACAGGATGCCGTTATTGGCGACGATGCCGACGGGGTAACCGTGGATGTGCGCGAAGCCGGTGACCAGTGTCTTGCCGTAGCGCGCCTTGAACTCGTGGAACTCCGATCCGTCGACGATCCGCGCGATCACCTCGCGGATGTCGAATGGACGGCGGGTGTCTGCCGGAATCACGCCATAGAGTTCTTCCGGCGGATGCCGGGGTTCGCGCGGCTCGGCCAGCGCCAGCGGCATCTTTTTCTTGCGATTGAGATGGGCCACCACGTCGCGCGCGATCGATAGCGCGTGGGCGTCGTCTTCGGCGAAGTGGTCGGCGACACCCGAAATGGACGTATGGACGTCCGCGCCACCCAGCGTTTCGGCATCCACGACTTCGCCTGTCGCGGCCTTCACCAGCGGCGGGCCGCCGAGGAAGATGGTGCCCTGTTCGCGCACGATGATGGTCTCGTCGCTCATGGCCGGCACGTACGCACCGCCTGCGGTGCAACTGCCCATCACCACCGCGATCTGCGGAATGTTGAGCGCACTCATCCGCGCCTGGTTGTAGAAGATTCGGCCGAAATGTTCCTTGTCGGGAAACACCTCGTCCTGCAACGGCAAGAACGCGCCGCCGGAATCGACGAGATAGATGCAAGGGAGGCGATTCTCCAGCGCCACTTCCTGCGCGCGCAGGTGCTTCTTCACCGTCATCGGAAAATAAGTGCCGCCCTTGACGGTCGCATCGTTGGCGACCACCACTACCTCGATGCCGTTGACGCGGCCAATGCCGGTGATGATGCCGGCGGCAGGCGCGGCCCCCTCGTACATGCCGTGCGCGGCCAGCGGCGAAAGTTCGAGGAAGGGCGAGCCCGGGTCGAGCAGGGCGCGGATGCGCTCGCGTGGGAGCAGCTTGCCGCGCGCGACGTGCTTCTCGCGCGCTCGGGCGCCGCCTCCTTCGGCCGTGCGTGCCAGTTCGGCCTTCAGCTCGTCGGTGAGTTTGCGCAGGTTCGCGGCATTGCCACGGAAGGTTTCGCTTTTGCTGTCGATGGCGGTGGAAATGACAGGCATGGTCGGCTCCATGGCGTGCGCGGGCGCATGAACCCGGCATTCTATCGGGCGCGACATGCTGCTCGAAATTGCCGGGGCGATTTTGACATTCCGGCGATGGCCAAATGGCGAACTCCTGGAATGTTGTTCGCAAAAAAAACCGGCCGCGCTAGGCGCGGCCGGTCGGGTCACTGCGAAAGCTGGAACGATCAGTGGCTGGAGCTGCCGCTGGCTGCGTTCTTCGCATTCTCGGCGGCGTCCTTGGCGGCGTTCTTCATGTTGCCAGCCGCTTCCTTCGCGTTCTGCGCAGCCTGCTGCATGTGGTCCATCGCGCTGGAGGAACCGGCCGCCGCGCCCGCGCTACCCGCCGAAGCGGCGTTCGCGGCCTGCTGGGCCTGCTCGGCGGCCGCGCTGGCCGCGGATGCCGCAGCGCCGGCCTGCTCGGCGCTTTGCTGGGTTTCGGTGTTCGGATTCGCTTCGGCGGCGGAGGCAGCGGCCGCGGCAGCGGACGACGCTTCGGCCGCATTCTGCTGTGCCTGGTCGGCGGCATTCTGCGCCTGCTGCGACGAGTTGCCGCAGGCACTCAGGGCAAGTGCCATCGAGCCGGCGAGTGCAGTCGCGAGAACGGTACGAGTGAACTTCATTTGATATCTCCTGGATTGGGCCGTGGAAAGCCACGGGAGTGGCCGCGCTATTAAACCGCGTCTGGCTGAATAACGCCAGCATCTGGCTTTTTGCGGGCAAAAAACGTTCAGTCGCCGCTTACTGCATTCGGCGTACAACCCTGCAGCCCGCGCGTCACCGTCAAACCAGTTCGATTGCGAGCGCGGTGGCTTCGCCGCCGCCGATGCACAGCGACGCCACGCCGCGCTTCTTGCCGGCATGCATCAAGGCGTGCAGCAGCGTCACCACGAGACGCGCGCCGGTGCAGCCGATCGGGTGGCCCAGCGCGCAGGCACCGCCGTGCACGTTGAGTTTTTCGTGAGGAATGGAAAGATCCTTCATCGCGGCCATCGCGACCACCGCGAAGGCTTCATTGACTTCGAACAAATCGACGTCGGCGACTTTCCACCCGGCCTTCTGCAACACTTTTTCGATCGCCCCGACCGGCGCAGTGGTAAACCACTCGGGCTCCTGCGAATGCGTGGCGTGCGCGACGATGCGCGCCAGCGGCTTCACGCCGCGCGCCTTGGCATCGTCCGCGGACAGCAGCACGACGGCGGCGGCCCCATCCGAAATGCTGGACGAACTGGCCGCGGTGACGGTGCCGTTCTCCCTGCGGAAAGCAGGCTTCAACGTCGGGATCTTCGCCGGATCGACCTTGCCGGGCGTTTCATCGACCGAAATATCCAAGTCACCCTTGCGCGAAGGCACGGTGACGGTGGCGATTTCGTCAGCGAAAGCGCCCGACTTCACGGCTTCCTGCGCGCGGCGCACTGATTCGGCCGCGAACGCGTCCTGTTCCTCGCGCGTGAAGTGGTACTTGTCGGCGCAGGATTCCGCGAACACGCCCATCGCCTTGCCATCGTAGGGATTGGTCAGGCCGTCCCAGGCCATGTGATCGACCATCGCGCCGTTGCCGTAGCGGATGCCGGTGCGCACTGCTGCCATGTGCGGCGCGTTGGTCATCGATTCCATGCCGCCGGCGACGACCACGCTGGCGGAACCGGCCTTGATCAAATCGTGGCCCAGCATGATGGCTTTCATGCCCGAACCGCAGACCTTGTTGAGCGTGGTGCAACCGGTCGAGGGAGGCAGTCCCGCCGCCAATGCGGCCTGGCGCGCCGGTGCCTGGCCGAGGTTCGCCGGCAACACGCAACCCATCAGCACTTCGCCGACGTCGGCGGGTGCGATGCCCGATTGCTGCAGTGCGGCGCCTATGGCGGCGGCGCCGAGTTTGGGCGTGGGGAAGCCGGTGAACTGGCCGAGGAAGGCGCCGATCGGCGTGCGTTTGGCGGCGGCGATGATGATGTCGGACATGATGGGCACTCCAGAAAAGGTGTTGCGTCTGAACCTGGCCGGCCGCGAAGCGGCTTGGCGGGTTGCGGCGCGAAACGGGCCGCGCCGCCCGGCGGCATCGGCTCGAATGAGCGCACTCGTATCGATACCGGCCAAGGCAAGGAATTATGCGGCGTATGCTGCGCTGCCGCAAACCCGGCGGGTGCCGCGCAGCGCGCGTCCGGGCAGAATGGTGCGGAGACGGGAATCGAGTGGGGAACGGGACCATGACCGACGCAAGTTCATTGCGCATGCGCCGCCATGTCAGGTGGGTCATCCCGGGGTTGCTGGTTGCGGCATTGTCCGCCTGCGGAGGCGGCGGCAGTGGCGCGGTACGCACCCCGACGGTCACACCGCCACCCCCACCCACGAAGCCGGCCACGCCGCAGCCGCCGACCGATGCGCAACTGTCGATTACCAACACCTACGCCGCGCATGCGGCCGGCTACACCGGCGCAGGCGTCACGATCGGGATCGTCGACAGCGGCATCATGCGCAGCAATCCGACCGTCAGCGGGCGCGTGCTGCAGGAGTTCATCGACGTCGATTCCAGCACCAACAACACCAGCATCGATGACGTGGTCGGCCACGGAACATGGGTGTCCGAAATCGCCGCGGGTGCGCCGTTCGCGAAATACCCTGGTGGCATCGCGCCGGGCGCGGATCTGGTGTCGGCGCGCATCATTTCCGACGATGCGCCGTCCGACAATGGCCAGCCACCCGCCCAGATCACGGCCACCGACGCGCAGTTTTTCCAGCGGGTCAACCAGCAGTTGATCAGCGCCGGGGTCAAGGTACAGAACAATTCCTGGGGTGGCCTTACGTGGGACACCACCGACCCGAGCGTGAACCAGGCGTTCGATACGGCCTACGGCGCGTTCGTCAATCAGCAGGGCGGACTCGTGGTGTTCGCGGCCGGCAACGGTTCGGGCGCGCAGCCGAGTACCTTCGCCCAGTTGCCGAACTTCGCGCCGGATCTCGCCAAGGGCTGGCTCACCGTGGTGGCGCTCGACAGCAACGACCCGACTCATCTAGCCAGTTATTCCAATATATGTGGCGCGGCCAAGGATTTCTGCCTTGCCGCGCCGGGCGACGTGATCGTGCTGGACAAAAATGCGACGGCCAGCACCGCCGACCCGGGTTACTACATCGTGGGAGGCACCTCGCTGGCGGCGCCGATGGTCACGGGCGCCGCGGCGCTGGTCTGGCAGGCGTTTCCGTATTTCGACAATGACCTGGTGAGGCAGACGCTTCTCGGCACCGCCAATCCGCTAGGCGGTTCGCAGCCCAATCCGACCTTCGGTTATGGCGCCCTCGACGTGGGGAAGGCGGTGCGGGGCCCCGCGCAATTCAACTGGGGTGACGTATCGGTGTCGTTCGAGGGTTTGACATCGACGTGGAGCAACGACATCTCGGGCGCGGGCGGTCTGATCAAGAATGGCACTGGAACATTGATCCTTACCGGCAACAACAGCTACCTGGGTGGCACGGCCGTCCTGGCGGGAACCTTGCAGGCGACGCGGCCATTGCCGGTGGCTACGGTGCAGAAGGAGGACGCCCTCGGTGGCGATGTTTACGTTGGCAGCGCCGGAACACTCGAAGGGGGCGGCACGCCAGGCTCACTCCTCAATGCGGGAACGGTGGTCGTCAAGGGCGGCAATACCCAGGTCGGGACGTACAGCCAAGTCAGCACGGGCACCTTGTCCGTCAGCCTGGGTTCGGTCCTGGACGTCGGCGGCAGCGCGCAGCTCGCCGGCACCTTGAACGTGCTGGGCACCGATTCGGGCTACGTCACCACGAACCATCAGGACGTGCTGACAGCGGGTGGCGCGGTGACCGGCACCTTCGCGCAATTGACCACTTCGCCGGGCGTATTCCTCGACACCACCATCCAGTACACCGCGGACAGCGTGTGGCTGGATACGACGAGCCTCAGCATCACGCAGGCGGCGCAGGCGATGTCGATCGTCGATGCGGCATCCTCGGCAGCGGCCGCGCGCGTGCAGCGCGGATTCGGCATACTGAACTCGAGAATTGCGGCAAGCGAAAGCGTCGCACCGGGCGTGCTGCGAGGGGCCGCCGCAATCCAGCGCGCGGCAACGCCTGCATCGGCTCGTGCGACGTTGCAAAGCCTTTCGGGACAACTGCACGCCGCGAGCGCCGCGATGCTGCTCGACGGCATCGCCGCGACCAGCGACGCACTTTCCGGACACTTCGATGATCTGCTCGACGGGCGCGCCAAGGCCGGCATGTGGTACGGCGATCCCGGTTGGCAGGGTGACCTGCAGCGTGGCGGGTATGCCGGGGCGAGTTTCCGCAGCAGCGGCAATCTTGTCGGCACGGATTTCCGCGTGGGCACACACGGCGTGTTGGGCTACGCCGTCGGTGCCAGCCGGGGTTACGGACAACTCGATGCGTCGTGGGACCACAACCGGACGTGGACCGAGCATGCAACACTTTATGGCGGCGTGGCGAACGGTGCGTGGTACGCAAAAGCGCAGATCGGTGGCGGCTGGTTCCACGAAGACATGCAGCGCCTGTTGCTGCTGGGTGGGCTCGTGGCACCGGTCGGCAGCGACCTGTCCGGCCGTTACTTTGCGGGATCACTGGAAGGCGGTCACCAGTTCCGCATCGGCAGCACGCGCCTCACGCCATTCCTGGACGTCCGCTACCAGCGGCTCGAGCAAGGTGCATTCGCGGAACAGGGTGGGTACGGTTTCGGGTTGGCCGCGAATACCCGCACCGTGGGAAGGTTGCAGGCGGGCGCCGGCGTGCGCGCGCAGCGCGCATGGCAACTCGCCAATGGCATGCTGATGGAGTTCGACGGCAGCGCGTCGTGGCGCCGCGCGATGCACCAATACGGTGGTGCGTTCGAGGCCAGCTTCACCGGGTTCGATGACTGGATGCCGGTGCAGGGGATCGGCCTTTCGCGTGACGAATCGGTGCTGCGCGCCGGACTTTCGTTGTGGCCCGCGCGCACGTTCGGCTTGCGGCTCGGTTATGCGCGCGAGCAGGGCGAGCGCCAGAGGGCGAACAGCGTGATGCTGCAGGGCGCCTTCGGTTTTTGACGTCCGCCAAAGGGGCGGGTGGAGGTCGCTGCGCAATGCGACCTTGAATGATCGCGCCCGCGACCGCACCTAAAAACAACGTCCGCCGCGTTCCCGCGACACCCGTTTGCTGAACCCCAAAATGCGATCGGCGCCGTTGGACGCCGAGACCGTTACGTTGCGCGTTTCGCACGAGAAATGCAAGACGTGTCAAACGAAATTCATGCGCTAAGATCGACCCATGCAATCCGTCGTCGCTCCTCGTCAATCCATCCTGCGCAGGCGCTCGTTCGCCGCCTCATTCCTGCCCGGCCGTTTCGATTGGCTGATGGGTTTGTACGCCGAAAACCACAAGCGGCTGGCGCGCTTGTTCGCGCCGGAACGATTGAGTGTGGGCGAATACGTTTCTTCCGTGGGCGACGGACTCGACGTGCACCTGTCGGTGCAGGAGCGTCACCCGTACACGCTGGAACTCGGCCTGAGCTACGCGCTGGTGGACGAGCGCACCGGCCATCCCGCACCGTCGGCACAGTTGCGCACCTACCTCGACGCGCACATGACCGAGGCGCTGCATTGCGAGCCCGGCCGCGAATTGTGGCAAGTGCTGGGCCCGCTGACGCCCGCGCGCAATATCGTGCAGCACCGCCTGCGCATGAACGGCTTCCTCAACCGCTGGCTCGAATACCTGGCCGAGCAGGGCCATTCGCTGGCAACGTTGGAACGCTTGCAGCCGGCGTCCGAGGCTGCCTAAGCGCAATGGCCGGTGTCGTTCGCTCCTCCCGCAATGCGGGTACGAATGCGGTGGTGTTCTTTCGTAGCGTGGTGTCGGGTTTCGACCCCACTCGCTGTGCGAGCTACGCTCAATGCGACCGGGGAACGGATCGCTACCAAAATCAGGCCCGCTTTCGCGGGCCTGGCTTTGTACTTATGGACTTTCCGAATCAACCGTCTTTCGAATCGAGGCCCCGGCGTTCCAGCAGCGGCTCGATGCGCGGCGCGTGCCCCGCGAAGTCGCTGAAGAGTTCCATTGCGTCTTTGCTGCCGCCCTGTGACAGCAGCTTCGCGCGGAAGCGATCGCCGTTCTCGCGGGTCAGGCCGCCGTGCTGCTTGAACCATTCGACCGTGTTGGCGTCCAGCACTTCCGACCAAATGTAGGCGTAGTAGCCGGCGGAATAGCCGCCCATGATGTGGCTGAAGTAGGGCGTGCGATAGCGTGGCGGAACCGGCGCGAAATCGGTGCCGTTGGCCTTCAATGCCGCTCTCTCGAACGCCATCACGCCATCGGCCGCGGGCACCTTGTCGACCCCGATCTGGTGCCAGCTCTGATCGAGCATCGCGGCGCCGAGGTATTCGGTGGTGGCGAAGCCCTGGTTGAACTTCGACGTCGCCAGCACCTTGTCCAGCAGTTCCTTCGGCATCGGCACGCCAGTTTCATGGTGCCTGGCATAGTGCGCCAGCACGCTCGGCCAGTCCGCCCACATCTCGTTCACCTGCGAGGGAAACTCCACGAAATCGCGCGGCACGCTGGTGCCCGAGAAGTACGGGTACTTCACGTTCGAGAACATGCCGTGCAGCGCGTGGCCGAACTCGTGGAACATCGTGGTCACTTCATCCCAGGTCATCAGGGTCGGGCCGCTGGCCGGCTTGGTGATGTTGAGATGGTTCGCAACCACCGGCAGATCGCCGGTGAGTTCCGACTGGCTGACGTAAGCATTCATCCACGCACCGCCGCGCTTTGACGGGCGTGCGTACGGATCGAAGAGGAAGATCGCGAGCTGGCTGCCATCCTCATTGAAGACGTCATACACCAGCACGTCCGGGTTGTAGACGGGAAGATCCGTGCGCTGCTTGAAGCTGATGCCGTACTCCTGGTTGGCGGCGTAGAACACGCCGTTCTCCAGCACGTTCTTCATTTCGAAATACGGCTTCAACTGGCTTTCGTCGAACGCGTATTTGTCGGCCCGCACCTTCTCGGTGTAATACGACCAGTCCCACGCGGCCAGCTTGAACGATGGTTCGCCCTTCGCCTGCTGGGTCTTGTCGATCATCGCCTGCAGGTCGGCGGCCTCGCGCCTTGCGTTGGCGACCGCGGGCGGCGCCAGTTTGCCGAGCATGTCGTTCACGGCTTCCGGTGTCTTCGCGGTCTGGTCGGCGAGGCCATACGCCGCCCAGTTCGGATAGCCCAGCATTTGCGCCTTTTCGGCGCGCAGCTTCATCACCTTCGCAACGGTCGCGGTGTTGTCGTACTGGTTGCCGCGGCTGCCGCGGACCAGGGATGCTTCGTAGATGCGCTGGCGCAACGCGCGGTTGTCGAGCTGCGCGATCACCGGCTGGATCGTGGTGTTGACCAGCGCGATCACGTACTTGCCTTCGAGACCGCGCGACTTGGCGGCCGCGGCGGCGGCATCGATCTGCGCGTCGGTGAGCCCGGCAAGTTCGTCGCGGCTCTCCACCACCACGGCCGAATCGTTCACCTCGGCCAGCACGTTCTGGGTGAAATCGGTGCCGAGTTTCGCCAATTCGCCATTGAGCTCCTTCAGGCGCGCCTTGTCGGCGGCGGAGAGTTGCGCGCCGGCGCGCACGAAGTCGTCGTGGTAGCGTTCGATCAGGCGCACGCCCTGCGGGTCGAGGCCGAGCGAATCGCGGGTGTCGTACAGCTTCTGCACGCGCGCGAACAGTTTCGGGTCCAGCATGATCGCGTCGCGGTGCGCGGCCAATTTGGGTGCGTACTCGGCCTGGATGGCTTTCTTCGCGTCATTGTTCTCGACGCCCGACAGGCTGAAGAAAACGGTAGTGGCGCGATCGAGGATCTGTCCGGACTTTTCCATCGCGATGATGGTGTTGTCGAACGTCGGTTCGAGGTCGTTGTTGGCGATCGCCTCGATTTCCTTGAGGTGATCGGCCATGCCGCGGTCGAACGCCGGGCCGTAATCGGAATCGGTGATCTTGTCGAACTGCGGGAAATGCAGCGGCAGCGGGCTTTCGGCAAAGAACGGATTGGCCGAATCGGTTGTCGCCGTTTGCGACGGCGCGGCGTTCGAATCGGATTCCTTGTTGGCGTCGGTCGTGCTGGCGCAACCGGCCAGGAGGCCGGTCAGCGCAAGGGCCAGCGTCAGCGAAGATTTCATCATTGCGGACTCGTTGTGAGGAACGGTCATCCTACCCAAGGCCCTGCACTTTTGCCCATGACCAAAGGCACGTTTGCGCGATTTCGTGATCGCGCAGGCACGAAAAAGCCCGCGCATGGCGGGCTTGGAAAAGCGTATCAGAACTGGCGGAGCGGACGGGACTCGAACCCGCGACCTCCGGCGTGACAGGCCAGCATTCTAACCAGCTGAACTACCGCTCCGCATTTGATTTTCGTGTCCGGCTTGTTGCATTTGCCGAGCCGCGCATTTTACTTGCATCACCACGTGTCATGGCAACAGCCATGGCGTCCCCACGGGGATTCGAACCCCGGTCGCCACCGTGAAAGGGTGGTGTCCTAGGCCTCTAGACGATGGGGACAGCGTGGGGATTTGGTGGAGCCAGCCGGGATCGAACCGGCGACCTCTACAATGCCATTGTAGCGCTCTCCCAGCTGAGCTATGGCCCCACGCTGGGAACGCGGAAGGATAGGTGCGGTCGGTTTCAGCGTCAAGATTTTTTTGCTTGAAAAACATTTCGCGCATGACCGCAGGAGGGATTTTTTGCACGAAATCCAATTCATCCGCGACCTCGCCTGTGTGATGTTGGCGGCGGGCGTGGTGGTGGTGGTGTTTCCGCGGTTGCGCTTGCCGGTGCTGCTGGGCTACATCGTGGCCGGCGTGCTGATCGGCCCGCACATGCCGTGGCGATTCCTGACCGACCAGCGCACCATGCAGTCGATCGCGAATCTCGGCGTGGTGCTGCTGATGTTCACGCTGGGGCTGGATTCGAACCTTCGCAAGTTGCGGGCGCTGGGCGCCGGCGTGATGCTGGCGGCACTGGTCGAAGTGGGATTCATGCTATGGCTGGGCATCGAGATCGGACGCCTCGCCGGGATGAGTCCGCGCGAATCGCTGTTCCTGGGTGGCGTGATCTGTTTTTCATCCACCATGATCGCGCTGCGCACGGTCGGCGACCGCGGCTGGCGCGGACAGCCTTTCGTCACCGGCATGATCGGCATGCTGGTGTCCGAAGAAGTGTTGACGGTGGTGCTGATCACGGTGCTCAGCGCGATCGCCGCGGGCAGCGCCGACACCACGGACATCGCGTTCACAGTCTTGTGGCGGATGTTGTTGTTCGTCGCGGCGGCGCTGGTGCTGGGTCTTTTGTTGCTGCCGCGGCTGCTGGATTGGCTGGCCAGGCGTGGGCGCGACGAACCTCTGCTGGTGACCGCACTCGGCGTCTGTTTCGGCGCCTGCCTGCTGGCGGTGTGGGAAGGTTTCAGCGTGGCGCTGGGCGCGTTCCTTGCCGGCGTGGTGGTGGCGCCCGCGCGCTGCTCCGACCGCATCGTGCGGCTGGTGCGGCCGGTGCGTGACATGTTCGCGGCGATCTTCTTCGTCGCGATCGGATTATTGCTCGACCCCACCCAGATGCTGCCATGGATCGCACCGGCATTGGGTTTGACCTTGGCGGTGATCGTGGGCAAGACGCTTGCGTGCAGCGTGGGGGCATTCGTGTGTGCGGGCCGCAGCGCGCGCGAGGCGCTGCGTACGGGCTTGACGATGGCGCAGATCGGGGAATTTTCGTTCGTGATCGCATCGCTCGGGATTGCTGCGGGTGCAGTCGGCAAATTCCTGTATCCCCTGACGGTGACGGCGGCGGTGGCGTGCATGCTGGTGTCGCCGCTGTTGCTGCGGGCCGAACCATTGATCCTGGTCGGCTTGCGCCGTGCGACGCCCGCATCGGTGCGCTCACTGGCGCAGGGTTACCACGAATGGGTCGGCGGCACCGCATCCGCGCAGGGCGACGTGATGCTGGCGAAGATGCTGCGTCGATTGTTGTGGCACATCGCGGTGAACCTGGTGCTGGTGTGCGCGGTGTTCGGGATCGGCGCGTTCGTCAGCGCGATGTTGCCGCACTGGTGGCCGCAGTTGCCGCTGTCACCGGTGGTGCGGCGGTCGCTGATTTGGGCGATCGCGCTGTTCGTATCGCTGCCGATGCTTGTTGCGGTGTATAGAAAAGCCGACGCACTGGGCATGCTGCTGGCCGAGCTCGGTATCAGCGAGCAGGTGCACGGCGTGCGCACCGCGGGACTGCGCCGAATACTGGGCAAACTGGTGCCGCTGGCGTCCCTGGCCGGCATGGCACTGCTGGTGAGCGCATTGGGCAGCAGCATCCTGCCCCCACGCGGCGTGTTGTTGGCGCTGCTGGCGATCGGCGCCTTCACCGTGTGGTTCCTGTGGGGTTCGCTTGTGCGCGTGCACGCGCGCATGCAGGCGGCATTGCGCGATCTGATCGAACAGGAACCCTCCGCGCCGCCGTGAGCGGGTTGCCGGGTCAGCGCCCGTCAAAAAGGCGGGAAGCCACGAACACCATGGTCGCTGCGCGCGCGGATCTTCAATTCCGGTGCATCGCAGACGGTGCCCGGTGCGCGGGCTCGTGAGCAAGGCCGGTGCTCGATGGCGGACTGGCCTCGCGGCGGAGAAGCCTGGGATTTTGTCGCGAAACATTACACATGAAATGACGTCGCCGACAACCCATGAATCCGTCGAAAAACAATCGACTGGGCGGTCATGGGCGCCTGCATGGATGTCGGGAGTCATTACATATTTCACGCCCGTGCATCGTCAAAATTGAAACACATCGCCTAAATACAGCTAGTTACAGATTGGCACACAACTTGCTGATTAAGCGTGGGGGCTGCCATATGGAACGGTGCCAAGGAGAGTGTATGAAAAAGCAAGCGATCTTCGGATTCATGTCGGCTGCGGCCATTGCGTTGTTTACGCTGGCTACACCTGCCATTGCAGTTCCGGTTTCCCAGACTATCAATCTGGACCAGGTTTTTACCGGCAACACGCCCGATGGCCCGGCGCCGTGGCTCACGGCGACCTTCACTTACGACGTGGGTTCGACCACGGGTATTCTGGTTCTGCAGTCGAACCTGAGCGATTCGGATTTCGTGCAGGGTGCGGTGGGTGTGACCGGCTGGGGCTTCAACATTGACCAAACCCTTGCCGACTTCAATTGCACCAGTGGCACCTGCGCGGACACTGTGCTGACATCGTCGCTCAACTCCGGGCCCGTCCCCGGCGGGTTCAACTTTGGCTTCGGCTGGACTTCCCAGAATCGTTTTGATGGGAGCGATACAGCCACTTATCTGCTGACATTCGACAGCGCGTTGGACAGTACCTCGCCCTTCGTAGCCAACGGCAGTGGGTGGCTTTCCTACGCCCACATACAAGGCATCACGGGCGACTGCAGTGGCTTTATCGTGGCGGGCACTGGCACCCTCGGCACATCCGAGGGCCCCTGCCATGTGGTTGTGCCTGAACCGGAAGCACTGGGATCACTGGGTATGTTCGGTCTCGGCGCGCTGCTGATCGGAGTGTTCCTCGGCATGCGGCGCCGTTACTGCTGAACAGGCAGTCTTCGCAGCGAGACACATGCAACCCCCCGGAGACGGGGGGTTGCGTTTAGGGCTGCCCGTCTCGCTGCCGCGGCAGGAATGCCTCCCCCGCAGGACGTCTGATGCGATCGAGGATTTTTCGATCGATATCGGCTCGCCGCTGAGATGTCGGTAAAAGTTACATCTTTATTCCAGGATGTCGGGCGAATAAACAATTTCAAAAACAATGGGTTGAATGATGATCTTGACAGTCCCCCTATGAAGTTGTGTGTCGGATGGCTTTGCGGATTTGCCACCGTTCTCGCGAAGTCCATGCCAAAAAATACTTTACATTCATGTACTTGCAACGTGGCATGCAACTTGCTTATCGAGCCACGGTGACTTCACTTTGCTGTGCAATCCAGGAAATCTTTCATGAAAACACGTGCGATCTTCGGTTGGATGGTTTTGGCTGCAGTTGCCTGGTTGGGGCTGTCGTCCCCGGCGTTGGCCGCGCCAATGACCCAGACCATCGACTTGAATCAGGTTTTCACCGGCAACATTCCCGATGGCCCATCGCCTTGGCTCTCGGCGACCTTTACGTTCGATCCGGGTTCGACCACCGGCACTTTGGTTTTGACATCGAAGCTGAGTGCCGCTGATTTTGTCCAAGGCGACTCCGGCGTTACCGGGTGGGGCTTTTACCTCAGCGGCAACAGCCTTGCCCACTTTAGTTGTTCCGGCGTCTGCGCGGACAACGTCTTGACGACGACCCTCAACTCTGGCCCCGTCAAAGGGTCGGGCAAGAACGGTTGGGGATTCAACTTCGGCTTCGGCTGGGATAGCGGAAACCGATTCGATGGTACCGACTCGGCCATCTACCAGCTGACATTCGCCAATGCATTGAGCAGTACTTCGCCTTTTGCGGCCAACGATGGTGGCTGGTATTCCTATGCACACGTGCAAGGTCTTATCGGCGGTTGCAGCGGCTACATCGTCAGCGGCAACGGCACACTGGGCGAGCAAGACGGCCCGTGCACCAACACGCCTCCCCCGAACAACGTTCCGGAGCCGGCGGGGCTTGGCATGTTCGGCCTGGGTGCCATGCTGATCGGCTTGTTTATCGGCCTGCGCCGCCGCTACGCCTGAACCCGAACAACCTTCGCGCTTCATCCAGACAATCCCCCGGAAACGGGGATTGTTTTTTTCTGCTGCACGCCGTGATGCGCTTCGCGTCAACGTGAATCAGTGCGGCCCCACTCCCGCCGGGCAGCCCGACAGGCTCTGCGGTTTGCACGCAAAGGGCAACTGGTCGACCGGTTTCCCGGCCAACGTGTTGTCGATCCACTTGTTCACCACTTCCTTCAGGATCGCCATCGGCAGGCTGCCTTGGCCCAGCACCACGTCGTCGAAATTCTTGAGGTTGTATTTGTCGCCGAGCTTTTGTTTGGCTTTGTCGCGCAACTGCAGGATCACCTGCTCACCGATCATGTAGCTGAGCGCCTGTCCGGGCCACACGATGTAGCGATCCACTTCGGTCGCGATGTTCTGGTCGGCCAACGCGGTGTTGTCCTGCATGTACTTCACGGCCTGCTCGCGGGTCCAGCCGTCCTGGTGGACGCCGGTGTCGACCACTAGCCGCACGGCGCGCCACATCTGGTAGTTCAAGTAACCGAATTTCGAATACGGATCGTCGTCGTACAGCCCCATCGGCTTGTCGCACAGGGTTTCCGCATACAGCGCCCAGCCTTCGCCGAACGCGTTGTAGTAGGCGTAGCGGCGGAACTTCGGCAGGTTGTCCAATTCCCGGGCCACCGGAATCTGCAAGTTGTGGCCCGGCCGGCCTTCGTGGCAGGTCAGCACCTGGATCGAATATTTCGGGCGCGTCTCCGGCTTGTAGAGGTTCACGCTCATGTACGGCACGTCCGCGTAGGCGGGGTAGGTGTTGGGTGCCAGCGATGCCGGGATCACGCGCACGCCCCACGGCTGGCGCGGCTGCATCCACAGGCTCAACACGTCAGTGAGGTGCGGGTCGATGCGCTTGGCCGCAGCCCGGTACGCCATCAACAGTTCGTCCGGATCGGTGTAATGGAACTTCGGATCGGTGCGAAGGTGGTGCACGAACTCCTTGTAGCTGCCCTTGAAGCCGATCTGCCTGAACACGGCTTCCATTTCGCCGTGGATCTGCGCCACCAGCTTCAGGCCCAAGTCGTGGACCTGCTGCGGCGTCATGTCGGTGGTGGTGTAGTGGCGAACCAGGTACGCGTAATAGTCCGGACCCCCGGGCAGGTTGGATACGCCGGCACTGGTGCGCGCGTGCGGCAGGTAGTCATCCTGGAAGAACTTCAGGAACTTTTTGTAGGCCGGGTTCACCGCGCGGGTTATCGCATCGCGCGCCTCGCGTTGCAGCTTCGCCTGCTGGTCGGCGGGAATCGATTCGGGAAGGTTCTTGAACGGCGCGTAGAACGGACTTTGCGTCGGATCGTCGGCGATGTTGGCCTTGATCTCGTCCGGCACGCGCTCCATCACCGCGCGGGGCTGGGTGACGCCCTGGGCGACTGCCTGTTGCAGGCGTTTGGTGAACGCCGCGAGATACGGGCCGACGGCATTCAACTTGTGGATCAGTGTTTCGTAACCCGTGGCGTTGTCGTAGCGGGCATCCTTGAAATCGATGCCGGCAAGTTGCGGACCCCACAACTGCGTGATCAGGCTCTGCGCGTCATCCGGGTACGCCGCGGCCGCTATGGCGTCGTCCAGTTGGTACTGGAACAGTCGCCAGCTCAATTGATCGGTCGGGTCCAGTTTCGACCGGTCGATCTTCTTCAACGCGGCGAGATTCGTCTTGGACCGTGCCAACTGTTCCTTCTCGTACGCGATGCTCGGGTCGCCCCACAGCAACTTGTAGTCGGTCGTGCCCGCCGGCGGCTCGGCGTGTTGCTCATTCCAGGCCTTGTCGAATAGCGCGTGGAGTTGTGCGGCAGGCGTGTTCGCCGTTTGCGCCGATGAAGGCGGCGCGGCGGCGATGACGCCGGACGAAGCGAAGGCGAGGGCAATGGCGAGCGTGAGGGCGTGGCGCATCATGGGATCCCCGGAAGTCCAACTTCGACTATAGCGTCGGGCCCGAACACGGGACGGGTGCCGAAAGTTGGCGGTGCAGGTGCGAGTGCGATATTGCGTCGGCGCCCGCTTGAGGGGGAGAAATTCGCATCGCCCATCGGCGAGCGGAGAAACAGCCCGTGTCAGCCACGGCGCTCGCCCGCGGGCGTTCGAGCGCTCCCGGGGATGGTGAATACCTGCAGGTATCACTTGGCGGCGCCCAACAAAAAGGTTCTTCACCCAAGTCCGGGGAAGGCAGCGCGGATCTTGAGGAAGAAGTAGGCGTCATCGCGGTAGCCGTAGGCGATGCGCTTGATGACCTTGATCCGGTTGTTGATGCCTTCGAGC
>Ga0105238_10003107_pt1 | contig 16557 bp, 5 predicted proteins | sample KBSC34metaG_FD_81526 | JGI IMG/M metagenome (GOLD analysis project Ga0105238, IMG submission 81526) | Corn rhizosphere microbial communities from Kellogg Biological Station, Michigan, USA - KBS C3-4 metaG | ecosystem: Host-associated > Plants > Roots > Rhizosphere > Soil | place: Michigan, USA... | reverse complement strand
CGATGAACGGAAAGCCAAGGATCCCCACCGCGAGCATCCCGATGCCGCCCATCGCGTTCAACGTCAGCGCACCGCCGCGGGGACATTGCTCGGAAGTCAGGCCGAGCATCGTCGGCCAGAAAAAGGTTTTGCCCATGCCGTAAAGCGTGGCGGCGGCGATAATCACGCCGAGCGTCGCGCCGTTCGTATGCGACAACGCGGTCAGGCCGATGGCCGCGAGCGCCGCGCACGTCGCCAACAGACCGAGCGGCGACAGTTTATGGACGATCGGCCCGGCGCAGAACCGCAACACCATCATGATGGCCGAGGTATAGACCAGCACCCACGCGGGGTTGTGGCCGGCGGCTTTCATCGGCACTTCCATGAGTGAACTGATCCAGCCGTCCGTGCCGATCTCCGTCGTCGCCAGCGGCATCATGATGACGATGAGGAACAAGAGGATGGGCCGGCCGATGGATCTGGTGATGACGCCAAATCCCAGCGCAATGATGCCGGTGATCAGCCAGCTGACATTCTGCGACCAGCCCTGGAACGGGCCGATCTGAACCTGGCCGATCTGGAACACCACCAGGCCAAAACCCACCAGCGCACCAAACGCGCCGAACTCTTTCAACATCTCCACATAGCCGACGCCCGCCTGCTCACGTTCGCTCTTCGGAAATTGCCGGCCGACGAGGATGGTAAAGAAGATGATTGCCGGAACCAGGATCAAGCCGAGCGCGATGCGCCAGTCTTTGTTGTCTGCCAGCGCGATGGTGCACAGGCCGCCCAGCACCAGCCCGCCCGCCCAGCCGGCGTGCAGGCGGTTGAGCCATTTCACCTTGTCCGTGTTGAACATTGTCGCGACGATCGGATTGATGTAGGCCTCCACTGTGCCGTTGCCCAACCCAAGGATAATGCTGCCCCAATAAAGCAACTGATAGCCGTGCTTTTGGCCCGCAATCAGCGCGTCACCGGTCACGCCATGAATGCAACCGTAGGCCGCAATCGCCATGCCCGTGTAGATGAGATAGCTCACGAACGAAAAAATCATCGCGACCTTGTAGCCGATGCGGTCGATGAACAGGCTGAACAGGATGATGCTCACGCCGAAGGGCCAGATGCCCGCGCCCTGAAGTTCGCCCACGGAAACCTTGTCGAGACCGAAGTCGGTGACGAACTGTCCGCCGCACAGGATCATGCGGCTGATGAAGGCATAGCTGGTGGTGATAAGGGCGATGAAGCAGCCCCAGAACAGGATTTTGTCGCTTTTGTTGTTCATGGAATCGCGCCATGCTCCCGACAGATGCCCCCAAGGTCAACGGAAAATTCACATGATTGACAGTTGCCAGTTGGCGGGCCTGAAACGACGAGCCGAAACAGTTGGTTCGAGCGGCGCTGGCAAAGGCCGGCTCACGGCAAGCCTGAGACAACCTGAAAAACAAAAGGATTGGGGACGATGATTTATCAACGTAGAAAGCTGAGCCGCCGCCGACTCGCGGCGTGAACCGCGATAGCGGAAACCGTAGCACGGTGGCAACCAGCGCCAACGGCGGTTGGGTCAGCTGTTGGGAATTGCACAGCGAACCGTGATGGCTGCTTTCGATTTTCCATTGGTGAGATTTAGCCCTCGAAAGCTGATTCCAGTCAACGTCAAAACCTTGGGTGACCAGCTTCATTTGGGACGCATTAAGACCAACCTATCTCAGTCGGAAGTGGCGCAAAAGCTCACCGTTTCAACTCGGACGGTGCGAAAGTGGGAATATGGACATGCTTGCCCAACCAAAGATCATCGGCAGGTTTTGGCGCACCTTTTGCGCTTGGATTACCAGGTTCTAAAGACCTCGAGCCAAACGCCAGAGTAGCTTGTCGGGATTTACACAGATTTGTATGTAACGAGGTTTCGCCCCTCTTCACCCACGCTATTACTCGACGGCGGCGTCATCTTGATTCAGCACGTTGGATGGCAGCAGGGAGGTGGCGCCGGTCAAATTCTCCGCCTCGTGCAGCAAGATTGGAGTCATGATCCACCCTTGGATTTTCCCGGTTTTATTGTCCCCAGATTCCAGCTTCTTTTGGAACCTTTCCTGCACCATGGCCCGGCCTAGTTTCAATTCGGCTTCGGCTTCCGCGTTCTTGCCCAGCTGATGCAGCGTCATGCTGCGCAGAAGATGTACGCTGGCGATGCAGGCCGGCGACTGGTCGGCATAGCCGGCACACAGCTGGAGCTTTTTTTCAGCGGCGTCGAAATCGCCCCGCCGATATTCCAATAATGACAAGGCAAACGCGCGCCACGCGGCCAGCACGGCGCCATCGTTGACGGTCGGGTCATGGCTGGCAAGCGAGTTGGCGACGACTTGGGCCAGCGGTTCCAGTTGTTTGAGGATGTCGTCGCCCGCCGGCATTACCAAGCTGGTTTTGATCAATTGTTCCGCCGCTGCCGGGCTGGTGGTATTGCCCAGCCGGGCCAAAGCCGTTCGCCGGATGCGGTCATAATCGGTGATGTCGCCGGCGTCGATCAAGAGCGGCGCCGCGAGCAGCAGATCAACGGTGGACTGGTCGGTGCGGTCGTTTTTGTCCACCTGATTCACCTCGAGCAAAATAATGTAACGGTTGGCGGCCTGTTTCCAATTGCGTTCAAATAAATTCCAGGTGCCGAGCTTGCGGAAAACATCGCTCGCCTCCTGCGAAGGCGAGAGCAATTTCGCCGGGATGGGATCCACCAGGATATCCGCACCCGCCATGTCGCCATGACTGATGAGCACGCCAGCCTGGGTGATTTTTTCGCGCGCCTCGGCTTCCTTGCGCAGCAACGTTTCATTCGCGCGCGCCTGCTCCGCCTCCATGCGCGCCTGCCGTTCCTGAAAAAAGAATCGTGTAGAAACTCCCAGCCCGACAAGCAAACTGATCGCCACCAGCAGGCCGCAGGCGTAGATGACCTTGTTCCGCTGCACCAATTTTTTGAGGCGATACCACCGGCTCGGCGGGCGGGCGATGACCGGCTCGGTGGCAAGATAGCGGCGGATGTCCATCGCCAGCGCGTTGGCCGTCTCATAACGCCGTTGCCGGTCTTTCTCCAGCGTCTTCATCACAATCCAATCCAAGTCGCCCTTCAACGACTTGATCAGCTTGAGAGGTTCCTGCTGGCGGTACTGGGCGGTGACGGTCAAATCCGTTTTCTTCAAACCGGTCAACATCGTGGAGGGCCGCTGCGGTTCTTCCTCGCGCAACGTGCGGCGCATTTCATCCAAACCGAATTTCACCAGTTCCTTTTGTGCGAACGGCGTGCGACCCGTGAGCAATTCATAAAGCAAAACCCCGAGCGAATAAATATCGCTGCGCGTGTCCACATCCAGCCCGCTCATCTCAGCCTGCTCCGGACTCATGTAGGTGGGCGTGCCCACGACCTGTCCGTCCATCGTGAAATTTGTATCATCCATGAGCCGGCCTTCGATGGCCTTGGCGATGCCGAAATCAATCACCTTGGGCACCGGCACGCCGTCATGCGTCGCCACCAAAATATTTGACGGCTTGATGTCACGATGAATCACGCCTTTCTGGTGTGCGTGTTGGATGGCGAGGCAAACTTGGATGAACAGATTCAGCCGCTGCGGCGCCGTCAATTTTTTCTCGTCGCAATAAGTCGTGATTTTTACGCCCTGCACCAGTTCCAAAACGAAATAGGGCCGGCCCGATTCGGTCGCGCCGCCGTCCAAAACTTTTGCGATGTTCGGATGATCCATCATCGCCAGCGCCTGACGCTCCGCGTCGAACCGTGCAACGACGCTCTTCGTGTCCATGCCAAGCTTGATGAGTTTGAACGCCACGCGGCGGCGGACCGGCTCCTCTTGTTCTGCCAGATACACCACGCCGCAGCCGCCTTCGCCCAACTGCCGCAACAAACGATAACGACCGACACGCATTCCCGCCATTTCGCCGCCGACATTCTTTTCAACCGCCACCTTGGACGCTTCCAGCGCGTCCACGTCGTCCATCGTCAGATTTGACACGCACTCGGAAAAGAAACGTTCGCTCTGCTCGTGCTCCGCCAGCATTCCGGCGATGCGTTCGCGCAGTGCCGCGTCGCCGGCGCACGCGGTATCCAGAAACGCCTCGCGCTTGCCGCCGCCCGCCAATGGGAGCGCGGCGGCGAACAACAGCTGTTCCTTGTCAGTTCCCACATTCATGGTTTGCACCATTTAACAATGCGCCGGCCGGGGGAAAAATCGGAAACGCAGCAGTCATGTTCCGGCGCTCCATGCCTCGCGGATGCTTTTTAGCAGCCAAGCCTTGGCGAAAGTCCATTTGCTGTAAATCGTGCGGTCCGTGACCCCGAGCGTCTCGGCCACTTCGAGGTTCGTCAGCCCGCCGAAAAATTTCAGCGTCACGATCCGTGCCAGCTCGGGATCGACCGCGTGCAAACGCGTCAACGCCTCGTCAATCAGCAAAATTCGCTCATCCGGCAGTGTCTGCGCCACATCTACGTCGTCGATGTTTATATGCTCTGCGCGGCTGCCGCGTTTGAGCCGGAGCTTGCGGCGCGCCCGTTCAATGAGGATCCGCCGCATCGCTTCGGCCGCCGCGCCAAAAAAATGCGCGCGGTTCTGCCATCCGGGCGATGAACCGGATTGCAGCCGCAGCCACGCTTCATGCACCAGCGCGGTTGGTTGCAACGTCTCGCCTTCCAGCTCCCGCGCCATGCGCGCCGCCGCCAGTTCCCGCAATTGTTTATAGACCAGCGGCAATAATTCTTCGGAAGCGGCCCGGCCGGCCTCATACGACTGAAGCACGCGTGTCAAATCATGTTGGGTTTCAGAATCGGACGTCAGCGTCATGATGAGTTGATAGGGTTTGCCTGCCGCAAGATAGCAAACATCGTCGAACCAATCAAACTCATGCTTTCAAGCCGTCAACCAAATCCGCCAAGCGCCTTGGAAAACTTTATTGCTTCAGCCGATAAAAGGCCGAGGGTACCGCCGGGGTCACGCCGACCGAATTTAGGCTGCCGATCACGCTCACCGGATTGGTCACCGCCGCCCAGTTTCCCGGCGGTTGCAGCGTCGTCGTGCTTTCAAGCTGAAAGCCGACCGTCGAAGTCGGCCAGAAAATCTGCATGTTGCCGCTCACATTGGTGATCTGCAAATACGGCAGCGGCGACAGGCTTAATGCCAGCGTGGCCGTGCGTGTCTTGTCAGGAGCGACGTTCACTGAAAATAAATGCGTCGTGGGATCATAACTCATCGCGCCAAACGCGCCGTTCAATGCGCCGATGTAGGGCGCAGACGCCGCATAACCCGTGAGCGTGAGATTCGTTTCGCCAGCGGCGAACGTGGCGGTGACTTTCAAGACACCGGCATCCGCGAGCAGGGAAATCCGCTTCTTGCCGAGCGTGACAAACTTATTTGTGTCGCCTAAAAAGGCGATACCCGACGGCCCAATGGGAACGACAACAAAATAGGAGCCATTCGAATTATTCGCCGGCATGGTCGTCGTGAAATTAAAAGCATTGCTTGCGGCGACAACCATGCCCGTGCGGCTGAAATAGTCATAAACATAAGTTGCACCGGAAATTCCCAACTGGTTCGGAACGAAGCTGGCGTTGGTCAACGCCGGGGCTTGTGCGAACGAAAACACATAAGCGGCCTGCAAGCTGCCGTGGTCAACATAAGTCGCGGCGACCATCGGCCGGCTGCCGGATTGTGCGCCATTGATGTAGGCCGAATCAACCGGTGTCAGCGGCGCATCCGGCTTCACGATGACGCCGTCGGGACGAACGGACTTGGCCAGATTGCTCGTGACAATTCCACCGAGCGCATCGCCCACGCCAACCGGCCCGGCAGAAAGCGTACTCAACAAAAGGTTGCGCGACTCGCTGCTGTAAAAGACATCCACCCACGGCCACGCGCCCAAAGCGCCCGCCAGTTTTGAGGTGTAAAGAAACGAATTCCATTTGCCGATCTCAAACCGGTCTTCAGACACGCGCATCGTCACCAGGTTATTGTAAAGCGTGCCTTGCAGGAAATGACGCGGCAGGGCCATGCAGTATTGCAGGTTCATTCCGTTTGCGGCCGCGGCGTTAGCCATGCTGTTCATGAAAGCCGGCGGGTCGTTCAAGTTCAATGCCGGCAGTGCGCGGACATCCAGCCAATCGTGTTCAAAGGTCATCACTCCGCCCGCGTTAAGGTAAGTCATGCGATTGGTCCAATAAGCCGGGTCAACCACGACATTACCGGACATGGCATACTGCGAGCGATACGGGCTGGCCGGATCCACCCAGCGACAATGCGTGATGAGCGGCAGGCCGAGCTGTTGCTGAAAACTGGCGAGGCCGTTTGGAAAAAGGGTTGATTCTGCCTGATAAAGATTAAGGCCGCCCCGGTCATTATTCGCATCGCCTTGCCATGTGTTCGCGACGCCTTTGGGATACCACCAGCTATCGAGCTGCAGATAGGCCAGCGGAAAACCGCTGTTGGCAAACTGGTCGCGCATGGCCAGAAGCGTCCCGGCATAACCTAACGATTGATCGTAAGTGTAATAATAGGCCGCTCCGTTATCCGTCCAATAACCCAGCTTGTTCAGTTCCACCGTTGCGTCATTTGCGGGGCGTGCCTTGCCCGCAATACCGGTCAGCGCGCGGCCCCATGTGTCAAAGGTTTTGTTGATTCCGTTCTGGACGGCGAGAATCGTCCGATGCGTAAACCCTGCGGGCAGTTGTGGAATAGCCGATTGAATTCCGCACGAAATCGAACCGTCGCCATTCATCACGTTGCCGGCCACCATGAAATTCATTGCCGGCGACAGGATGAAGCAATCGTAGTTAGTGTTGAAAAATACCCACGGGCTTTCGCTGGCAAACTGGCTGAACGTGCGCGGAGAAAAGTAAGTGGAATTGAAAGCCTCGTGATAGAGATTTGTCGGATATGAAGTCAGATGGGGAAACGCCAGATCATTCGCGCTGCCGGTCAAACAGGTGTCGCTGAACAAAACAACCGGCTGGCCGTGGTAAATCCGGATAGCCGCCTGATGCAGCACGCTGGCCGCATACTGAAATTGAAACTCGTTGTAGTCACCAATGCCATCCGCGCCGGTGACAGCGATCACATTTGCCGGAGCCGTGCCCAAACTTCCCGTGAACGTCCATGATGGCACGGTTGAGTAAATGGTATAACTGCCATTCGCCGCCAGGCTGACGGTCAGGCCGGATGAATTGGTGATCACCGCAGGCCCGCTCATCGCCAGGATTGCCGGCGCACTGGTCACCGAGCCGTTGGAGTTGGAGGCAATGAGGATATAACTGCCCGCGTTTGCCGACGTCAAATTGGTGATGCTTAATGTTGCACCCGCGACACCAACAAACTGGCCGCCGGCAAGAAGATTGGTGTAAGTCAAACTATTGCCTGGTGCGAATTGCCACTGGAATGACGGTGCGGGGTTCCCATAAACAACCGCGTTGAACTGCGCGTTCATGCCCGTGAAGTTTGTCTGTGAGCCTGGCTGTGTGAGAAACTGCGGCGCCTGTGATGGAAACGACGGCAATGCGCCATAAGGTTGAACCGCGATGTTACCACCGCCGCCAGGAGTAAAGTTGGCGGGGAAACGGGTTGCTAAATTTTGCCATGAGTAAATGCCATTGGTCAGCACGATACCTTCGATAATGACGGCGGCAAAGGCGCAGTTTTGATGCAGGAAAATCTGCCCGCCGTTCGTCAGCGCCAACGCCCCCGCGCTGTTCAAATCGTAATGTGGTTCGAACAATGCCGTGCTGGCGACGCTGATTCCGGAGGCAGTTGAGCCCAACGGATAGTGCGGATCAACGGTGATGCTGTTGGTTCCAAGCGCGTCAAAATTCGCGCCGGCCAACCATCCGCCCGCGACAATCCACCTGCCAAAAAATACAGATGAACCGCCTGAAATGATTTGTGGGATTTGTGCCGATGAAGCCAGCAAGGCCAGCGAACCGCCGCCGGAATAGGCTCCAGAAAGCCGGGTCGTTTGCAGCATGCCATTGCTGATGACGGTGCCACCGGTGTAGGAATTCGGACCGGCCAGCGTGAGCGTTCCCGAGCCGGTTTTGATCAGCGAACCCGCGCCGGTCAGCGCGCCGGAATATGCCGTGCTGGAATTATTTTTGCCCACATTCAAACTGACCGGCGCCCCTGCGGCGTCCGCTAGCGTCTGCGGTGTCCGCCCGGCAAGCGCGCCAACGTTGAAGGGGGCTGTATTGACGCCGGAGGCAAACGAGACAGGATTGGCTTGCGCCGAATCCAAGTTCAACGTCGCGTTGCTCAAGGCGTTCAGGTTATTGAGTTGCAGGATGCGATTGACCGAACTGGCGATGATATTGTTCACACCGTTGGAAACCGCGATGGTTCCACTGTAAGGATTCGCCGCGCTCAACTTCACGACGCCCGTGTCCTGGCCGGTATTGATGCTCGGCCCCGATACCTGCAAAGCCGCCGCACCGCTGATGGGGGCGATGATCTCCAAAGTTTCAAACGAGGAACTGCCGTTGGCCGCGCCGCCAAGCGCGCCAAGTATCGAGTTGGCGGTGACATTGATATTACCCGCCACGACCAATTTGGAGGTGTCGCTGTTCGCGCCGGCTTGATCGAACACGCAGCCATTCAGGGTCAGATTGCTGACCGTGATGGTCCCAATCGTCGTATTGCCGACAACGTTGTTGCCTATCTTGCCCAAGAAACGACCGCCGGAATCAATCGTCAACGAATCGCCGCCGAAGATATAGTTATTCCCCGATGTGGTCGGATTGGGCGTGCGCAGGAAATTCGCCCCGGTGAAATACGCGTTGGTGGCCGCCGGCAGTGCGTGGTTGCTCCAGTTGGTCGAACCATTGAAGCTGGAAGTGAATTGCGCGTCGCCCGTCAGCAACGCGACGTTCGCCGCGCGGGCTGAAACAAAAACCGTGAGCAAAGCCGCAGAAAGAATCTTGCAGAGAGGCGGTCGCCCGCCCGACTGATTCAGACGTTGATCCGGCATGAGAAATTGTGACTTCATAAAACCAGCTTGCATCTCAAGGTTTGTAACCCAATAGCCGCAACGCGGCCTGAAGCGCTGGATCGAAATCCTGCGAGTCCTGGTAAAAGTAACAGATGCGCGAGTTGTCGTTTTGCCAGGTGGTCAGAAAATACATGGACTGCGCCTTGATCCAGTCAACGTGGCCGTCGCAAAAAACCTGGTTGCCACCGGCGGGTTCGAGGCCGGAACCTTTGTGGGCCGGCATGTTGTCATAGACGTTGCGCGTGCCGTCTTTGCCGCCCCACGCACCGTTTATTTTTATCACGCAATCGGCAGCCATCGTCCAATACGGTTTCGCCAGGCCGAGCTTGACCGGACTGTGGCCCGCGAACGTGCCGACGGGATTCACCCAGTTTTTGAAACCCGTTCCGCCGAAGTATTGATAACCGAGGTTGAATTGATTGAATCCACCGGGCTCGTATTGCGGCAATTGAACCAAGTTCGGGCAGGCCCAGATGCAGCGCGCGCCATTCGTGATGACGGTGAGCTGCACACTGGTCGCGGCGGATGCGGAGGCCGGTTCCAATACGCATTGGACACCTTGACCGTTGAAGATATGTGCTTCCACCACGCGGTCGCTGTTATCGCCGGCGTAAACGGTCATGCCGATGCAAATCTGCCGGAGGTTGCTTGTACACAGGGCGCGCTTGCCCCGCTCCTTGGCCTTGGCAAGGGCGGGCAACAGCATGGCCGCCAAAATGGCGATGATGGCGATGACCACCAGCAGTTCGATCAAGGTGAAGGCGCGTTTGTGCATAGGGATTGCATCGTTGCTCATCCGGCGGGATTCCACGGCCGTTAATGATTGTTAATTTTGTTTTGAATCAGGAAAGCGACCGGAGCGCTGACCGCTCCGGTCGCACGAATGATTTAGTATTTCAACCGATAGAACACTGCTCCGCTGCCGGACGAAACCGGAATGGAAACCGCGTTCGTCGTTGCCGAGCCGGGCACGTCCACCCAGTTCGTGCCCAGCCCAGCCCCCAACGAATTTGTCTGCACCTGCAATACCCAACCCACATGGTCTGCGGGCCAAGACAAACTCAAATTGCCACCGGAAGCCGAATTCGTGAGGTAAGGACTGTTGGTGTTGACGGTCACGGTGGAAACCACCGCGATGGTTCCGTTGATTGCGAGCTTATTCGTCCAATAGAGTCCCGCGTTCGGCAAAGATGGCAAATTGAGGGTGGCAAATGATCCGGAGACCGGCGCGCCGAACAGGTTGAACGTATCGCCAGCGACAAAGTTCGTGGAGCCGAGGTTGGAAACATTCAGGCTCGCGCCGGAATTCACGGTGACGGACGAAGCGTTGAGCCGGTCACTCGTCGGTGAGGCCGCGCGATCAATCTTCATCAACACTGTGCCGCCCACGGTTGTGTTGCCAGCCGTCAGGATCCCGATCGCCGCCGTTAAAGCGCCGCGGGCAGGAATGCCGGGCGCGAGAGTTCCGCCAGCCGGCACGGTGACCGTGCCACCAATGCTGCCGATGCCGCCCAGCGTGGCATTTGTGTTAACGGTTATGGCTGAGCCGCCGTTTGCCCCGTTGACCAGCAGCGTTCCGCTGGCCACGGTTGTGGAGCCGGTGTAGGTGTTGGCCGCAGCCAGTTCGATGACGCCGATATCTCCGCTGATTCCGTTAATTTGGAGATTGCCACCGCCGCTGATGGGAGCGGTCACGTTCAATGTTTCAGCCGCGCCCACGCTGCCGTTGGCCGCGAGGGTATTCGCGGTGCCACCATTCAAGCTAATGTTACCCCCCAAGGTTTCCGTGAAGTTGTCCAAAGTAGAAACACCGAAGACCACCCACCCGCCGTTCAAGAACAGATTACTGACGGTGATGGTCTGCCCACTGGTTCCCTTGAGCAATAATTGTCCTCCAGCATCAACGCCCAATGCGTCTCCGGCAAAGGTGTAAGGATTGCTATCCGCCGGTGAACGCAGGATAAATGCGCGGGTGAAATAACCGCTGCCCGCAGACGGCGCAGTGAAATTGAGCCAGTTGCCGGCCGCGTTGAAACTGGTGGAGCCAAGGGCGTCGGAATTCGCGAGCGGAATCCAGGTGGAAAGGCCGACGGATGTGATCACAAGGTCGATGGAAGTGTTGGCCACGTTATTGGACAAGGTGGCGGTGACACCCACCGGCAGGGCTCCCAAACTGAAATTATTCAGGTTTGCCAGCGGCGTGCCGCTGTAATCCACCAGTGTCAACTGCTGACCGGCGGTGAACCCATAGCCGCTCAAGTTGATCACGGTTACGCCCGAAACAGTGAAGATGCCGCTGGCAATAACGGCTGTGTCAGGCGGGTTATTCAGCAGGTCGTAGTTTACATTCAGCGCCGAATTGCCCGCCAGTTTCAGATCCGTCGCATTAATGGAGCCCAGTGCATAGGCCTTGGTCAGTCCAAGCGCCGCGTTGCTGACCGTCAAGCTGTTCAGGTTATTGACCGAACCGGAGAGGAGATTCAACGCACCTCCCGTGACAAGCGTCGGCCCCGTATAAGAGGAACCGGTTCCGGTCAAGGTAAGCGTGCCGTTGCCGCGTTTGGTCAGACCACCATCAATGGCATTGTCACCGCCGATGGAGCTGTGCTGCAATACCGAGCTGATGGTGACATTGAAGTTGGTGGTGTCCACGACCGCGCCGCCATTCCGCACATTGACCTGTGACAGAGTGCTTACGAACGTGGTGCTATCAGCGGTCGGCATCAGCACGCCGCCATTGAAATTGAAGGTGGCATTGGCACCGATGGACGAAATCACCCGTGAGGTACGCAATACTCCACCATCCAAGTTGTAGGTGCCGACGGCGGCGGAGAAGCGCTGGATGTTCACATCGCCATTGGCGTTGACCAGGCCGCCGCTCTGATTAAACGTGCCCGGACCCGCCGAGCCGACCCGGAAACCACCGGCAGCGGTCAGGGTGCCACCGCTCAAATTGTAAACACCACTTCCACCAACCGAGGTGGTATCAACTCTTCCGCCCACGCAGAAGGTGCCCGCGCCAGTGGCCAGTTGCGTCACGGTGCCACCGGTTTGATTGACAGTGCCACTGGCCGTAGAGCCTGCGGAATTGGCTGATCCGATGAAGAAGGAGTTCATGGTCAGACTGGCGGCATCTTGGATATTCAAGACACCCACCGACGCACCTACGTCACCGACATTGATGTCGTTGTTGCAGGTAAAGTTCGCGGTTCCTTTCAATGTCAGGGTTCCGCTGTCCGTGTTGTTCTGGCCGATGCTGCAGAAGCTGTTCGCACTGATGAAACCGGAATTCAGCGTCAAACTGCCGGCTTTCACAAATACATTTCCAGTGAGAGTGTTGCTGCCGGTCAGCGTGATTTCGGCCGCCCCGTTTTTGGTAAAAGTGGACAGGCCTGAAATATTTCCAGAGAAGGTGGTGTTCCCGTTTTCGGTGACCGTGAGCGCCGGTGAACCGGTGGAGGCGTTCACCGCGCTATTGCCGGACAAGCTGCCAAAGGTTTGATTGGCCCCCAGGCTTAGCGGGCCATTGGAAATAACGGTGCTGCCGAAGAAAGTGCCGGGCACATTGATTGTCACCGTGGCCGCCCCGACTTTGGTCAATCCACCAGGGGAAGCGATCTGGCCCGTGCCTTGGAAGGTGTAATTAACCGACGCATCGTTGATGGTGACGCTGGCCGGGCTGATGGTGTTGCTCAACAACACGGTGCCGCTGCCCGAATCGTTGAAGGTCACCGCGTCACCCGGCGGCACGGTTTCGAGATAGACTGTGGGCAATCCACCGATCAGCCAATTGGTCGTGGTGTTCAGATCCCAAAGGTTAGGCGAAACACTGTTGGTTCCAGTCCAGACAATCCCATTACCAAGCGAGGAAATACTCACATAGATAACCTGGTTAACGAAATCATTGGAAAGCATCGCAGTCACACCACGCGGGCCGGTAACGGTGCCGGCGAACGATCCAGAAAGGCTGCTGTATTTCAGCACCGGGAAGGCGCCCAAGGCAAAGCTGCCGCTGACGCGAATGGTGCTGGTGCCGCTGATGGTGACCGCACCTGCCGCGAGAGCGGCGTTAGTCGGATTACCAACAAATCCATACGAGAAGTCCAGGGCCGTCGCACCGCCACCACCCAAAGTCAGGCTGCCGATGGTCGTGCTGTTGCTCACAGAACTGGCGGAGATGCCAAACCGGGCGCCGTCGGCGACCAGAACGCCGCCGCCGCCTTGATAGACTGGCGTGAGGAACAACTCGCCGTTGTTGACGGTGATCGCTCCGCCGGTGGTCGTTAATGCGTTCAACGTGGTGGTGCCGGATCCGGCTTGAACCACCGAGCCGCCACCGATGATCGGAGCGCTGCTAAAATGGACGCCTTGGACCATCGCATCGCTGCGGTTGAATACCAATGTGCCTTCAACATCAATGACTCCGCTGGTGGAAAGAGAGCCGTTGGTGCTGCCATTGCCCAGTTGCAATGTTGCCCCGGAATTGATCGTAGTGCCAGCGCTGTAGGTGTTGGCTCCGCTGTAAATGAGCAGGCCGGTGCCGGCCACCGTCCGCGCCATGGCGCCGCTCAATACTCCACTGAACTCCGTCACCGGATTGTTCACAGTCATGGTCTTGGCAGTTCCGTTTGCGGCCGGGCGCGTAAATTTAAGGTTGCCCGTGCCACTGAAGATGTTGTTGCCGCCCGCGCCGCTGCCAAAGTTGAGGGCATTGGTGATGACGTGCGCAGAACTGTCCGCAGACTGAATGGCTGCGCCATCCCCAAAATTCAACTGCCCTGTTCCCAAGGCCAAATCATTGCCAACGGCCAGAGTGCCCGCAGCAAGGTTCATGGTTCCGCCGAAAACATTGGCGTTTGGAAGCGTCAAAATGCCGCTGCCATTTTTAGTCAGGCCGCCTGTGCCGGAAATCAAACCGCTGACGGCCGTATTCGCCGCGCCATCGACGGTCAACGTGCTGCCGCCAAGCGTGATGTTTGTGTTGAGGGTCAAATTTCCGGAAGCCGCATTAAAAGTCTGGGCGGCACTGAGCACCACCGGGACATTCAACGTTTCGGTGCTGGCGGAGTTATTGACGATGCCGGCGCTGTTGGTGAGCGTGCTGCCGGTGCTGCTGCCGATGGTAAACGCGCCCGCGCCGCTGTTAAAGGTCAAGCCGGCCACGTTGTAATTGGTGTCCATGTCCGCCGTCAACCGGTTGCCTGTGTCGAAGGCGACGCTATCACCGATGTATCCGGGAGCAAGGTCAGTGGACCAATTGGTGTTCGAGCTCCATTTATCATCCGCACCGCCCCCATCCCAAGTCACAGCTTCGGCGGAGATCGCGAAGGGCGTGATGATAAAATTTCCGGTCAAAGGTGTCGGCGAGGAGGTGTCAGTCGCCAGCACCGTCAGTGATTTATTTCCCAAGGTCGTGCCCGGTGCAACCGCGAATGTGTTGGTATAGACAAAATTCGGATCACTGCTGTTCGCTCCGTCCAAAACCAGACCTGCTGCGGATGAACCGCCGATCTGGCTCAAGTCAACGGTTACGCCAGCGACGGTGACACTTCCTTTGGTCACGTTAGCGCTGATCGTCACCGCCTGGTTACGGAAGGCGGGATTGGGATTGACGGTGGCAGAAGTGACGGAAGGAGCCGTGGAAGCCGAGTAGGAAAGCACCACGTTGTTGCCGACCTTCTTGATCGAAAAATTCGCCGTGTTGGATGGCTGGGTGCCATCCCAAACCACATTCGGCGTGGTCGCCATGGTGGTCGTGCCTGAAACTGCAAATAAAACATAATCGGCAGTTTGATCCAGCGGTGAAGAGCCGCCCAAGGCATTAAGGTGAATCGTATCGCTGCTGCTCAAAGTCAGATTGCCGCCCACCAGGATCTGGTCGTTGCCGCTATTGTAAGTGGTCGAGACATCAAAGGTGGAGATGCCGCCCGCGTTCAGGTTGAGATTATTGTTGAAGGTCAACGTTCCAGCCACACCCACCGCAGACGGATAAATCGAAGATCCCGCGGCCGTTGTGACGGAGCCGTTGACGGTGCCAGCACTGTTGGAAATACTTTGGCCCGCGCCCAGCGTGAACGCGGAAGACAAACCGGAGACATCAAAGGTCGCGCCCGAAGCGATGCTGATAAGCGGCGTGTTGGAAATGGAGCCGTTGCCGCTCAAAAACAACGTGCCACCATTGATAACCGTGGGACCAGCGTAGAGGTTGGTTCCGGAAAGCGTCCAAGTACCAGGGTCGTTTTTGGTGATACTGGTCACCCCTGAGTTGCCGTTCGTGATGGCGCCGCCAATCGTATTGGCGGCAGTGGAAGCACCTTGCAGATTAAAGCCGCGCGAGGCTTGGCCGTTCGCAATCCTGAGAGTGCCAGCGATCACCAGCGCACCGCTGTCAGACTGGATCACCGCGTTGCCGCCACCGGTGGTAACCGTAACTGAGCCATTGATCGTGTTGTTGCCACTGACACTGTCCAGGGCATAGGGAATGGCAGGGGAGGCCGCGGTGCCATCGTTGCTCAACGTAAAATTGACTTCTGCCGGAATGCTGATGCCACCCTGCAATTGGATGCCCCCGTTGCGGCTGGTGCTCGTCACCGTGCCATTCGTGCCGAAACCGGTGCTGTTTTGCACATTAATAATACCGGCGTTGACAGTGGTGCCATTGGTGTAGGTGTTCGCACTGCTTAGAGTCAAAGTTCCCGCACCGGACTTGATGAGGCTGCCCGCACCGGTTATCGGATTGACAATGCCGAGGATAAGTCCGGTACCAACATTGAAAGTGCCGCCGCTGGAGCCAAGCGTCACGCCGCTATTGGCATTGTTCAGGGTGAAGCTCGCAGTGGGCTGGAGAGTGCCGCCGTTCAGGGTTAATTGCGCCGGATTGAAACTGGCCGGATTGCCGCCGAGGTTGTTCAGCGCACCCGCTTGCAAAGCCTGGCTATTATTTACAATCAAGGGCCCGGTGAAAGCCGTATTGTTGGCCGTGTAAACGAGCACACCCGAAAAAGACCCGGCCGTGCTGGTATTAGTCAGCGCCCCCGTGCCAAACATGGTCATGCCGTTGGTGATGGTCCGCACATCGCCGTTCCCCGAAGACGTATTAAAAGTGGCTGAACCAACCACGGTCATATTACCCGCGAGGGCGGCAATGGTATTCGGGTTGATCGCGTTTCCGATCGATCCCGAGTTCGTAAGGTTGTTGAAGGTGATGGTATTGCCACTGCCCCCCTTGATGGCCAAACTGCCAGTACTGCTGATGGTCAGCGAATCGCCCAAAAACGTATAGTTGCCAGCGGCAGCCGGCGTTCGCAACGAAAAACCAGCCGTGAAAAAATTGGTTCCCGGACCGGGTGGCAGCCCGCCAGTCCAATGGAGCGCGGAGTTGAATGAACTGCTTCCCGAGGCATCGGTGGCGTTCAGAGTGCTGGTGCCTTCTGCCGCAGGGGAATTGGCGGCGGCGCTGATTAGGAGCAGCGACGCCAAGCCAGTTCGCAGGCTGGCTTGGATAAAGTTGGATTTCTGTGTGCCCATGATTTTCATATGAACGTATTTTGGTCTTGGTTT
>Ga0105238_10003104_pt1 | contig 16568 bp, 18 predicted proteins | sample KBSC34metaG_FD_81526 | JGI IMG/M metagenome (GOLD analysis project Ga0105238, IMG submission 81526) | Corn rhizosphere microbial communities from Kellogg Biological Station, Michigan, USA - KBS C3-4 metaG | ecosystem: Host-associated > Plants > Roots > Rhizosphere > Soil | place: Michigan, USA... | reverse complement strand
CCTCATTGTGGCGTTAAGCTTGGAAACTTCCTTTACGCCGATGCGTGTCCGAGTTGTCTCGAGGAATTGAAGCACAACACAGCCCCGCTGCTCTCAGCCAATAAGAAAGATCCAAAGAGAAGGCACTCGTGGCCGATTCGGATTTTTTTCAACATCGTGCGCTTCATAGAGAGTTGATGCCATTACCATGAAGGTAAAGATTTTCGAGATTATTCTTCGTAAGCTGTCCTCCGGCAAGTCGCCGGCGACCGCGCTGGAAGAGCAGCTCAATGAATTCCTTGCTCAACACCCGGACCTGCGGTTGGTAACAACGCACATGAGTACCCTCGTCGCGCCGGCCGAGCCGAATGCCCTGCCAAGGTCGGAGGAATCGTCCATCATCATTTTCTGCACCTTGTTCTACACTGAATAGCACAAGGGCGATATGCAACCGGCCTCTTTAGAGAGTCAATTGCAGAAGTATGATTCAGAGCTTGAGCGAGGCGAGCGATGCCCCGGAGGACCTGCGCCAGGTTCCGGCGCTCGGTCGCTGCGTACGATTGTGATTCACATGTTCGATGGGCCTCATTCCGCCAGAGGTCACGATAGAGGCCGCCCGGGAAATCGGGGATGATTTCGGCCTGCGAAACATGATCGAGGCGACGCCGTCCCTCCATGATGCTCCGCCCCCGCCCCCGCCCCTTGCAGGGGTGAGCTTTCTGCGAGGGGGGAAACACCCCCCGGTGAATCCCGTCATACCTTTGAACTGGCATCGGGCCTATGCTTACTCAGTGGGAGACCAATAACAAAAAGACACATATGTTTGGCCACCCACTTCGGAAACTCAGCGGAACCGGATGCTGGTCCTGAGGTTGATCAATAAAAACGTTTGCAAAGCAACAAATTAGCCTGAAAACCCCCCTGACGGATTCGATGGCCAACCGCCCAACCAAATGGAAAGATTCAAATGAATAAGAAATCCCAAGAAACTGAAAACGACCTCGGCACGCTGGCTGAAGATGCGCGCGCGCTATTGGCTGCCACAGCCGATGTGGCCGGAGAAAAAGTCGGAGAAGCGCGCAAGCGGCTCGCGGCAGCGCTGGAAAGAGGCCAAGAAATCTATGGCCGCGTTCGAGAAAAGGCGGTCGAAGGCGCCAAAGCCGCGGACCAGGCGGTGCGCGAAAATCCCTACCAGGCAATGGCCATCGCTTTTGGCGTTGGCGCATTTATTGGTTTTCTCGCCTCCCGCCGGTGTTCACGGAAAGATTGATTGCTATGCAAGAAGCTGCCGTCAACAGTCGCGAGCCACTCGCTGCCTCGCCAAAACATTTTGCGAGGCAACTCTTGGTGGTCTTAGAAAACCGCTTGGACCTGCTGATGGTGGAAGTGCGGGAGGAACGTGATCGCCTCCTGCGAGCATTTCTACTGGGTCTCGGCGTGGCGGTGTTCAGCTTCCTTGCGGGAGTTGCGCTCACCGTTGTGCTGGTAGTCATGCTGTGGTCGCTCTCGCCGATTGCGGTCCTGCTGGCACTGACGTTGCTCTACAGCGCGGTCGCTTTTTTTCTATATCGCCGTTTTATGATTCTTCTACGCAATTGGGAAATGTTGCCCGCCACGCTTGACCAGTTGAGAAAGGACCGCGTATGCCTCGCAAACAGCCTCGCCTAAGTCCCTTGGAAATGCGCAAAAGTTTGCTCATCGCGGAAAGCGAACTCAACCGCGCGCAGTTGAAGGACGAATGGGATGCTGCGACGGAATGGCATCGTACCCTTGGCGTTTGGGCGAAGACGGCGGGCTCAGTTGCTTCCGTGGTGGTGGCGCTCGTGTCAGGTGTGCGCGGCTTTCGACGCAAACGCAATGCCAAGAGCGGCGCAGAATCTTCCCGATTGCAACCCGTTAACAGGGGCATGGGCTTAATTTCCTCCACTGGGAGGTCATCCACTAGCAGGGTTGCGACCAGAAGAGCAAATGGAACGCTCCAGGAAAAGACAAATTTATGATACGAAGCGTTAAACAACAGTACGGACGCGAACTTCGCGCTACGGATGGTGAAATTGGCCATATCAAAGATTTCTATTTTGACGACCAGAACTGGGCGATTCGTTATTTGGTCGCGGACACGGGCACGTGGTTGACCAGCCGCCAAGTGCTTATCTCGCCGTATGCGCTTGCCCGTCTCGATACATCTGGAAGAGTCGTGCGCGTGGCCCTCACGCGGAAACAAATCGAAAACAGCCCTCCGATTGAGTCGCACAAGCCAGTGTCGCGGCAGTACGAAGAAGAGTATTACCGGTATTACGGCTGGCCCTACTACTGGCACGGCAGTGCGTTATGGGGAATGAGCGGTTTTCCGATTTTGGAACTGCCTCCGAAATCTCTCCCAAACGAAGCAATTGATATGGTCGGACCTCAGCCTAAGCGGGAGGTTCATCTGCGGAGCGCACAGGCTGTGAACGGGTACCTGCTTCGTATGGGCGACGAAACCATCGGCCACATCTGCGATTTCATGATGGATGCCGAGAGTTGGGTGATTGATCAACTGGTGATTAAAACCGGGCACCGACTTTCCGGCAAAGAAATGCTGATTGAGACCAAACAGGTGGATCGGATCAGTTATGACGAATCCACCGTGTTCGCGCACGCGAACGTGAAAGCTGCCGGACAACGCGCGACAAACCATCTGGCCCCAATTGCAGAAGCCGATTATTCCAACCAGCCAACGCGAAATTTATGAAAGCATCCATCACCAAACCCATGAAGACAGCTGAATCGCCTGTTTTTCAATTCACCATCCGTCAGCGCGGAGGAAAGCGCGGTTCAGTCGCTTCCAATTCGACGCGTCGAAAGCGGGACAACATTTTTTCCAAATCCCGCGACGTGCGCGAAGACCGCGGTTCGCACCAGATGAAAACGTCGCGTAATTCACGAACGTTTCCCCACATGCGATAGTTTTAACTATGAAAACAAACCCATTGAAAGAAGGTGTCCTGACCCAAAACTCCGCCGGCATCGGCACGGTGACACGGAAGATGGTGCGGGAACGTGCGGTTGAATTGGCGATAATCAATGGCCGTTCAGCGCAGGAGGTGTCGAAATCCGATTGGGAACAGGCCAAACAGGAGTTGACGGGCAAATCGGCCGCCGATGTGAACGAGACGGTGCTTGAATCGATGCCGGAATCCGAACGTTGGGATCCGGTATCGGGCTCAACCGGGGGCAAAGTGTCGAGTGTTCCCAGCGAGGATGAGGATGATGAGGGGCGAAGCGACAATGAAAGGCTCGTGGATGAAGGCATCGCGGGAGCGGAGGATGATCATAGGCGTCAGGCAACTCCCGAGTGAGCGGGCAGGGCGGTACTTGTGTAAAACCCGTCCTGGCATCGTCTATTGTCATCTTGTCCATGAATCCCGCGCCTGAAGAATAGTTTTAAACAGCCTATTCGTCGGGGGAATCCCCCAGTAGCGCCAGCGTCTTCGGCAAACATTGTGGAATACACGCGGAATGCTTTGCCATGATAGAGAGTTCTGCCGTGACGGTGAATCGGCGGTGTTAACCGTCCGGTGCACTCGCCAACATGACTTGGAGCAATGCAAGCACCGGAATGAAACTGCCAAATTCATTGAGGACATCGGAGTCATTCAGAGTCTCGGCCATTGCACTTGATCTGCTCACGTTTGAAGCGTCATTGTGGCCAGTGTTGCTGCCTCCAGAGTTGTCAGTCGTCAGCGAAGTGCTTTCCTGATGAACCCAAGCCAATTCTCCAAACGGTCGCCCGCCATCGCCCCAGGGGTGTGCTGCCGGATGCTGGCGATTGTCGGCAGTTCCGCGCTCGCGCGCTGGGATGAGTTGCGGCATGCGGCGGCAGTGATCGGCACAGCGATCTATACTGGTTTTCGGCCAAGCTATTGGACGCACGGAGTAAGAACGGCGTTTTCCCGGCAGGTTATGGCCATCGGTATCGAACCCTTATGGTTTGTTGGTGCCCTGGCGGTGTTCGTCGGTATATCGGTGGTGGTGCAACTTTCTTCCTGGATCGGCGAGGCCGGCCAATCACAACTGCTCGGGCCGGTGTTGGTAACCGTCGTGGCGCGCGAACTTGGACCGGTGCTGATAAACCTCGTGGTCATTGTCCGCAGCGGCAGCGCGATGACGACTGAACTCGGGGTGTTGAAAATCGACGGAGGCGTCCGCACGCTCGAAGCGGAGGGTCGTGACCCGTTTTTGCAACTTGTGATGCCGCGAGTGCTCGGCATGGTAGTTTCCACTTTCTGCCTGACGATTGTCTTTATCGTGGTGGCGTTCGCGAGCGGTTACTTTTTTGCCGCATCGACGGGGAAAGGCAGCCGCGATTTCCTCTTATTTGCGGACACAGTATCGCGAGCGATTCAACCCAAGGACGTGTTCAACATCCTCGCCAAAAGCATCCTCCCCGCTCTGTTTGCAGGCGCCTCCTGTTGCATTGGTGGCCTCGGCGTTGGTAAATCAGTCACGGAAATCCCGCGGGCCACGCAGCATGCGCTCACACGATCCGTCGCGGGATTGTTCGTTATTTCCGCCGCCATATCGCTGCTGACTTATTTGTGACGATGAAGAGAACAAACGACATCCAGGATGCTGAGGCAACCGGGACAAACCAGCCGGAAGAACCCTTCAAATTTCGCCGTGTCAACGAAATAACCGGCGTCTTTGTCCTGGCGATTGTTGCGGTGTTGGTCGCAGCCGTCTTGTGGATGGGCCACAGCCAGCGGTGGTTCAGAAGCCGCGTGGCACTGCGGATTGTTTTGCCGGAAGCCGGTGCAGCCGGAATTCGGCAAGGCTCGGAAGTTTATTTCCTGGGGACGCTGGTGGGGTCCATTTCCGATGTCATTGTGGACCCAACCGGCCGGATGGAAGCTGAGGCAAACATTCGACGCGACTTCTTCCGATTTGTGCGCTCGGATTCTTCGGCAGTTGTTAAAAAGAAATTTGGCGTTGCGGGCGACTCGTATTTTGAGATTACACGCGGCATGGGAGAACCGTTGCCGGAAGCGAATGCCTCCATCATTTGCAAGGATCAGTTTCAAAGTCCGCTGGAAGTGGCGGTCGAGGAAATTCGGAGCGAAACTGTGCTCATGTTGAAAAAAACAAGCGCCGGTCTCGACACATGGACTAAATTAGGTGCCGACTTGCGAGAGAGCCGGGACCGTCTGGACCGCGTCACCAGCCATCTTGAAAAAATAACGGCGGGTATCGAGGCGGGACAGGGCTCCCTAGGCAAGCTGATCACGGACACCACGTTGGTGGACGAAGCACAAGGAGTCCTGGCGAGGGCGAACGAGACGATGAGCCAGTTGCAAGGGGCCTCAACGAACCTGAATGTTGCCGCAGGCCGTTTGCCGGGAATCACCGACGCCATGGCCGGGGAGGCAAAAGATCTTCCCGGGCTTGTCCGCCAAACGCAGATTTCCATGCGGGAACTCGAACGGTTGATTGAAGCCTTGCAGAAGAACTGGTTCGTCCGCAGGCACATAAATAAGACCAATCCGCCACCCATTGATCCGCTGCCAGAACTGCCGGTATGGGAGCATACACCAACCAATTAGTCGCTCCATATGTCTCGAGAGTGTCCCGAAGTGCCTGTGCACGGGGCTCCAACGGATCGTTTCCGACGCGAGATCGGATTCCTGCGAGGACACCGGGACGAACAGTGGCTGACAGTTATAGTCTGCTAATTCAGTTTGACCTAACTGCGGCAGTTTTAAACACGCGAATTCATGTTTTGAACTGAATGGCAGAGTTCAATTGCTGAGCAACGAAGAGGTTTATTCAGAGAAGGGAAAGCATTCAAGGGCCCATCAACATGGGTGATGAAAATCAAAGAGTCATTTGCTTCCAGATTGGCTGGTCGTGGCGAGGCAACCGGGAATACCGCAAAAATCAGAAAGCTCAAAGCTGAAAGCAGGGCAAATCCGATCGCATAGCGTCGCAGTTCCATCCGCGAAACAATCAGCCAGGGAATGATGCCAGTGATGAGGAAATTCGACTCATAAACCCAAGCCCAAGGCGTGGGTCGAAAACCTGCCCAGTTGTCCAGGAATGTCATTGGCAACGAATGGATCTGAACCAATGCGTGCCGCGAAAGAAAAAGATAAAAACTCCAAAAGGATATGCTCAAAATGGCTGTGAGCCAGAGTTTTGCTGGCCAGAGCACTGGGATGCGGCGCCACAAGCCGGTACCTGGTTCAGCGGATGACACGACCGGCATATTGATTTTCGACGTGTTCCTTCGCCTTCTGTGGGCCGCGCCACATTTTAAGATAAGACCAGAGGATGAAGCCACGCTTTTGAGTCTGCGTCGTGCTGCCCAGCGCGGGCAGATGAACCCAAGGCACGGTGGGATGTTCATGATGCACAAGGTGCCAGTTGTGATTCAACCAAAGGCGATCAATGGGTTCCCACAGCCGAAGATTTCGTGCGCCGCGGGTTACATGTCGCTCGGTGCCGTAATGATGAACATACTGCATGGCCGACCACGTAAAACCGAAACCGAAATACATGATCGCGTAATTGAGCAGCGGGACATGAAAAAAATAAATGATCGCCGCGTGCAGGCCGACCACTGCAACGCATTCCAGCCGAATTAGCCGTCGATAGGATGGGTTGAGCGATTCCATGAATGCGTGCGATGGGCGATCAAAATCCCAATATTTCTTATCCGCCGCAAAAGGGAAGAACAGGAAGACTACATTACCGAGGACAACCACAATCCAGTAGCAACCAGTCAGAATTCCGTAGAGTACCAAGTAACGCCATAAGCGATGGTCGCCTTCAAAGTAGAGATCGAACGCCTCATCGTCGGACCGGTTGCGAAAATGATGCCCAAGGTGTCCCTGTCGAATGAGATGGAAAGGCGCGGGAAAAAACAACGCCATCACCGCGCCTGCCAGGTCGTTTAAACGACGATTGGGGAAAAGCATGGCGTGCTCAGCCTCATGAATAATGGAATAGACCGAATTCATCAAGATACCGAAGGCAAGTGCCAAACCGGCCAGGCTCAAGACACGGTCGGTATGCGCCGCGGCATAGCAGCAAAGAAGAATCGCAGCGAGTTGAGTGACAATGATCGTCACATTCAATCTCACGGGAATGTCCGTTTTTAAGGGCGCCGCATCACTGACTGGAATGCTGGGAGTCACGGTTGGCACAACATCGGAGCATGGCGAAATACGGCGAATCATACAAATTCAAAAAACCGGGAGCGACATCAAAAAATTCAAGGGGTTATCGAATTTATCAATCGTCGTTGCCGCTATTCCACTTGTAGCGTCTAAGGGCGCGGCATAAGACTTAATGCGAACTCAGGCAATCAATGTCGGAAGCCAAACTCAAAATTGCGCTCATCTCGCCGAAAGGACCACTTTACCGCCATCGGGGCGGAATTTGGGAGAAGTCGCTCCGTTATCAGCCACTGACCCTCACCACTCTCGCGGCGCTGGTTCCGGCAGAGATCCCGGTCGAACTCCAGCTTTTCGATGAAGGCATTCATGACGTGCCGATGGACTTGGATGCCGATCTGGTTGGCCTGACCGTTATCACCGGCACAGCCATGCGGGCGTATGAACTGGCCGATCATTTTCGGAGACGCGGTATCACGGTCGTGCTTGGCGGACCACACGTCACTTTGATTCCGGAAGACGCAGAAGCTCATGCGGACGCCGTTGTTGTCGGTTATGCCGAGGACACCTGGCCGCAGCTGATCCGTGACTTTGCCGGGGGGTGCCTCCAGTCGCGCTACAAGCAAGCGCCCAATCTCGATCTTGCGAACCGGGCGTTTGCCCGCCGCGACTTGCTGCCCGGTCACCATTACCTCACAAATAACGTTTTTGAAGCCACTCGCGGTTGCATTCACAACTGCGACTTCTGCGTTGTGCCCACCGCCTGGGGACGCAAACCGTATCAGAAACCAGCGCAAGATGTGGTGGCAGACATTCGCCAACAGGGCGCTCGCAAACTTATTTTTGTGGATTTGAATCTCATTGCTGATCGGGCTTACGCAATTGAATTATTTACCGCACTCATTCCGCTCAAAGTCCAATGGTATGGTCTCGCCACAGTGTTGCTGGCTGAGGATCTCCAATTGTTGGAATTGGCGGCCCGCAGTGGATGCCGAGGGTTGCTCATGGGATTGGAATCAATCTCTCCCCAGAATTTACGGAATAGTCATAAGGGATTTAATACGCCCGATCGTTTTGCCAAGGTGGTTGAAGTAATTCACCAGCACGGGATCGCTCTGCAAGGCTGCTTTGTTTTCGGACTCGATCACGACGAGCCGCACGCATTTCTGAAAACCGCCGAGTTTGCCGTTCAAGCCCGCATTGACCTGCCTCGGTTCGCCATCGTTACGCCGTTCCCAAACACTGCCCTCTACAAACGATTGGAGGCCGAAGGTCGAATCTTGACGAAGAATTGGGAGCTCTATGACGGCCAGCACGTCGTTTTTCGTCCGGCGAAGTTGAGCATTGAAGAACTCCAGTCTGGTACTGAAGCCGCGTGGAAGCATGCCTATAGTTTTCGGTCCATCGCCCGTAGGATAACGCATTCGCCAGCCTCCTGGCCGGTTAAGCTTGGCACGAACCTTGGCTATCGTTTCTACGCTCACAATCTGAGCCGTTTTTATAATTGCGATTGGATCATAGGCCGCGCTCCGGCCAGACCCGTTGAGCAAAAATCTGCGCCCAACCCATTGGCTGTCTCTCCAACCCGTTAAATGAAGCTCACCATTATCCATCCCTGCATTGGGCGCCGCTTGGAGCAGTCTTATATTCGTACCTGGCAGATGGAGCCCTTGCCGGCGGCAACGCTCGCCGGCCTTACACCCAAGGATGTTGAACTTCGGTTTTACGATGATCGAATGGAAACGATTCCGTTTGATGAAGCTGCCGATCTGGTTGCCATCAGCGTCGAAACTTACACCGCCAAGCGCTCCTATCAAATCGCGTCCGAATATCGCAAACGAGGCGTCCCCGTAGTCATGGGAGGGTTTCACGCGTCTTTGTGTCCAGATGAGGTTTCACGATATGCGGAGGCGGTAGTAACAGGGGAGGCGGAAGCTGTTTGGCCGACGGTAATTGATGATGCGCGGCACGGAACGTTGAAAAAGTTTTACCGTCAGACTGGCCGGGTTCCTCTGACCGATCTCAGGCCAAATCGTTCCATTTTCCGGGGCAAGCGCTATCTGCCGATCGGATTGATTGAGGCCGGCCGCGGGTGTCATTTCAAATGCGAGTTCTGTGCCGTCCAAACCGTCTTCAACTCAACTCAAACCCGGCGGCCCATTGACGACATCATCGCGGAACTCCGTCTGTTGAGACGAGAGAAGAAACTTTTCTTTTTCGTGGACGACAACATCACATCAAACCTTGAGCAGGCGAAGGAGTTTTTCCGGGCCTTGATACCGTTGGGGATTCGTTGGGTAAGCCAATCCAGTATCAACGCCGCGCACGATGAAGAATTTCTGGACCTGCTCGTGCGCAGCGGTTGCCAGGGGGTGCTAATCGGATTTGAGAGTCTTAATCCAGTGAACTTGAAAGAAATGAACAAAGCGTTCAACACCATGCGCGGTGGTTTTGAACAGGCGCTTGCCAACCTGCGGAAACATCGCATCCGGGTTTACGGCACGTTTATTTTTGGTTATGATGCGGACACTCCGGAAGCATTCCAAAAGACGGTTGCGTTCGCCAAAGAACACGCTCTGTATATCGCCGCTTTCAATCATCTGACTCCATTCCCGGGCACACCGCTGTATCGGCGATTGGAAACGGAAGGGAGGCTGCTTTATGATGCGTGGTGGCTGGACGATAAGTACAGCTACAATCGCATTCCCTTTCAACCGCGAAACATGAGTCCGGAGAATTTGCAGAAGAATTGCGTGGGCGCCCGCCGGGCTTTTTACTCGTGGCGCAGTATTTTGGAGCGTGGATTTGACCAGGTGAATCGCAGTGATTGGTTCATGTGGCGGAACTTTTACCTGATCAACGCCATGCACCGTACGGATGTGAGCTTGCGTGACCATTATCCTTTGGGAGACGAATCATGGCAGGGCCAACTTTTGACCGCCAACTGACCGCCCCGGTGTCTGATCAAGTCCGCTTTACCTTGGCGGACGAGCGACACAACGGAGCAATCCGCCGTCTGCTGCGCGATAATCCTATGGCGGGTGAAGTGACCCTGACGTTGGAGCGCGAGCCTGACTACTTTATCGGCTCACGATTACCAGGTGTGTTGGAGGATCAGACCATCCTGGCTTTTGAAGGTGACAGCGTTGTGTGCATGGGTGGCTGCTCAGTACGCGAGCGGTATATAAATGGTCGACGTCAACGCGTTGGATATCTTGGCGGGTTGCGTCTGGATCATTCGTTTCAAGGACGTTTTGATATCGTCCGCCGCGGTTATAAATTTTTCGCAGAAATCGCCCAGGACCGATCGACGGAATATTATTTCACCAGCATCACTGCAGATAACCTTCGGTCCATTCGCCTGCTGGAGCGCGGTCTGCCTGGTATGCCGAACTACCGGTTTCTCTCGGAGTTCGTAACTCTTCTCATCCCAATCTCCGAGCGCGTTCCCGCCGCTGACCACAATAAAAAAGCTCTTCGGAATCTCGAACGACGCGGATTGAGATATAGTCGAGGCTCGGAGAAAAACGCCGGACAAATGGCTGAGTTTTTGAACAGTTGCGGACAGGAAATCCAACTTGCAACGCACTGGACCAAGGCTGACCTCCTCCGACTCGCCGATTTTGGTCTGGCGATCACGGATTTTCATATCCTGATGGACAACGAAAGCATTGTTGCGGCAGTGGCGTTGTGGGACCAACGGTCCTTCAGGCAAACCGTTATCCGTTCCTACAATCGGAGGCTTTCGTTGCTTCGCCCATGGATCAACAGCGTCAGCCGGATGTTTGGCACGCCTCACCTGCCAAAAACCAATTCAATTCTTGAGCACGCATTCGTTTCGCCCTGCGCAACAATTCCGGAACATCACAGGTTGTTGCCGGATTTGATCCGCCTTTGCCTGCCAGCTGCAGCCAATCGTGGAATTAAGTTTCTGACGTTGGGATTTGGGAGCCAGGATGCTCGTCTCGAACACATCCGCGCGGCATTTCGCTGTCGTGAATATCGGAGCCGTCTGTATCAGGTAGCGTGGAATGCTGAATCGCACGGATTGGAAACTTTGGACAAACTTTCAATCTCTCCGGAGGTGGCATTTCTATGACCTCCACCCAATCTGAAATCTATTCCTGCCTGCTACCTCGCACCAAATTAACTTCGCAACAGCGGATCGAAATGTTCCAGCTCTTGTCCGGCCATTTTGAAGGCGTGAGCCGCGCACAATTTGATCAGGATTTGCAGGAAAAAAACTGGGTCATTCTTCTCCAACGCGATGATCGGCTGGTGGGCTTCTCAACTTTGCTGGCATATGAAACGTTGATTGAGCAGGAGCCGGTCAGCGTCGTGTATTCGGGGGATACCATTGTAGCACGCGAAGCTTGGGGTTCCATGTCACTGGCCCAAACCTGGATCGCCTCCGTAAATCAGCTCCGAACCCAGTTCCCGCGTGGTCGTTACTATTGGCTGCTGCTGACTTCTGGGTTTCGAACTTACCGTTTCTTGCCGTTGTTCTGGCGAGAGTTCTATCCTCGCTTCGATGCGTCTACACCGGGCGCGGTTCAACAAATGTTGGATCAATTGGCTGTTGAAAGATTCGGTCCTCAGTATGACCGTGTCACGGGTATTGTTCGTTTCAATCACCCGCAACGGCTCCGCAACGGCTTGGCGGATGTGCCTGAAGGGCGAAAAGCCAACCCTCATGTGGCACATTTTCTGACACGCAACCCCGGCCACAGTCTTGGCGATGAACTGGTGTGCCTGACCGAACTTCATGAAAACAACCTGACCTCGGCCGGTAAAAGGATGGTATTGGCACGTAACTATGACTCCATCAGCTCTCATTGCTAATTCCCTTTGGCTGGGTTCCAGTCTTCCCGGCTTCCTGCGCTTTCAGCGAGCTCTGCACCATCCAGCTCGCGTACAGGAAAGGCTTTTGAGCCACTATATCAGCCGAAATGCCGAGACTGCTTTTGGAAAGGCGCACGGATTTGGAAAAATTCAAAACCATCGGGATTATTCAAAACAAGTTCCGCTGGTGGATTATGACGTCTTGCAACCTTGGATCACGGGAATTGCCGCTGGTGAATCGTCGGTGCTCACTATGGATCCCGTGACACATTTGATTCCAACCAGCGGATCCACGGGTGGGCGTAAACTGATTCCTTTCACGGCCGGACTGCAAAATGAAATTAATGCTGCCATCGCTCCATGGATTTGCGACCTCAACGTGCGGTATCCATCCATCGGGCTCGGGAACTCCTACTGGTCGGTCTCTCCAGCCGCCAATATCCGGGAAAAGGAATCCTCGGTTGTTCCAATCGGATTCGATGAGGACAGCAGTTATCTCGGCGGCACGAGAAAGCGGATTGTAAACGCGTTGATGGCTGTGCCGCCGGAAATTCGTCTCATTGGCGATATCGAGCGATTCAGATACGCAACGCTCCTTTGTTTGATTCGCCAACCCGATCTTCGACTCATATCGATATGGCATCCCTCGTTTCTGACGCTTTTGCTGGATGCCTTGACTGCAAACTGGAATGACCTGCTCATGGATGTCCGCCGGGGAGGGTGTAAGTATGGCGAACGGTTTCCCGCTGCGCTCGTCGCAGGTTTCCGACCCTGGCCAAGTCGCGCTGCCCAACTTGAGCAAGCAGATCCATTGAATCCAAAGTCTATCTGGCCGCATCTGCAATTGATCAGCTGCTGGGGGGATGGACACGCTTCCGGCGCATTGAATGACTTGAAGCGCAGATTTCCCGGCGTGGGAGTCCAGCCAAAAGGACTTCTAGCGACCGAGGCTTTTATCACGCTTCCATTTCGCGGATTCTACCCCGTTGCGGTTTGCTCCCATTTTTTTGAGTTCCTCGATGACGATGGGGGCGTCCACCTTGTCCACGAACTCGCGGAAGGTGCGGAGTACGAAGTCGCGGTCACGACTGGAGGCGGCTTATATCGCTATCGAATGGGCGACCGAATCAAAGTCACCGGGTTTTTGTCCTCAACCCCATCATTGAAATTTTTGGGGAGAAATGGAAATTATTCCGACCGCTGTGGGGAAAAACTCTCTGAGGCTTTCGTTGGCCGTGCAATCCAAGAGGCGACCAATTCGTCCCTCGAACTACCTTGCTTTGCCATGCTGGCGCCTGAAGTGGTATCGGACGGCGTTCGCTATACCTTGTTCATCGAGGGGCAAATTGAAGATGGTTTGGAAAAGCGCCTCGATGCCGCGCTGAAGCAGAACCCCCATTACCTGTATTGCCGGAACCTCGGGCAATTGCAGGAACCTGGCATTTTGGAAATTGCCGGGGGCGGCTTCGAAACCTACGCAGCTCGTGAGATGCTGCGAGGCCGAAGATTGGGCGATATTAAGCCCAGTCCACTCTCGCCACACGTCGATTGGGCCGAGCACTTTCAGACTAAGTCAAAACTAGGAATCCGTTTGTCGAATGCCGTAACGCGCTGATTTGATCAACCGTGTGACATCAATTTTCATCCTGAATAACGTAACCAACCGCTTCGTAGCCACGCACACGTTTGGAATACATCGCAGAGAACACGGGCACGCAGCCGTCCACATAATCATAAACGATCACGTCGCGTTTGCTGTCGTGCAAACGATGCAAGCGACCAACGTATTGTTGGAGTGTGCCCCGCCACGAGATTGGCATGGCGAGAAAAAGGGTGTCGAGCCGCGCATCGTCAAAGCCTTCGCCGATATAACGGCCCGTGGCCAGGAGGACTCTTTCTTCTCCGTCAGGAATTGCAGCTAATTGATCGGCGATGGCGCGGCGTTCTTTTGCGCCCATGCCGCCTTTCAACACCACGATGTGCTTCACCAAGCCGGTCAACCGCGAGGTAAATTCTTCGACCTGGCTGGTGCGTTCCGTCAGAAGAATTGGAGAACGTCCCGCTTTTACCGAACGCATCAGATCAACGCAGATGAGATCGTTACGCGCCTTGTTGTCGGCCAATGCCGCATACAACTCGTGCATTTCCGGTTTCTCGGTCGAGGGCGGCAGGCGAAAGTTTGTCGGTCGTGGTATGACGAAATGATTGAATGGGCGTGCGAGTGCCTGTGCTCTGGCGTCCACACGATGCCGGATTGGACCGCATTGCATCACGATGATGGGATGATGCCCGTCCTTGCGTTGCGGCGTTGCCGTCAAACCAGTGATGTAACGAGCCTTCACCTGCCGCAACACCTGCTCGAAACTCACAGCCGAAAGGTGATGACATTCATCCACTATGACGTGGCCGTAGTTTGCGACCAAGTCGTCCACGACCTGTTTGCGGTTCAAGCTTTGAATGACGGCAACGTCAATAATGCCGCTCGCGCGTCGCCGACCGCCCCCGATCTGGCCAATTGATTTGATGGGCAGCTTCAGAAATGCCGCGAGCCGCTCGCGCCATTGATCCAGCAGTTGTCGCCGATGGACGAGAACAAGTGTGTTCGCTTTCCTTGCGGCAATGAGCCATGCTGCGATGACGGTTTTCCCGAAGGCGGTCGTTGCGCACAGAATGCCGTCATCGGATGCCAGCATGGCATCGGCGGCGGCTTGCTGCTCTGGGCGAAGTTGACCGTGGAATTCTACCTCTACTGGGTTGCCAACAAATCGCTGATCGTCGAGTTGAACCGCGACGTTGTGCGATTTGAAAAACGCTGTGATTTCATCGAGACAACCACGCGGCAAGGCGATGTGCTTCGGAAATTCCTCCGCGCACCGGATGACGCGCGGTTTGCCGAACGTGGAAAGCCGCATTGCCTGCGCCCGGTAAAATTCCGGGTTTTGGAACGCCGCCAGCCGATGTAACCTGTTCAACATCGCGGACGGCAGCCCTTCTTTTTCCACATAGACCAGATTGCTGCGAACAATTTTCACATTCGGCGGCAGCGGGCCTGGAATCGGTTGATCTCTTTTCTTCCGCGATGGCGGCAGCGTCCACGGGTCTTCTTTTGAATCGCCGTCGGTGACACTGTGCTGGACTCCGATAATTTCACCGCTGCGTTCGGCATCCCGCACCAGCGTTTCAACTTCAGCGAATGGCATTCGCCGAATGCCCGACAGGAATGCCCACTGGTCGGGATGCGGATCGAAATCATTGGCGAGAAAAACACTGTTGCCGTGGCTGCGCGGCAGATGTTGCAAAGGCAGCGCAATAAGGTTGCCAAAGCCGCCCTTCGGCATCGTGTCCTGGCTTGGAAAGAAACGGTCATAAGAATCAAGGCCAAGCTGGTGACGTCGTTCCATTGTCCGGGTGAGGATGGCTGCGCCAAGTTTTCTCACCAAGCTGGCAGGCAGCGGTGCATCAAAGAAGATCCAGACATGACCGCCGCGTCCAGAGCGCGATCGTTCAAGGGCGGCGGGAATTCTCCAGTCGGCACAGGTTTGAAGAAATGCCCGCACGTCATCCTGCCAGGTGGTTTTGTCGAAATCGGCAGCCAGAAACCAGCATGTTTCATCGGTCAGCAGCGGATAAACCCCAGCCGTCAGTTTGCCAGTGAGATGGTTGTGAATCACTTGATCCGTCAACGGAAAATACTCCTTTGGCTCATCTGGCTTCTTTTGGAACGAATTGCTCCATATTTTTCGATACGCGGGCGAATAGCCCGTCTTCCCGCTCCGTCCCTCCCAGCGCGCCGCATAAACATCTTCGCGTCCGCGAAAAAGACTGCGGAACAACATCACTTTTTTATCTGAACTGGATTTGGAAGTGACCGTAGCTGGAGTGGAATTACATTCAACGGTGTTGTCGGTTGATCGCGCCGCCGTTTCGACCGGTGGAAGTCCTTGACGCTCGCGAAGCTGCTGGTTTTCAGCGCGCAACCGTTCACATTCCGCGAGCGCGGCGGCGAGTTGTTGTTCAACGGGCAGGCTCACTTGATTAAACTCCTAAAATCTGAGGCCAAATGCGATTCAAAACAATTTTTCGTGGTGCGATTGCGCGCTGCGTGCGCGTGACTAGTGTTTAGATTATAGTTCGCTGGTCGTCGCATCACGGGTGTGCCTCAGCATGCACTCGGCCACTTGACCCGCCGCCCTGGTTTGGCTGCCGGACGAGTTTGGACCGTAGGAGACAAATCGAGTTTTCCGGGTCGGAATCGAAAAAAACGACCCGAATCCGAAAATGGCTTTGAGAGCGCTAAGAATGGGCGTAAATCTCCTTGGACCAACTCTGATTGCTAGAAGGTTCCGAGTGGACCAGGAACGGCGCCGGACTGTGACAAACCTTAATTGTCCTAGTTTGTTGGAACGGATGCCCGGGAAAGCATTTTGTGACAGACCCTAATTGGAAAATGAGCCTAAGCGCCAAGCACGAATTGTGTCGGACCTTAATTGTCGATGGACAGTGCTGCCAGTTAACAATTAAGCCTGTTACTGACGAGTGAGTCCGCGCGATTGTTTCAAATGATGCAGTGAGTCGAGGCGGGCGAAGAATATG
>Ga0105238_10003103_pt1 | contig 16570 bp, 15 predicted proteins | sample KBSC34metaG_FD_81526 | JGI IMG/M metagenome (GOLD analysis project Ga0105238, IMG submission 81526) | Corn rhizosphere microbial communities from Kellogg Biological Station, Michigan, USA - KBS C3-4 metaG | ecosystem: Host-associated > Plants > Roots > Rhizosphere > Soil | place: Michigan, USA... | reverse complement strand
GCGATCGCCGCCATGGCGAGGCGCTCGTCGTCCGCCCCTGGCAGCCCGCTGACGCCGACGGCGCCCACGCGCCGGCCGTCGGAGAACGCGGCCACGCCTCCGTGGAAGAACGAGAACCCGGGGTCGAAGCTTGCGAGCTCCGTCGGTGAGCCCTGGATCTTCTCGGCCAGGGCGCGGGTGGACGTGGCGTCACTTCGCGCGGCGGTGTAGGCCTTGCGCCGGGCGTTCTCGAGTGTGTCGCGTGCGGCGCCGTCCATGGCGAGGCAGGCGACGACCTCGCCGTGGTCGTCGACGACCGCGATCGACACCGGCCCAGGTGCGGCCTCGAGCGTGTCTCGGATCGCGACGAGTGCCTGGGCGTGCGTCACGGCGTGGTCATACCACGATCTCATCGCCTCTGAGTCGTGCCTGTATTACGATTTGTGGTACGGTGTCTCAATGGCCCGAACCGTGCAAGCTCGACTGGACGCGCGCTCCGAACAGGATCTCGCCGTGCTCCGAAACGAAGGGCACAGCGACTCGGAGGCCATCCGGCTGGCGTTGCACGAGGCCGCGCAGCTCCGGAGACGCAAGAGCGCGCTGCGCCTGGAAGCCGAGGTCACGGCGGCAGACCCGGACGACCTCGCGGAAACGCGTCGCGTTCGCGCCGAGATGGATGCGATCGCAGTGGTCTGGGACGACGTCGAGTAGCCCGTGGTCCGCGGCGAGGTCTTCCGGCTGCGCGTTCCTCGCGCCACGCGCGGCTCGGAGCAGCGCGGCTCTCGTTACGCCATCGTCGTCCAGGCAGACGAGTTGCTCGCGCTTTCGACCGTTCTCGTCTCACCGACGTCGACGGCCGCGCCGGCCCGTTCGTTCCGGCCGACGGTCGTTATCCACGGAACGCCGACGCGCGTCCTCGTCGAGCAGACCACCGCGATCAGTCCCGATCGGCTCGGCGAGTCGGTCGGTCGTCTCGACTCGAGCGAGCTGCGGGCTCTCGACTCGGCGCTTGCGCTGGTCTTCGGGCTCTAGTACGCCTCTTCATGTCGGTCGTAGCCGATCGCCGCCTGCCAGAACGCGAGCAGCTGCTGAAACCGCACGCAGCGGGAAGACGATCGACCCGACTCGCAGCCGCGATGCCCGCGTCTCCGATGGACCGGCGTCCACGCTGCGAGCGTATACAGGGGCGACTGCCTCACACGATGCGCCCGTCCTGCGGCCGCAGGCGATCGAAAGCGCGCGATCGATTCCAGGGCCGTGCTCGGCGCGACCGTGTTTGCCAGCCCGCCGCTGGGGTAGCGCAACAGAGGTCAGCAGGGAGTGACCTACGGTGATCCATCATCCGCCACCAGAACAGACTGTGACGAAGACATGCGCCCATTGCAGCGTGGAGATGGCCGCCACGTCACCACGCGCGGAAGAGTGGTACATGCAGTCGGATGGTCCCGAAGGCGTCATTTGTCTCTGTGCGCCGTGCGCACGAAGCGTGCTCGGCGGCGACAAGGAGAAACGAGGCGTCGAACATGGGCCGCGACCGGAGGCCACCACGCGTGCCGGCTCATTGCGATCACGACGTGGAATCGTGGGCACCCGGTGAGACGGTCTACATCTTGCGAGAGCTACCCGCGGGACGGGGGATGCACGACATCGGTTCGCGAGCGCGTGTCCTTGCTGAGCGCGGGGCTGCACGCGCCCTCCATCTCGACGGCTCGGACGCCGAAGCTGTCATGTGCCCCAGAGACGACGTCACGCCACGCGTCGACCCGCACGTGGCCCCACGTGATTTTGGCTCGACAAACCACGTCAGCCATGGCTGAAAAGCGGTAATGCGCCCGGCAGGAATCGAACCTGCGACCTCGCGCTCCGGAGGCGCGCGCTCTATCCCCTGAGCTACGGGCGCCAGGGAGACGGAAGTGTAGACGAGTAGCGGCACAGCTCAATCTGGCGGCCGTGAGACCGGGCGCTCTGGAGCTCGCGCTCTCAGTCCATCCGCGAGCGCCGCGACGCTAGGTTTGCCCGATGGAAGTCCGCGCCGAGATCGTCCGCCTCTACCTCGCGCAGACGTTCACGATCAGCCGCGAGTCGCAGGACTGGGCCGACGTCGTCCACGTCACGATCGACCACGACGGGATCGAGGGCAGGGGAGAGGCGGCTCCGATCGAGCGGTACGGCGAGACCGCGGAGTCCGCGCTCGCGTTCGTCGAGCAGCACTCAGACGTCGTCGGCGACGATCCGTTCGCCCTCGAGGAGATCGGCGCGCGCCTCGCGGCGACCGGAGGCGAACAGGCGGCGAAATGTGCGCTCGACGCGGCGCTCCACGACCTGCAGGGAAAGCTGCTCGGGACGACGGTCAACCGGCTCCTCGGCGTGGGACGCGTCGGCCCGCCGACGTCGTGGACGGTGTGGCTCGGCGACCCGGACGACATGGCTCGCCGGGCGGCGGAGGCCGCGCCGCGCTTCCGGCGGCTCAAGCTCAAGCTCGGCGGCGGCGACGGGCTCGACGTGGAGCGCGTCCGGGCTGTCCGGGCCGTGACCGATCTGCCGCTCCAGGCCGACGTCAACGAGTGGTGGACCGCCGACGAGGCGCTCGACGCCGTCGGCGAGCTCGCGGAGCTCGGCGTCGAGTACGTCGAGCAGCCGCTCCGCGAGGGCGACCGCGGCGGTGCGGAGCTGAAGCGGCGGTCGCCGATCCCCGTCTACGTCGATGAGGACTGTCACACGCTCGCGGACGTTGCCGCGTGCCAGGAGGTCGCGCACGGGATCAACATCAAGCTCGCGAAGTCGGGCGGCATCCGCGAGGCGATGAGGATGGTGCATGCGGCGCGCGCCCTGGGGCTCGGCGTGATGCTCGGCTGCATGGTCGAGTCCGGCCTCGGGATCGCGGCCGGCTGCGCGGTGGCGCCGCTCTGCGACCACGTCGACCTGGACGGGAACCTGTTGCTCGCGCACGACCCTGCGCCGGGCCCGTCGTTCGTCGACGGCGTCCAGGTCGCCTCCGAGGAGCCGGGGCTTGGCTGCGGGTGAGCGGACGCTGATCCTCGCCGAGGGCTTCTCGGCCGATCCTCACTACGGGAAGACGATGCGCGGCGTTCTGCGCTATCGGCGGGACGATGTCGTCGCGATCCTCGACTCGACGCGCACGGGTGAGAGCGACGCGGGCGTCCCCGTCGTCGGTGACGTGGAAGGCGGCCTGGCGTACGGGCCGGAGGTCGCGATCGTGGGGGTCGCCACGCAGGGCGGGCGGTTTCCGCCGGAGTGGCGCGACATCCTGCGCGCCTGCATCGCGAAAGGGCTCTCGATCGAGAACGGCCTCCACGAGATGCTCGCCGACGATTCGGAGCTGCGCCCGCTCGCCGACGCCGCCGGCGTCGAGCTGCGTGACCTTCGCCGGCCGCCGGAGGGACTCGACTGCGCAACCGGCGCGAACCTCGACGTCGACTCCCGGATCGTCCTCACCGTCGCCTCGGACTGCGCGGTCGGGAAGATGACCGTCTCGCTCGAGCTCGACCGGGCCGCACGGGAACGCGGGCTCGAGTCGCTCTTCGTCCCGACGGGGCAGACGGGGATCGCGATCGCAGGCTGGGGGATCGCGGTCGATGCGGTGGTGGCGGACTTCATCTCCGGCGCGGCCGAGCAGCTCGTGATCGAGGGACACCGGCGCGGCGGCGAGCTGTTGTGGGTCGAGGGACAGGGCTCGCTCGTCCACCCTGCGTACTCGGGTGTCACGCTCGGGCTGTACCACGGGTCCGTTCCGCACGCGCTCGTCCTCTGTCACCGGGCGGGCTCGACCGAGATCGAGGGCTCGCCCGGGCATCCCATCCCGCCGCTTCGAGAGCTCGTCGAGCTGCACGAGCGGATGGCGTTGCCCCGCCGACCGGCACGCGTGGCCGCACTGGCGCTCAACACCGCCGGGCTCGGCGAGCGCGAGGCACGAGAGGTCGTCGCAGCGGCGTCCGACGAGACGGGCCTGCCGGCCGCCGACCCCGTGCGCGAGGGGGCCGACGCGCTGCTCGATGCGGTATTGGCGGGCCTTCCGTGATCCTGTAGCATCCCGCCCCGCTCGGTCCGGAGCGCGCGGGAGACGCATCACGAGGGGGGTTCTGCGGCAGGTGCAATCGATGGGGGGGAGGGCGCGTTCGCGCTCGGTCGTCCTGGCGGTCTTGCTGGCGCTCGTATGCGCGGGCACCGCGGCTGGCGCCGACGTCGGGGCAAACGACGACACCGGCAAGTTCGCACCGGACGCGGGTGCGGGTTTCTACGGGGAGATGGCGTCGCTGGGCCTTCGGCAGACGGTGGTGACCGTCCGCTGGCTGCCGAGCGACCCGCTTGCGCTCGGTGAGCGACCGCTCCTCGACCTCACGGTCGCCGCCGCGCGCGCGGCCGGCCTGAGCGTCGTGTTCGCGACCTATCCGTATCCGACCCGCGAGGTCGAGGCGGGGCTCGCGCGGCCCGAGGCGTTCGGCGCCTGGCTCGGCGAGCTCGCCCGGCGGTATCCGACCGTCAGGCAGTTTGTCGTGGGCAACGAACCCAACCAGCCGGCATTCTGGCGGCCGCAGTTCTCCGCGGCGAAGCAGCGCTCCGCCCGAACGTTCGGCCCGTTTCTCGCGGCGGGGTACGACGCGCTGAAGGCGGTCGATCCGACGCTGACGGTCGTCGGGGTCGGTCTCTCGCCACGCGGGAACGATCGTCCGACGGCCAGGAGTAACGTCTCCACGTCGCCCGTCCGCTTCCTCGCATCCCTCGGCGCGTGGTACCGGACGAGCGGCCGTGCCCGCCCGCTGATGGACGGTCTCAGCTTCCACCCCTACCCGAACGCCGCGACCGACCCGCTCGACCGCGGCTATGCGTGGCCGAATGCGGGCTTCGTCAACCTCGCGCGGATCAAGCAGGCGGCATGGGACGCGTTCGCCGGGACGGCTCAGCCGACGACGGTCGACGGGCTCCGCCTCTACCTCGACGAGGTCGGGTGGCAGGTCGACACCGCCGGTCGCACCGGGTACGACGGCGCCGAGAACGTCGCGGTGACCGACGAAGAGAGCCAGGCGGCGGTCTACGGCGAGCTCGTGCGGCGTGCCGCCTGCGATCCCGATGTCGCGCAGGTGAATGTCTTCGGCTTCCGTGACGACGCGCTGCGGACAGGGTTCCAGGCGGGGCTCATCCGGGCCGACGGCAGCGCGCGACCCTCGGCGGACGCCGTCCGCGCCGCGGTTGCCGAACCAGGCTGCGCGAGCGCTGCCGGTGACGCGTGGCGCCCGTCGAAGGCGGTGCTCGGCGCGAAGCCTCCGGTCGTGAAGGTCACGCCAACGGCGATCAAGGTCGACGTCACCGCGATCGAAGGCGCATCTGCCCGCGTCTGCCTGCTGCCGGGCTCGCACACGCTCTCCAGCGCCCGGCGGATGCTCGCCGGTCGCGCCGCGCCCGTGGGCTGCACGACCACCGCCGTCACGCAGAACCGATGGGCCTCGGTGCATCTGCCCCGCACGGCCCGCCGGCTCACCGTCGCCGTTCGGCTCGCGGCGGAGACGAACCCGGCGCGGTCGACGACGGTCGTTCGATCGATCCGGTAGGGCCGGGCAGGCCGCCTGCGCGAGCCGGCGGCGCACCACGCGCTTGACACCGAACATGTGTTCTGTCAGACTACGAACACATGTTCGTGAGATCGCATATCGGTCGCATCCTGCTCCTCGCCGTGGCTGTCCTCCTGGTTTGGGCGTTCTTCGCCGGGGAATCCGGTGCCGGCGGCCCCGAGCGGAGCTACCGGGTGAAGCCCGGCGACACGCTCTGGTCGATCGCCGAGCGGACCTACGCCGGCGATCCGCGCGAGGGTGTCTGGGAGCTGCGCAAGCGCAACGGGCTCGACTCGACGACCATCGCACCCGGCCAGGTTCTCGTCGTTCCGACCTAGAGGGCGAATCCGGCCGGGGCTACGATCGGCCCCCGTGGATCTCGACCTCGTCTTCCTCGGAACGTCCGCCTCGGCGCCGACTGCGGCCCGTGGGACGGCGGCGACGCTCATCCGGCGTGGCGGGGATCGCCTGCTTGTTGACTGCGGCGAGGGGACACAGCGGCAGCTCCTCCGCTCGGATGTCGGGCTCGTCGACCTCGAGCATGTCTTCCTGACGCACCTCCACGCCGATCACGTGCTCGGGCTTCCGGGCATGCTGAAGACGTTCGGGCTGCGCGGGCGCGAGGTCCCGATCACCGTGTACGGGCCTCGCGGAACGCGTGCGCTGCTCGGCGCGCTGGGGGTGGTCGTCGGACGGGTGGCGTATCCGCTCGACGTGGTCGAGCTCGGTCCCGGCGAGTCGGTCGGCCTGCGTGAGTTCCGCATCGAGACCTTCGCGGTCGCCCATGGGACGACCGCGGTCGGCTACGCGCTGCGGGAGGACGAGCGACCGGGACGGTTCGACGTCGCCGCTGCGGACGCGCTCGGCGTGCCGAGCGGCCCACTCCGCGGCGCCCTGCAGCGCGGCGAGGCGGTCTCGCTCCCGGATGGGCGCGGGGTCCGGCCCGAGGAGGTGCTCGGGGGATCCCGCCGCGGGCGCGCCGTCGTGATCACGGGCGACACGGCGCCTGCCGCGTCGGTCGTCGAGGCAGCCGCGGGGGCGGACGTGCTCGTCCACGAGGCGACCTTCCTCGCCGACGAGCGGGCGCGCGCGAAAGAGACGGGACACTCGACCGCGGGCGAGGCGGCCCTCGTCGCCCGGGAGGCCGATGTCGGCCTGCTTGCGCTGACGCACCTGTCCGCGCGATACCCGCCGTCCGACGTGGTCGACGAGGCGCGCCAGCTGTTCCCGCGCACCGTCGTTCCGCGTGATTTCGACCTTCTCGTCGTGCCTCTCCCCGAGCGCGGCGAGCCGCAACTCGTGCCGCGCGGTGCCAGGCGCGGCCGCGTGACCGAGGATGTAGGGTCAGGCACGTGAGCGAGCTCGTCCAGGTGGCGGTGGCCGGCAGCGTCGACGAGGCGGAGGAGCTCCAGGCGCTGCTCACGAGCGCGGGTATCGCCGCGACGCTCGAAGGGGCGGTCGAGGAACATCCAGAGGCGCACGGCGACGCCCCGGTCAGGCTCCTCGTGCCCGCCGACGAGCTGGACGCGGCGCGGGACGCCATCGAGGCCCTCACCGAGCCGGACGACCCGCTTCCCGGCTGACCCTGGTCGAGGCGCTACGCGGGCGTGAACGCGATGGTGGTCGTCCCGGCGTAGCCGGGGTTCTCGAGCTCGAAGACGCACGGCCGCGTCCCGTCGGCATACGGTGGCGCGGGGATGTGGTACGTCGCTGCCTTGCCGGCCGGCGTGTCGAGCCGCTGCACCGCGAAGCCGTCGACGCGCGCCTCGATCGGATGTCCCGACTTCCCGAGCACGGTCACGTCGAGCGTTCCCCGCCTGCACGCGTAGACCGTGATGCGCGCCGTGCCCGAGAAGTCGCCGTTCGGCAGGAACCCCTCGGTGCGGAGCACGACACGAACCGGTCCCGTGGGCCGCCAGACAGTGAGCCCGTAGGCCTCACTGTCGCCCGCGGCGCGCGCCGCGACCTGGGTGCCGACGAGGGTGATCGTCGACGGCGTGACGACGAGCGGCCGCTCGAGCTCCACACCGAACGCGTCCGACAGGATGCCGTCGGGCCCGATCCCGACCGAGGCCGTCGCCGGCGGGAACGGCGTCGTGGCAGGAGCGAGCCGGACGGCCTCCACGATGCCGCGGTTCCAGAAGATCGTCCGCGCGGTCGCAGTCCAGAGCCGGTCCCCGGTCACCAGGAGCGTCGTGTCGTCGAGGCCGGCGTCGTCGAGCCAGGTCGGCAGCTCGGAGCCGATCGCCACCCGCTCCTCGTGTGCCGACGCGTCAGCGATCCGATCGCCTGCGTCGATCGACAGGAGCGCGAGGCCGACACCGACGACGGCGGCGGTCACCCATGCGAAGCGCCGCGGGAGCGCGAGGACGAGGACGCCCGCGACGAGGGCGGCGGCGACGAGCGCGGTGCGGGCCCAGCCCTCGGAGCCGAGGCGCATGAGACCGGCGGCGGTCGGTGCATTCGGGAGCGTCTCGGGCGTCGCGAGCTGCGCGATCGGCACCGTGGCCGCGCCGACGACGACGAGGGCCCAGAGCGGGAGCACGACCGGGAGCGCACGCGGTGCGCCGCGCGAGACCCACGCGCAGAGCCCGGCCGCGAGCAGCGGCAACAGGGTGAGCAGGTAGCGCTCGGCGATCGTGCCCACGAAGACGGCGGCGAACAGCCCGACCTGGACGACGAGGAGCACCGCGTAGGCCAGCGCGGTCGAGACGAAGGCGCGCAGGGCGGGATCCGTGTCGCGGCGGGACAGCACCATCCACGCGAGCGCGGCCGATGCGAGCACGGTGGCGCCGAGGCCGAGGACGGAGACGTCGAACGCGTGCCAGACGACCTCTTGCAGCCGCTCGCCGCCGACGCCCGTCGCCTCGCCGACGGGCGTGTACGCACCGAGCAGGCGCCGTGTTGAGAGCTCCCCGCCGGCGGCGAGCACGGCGACGACCACGAGGCCGGCCGCCGCAGCGGCGAACGCGCCGAACCAGAGGAGCGGCCGGAGCCGCGTGCGATCGCGCGCGGCGACGGAGTCGATCACGGCGGCGAGGAGGAACGCCGGCAGGAGCACGAGCGCCTGCAGGCGGACGGCCGCGGCGGCGGTCGCCCACGCGACGAAGACGCCGTACCGCCACATCGACGGCTCCTCGAGCGCCCGCGCCAGCATGAGGAGCGCCACCGTGACCACGGTCAGCGTCAGCGGCTCCGTCATGAGGAATCCCGCGTAATGGAGCAGGGGGGAGGCGAGCACGAGCGCAGCAGCCGCCACGGCCCACCAGGCCGACGCGATCCGACGGGCCCAGAGGTAGGTCGGCACCGCGACGAACGACATCGCAAGCGCCTGCAGGAGCCGCGCCCACTGGATGCCGTCGGCGAGATCGAGCGCCGCGAGCGGGGCGCCGATCAGGGCCGGCGTCAGCAGGCTGTAGTACGGCGACGGAAAGTTCCGCAGCGTCAAGGTGCCGTGCGACCAGAGCCCCTCGCCGAGCATTCCGTAGACCATCTCGTCGGGCGCGATCCACGGCGTCGAGAAAGCCTGCGCGGCGGCGAAGCGAGCCGCGGTCGACACGACGATCAGGCCGAGAACGGCAAGCGCCGTGCGTGAGACACGCCGCGGGCGCGACGGTGCGGCTGTGGCCGTCTCCGAGCCGGTCACGGCGGCATCCTCACTGCCGTGCGTGTGCAACGTGTGAAGGACCGTCCAACACCGCCGTTACACTCGCACGCGGGTTCCCTTTAAGCCGGTCCAGCGAGGCCGGGAAGGAGCGAGAGAGATGCACACCGATTCCCCCGCGCGTGGCCGGGCGCGCGAGATCCTCGACGCAGACGCCTTCGGGCGGACGCTCGCTCGGCTCGCGCACGAGCTGATCGAGCGCAACGACGACGTCCCTTGCCTTGCCCTCGTCGGGATCCACACGCGGGGGGTCCCGCTGGCGCAACGGCTCCAGGCACTCGTCGCCGAGCGGAGCGGGGTCGAGCCCGAGCTCGGCGCGGTCGACATCTCGTTCCACCGCGACGACGTTCTCGTGAGGGGCCGGGAGGCGCCTCTTCATCCGCAGCCCGTCGTCCGCGGCACCGAGCTGGACTTCGCGCTCGAAGGTCGCACCTGCGTGCTCGTCGACGACGTCCTCTTCACGGGGAGAACGATTCGGGCCGCGATCGACGCGCTCCTCGACTTCGGCCGGCCCGACCGCGTCCAGCTCGCCGTGCTCGTCGACCGCGGGCACCGGGAGCTTCCGATCCGTCCCGACTACGTCGGCAAGAACCTGCCGACTGCACTCGACGAGCGTGTCCGCGTCGAGCTGGAGGAGATCGACGGACAGGATCGCGTCGTGCTCGAGCAGGGGAGGAGCGACGATGACGACTGAGCGACGGCACCTGCTGGCGGTCGGCGACCTCACACGTGACGACGCCGAGCGGATCCTCGACACGGCAAGCGCGCTCGAGCGGTCGCTCGACCGCGAGATGAAGAAGCTGCCGACGCTCCGCGGCAGGCTGGTCGTGAACCTCTTCTACGAGTCGTCGACGCGGACGCTGTCGAGCTTCGAGCTCGCCGCGAAACGGCTCTCCGCGGACACGATGGTGCTGCGCGCGAGCGGGTCGTCGGTCGACAAGGGCGAGTCGCTGCGCGACACCGCTCTCACCCTCGCGGCGTACGACCCGGACGTGATCGTGATCCGCCACCCGCACATCGGCGCCTCGCAGCTCGTCGCGGCCGCGACCCATGCGCACGTGATCAATGCCGGCGACGGGAAGCACCAGCACCCGACGCAGGCGCTGCTCGACCTGCACACGATCCGGGACGCCCTCGGCCGTCTCGACGGCGTCACGGTCGCGATCGTCGGGGACGTCCTCCACTCGCGCGTGGCCCGCTCGCTCGTCGAGGCGCTGCTCCTCGTCGGCGCCGAGCCGGTCTTGATCGCCCCGCCGACGCTCCTGCCGCGGAACGTCGAGGCGCTCGGGGCGAAGGTCAGCCACTCGATCGACCCGCTCGCGGACGTCGACGTCGTCTACGTCCTGCGCATGCAGGCCGAGCGCATGGAGGCGTCGTACGTCCCCTCGCTACGGGAGTACACCGCGCTCTACGGGGTCACGCCTGACCGCGTTCGCCCCGGGCAGGTCGTCATGCACCCCGGGCCGATGAACCGGGGCATCGAGATCGACCCTCGCGTGGCCGACTCGGGCGCCTCGCTCGTGACGACCCAGGTGCGCTCGGGTCTCGTCGTTCGGATGGCGGTGCTCTACGACCTGCTGACGGCGCCGGGGCTCCATGTCGCCCCGGTGCCCGTCATGGAGGTCGCGTAGTGCTCATGTCGCGGAACGGCCGGGCCGACGCGCTCACCGTCCGGGCGCGCGTGATCGACCCCTCCGGCGGGCTCGACGAGCCCGCGACGGTGACCGTCGAGGACGGCGTCATCACCGCGATCCAGTCGGTCGCGACGGCTCCCGAGGGTCTCGTTCTTGCGCCGGCGTTCGTCGATCCACACGTCCACCTCCGCACGCCCGGCCGCGAGGACGAGGAGACGATCGCCTCCGGGACCGAGGCGGCCGCGGCGGGCGGGTATTGCGCGATCGTCGCGATGCCGAACACGGATCCCGTCGTCGACAACGCCAGCGTGCTCGAGGCGCTCGTCGAGCGGGCGCGCGAAGAGGCCGTCGTGCCGACGGGCTTCACCGCCGCGATCTCGAAGGGTCAGCGCGGGGAGGAGCTCACCGAGATGGCGGAGCTAGCGGCGGCGGGCGCGATCGCGTTCACCGACGACGGGCGACCCGTCGCGTCTGCCGGGTTGATGCGGCGCGCGCTCGCCTACAGCGCCGTCGCCGACCGGCCGCTCGCGCTCCACTGCGAGGAGCCGACGCTCTCTGCCGGTGGCCAGATGCACGAGGGTGCGGTCTCCGCTGCGCTCGGGCTTGCCGGCTGGCCGTCGGTGGCGGAGAGCCTGATGGTCGAGCGCGACCTCTCGCTCGCGGCCTACGAGAGTCGTCCGGTGCACCTGCAGCACCTCTCCGCGCGCGCCTCCGTCGACGCCGTTCGCCGCGCCCGCGCGGCCGGGGTGCGAGTCAGCGCCGAGGCGAGCCCGCATCACCTCTGCGCCACCGACGAGCTCGTGCGTACGCTCGACGCCAACGTGAAGATGAATCCGCCGCTCCGTACCGAGGACGACCGGCGCGCGCTCGTCGAGGGGCTGGTCGACGGCACGATCGACTGTGTCGCCACCGACCACGCGCCGCACGCACGCCACGAGAAGGATGTGCCTTTCGAGGAGGCGCCGTTCGGCGTGACCGGCCTCGAGACGGCGTTCGGCGCCCTCAACACGTTCCTCGTCAGGACCCGCGAGGTGCCACTGGCGACGCTGCTGGACCGGCTCTCGGCCGGGCCCGCGCGTGCGCTCGGGCTGCCCGTGCCGCGCATTGCCGTCGGGGACCCCGCCAACCTCGTCCTGCTCGACCTCGAGGCGCAGTGGACCGTCCGGGAGGACAGCTTCCGCTCCCGCTCGGCGAACTCGTGGCTGCTCGGCCGCACGCTCGTCGGGGCGGTCGTGAAGACGGTCGCCGGCGGCAGAGTGGTGTTCGCGGCGTGAGCGCCTCCACGCACGGCTACCTCCTCCTCGAGGACGGCGCGACGTTCTCCGGGCGCTCCGTTGCCGCCGAAGGCTCCGCTTTCGGCGAGGCCGTGTTCACGACCGGGATGACCGGATACCAGGAGACCGTCACCGATCCGAGCTACGCGGGCCAGCTCGTGTGCTTCACGGCGCCGATGATCGGCAACTACGGCGTGGCCGACGCGAGGCTCGAGTCCGAGACGCCGCACGCGCGCGCCGTCCTCATGCGCCGCCTCGGCGGCGAGGACTGGGCGCTCTGGCTCGCCGAGCGCGGCATCGTCGCACTCGACGAGATCGACACGCGCGCGTTGACCCTGCGGCTCCGCGACGCCGGGGCGATGCGCGGCATCGTCGTGTCCGACGAGAAGGCGCTCTCGCCCGCGGACGCGCTCGAGCAGGTGCGGGGCCAGCCGCTCATGGAAGGCCAGGCACTCGTTGCGCAGGTGTCGACCCCGGCCCCGTACCGGTTCAACGAGGACGGCGCCGTGAGCGTTGCGGTGGTCGACTACGGGCTGAAGCACTCGATCCTCAACCGCCTCCAGGCGGCGGACGCGTCGGTCACGGTCTACCCGCACATCTGCGACCCGGACGATCTCGCCACCCACGACGGCGTCCTGCTCTCGAACGGCCCGGGCGATCCCGCGCCGCTCGTCGAGGAGACGCGGGTCGTTCGCGAGACGCTCGGCCGTGTTCCGGTGCTCGGCATCTGCCTCGGGCACCAGCTGATGGGGCTTGCGACAGGGCACGAGACGACAAAGCTGCCCTTCGGGCATCGCGGCGCGAACCATCCCGTGCTCGACAAGCGCAGCGGCCGTGTCCTCGTCACGAGCCAGAACCACGGCTTCGCGGTGGTGCCGACCGATGGCACGGAGGAGACGCACGTGTCGCTCTACGACGGCACGGTCGAGGGCTTCGACTTCCCGGAGCTCCGCGGCGCCTCGGTCCAGTTCCATCCCGAGGCGGGGCCGGGGCCGCACGACGCCTGGCCGATCCTCGAGCGCTGGGTCGAAGGTCTCGCACGCTGATGCCGGCCCGCCGCGACATCCACTCGATCTGCGTGATCGGCTCTGGTCCGATCGTGATCGGGCAGGCGTGCGAGTTCGACTACGCCGGCTGCCAGGCGCTCAAGGTCCTGCGCGAGGACGGCTACCGGACGATCGTGGTCAACTCGAACCCGGCGACGATCATGACCGACCCCGGGTTCGCCGACCGCACGTACATCGAGCCGCTCGACCTCGAGGGCGTCACCGACGTGCTCAGGCGCGAGCGCCCGGATGCGCTCCTTCCGACGCTCGGCGGGCAAACCGCGTTGAACCTCGCGATCGAGCTCGACGCCGCCGGGGTGCTCGAGGAGCTCGGCGTCGAGCTCCTCGGCGCGCGGGTGGACGTCATCCGCCGCGCGGAGGACCGCCAGCTGTTCCGCGACGCGGTGCAGAGCTGCGGGCTCGAGGTGCCCGAATCGCGCATCGTCGAGTCGCTCTCCGGCCTCGACGGCGCACCGATTCCCGCCGTCGTCCGGCCGGCGTTCACGCTCGGCGGCCACGGCGGCGGCTTCGCGGACGACCTCGACGCGCTCCACCGGCAGGTCGAGCGCGGTCTTGCCGAGAGCCCCATCGGCCAGGTGCTCGTCGAGGAGTCGATCCGCGGCTGGGACGAGTTCGAGCTCGAGGTGATCCGGGACCGCGCAGACAACGTGGTGATCGTCTGCTCGATCGAGAACCTCGACCCGATGGGCGTCCACACCGGCGACTCGGTCACGGTCGCGCCGCAGATGACGCTTCCCGACGAGGCCTACCAGGAACTGCGCGACGCGGCCGCCGCAGTGATCCGCGCGGTCGGGGTCGAGACAGGCGGTTCGAACATCCAGTTCGCGCGGCACCGCGACACGGGCGAGCTGCGCGTGATCGAGATGAACCCGCGCGTCTCCCGCTCGTCCGCGCTCGCCTCGAAGGCGACCGGCTACCCCATCGCGAAGGTCGCGGCGAAGCTCGCAGTCGGCTACACGCTCGACGAGATCCCGAACGACCTCACGAAGACGACGCCTGCGAGCTTCGAGCCGACGCTCGACTACGTCGTCGTCAAGTTCCCGCGCTTCGCATTCGAGAAGTTCCCGGGCGCGGACCCGACGCTCGGGACGCAGATGAAGTCCGTGGGCGAGGCGATGGGCATCGGCCGGACGTTCACCGAGGCGTTCCTCAAGGCGTTCGGCTCGCGCGAGCTCGATCCGGGCTCGCCGACGCCGTGGGCGACGATCGACGACCTGCCCGAGGGCCTGCATCCGTGGTTCGTCGAGCAGCTCGAGGCGGCGAAGCGCGAGCTGCGCACCGGCGACATCCGCCGCGCGAAGCGCGCGGGCTGGGGAGACGACTCGATCGGCGCGGCGTGGGGCACGTCGGGCGACGACGTGCGCCGCACACGCTACGCGCGCGGCATCAAGCCCGCCTACCGGCGGGTGGACTCCTGCGGCGGCGAGGTCGAGGCTGGCTCGAACTACCTCTACTCGACGTGGGGAGAGGAGGACGAGGGCCCACCCGCGTCGACGAAGCCGCGCGTCGTGATCCTCGGCTCGGGCCCGAACCGGATCGGCCAGGGGATCGAGTTCGACTACTGCTGCGTCCACGCCGTCCAGACCTTCCGCGGGCTCGGCTACGAGGCGGTGATGGTCAACTGCAACCCCGAGACGGTCTCCACCGACTACGACACGTCCGACCGTCTCTACTTCGAGCCGCTCTCGCCCGAGGAGGTGCTCGCCGTTCTCGACCGCGAGAAGCCGGTCGGCGTGGTGACGCAGTTCGGCGGGCAGACACCGCTCCGGCTCGCGCGACACATCGAAGCGGGCGGTTACCGGATTCTCGGCACGCCCCACGCGGCGATCGACCTCGCGGAGGACCGAGAGCAGTTCGGCGCGCTCGCGCGCGAGCTCGGCGTTCGCTGCCCGCCGTGGGCGACGGTCGAGGGCGTCGACGAGGCGCTCGCGGCCGCGCGGGAGATCGGCTACCCCGTCCTCGTTCGGCCCTCGTACGTTCTCGGCGGCCGCGCGATGCGGATCTGCGACGGGGAGGACGATCTCCGCGCCGCGATGGCGGCGGTGAGCGGCCCGGTGCTCGTCGACAGCTTCGTCGAGAACGCGATCGAGATCGACGTCGACGCGCTCTGTGACGGGACAGACGTCTTCATCGGCGCGGTGATGCAGCACGTCGAGGAGGCCGGCGTCCATTCCGGCGACTCGTCTTGCGTGTTGCCGGCGCAGTCGCTCACTCTCGCGAACGCGCTCGAGGTCGAGCACGTCGTCCGGCGTCTCGGTCCTGCGCTCGGAGTCGTCGGCCTGCTCAACATCCAGTTGGCGATCGCGGATCAGACGGTCTACGTGCTCGAGGCCAACCCGCGCGCGTCGCGCACCGTCCCGTTCGCGAGCAAGGCGACCGGAGTCAACCTCGTCGAGGCCGCGTGCCGCCTGGCGCACGGCGAGCGCCTCGCCGACCTTCGCCTCACGCCGCCGCGTCCGACCGAGGTCAGCGTCAAGGCGGCCGTGCTGCCCTTTGCGCGGTTCCCCGGCGCCGACCCGGTGCTCGGGCCCGAGATGCGCTCGACGGGGGAGGTGATGGCGACCGCCTCCGACCTTCCCACCGCGTTCGCGAAGGCGGAGCGCGCCGCGGGCCGGCCCCTGCCCACCTCGGGCGTTGCCTTCCTCTCAGTGCGCGACGGGGACAAGGCGAGCATCGCGCCGATCGCGGCCGCGCTCGCAGGGCTCGGCTTCGAGCTCGTGGCGACGACGGGGACTGCGCGGACGCTGCGCGCCGCGGGACTCGAGGTGGAAGAGGTCGGGAAGGTTGCGGACGCGGAGCCGGGCGAGGCGACCGTCGTCGACCTGATCCGCGAGCACCGCTGCAACCTCGTCGTCAACACGCCGCAGGGATCCGGCGCGCGTGCCGACGGCTACCTGATCCGCGAGGCCGCGCTCGTCGCCCGCGTTCCCTGCATCACGACGATCTCCGGCGCCGCCGCGGCCGTCCACGCCATCGCGAACGCGCGCGCAGAGGCGACGCTGTCCCTGCAGGAGCGCCTCGTGGTGTCCGCCTCCGGCGGCAAGGCCTAGAGCGTGCGCACCGAACGACTCACCGTCATCGCGAACGAGCCGGTCGGGCCGTACCGGCTGGTTCGTCTGGCGCGTTCCGGGCTCGAGGCCGGCACGCCGGGGCAGTTCTTCATGCTGGAAGCGCCCGGTCGGGTGCTGCCGCGCCCGTTCAGCCTGTGCCTGGCGCCGGACGGCGAGCTCGGGTTCCTGGTCGACCCGATTGGCCCCGGAACGCGTGCGATCGCAGAGCTCGGGACGGGCGACGCGATCCGGGTGACAGGCCCTCTCGGCAACGGCTTCGACCTCTCCGTCGCCCGTCCGCTCCTGGTCGGCGGCGGGATCGGCGTCGCCCCGTT
>Ga0105238_10003098_pt1 | contig 16582 bp, 16 predicted proteins | sample KBSC34metaG_FD_81526 | JGI IMG/M metagenome (GOLD analysis project Ga0105238, IMG submission 81526) | Corn rhizosphere microbial communities from Kellogg Biological Station, Michigan, USA - KBS C3-4 metaG | ecosystem: Host-associated > Plants > Roots > Rhizosphere > Soil | place: Michigan, USA... | reverse complement strand
CGGAATACATCGGATTAGTTGAATGAGGCATACGATTCCTGCGAAGCGCCGGTTGCCGCGCGCCGTGTTGGCCACGACGCTGCTGGCCGTGATCGGCAACGTCGTCGCCAGCGATGACGGCAACGCCGATAGCGATGCGGCCACGAAACCGCCAGTCGTCAAATTCGACACCATCGAAGTGACGCCGCTCAACGGCGGCGGCGAATCGCTCGACAAGATCGCCGCACCGGTGCAGACCGCCTCGGCGGACGCGCTGCGCGAAAGCAATGCGAACGACCTGACCGAATTCCTCAACCGCAAGTTCGCCGGCCTCACGTTCAACGAGGTCGCCGGCAATCCTCTGCAGCCCGATGTGAATTTTCGCGGCTACACGGCCTCGCCGCTGCTCGGCACGCCGCAGGGCCTGTCGGTGTACATGGACGGCGTGCGCCTCAACCAGCCGTTCGGCGACGTGGTCAGTTGGGACCTGATCCCGCGCAACGCGATCGAAGGCATCACGCTGATGCCGGGATCGAATCCGCTGTTCGGTCTCAACACGCTCGGCGGTGCGCTGTCGATCGAAACCAAGAGCGGTCGCAGCGATCCCGGCACGACCGTGGAGATGAGCTACGGCGCGCACGCGCGCGGCAGCGCCGACTTGCAGACCGGCGGCGCCGAAGGCGCGTTCGACTGGTACCTCAATGCCCACTATTTCACCGATGGCGGTTGGCGCGAACATTCGCCGAGCGACCAGGGCCAGTTGTTCGGCAAGGTCGGTTGGCACGGCGACGATGACGACCTCGACCTGAGCTACGCCTACGTTAAGGATCTGCTCACCGGCAACGGCCTGCAGGAGATGCACTTGATGGCGCGCGACTATGCCAGCTCGTATACACCCGACCGCACGCAGAACGAATCGCACTATCTCAATCTCGAAGGCCACCATCGCTTCAGCGACGCGCTGTCGCTGGCCGGCAACGTCTACTTGCGCAAGATCGATACGCATACGCACAACGGCGACATCAACGACGATGCGATCGGCGAGTCGGTCTACCAGCCGAGCGCAGCGGAACAGGCGGCCCTGCTCGCGGCCGGCTACAGCGGTTTTCCGACCGGCGGCGCGAATGCGGCGAACACGCCGTATCCGCAATGGCGCTGTATCGCCAACATCCTGCTCAACTCCGAGCCGAACGAGAAGTGCAACGGCCTCGACACGCTAACGCAGGCGCAACAGAAGAACTTCGGCTTCGGCCTGCAGCTGAACTGGAGCGAGGATTTCGGCGGCAAGCACAACGACTTCATCGTCGGTGCCGCCTACGACGCGAACCGCATCGGCTACACCCAGTCCGCGCGCTTCGGTTATCTCACGCCGGAGCGCAACGTCGTGCTCGTCAACGGCCCCGGCGCCTACGTCGACGGCACGCAGGATTCGGAAAACGCGTTCGACTCGCGCGTGAACCTGAAAAGCCGCGCGCACACCTGGAGCGCATTCTTCACCGACACGCTGAGTTTCGCAGAGACGTGGGCCGTGATCGTTTCCGGCCGCTACAACCGCGAGTCCACGACGACACACGACCTGCTCAATCCCGAAGGCGGCATCGATTCGCTCAACGGCCACGATGTCTACCAGCGCTTCAATCCGGCGGTCGGCCTGACCTGGACGCCGAACGCGAACCTCAACGCCTACGTCGGCTACAACGAAGGCAACCGCGCGCCGTCGGCGATCGAACTCGGCTGCGCGAACGAGGAAAATCCCTGCCGCCTGCCGAACGCGATGGCCGGCGATCCGCCGCTCAAGCAAGTCGTCACGCGCACGCTCGAGGCAGGACTGCGCGGCACGCTCGGCGACGCCACGCACTGGAACGCGAGCGTGTATCGCGCCGAGAACAAGAACGACATCCTCTTCGTGGCCGCGCCCGACGCGACCGGCGCCGGCTTCTTCCAGAATTTCCCGAAGACGCGGCGCGAAGGCATCGATCTCGGCTTCGACAGTCGCGTCGATGCGCTGAGCTTCGGCGCGAATTATTCCTGGATCAATGCGACCTACGAGGCGAGCGGGCTGTTTCCCGGCGACGGCAACAGCACGAATAGTTTCGCGCTCGAAGATCCCTCATTCCGCGGGCTTGGAGGCGGCACGATCACCGTCACGCCCGGCGACCGCCTGCCGCTCGTGCCGAAGCAGACCTTCAAGGCCTTCGTCGGCTACGACTTCGGCGAGACGCTGTCGTTGAACCTCGACTTCCGCGCGACAGACGGTGCGTACGCACGCGGCAACGAGAACAACGCGCATCAACCCGACGGCATCTACTATCTCGGTCCCGGCAAGACCGCCGGCTACGGCGTATTCGACCTCGGCCTCAACTACAAACCCACGCCGAAGCTGACGTTCTTTGCCCAGATCGACAATTTGCTCAATCGCAAATACGCCACCGCGGCGCAGCTCGGTGCACAGGGCTTCGATGCCGACGGCCACTTCGTCGCGCGCCCGTTTCCCGCCGTCGCGAACGCACCAGGCGACGGAAACTATCCCGTCCCACGCACGACGTTCTTCGCGCCGGGCGCGCCGCGGTTGATATGGGGTGGGGTGCGTTACAGTTTCTGATCCGCTTTCGACCCGTAGCGGACCCTGACGAAGGGCAGCTACGGGGGTTTTCGGCCGCGTTGAGCAGGAATGCTATTCGTACGTGTCGAATCGACTTCTTCTCAATTGGGCGAGCTTATCAAGCATTTGCAACCGGTCAGAGGCTCGGCAAATGTCCATTCGGACGACCGTGGCCAGTCGGATTTCATCAAGGTCCGTTCGGACACAAACCGATCAATATCAATCGCGATTGTGCCGCAGTCCACGCTTATGGCATATCAGTTAATGTCTCGAGGAACGCCACGATGGCCTGACGTTCGCCTTGAGTAAGATTAATTGGGTGCCCAGTACTAAGGCTTCGGTAGTAGATTTCATGATCGACAGCGTCGCTGAGCGTCGCAATGCTACCATCATGCATATATGGCGAAGTGACGGCGACATTGCGAAGCGAAGGCGTTCGAAAGGCTCCAATGTCCGTCGGTCGATGACTAACCACAAATCGGCCTAGCGAAGCCCAATGACTGTCCGCTAGTACCTTCGGGCCCAGCGCATTGGCATCGAGGTCCTGCCTCACTACATCCTGGGCAAGTCGCGATAAGTGCTCTGAACGCACAATCTCGCCAATACCCGAGTGGTGAAACTTCCCATCGGAGAAACGCATTGGCGTTCCCGTGAGCGCGTGACAGCTTGCACAGCCCGCGACTCCTTCAAATAGCTTGCGCCCCAGTTCCGCGTTGCCTGGAAGCGCTTCGTGTCGTTGTTGCGCTCGATCGAACGTGCTCTTCCCAGTGGAGAGCGAGGTGACGAAAGCGATCAATGCGCGTTGAACCTGTTCCGATGTGATATTCCGCGCCTCCTTTGGGAATGCATCTTGAAACTTCCTTGATAGTTCGGGATCACTGCGCAGGCGCTCGATGGCATCTGCCAAGTAAGGCGACCCCATCTCGAACGGATTGGTGATCGGATCAAGAACGACCTCCTCGAGGCGGGCGCGACGCCCGTCCCAAAAAAATGACGTGTCGTTCGCGACGCCAATGAGACTTGGCACATTGCGCGTTCCGATTTTCCCGCCAACGCCAATTCCGTTCGGGTGCGAGTCGGCGTAAGCGCGCGCAGGATCATGACAACTGGAGCAGGCAACACGTCCATCTCGACTCAGCAAAGGGCTGGTGAACAATGCTCTGCCTAGGCCAGTCAAGCTTGCATTTTCGCTCGATTCCCAAGCAACAGCTTTTCCGACCAGGACGCAGAAGAGGGTCGCCACGGCGAAGAGCGTGCGGACTCGTAAGCAAGTGTGATTTTTCGTAAGCCTAATGAATGAAACCCTCATCATTCTGTATTCCTCTTGGAGTCCGGGGCATGCGACAAACTCGGGACAGCACATATCTGCTAACGGGTGCGCTGGTTGTTTGTGTGACAAGCTGCACGGAAGATTTGAGTGTGTTTGACTCTACGGAAGGCATCTGATAAACAACGCTCGTCTTCAATGTAGGCAAGTCAAGCAAGACTCCGCGATCTCCGCAAGGGAGGTGGTGTGCTCCGCTTCAAGGAAAAGGGAAGCTCGAAGCTGTCTACCGCGGTCCAGCACTTGGGCCTGCGCTCGATATATTTTTTCTTCTTTCATCAAATGCCTTCACGGGCGGCCCAGCGTTGGACTGGACAACCCCGCTAGATGCGATTGGAAATCGGAAAGGTGAGTGCTTTGCTGAGATTGTGAAATGAAAGTCCCTGGCAATCAGGCCGTCACAACAGTGATGTGAGGTAGGGAATGACTACGGCGATGCAGTGGGTGATCAGGATCGGAGTTTTCGCGATCTGCGTTGCGACAACCGTCGCTGCTACGGCGAGTCCGAAGGAGCAGGTGAAATGGCCTAATTTTTCTGACGTTGTTTCCACCATTTCAATTCCACTCGCCAATGTGTCATCGAGTCCACCAACTCCAAAGCTAACGCTGGCGCCACTCTCGTGGCAGAATCTGGGGAACAGCTACACGTGGCATGCTCCCACTTTTTCGGGTGAGTTTCGTACGAATGGGGCGACTTTCCCGATACCATATCGGAATCTCGTTTCTTATATCAACGCAACCGCATCGACGTCTCAACAAAGTTCGGCAGTTCAAGCGGCCCTCATGCTGCTTCTGGACGATGATGACGACGGCGATACATCACTGTATCAGTACGATGCGAACGGGCGCCTTACGATAGTGGGTAGCCTCGGTGGCGATGCACGAAGCTACAACTATGATGCGCTGGGGAATCTGCTTACCGTCGCATCGACGGCGAATACGCTGACGCCGCCGTCGACTGGCAGTGCAGGTACGCCGCCGTCCATTACGGGAGTCAATCCCACTGGCGGTGGCGCGGGTACCAGCGTCACGGTAAGTGGCAGCGGGTTCCTGCCCATTGCCGGCCAAACGGTCGTGTCGTTTGGAGGAACCATCGTTACGCCGAGCACGTTAACTGACTCGCAGTTCGTGTTTGCCGTGCCCGCCGGTCAAGGTACGGCGCCCATACGGATCATTACTCCATTCGGTTCGGCTGCCAGTGGCAACTTCAACGTGCCCATAAGCGGCGTAACGCTGACCAACACCGTGGCATTGACGACGGGCGGTTCAGCGCAAACCTTGACTCTTTCCGCAGCGAACACCTCCGCTGCTTTCAGTTTCTCCGGGCAGACAAACAGCTGGGTGAGCATGCACCTCAGCACCCTTGCAACGAATCCCAGTGGCGCAAGTGTCAGCTATACCATCTATGGTCCGGCCAATCAGTCGATCGCGACGGGCACCGTTTCAAGTACTGCGATGTCCGTGCATGTACCTCCACTTCCAGCCACCGGAACCTATCTGATTGTCTTCAATTCCGGAAACAACACAAATGTATCTATAACGGCGGCCATAAGCGTTGATCTTCAGGTGGCACTCGGCAGCAGTTTATCTGCAGGCATCGCCTTAGCAGGCCAAACGCAACGCGTTCAATTTTTAGGAGTCGCCGGACAGACGTTTGTACTCGATGCCGCTCTTCAATCCATCAGTGTGGTCGGTGCTTCTCTAAGTGCTACCGATATAACGCCTGCTGGCAGCTTGCGGAATGTTCTTGGTACCACCGCAGTTGGAAATACCATTTCGGCTGTACGCCTGAAGAACTATTCGGGTGGTGTGTTGTTGTCGTTGTCTTCTAACGCAACGGGCTCCGTGTCCGTACTCCTAGATCAAAGCGGGGGCCCGACGATAACCTTGGACGGCTCGCCACTGTCAGTTGCCCAGAGCTCTCCGGGAAAAGCGTATCGAATAAGCACAAATAACCTGCCCGCAGGGCAATCTTTTGTTTTGGGCTTAACGAGTTTGAATTCCGCAATGACCGTATATGTTTTGGATTCTTTACAGAATTACAATTACCAATTCTCTTGTTCGCCGAGCTCGTGTAACAGCTATATTTTTTCAGCCCTGATTTCCGGTGTGGAGACGATTATATTCGTTCCTACGAACTCAGCAGCTACCTATGCGGCGTCTATAACGCTCACTACCAGCCCCGTGTTTTTCAATTTAAGCCAGGGGCAGGAGACTTACGTAAATATTACAAGGCCTGGGCAAACACAGACTTTCAATATCCCTGCAGGCGGATCACAAGCGCTACTCGACATTTATAACGTGAATCCGTCTCAAGCCAATGGAGACTTTTCGACTCAGATTTCGAGATCCAACGTGTCTTATACGGACCATACGACGGGGGCTAAGCTATTCTTCGCGGTCACGAGTTCTTCCACTTCTTTGGCGATTACACCGAAAGACAGTGTCAAAGATATCTACGGAGGTGACACCGGTTCGTTAAAACTTTTCTTGGATCAAAGTGTCACCAATTTGACTATGAATCCAACGGGAACCTCCAACCCGGTGTCCGCCACGGTAGGCAATAGCAATCCGGAGGGCGGCGTAATGTTGAGTTTCAATTTCCTTGGCACGTCTTCAGCTAATCTGAATTTGTCCAACATTAGCGTTTCTGGAAACCAGCCTATTGGGGTGGAGGTCTTTTACCATGGCGCGAACGGCTGGTTCCCATCCGGTCAACAATATTACTGTCAGTCGCCGTACTCCAACTGCAGTTATTACGTGCCGAATGCGGATAGTCCACAAAACAATGGCCCCGCGAGAGTTGTTTTGTATCCAGCAACGTACCCCCCAACGAGTTCCCCCTATTCCTTTGGGACCGACGGTTGGTCAGTCATACCCATAACGGCCTACGCGAGTTTCAGCGCAAAGGTAAGCGTAAGCCAGTAGCGGCAAATTACGGTCCCGCTCAAGAAAGGAAGGGCGTTCCCATGGCATATTTTAAGTTCGCGCTCATCAAACTTCTCAGCCTGCTGTCGGTCGGATTCGTCAGCGTCTTGGTCTTCGCGGGCGCAACAGATCAGAGCTTCAAAGCGGATGCGCTACTCAGTACAACAACTTACCCACCGGCGCAAACCTTACTTCCTGACGGACGCGTCCTCGAGGTTGGGCGCCTAGGAGGCCGTCTCGGTGCCGACGTCCGCTCGTCAGACGGTACGGTAGTGCCCCTCACTCTTCGAGTCCCAAGACAAGCCGCGACGGCGACGGTACTTCCAGACGGGAGGACGTTGATCTGGGGTGGAATCGATTCGGACAATAAGATTGTTACGACCGGCGAATGGTTTGATCCCGCGACGAATACCATTCGTGAAGCCAACGGAATTTCGCTGACTCCTCGTGCCGGCCACACAGCAACGGTGCTGACGGACGGTCACCTCCTGATGGTTGCAGGTGTTAGTGCTCCCCCTGCGACTGGGCGAGCGGAGTTGTGGGACTTCCGTGCCAACACCACAGAAGCGCTTGCCGATGGATTGGCGCCCGCACGCCTTGCACGCAAAGCGACATTGATGTCTGACGGCCGAGTATTGATTTTCGGCGGTCGCGATGCCGTGGCGAACACACCAAATGAAGCGGTGTTCTACGATCCTCGGCGTGCAGCATTTGTGGATGTTGATGCACACGCGGCAACGGCTGCACTGGATGAGGTCTCCAGCATCCCACCATCGGTCATCGAATCGATTCCCGCGGATCAGGCCATTGGCGTCCCGTTGGACGAGATGATCGCTTTTCGTTTCTCAACTCCAATGGACGTCACAACGCTCAGTTCCGATACGGTCACGCTTATCGGACCGGCAGGCTCGACATCGATTCGGATCACTCCTGCCGAGGGCGGCCGATTGGTATTTGTAGAGCCGGAGAGCGATCTGATTCCCGGTTCGAACTACTCGCTGTTTATCGATGGCGCGCGCGGGGCCAACGGTTTGCCTTTGGCGTTTTCTGGAATGGGGTTTACAACCGAGGGAGGTGAGCCGGCTGCTGGGCAAGCGTCATCCGCTGCTAGTAATAAGTCTTCGGGCAGTTCAAGAAGCAGTTCGGTGCCAATCGCCGGTGGCAATGCATCGAAGTCCGGTGGCGAAGCGCTGCAGGCCGCTTCAACGACGGGAATTGCGCGACTGACGACGGGAACGCCAAAGGCCATTGCCGACTTTATGGCCTCGTGCACGAATGCCCGCGCCATTCACGGCCACCGATTCTGTCGTGACACCGGGAGTGTGGTTGATGGTGTATTCATTCCCGGGCACAGCAATACGCAGGCTAGGTGGCGATTGAATCTGCCGGAACCGGAAATTTTAAAATCGAGCGATCTGCCCGAAGGCAGCATCACCGCAGGAGTTACGACACTCTACGGTACGGTTCGCCGTATCGACGATAAACCGCTCGCGAATGCGACCGTAGCGATAGGGAAACTTGCGACGCAAACCGACAAGCAAGGGCGGTTTGTCTTGACCAAAGTACCGAGCGGGCATCAGGTGTTGTTGGTAGACGGCAGCAGCGCGAATCAGAACGATGCGGAGTATGGGCAGTTCTTCGCCTCCGTCTCGATTGTCGACGGAAAAGCCAATGCGGTGCCTTACAACCTGTACGTGCCGCGGATCACGGCACGCGACAAAGTCGCATTTGCAGCCTCGCGCACGACCGAAACGGTCATATCGCATCCAACGATCCCCGGACTGGAGATCCATATACCGGCAGGCACGGTCATTCGGGACCGAAATGGCCACGTTCTGACGGAGCTGGCAGTCGTACCTTTACCTGTCGATCGGTCACCGGTACCGCTGCCTGCCAATTTCCCGGTGTACTTCAGTGTTCAACCGGCCACTGCGATGCTGCAAGGTGTGACCGCGGATGCTTCGAAGGGCGTACGCATCGTGTACCCGAACTATTTGGATTCCACGCAAGGAAAGGCACACGCGTTTTGGCTCTACGATCCCAATCGCGATGGCTGGATGGTGTATGCGGACGGGCACGCAACCAGCGATGAAAGTCAGGTAGTTCCTGACAGCGCGGTGGGCGCGAACGTACCCATGCCAGGGGGCTACTCCGTATGGGGGCCGTCACCGCCATTTGGCCCGCCGCCTTGCGGTAACGCATGCTGCATGGGCGGATCCGGCGGAGGTCACCCCTTCGGTCTCGGGGGAGGGCCGATACTGGATGGAGATCCTGTTGAGTGTTCGTCAGGGCTGTTTTTGCACACGCGGACGGACATTGCCATCAAAGATATTTTGCCGATTTCGGTGACGCATACGTATCGGCCGAACGAATCAACGGACTTTGCCTTTGGCCGTGGAACAAATCACAACTATGGGGTCTACTTGTATAGCCCCTCGGGCTCCGCAGCCCCACCAGAACTGGATTTGGTCCTGTCCGATGGCTCTAAAGTCCCATTTTTTCTCGTATCGGGCAACTTGGGACAGGGCGGGCCCGGGTTGTGGGTGAGCCAGGCCTTTCCGTCGGAATTTTACGGCGCTCGCCTCATCAACAATGAAACGCAATCACCGTGCGGCGTCTGTGTCGTCATGCAAGACGGCACGACGCTGGTGTTTCCGGTTAGCGCGTCGACGAATGCACCCTCATGGCTGCAAGCCATCATCGATCGCTTCGGCAACCGAATTACGATGCAGTACACCGCCGGATTACTGACACGTGTTACTTCTCCCGGCGGGCGCACACTAACCTATAGCTACAACAGCAGCAATTTCATCAGTCAAGTGGCCGATCAAACCGGGCGTGCGGTGTCATACATATATTCCGGTGATCAGCTGCAGAAGATTACGTTTCCGGACAACACCACGGAGCAGTACACCTACGATGCCAATGGCCGGATGCAGACAGTCATTGATCGCCGCGGCAACACCAAGGTCACCAATCAATACAACAGCAGCGGTGCCGTAATCCAGCAGACGCTACCGGACGGTGTTTACAAATGGTCCTATACCGTGTCGGGATCGAGGGTCACCACCGATATAACTGATCCTCGAAACAACGTGCGACACGTTACCTTCGACTCCTCCGGTTACCCGACCAGCGTCACTTCGGCGTACGGGAAGCCCATTGCACAGACAACCACCTATATCCGGGGTCAGAACGAGCTGGTGACGGCGAAAACGGATGCATTGGGGCGCCAAACTCAAGTGCTTTATGACGGCAACGGCAACGTCGTGAAGAAAACCTACCTGGCTGGTACATCGAATGCAGTGAGTTATTCCTATACCTACACGCAGGATGGACTCAACCAACTGCTTTCGGCTACCGACCCACTCGGCCACACCACCAATTACGGCTATACGAACGGGTGCCTGACCAGCATCACCGACCCCCTCGGTCATACGACACAGATCGCGTGCAATTCGCTGGGACAGCCGGTGGCGGTTACCGATCCCAATGGCAACAGTACCATCCTGACTTACAACGGCACCGACTTGCATACGGTGACCAATGCACTCGGGAAGACCTGGACCACTACGACTGATCCGCTTGGCCGAGTCACCGCCATGCAAGATCCTTTGAGCAACACTACGCAACTCTTCTACGATGTTAATGATGTCGATGATCGCGTACAGAAGAGCATCGATGCACTGCATCAAACCACACTGTACAGTTACGATGGCAACGGTAATCTGCTGAGCGTCACCGATCCGAATACGGGAAAGACGCAATTCACGTACGACGCACGCAATCGGAAGGTTGTGCGTACCGACGCGCTAAACCAGTCGGAGTCGTGGGCCTACGACGGAATGGGCAATGTCCTGACATATATCGATCGCAAGCAGCAGAAAACAAGCTATCAGTACGACGAGCTGAACCGCAATTTACTCACCACGTTTGCGGATGGCAGCACGATCACGCCGACATTCGACGCCGGCAATCGACTGACCACGGTGGTGGATTCCGTGTCGGGAACCATTACGCGCAGCTACGACGGTTTCGACCGACTTACGCAAGAACAGACGCCGCAGGGAACGGTGAGCTACGGGTACGATCCCGCGGGGCGCAGAACTACGATGAATCCCGGTAGCCAGTCGCAAATCGGCTACACCTACGACGATGCGGATCGATTGACGCAAATTGCGCAGGGTTCTGAGACGGTTGGTTTCTCGTACGACGCAGCAAACCGGCGCATGTCTCTGACCCTGCCGAATGGCGTAATCACGACCTACAGCTATGATGCCGCTGATCAAGTGGCAAGTATGACTTACACGAGCAACGGCGGGACATCGCTCGCCAGTCTCGCCTATACGTACGACGCTGCGGGACAACGTCTCAGCCAAGCTGGGGGATTCAGCCCTGTCGTTCCGCCTAGTCTCAGCGCCGGCGGCAACACGTTCGATCTGAACAACCGGCAGACACAGGCTAACGGACAGTCGATCAGCTACGACGCAAATGGTGATCCTTCTGTCAACAACGCCAGCGCACAATCGTACTCCTTCGACGCGCGGCACAGGTTGACGCAAGTTCAGCAAGGCGGAAGCGCAATCGCCACTTTCAGCTACGACGCCTTTGGCCGCCGCACTGGAAAGACCGTCAATGGCACGACAACCAATTTTTTGTACGACGGCCAGAATGCAGTGCAGGAAATGCAAGGCGGTACCATCTATTCGATCCTGAGTGGGCTTGGAATAGATCAGAGATTCGCGCGGAGCGAGCCGGCAGGGCGTCGCTATTTTGCGGCGGATGCGTTGGGCAGCACCGTTGCACTTACAGATTCGAACGCAGCTGTGCAACAGACGTATAGCTATGAACCCTATGGGGAGATGCAGGCAAGCGGGTCGAGCAACAACCCCTACCAATTCACCGGCAGAGAGAATGATGGTATCGGGCTTCTATACTATCGAGCCCGGTACTACAACCCAACATTCAAGAGATTCATTAGCGAAGATTCAATTGGGTTATCCGGTGGACTTAACCTATATGGCTACATTTCATCTAGCCCAATCAACGGTACCGATCCAACCGGAAAAGCTAGTATGTGGGGATGTGCTGTTGGCGGATTGGCAGCAGTAGGCGTCGCTGGAATCGGCTGCGCTGTGACCGGGCCGGGAGAAGCTGTTTGCTTGCCAGCCGGCGCGGGACTAATTCTTTCTGCGCTGGGCTGTGCAGGAGGAGCGGTAGTTGTTCCAGCACCATCGATCGGTGGTACTTGTGAAAACTGCATGCTTTCGGACTGGCCCGGTGACAAGGGTGCTGAAGAATGGGGCAGAAGAAATGGTTATGGCGCCGATGTCGGCCGGCGTCGCTTTCATAAGATTAAGCAAGATTGCAAAGGCCGTCCGAAGGATGTGTGGGTAGTGGATCCAGAAACAGGTGATGTGAAGGATCCGGAAGGCGAAACGCAAGGCAACCTTGGGGATTCTGGTAGCAAACAGAAGTGAGAAAACAGGAAGACTCCCTATGTCACACCTGAGTAAATCCTCTGCGGCACTGCGAATAGCAGGAGACGACTTGGTGCCTGAGGAGGTTACCGCGCTGCTTGGACGCGAGCCCACGACGCGCTATAGGAAAGGCGACGTCGTTAGAGGTGAAAATACCGCACGCATCTACACTAAGAAATTCGGGATGTGGGCACTTGAAATTGCCGATCGCAGCCCCGGTGACTTGGAGGCTCAGATATTGGAACTGCTCAACAGTCTGACGAATGATTTGGGTGTCTGGTCGAGATTGAAGAGCGGTTTTGAGATCGATCTTTATTGCGGATTCTTCATGAAAGCCTCGAACGAGGGAACGACCATATCGAACAGTGTACTCAGACTCTTGGGGGAACGTGGCATAGAGCTATCGATCGAAATTTATGCCGCGATCAATGATGAAACATAGCGAAGCCGGGCGATATGAAAATACCCCACCGCCAACGCGCGCTCAGACAAGTTACGCGAATTCTGCATCTGGAAAACCGAAACGCACTGAAATCGAATCGGACCTGTCAGGCACACCCGGCGCTTCTTGCCATGGCAGCTACGGTTGATTTCTCTTTTGCCGACGGCAATGTGCTGTTGCATCGCTTTTTCGGCAGAAGCTTGGGGTTCTATGGCTCTAAAACTTCATTTCCTGAAGAGCGGATAATATGAAATCATTTTCTGTATGCCTTGCATTTCTTGTGGCAATGATTGCCTTTCCATCAGCTTGGGCAGCGCCCTACCAAGCAACGGGAACGGTGAGCTTCATACGGGTTTTGGAGAGCTCGTACGGACCCGATATCAACTGGATAGCGGTTTCAGGCTTCACTACTGCAGGCAGCTGTCCGCAAGCTGATGGCTATCTTGCCTTGATGCTACGCGATGATACGAGGGGTAAGCAGATGCTTCGGCTCGCAGAAGCAGCACGGTTGGCGAATGCTGTGGTAACGGTCAACATTGACGATACGCATAAGAGCACCGCTGGATATTGCCTTGTCCAATATATCAGCGTCGCTCAATGAGCGTGCGAGATGGCATGTGCCAAATTGACTTTCCGTTCGCAGAGCGTGTTGCAAACCGAGCTGAGCCGAGCGGAGGACTACGCGATCATCTGATGAACGGCGCCATTGAGATGGGATGCTCCGGGTCGCAATGAGTTGCTTAAGAATGTTTTGCTGCAGTTTTATTTCTCGTTAGTGGAAGATCAGGGTGAAAACTTTGAGTAAGTCAGCATGACACCACGTCAACAAATGTCGTTGAGTGTTTCGACGTCTTCACGAGTGCCTTAATCGCATCTGCTCAGAGGAAGCGCGCCATGAAATTGCTACTTGTCTGTCTCCTGATTCTCTGTGGGCAGAATGCATATGCCGTAACCTACGGAGCGACTGGAACCGTCGCTACGGTGCAGATGGACGATCCAGCGACGATACACACGCCATTTCCGAACGGAACTGCGGATGACTTTTTTCTCCTTAGCGGATTTAGCTCCGCGGGAAGTTGCGGTGTGGGAGGGCCAACGAATGGGGTAGTGCTGGCTGTAAAGAAAGACACCACCGGTAAGCGTATGTTCGCAACTGCGTTGCTTGCAATGTCCCTCGGTAAGACGGTAACCGTATATGTGGATGACACCATCCGTAATGCAAATTCATACTGCTACGTAGTCGCGGCCTCGCTGAATCCGTAGCAAATATGTTTCATCTGCTGTGTTCTGAAAGCACTGGAGACGATTATGAAAGCCGCTCAGCTTCTGAAAAGTTTTTCCCTGTGTGCGTTGATTGCCTCTGCGTGTACGTCCGAGCTCGCATACGCTGGCGGAAGCAGCAGCGGCCAAGTCACACAAGTCTTGGTGATGTCGGGTGACGTCGTTATTTTTACGGCAGGTCCGCATTCCGGTAAGCCGTCGTGTAGTACAGTGGGAGATGATTGGGCATTTTCCCTTTCCACTGTCACCGGCATAGCGATGTACAAACTGATTTTGTACGCCCAGTCGAGGGGCAAGCAGATATCCGTTATCGGCAACACCCCCGGCGACTGTTCGGCTTGGGGAGATCGGGAAGCACCAGGGTACATGTGGATTTCCCAGTGAAGCAGGCGGGGGTAGTGTTCCGGTTCATACGCTGTCCGCAGCCTCATAGTCCCATCCATTCGTGACAATTCTACGCGGAAGGGTATCGTTCCACTTGCGAACCTTATCTACCTTTTGCCGCCGGTTGCTTGACGGCTAGTGCACCCCCTTCTCGAGCTTGCAGTTAGGTTCGAGTCGCGTGACCAGGCATTCGATGCGACGTGCCACGGTAAGCCATCTCCAGCCACTACTTACCACTGCCTCGACCGTTTATGGGCCGTCGCGGCATTCCGTGTTCCTGTGAATGGCAGCTAAAGGGTAGGTCAGCTGAATATCGGCGAGGCTGCTTTTGGCCGGAAACAGACGTTCACGCCTCTGTCGGCCCTGCGACCTCAAGGCATCGTCAAACACGATCACAAGCATCGGACCGTGCTCTGCAGCGCAGAGATTTTGCAAGTCAGCAGAGTACGGAAATTCGTGTAGGAATTTTCGCACTCCCGGTTTTCGGTGGAGATCCGTAGATGGGTCCGCGGATTGAGGTGAACTCTCAAACCCCTTTACAGTTTCACGAAATGAAACCAGGCGCGTTTGCCTAACGTTAACATTCTCGTTGCCTTTGGCTGCGAGATGCCGGCCTTCGAATCTATGCCCAACCGGCCGCCGCGACCAGAAAGGCGCATACTGCACACACTTTATTAGGAGTGCTTCGATGGCGATTCCGGTGGCTCTGCTTCAATTTCGTCTGGACGCCAGTAACGGAATTGGCCGCAACGAGCTGCTCAAGCTGTGGTCGGCGGCTTGCAGATCGGAGGACGCTGCCGTGAGCCGCGTCGAATCTGGCGGTGGCTATCGCAGAATGCACACCTATTCATTGCTGGCCTCGGCGAAGAACGTGAATATCGACGATGCCGAGAATCGGATGCACGATTCTTTGGCGACGGCCTTGCCGAAGATTGCGTTTGTGCTTCGCCGATGCTGAGTGCCTGCGATTGCACCAGCAGAAATTCAGTTCGAAGCATGTTTCCGTAGGCTAGAAACACGGGTTCGGGCGGCTCGAGTCGAAACGTGTTATACTTCTACGACTGAGCTTGCCTTGGCGGTCGCAGTCTGTGACCTGATCGCGCGCAATGGCGCGGTTTTACTCCCGCTCTCCACTCCCTTCGCATCCCAGTAGTCGGTTTGTTCGCAGACCGGCTCGTCATTTCTTTTTTTGGGAGTTACAAGTATGTCTGACCGCCAGCTGGGTACCGTCAAGTGGTTCAATGATGCCAAGGGTTTCGGCTTCATTTCACGCGAGAACGGACCTGATGTGTTTGTTCATTTCCGTGCCATCACCGGCGCGGGTTTCCGTACGCTGGCCGAGGGCCAGCGCGTCGTCTTCGATTTGACCCAAGGCCAGAAAGGTCCTCAGGCGGAAAACGTCGCCGCTGCATGATTGCTTGCGGAGCGATGAAGCTTTGAGTTTTACCCTTTCCAAGGAGCCAACAAAGTGCTGACGATGATTATTCGTGGGCTGCCCAAGTCGATGACGCAGATGACGCTCGAACATCTGTTCACGCCCCATGGCCGTGTGTTCGACGTACGGCTCTCGAAGGATCTTTTCAGTGACGAATGCAAAGGCTTCGCGCAATTGAAAATGGAAGGTCATGAGGCTCGCGCCGCCATCGCGGCGCTCGATGGAAGTTCGCAAGGGGATTCGTACATGCGAGTCTCCTTGCTCGACGAAAACAAAAAGCGTCGTGGTAAACGCTGGTGAGCAAGACGTTCAAATCCAAGGCTGTGCGTCAGCCCGATCCCGCGCGCTTGCGCCGTCTCGCCGGGACGCAAGGCGAGCACGCGGTTGTCGGGGAAGTGCTCGATAGCGCAGATGGATTCATATGCTGGGAGTTGAATCCGGCCTATGCCGCCTGGTTCTGGCCGTTGATGCACAAGGCGACGGAATTGGTCTTGTCGATTCCGGAATCGGAGCTGGAGCCGCTGCAACTCGGCGACAGCGTCGCGGCTCCGCGTGCGCCAACGGAAGAAGAAAAGGACGAGATCCTCAAACTTCCCGAACGCACAGAGGACTCTACGCGGGTGTACGCGCTCACGCTGAAGGGCAAGCCAGCGATGGTCCGCAAAGCGTTCCCGACTCGAACAGCCAATATGCGGGCTCTGCAATTTTTCCAGCAGCGGCTTAACGG